>Ga0190367_1001269_pt1 | contig 14933 bp, 19 predicted proteins | sample 4872181011_MG_FD_171838 | JGI IMG/M metagenome (GOLD analysis project Ga0190367, IMG submission 171838) | Hydrothermal vent microbial mat bacterial communities from Southern Trench, Guaymas Basin, Mexico - 4872-18-10-11_MG | ecosystem: Environmental > Aquatic > Marine > Hydrothermal vents >...
ATACAGTATCGCATCGCAATCACAGTCAACGCGAATCTCAACAACTTCCTGAACGTTTCCCGACGTTTCTCCCTTCATCCAAAGTTTCTTTCACTCCTACTCCAGTAGTGCGCAAAGCCCGTTTCAAGGGTTTTATTTATGGCCTCCTTGTTGGCATAAGCTAGCATAAGGACTTCCTTCGTTTCAGCATCCTGTACGACTACGGGAATCAGCCCCCTTTCATCGAACTTTAGCATAATTGCCTTGTTACGGGAAGATTTATAAATTCTGTGAGACAAAATTTTTCGTAATGAAGCAGTTTAAAACGGGCATTCTCAGCTTAGACGCGCAACTTCGAGGAGGTTTTCCTGAAGGGAGCGTTATTTTAATTTTGGAAGATCCTGGAGCAGGTGGAGAAGTTTTTACTTTTCACTTTGCAGTTGAGGGGGTAAAAAATGGTGAAAAAGTTCTCTACGTAACAACAGACGATCCCGCTGACTATGTAAGGGAGAACATGCGCCCCCTTAACGGCAGCGCAATTGAAGAGCTAGAAATCCTCGATTTTGTATCGCCAAAAATTCAGTCATCGACACCCCGCGACTTTCTGCGGAGGATGTACGATCCCCTTAACGGGATAAAGAGTTTGCTTAGCTCCGAAAGCTTTGATAGACTCATCATAAACAATCTCACATTTTTCTTGATGCACTATGATAAAGAGGAAGTTTTCAAGCTAATAGAGGACCTTTCGGCGATAGCAAAGAAAGACCATGCTGTCCATCTTCTTCTTCTTACAAAGGGCATGTTTGATTCACAAACGGAAACGGCAATGAAGCATGTTGCAGATGGCGTCATTGAACTGACGCTTAGAGAGGTTGAGAACGAAGTGCAGCGCAGATTGAAGTTCCTCAAGCTCAAGAGAGTTCTTGTTCCAAAAGCAATCCTTAGGTATGATCTGACGGAGAAAGGAATCCGAATGGAATCGGTGATGAGAGTGTTATGAAAATCCTGCAAGGCGTAGTGAGGGTTGAGGACATCTCTAGGTTTCTCGAAAGATTCGGAAATTGTGCAACTTTTTTGAACGCAGATTATTTGGCAGATAAAGAACATGCAGAACTTGCTGCAAAGAAGGCGATAAGTGCATGGAAAGAAGGCAGGAATGTTGCGAGGACTCTGCCGGTAGAGATTATGCTTTACGCTGCAGCAACAAGGCAAATTAACAGAGCTATAGAAATCGGGCTGAAAGAGGGAGAAAACAGGGTTGTTGTTGTAGTTCTTGGTGACTGTGTTGAGGAAGTCAAAGACATCCTAGAAGAGAAAGAAGTCCTCGTAATGGATGAGGAGAAAATTAAGAGACTGAAGGAGTTTTTTAACATAACGGATGAGGAGTTGAAGATAGTAGGTGTTGAGAAGCTACCTCTTCTTATCAGAGAGCGAGTTATTCTCTTTGATCTGAGTAAGTAATTACATTTTCTGTTCTTACATCAATTCTTACATCAAAATGGCGTTAAACTTATGATAATAGACGTTGTCAACTTAACACTTCCAAAACCACTTTGTTCTTCTTTAAACGAAAAGAATCTTCTACTGCATTCCTTTCTCCAAACGTCCCGTGCCTGTACTTCAATCCTAACCTTTTTAAAGCCGTAAATACAGAATCCCAACAACTATTTCCGGCTGTTTTCACAGTACTTCAGAATCTCTTTCAAGAAAACGTAAGCTTCAAAATTCCTTGCGTTCAGAAACCATATAGCTAGACATTTCTTCTCAAGCTTTATCTTTGTCTCATCTATCGCTATTAACCTTTTTAAGTTTATGATAGTATATTCTGACTATTCATGGCTTATCTTAAATAGAGATAAGTAGTTACTTGTTTTCCTTAAAGAAAGACCGAAAAAGTATAGAGTAAAATTTTAAATTCAATTTTTCTTGTTCATCCGAAAAACTTTTGTAGCTTTAACGTAGTTTACCAATTGATTTAGTGAGTTGCATATGTTGTATCTCTGTTATTTATTTTTTCTTATTTTGACAATACCGTGATAATAATTACGTTATCCAGAAGGCTTAAATAAAATAACAATTACTATTATAATTATGATCTGGATTGTCGCCGCGTTGGTTTTTGCATCACTTCTGCTAAACACCTTAGCCGTTCAAACGGAATGTATGGAGTATAACCCTTCGTTTGACGATTTTCTCTCCCTTGCCGATAGTAAAGCTGTAGAATTTACGTATTTTAACCCCTCAACTGATGACATCAGAGCCTATGTGATGTCAGAATATGGATTAGACACTCAGTTCGCGATTCTCAGGGTAGGCTCAGATTACGTGTGGCTCATAGCTAAGAAAATAGATCCGCCAATCTCTAAAGAGGAAACGTACAGGGGGATCAAAATAAAAGTGCTCAACGATGTGTGCTGGGCTTATTTTAATGGGATTACAATTTATGGTAAAGTTGAGGCTGTTAAGGGAAGTATAGACGCGTACTACTCTGGAGAGACCCTTTACAATTACTTAAAAGATGAGGGATTATACACTAGTGTAAAGGACTGTGACTATCTAAAGATAATGAAGGGAAATTACTGTCCATTCTGTAGCTCATTTAAGCTTATTAGAGCTAAGGTTGTTGGGGATAAGTACATTTTTAAGATTTATAGTGGTGGAAAGTGGAAAACAAGCGTTGAAAATAGTTTTTCTCCAATTTTTGTTGAAAAACACAGGAAAACGTTGGTAATAGGTGTTAATGGCTTGGAAGTGACAGAGATCAGGGCAGTTTAAGCCCTTCAAGCTCGAGGAGCAATCTTTTTATATCTTCTCCGCTGCTGTAACCTCCTATTCCATTTTTGGAAACAACTCTGTGGCAGGGGATTATCACTGGGGCGGGGTTTCTCTTGAGCGCTTGCCCAACAGCTCTTGGACTCGTTGAAAGCTTTTTTGCAAGTTCACCGTAGGTAGTTACGGTTCCATACGGAATCTTTTTTACTTCTTCGAGAACTTCAGCCGTAAATCCTTGAACTTTAATTTTGTAAGACGAGAAGTCCACGGCTTCTCCAGAAAAGTACAGCTCTAGCTCTTTTTTCAACTTTTCTGCAGGTTTTGAACGTATTACTTCGTTTACAGGCTTATTTGAGAATTTCACAGCCAGAACTACCTCATTCTGTAAAAAAACGTTCACGAAGTACACCCAACGTACGGAGAATTGCTCACGCATCTCTATTGGCGATTTCCCTTATTCTTCCTATGCCGTCTATTTCTTTAATAACCTCTGCAACAGCTCTCGGGACAAGACTTTCCCAGTCCTCTCCGTTGAGCATTCTCTTCCTAATCTCCGTTCCCTGATACTCGAATCGTCTGTAGAGTTTCGTGCTTATAACTTTAAAGCCCGCTTCCCTAAACAGCCTTATTACAAGGGGGTTGTTAGAGTAAACAACCTCGAAGGGAGGAACCATCGAGCGAACGTGGGAAACCCATAAGGAGTTGCGGTAGATGTCCTCAAGAGGAACTATGTAAGTTCTCTTTCCCGTGTTGAGCTCCTCAATAGCCTTTGATATCATTAAAATCCTTTCTCCGGCTGTAAAAGGGTTTTCGAGCGTATGGCTCTCTTGGGCACTCCCAATACCTATTATAAGTTCATCAACCTCTTCGAGAATTCTTCTGATTACTTCGTGGTGGCCGAAGTGGTAGGGCTGGAACCGGCCAATGAAAAAACCACGCATAGGAGCAACTCTGTCGGGAGTTTAAAAGCTCTTCTACTGAATTATTTTTAGTATTCTTTGAGATTTTGTGAAAAATTATGAATTTTTAAGGCTAAATTGTTAAAAAGTTTTAAATTTTCAGGCTTGGCTATGGAGAGCAGACGTGGCATGGCTGCTTCGCAGTAACCTTCATCCTCGCAAAGCTAGTAGACCATAGGCATCGTTAGCGAAGAAGAGTACGTCGGCTTAGACATCTCCCAGCACGGCGAGTGATAGCATGAAAAAGTCGAAGCGATAATCCGCTCAGAAAGACTCGAACGAGTAAAGAAAGCACTCGAAGAGAAAGGCATCGTAGCAATGACGGTAACAGAAGTGAAGGGCAGAGGAGAGCAGAAAGGAAAGTACGGAGATGGCAAATTTTATATTATTTTTTATACATTTCTACGAGTTTACAGAACGCGCAGACATCTGAAGTTGTTACCTCCCCGCATAACTTGCAATATCCGTAGCTTTCTTTTCTCTTTTCCTCTCTCTCCAACAAGTATTTTGCTAGGTTAAGCACGAAATTTCTTTTAAATCCTGGCTTCCTGCCCTCTATGTAGTAGACAATTTCCTTCCATTCATCTTGCGGGGCGTGAGGGCAGGATTCTGCCAAGAATGGCAATTTTCTGCAAAGAACGTAGAGCATGTTTTCTTTCTCACTTCTATCGTAGAGAGGTCGTATTCTCGTTACAATTTTCTCATCAAAACTTTCGGTTCGCGGAAGGAACTTTTCACTCCATGAGAAATTGCCGGATAGCCAATTCTTGAAAAAGAAAGTTATTATATCCTCTGACGTATGGCCTGTAGCTATAACGCTGAATCCATTCAACCTTGCGTATCTGTTCATAAGGTACCGCTTTACCGTTCCGCAAGCAGAGCAGACCTTCCTTCTTTCAACGCCGTCTATCGTAAATCCAAACTCTTCTAGGCTGACTAGATTCATCTTAACTCCGAGCATCTCGCAAAGTTTCTTGCTTATTTCACGAGATTTGTCGGAATATCCCTTTATTCCGAGGTCTATGTGCAGCGCTTCAACCTCGAACCCGAGCCTTTCAGAAAGTGCAACGAGAACTCCAAGCATGGCTGAGCTGTCCTTTCCTCCGGAAATACATGCAAGGACTCTCTCACCCCTTTTGATAACTCTGAACTTCCTAATACTCCTCTCGACAAGTTCCTCATAAAATCCAATATAGCATTCGCTGCAAAGGGCTATGCCGTAAGCTTTCAGCTTTTCAATCGCCTTTCTTCCACATCTTCTGCACTTCATGCTTATAGCTTCGATAGGTTGGGTATTACGAAAGAGAGGAACATCGAAGCGAAAATTATGTAGGCTAGGTATCTCGCGACCTTCTTGGAAACTTCCTCTCCTTTCTCTCCAAACCTTCTACTGAGAACTGCTGTAAAAGCCTCATGAAATACTCTACCGCCATCCAGTGGAATCGCCGGTAGGCAGTTGAACAGGCCAACGTAGAAGTTAATCCACCCCACCCAATATAGGGTGTTCAGTACGTAGAATAGGTTTTCTCCAAAAATTTCTGGCTCGAAAAGGTTCTTTAGTTCTCCGCTGAAACCTCCAAAAATGAAAAGGGGCATCACTAAAACGAAGAGCCATCCCTGAACCGTTGTGAGTTTCGAGGGTACATTTTTGAGCATAGATAGTAGCGCTTCTGAGTAGCCCAGCTGAACCCCGGAGATGTATTCACTGACTTCAACACCCATGAAACCTGAGTTACCGATTGGAGAATGGGTGAGTGTGACGTTGTAGACTTCAACCTTGCTGGCATTGTTGGTATTATTGTACACGTACACCGTGATCGTTTGACCGGGAGTAGTTGAATCCATGTACTTTTTAAAAGCATGAAGCGTGGGAGTATTTACGTTATCTATTCTAAAGATTATCATACCTTTTTTCAATCCGGCCTTCTCTGCTGGGTAGTCGGTATAAAGACCCATAATTCTAACACCGGTTACCTTTGGCAATACAACTTCACCTTCTTTTGTTTTTATTTTAACGTAGTCTCCATGAAGCAGAGCCCTAGTCACGTCCTCAGCACTCTTTACCTCTATTCCGTTTATTTCCTCTACTATATCTCCTACTTTTAGGTCTATGCCCTCCTCAACACCTGCAATCACGATATGCGGCGAGAGGAAGCCAAGCAGGTAAAAGAAGCATGTAAACGCGATGGCGGCAACGGCGAAGTTGCTTATGACTCCTGCTGAAAAAATCCTGATTCTTTGTCCCCTCGTTGTATTCTCCATTAGCTCTTTTTCGTCAGGTTCGGCAAAACCGCCTATGGGAATTAAAACAAGCAATACACCCAGAGCTTTAACCTTCACACCTTCAACTCTACACAGTATTGCGTGGCTGAGCTCGTGAACTATGAGCGTAACTATCAGCCCAACAAGCAGGTATTCTGGCGGGAATATCTGGTTTACCCACGGTATGAGGAGCATGTTTCTCGGTTCGGTTACTTGAGAGGGTGGTGGAGGAGATGTTATAATTTTAAACGTTCCTATCAGAATTAACGCAAAAAAGAAAACCATTCCCATAAACACGGCAGGAGTTCCAATGTTGGCAAAAATCCTCCAGAACAGCTTGGGTTTGGACAGTTTTTCCAGCAATTGCAGGCCTTTTTTAGTTCTAATCATAAGCATAGGGCCTATTGAGGACATTCCGTATTTTTCGAGCTTACCTCTTGATTTTAGGAATTCCAAAATACTCCAGTATATACCGAATGCTAAGAGTGCTATCCCTGTTGATGAAAGCATCGCATTTTCTTGCTTATTTCGTTTATATAATTGCTTCCATCAGCAACAGTTTTAAAGCATGCTGCAAAAGCGGGAGCATGTACATTTTCACCTACGTCACAACTTCGAGCTTTGAAGAGGCGAGGAAAATAGCGAAACACATACTTGAGAAAAAACTTGCTGCATGCGTGAACATCTGGCCGATAAGCTCAGTGTACTGGTGGGAAGGAAAGGTTGAGGGAGCCTTAGAATTTGCGATGATAATCAAGACGAAGGATGAGAAGCTCAGTGAGCTAAAAGAGGAGATAAAGAGCATACATAGCTATTCCACTCCCTGCATATGTGCAGTCGCTATAGAGGACGGTCTTAGAGAATTTCTGAACTGGATTGATGAGACAGTAGAGAAATGAGGAGGAAAACTGCTACTTTCGGGAGCAGGAAGGTCGTCGTTTACAATAGCGAGCACTGGGAACTACTCCGAAGGAAGAGAGAGAAGGCGAGGAGAGTGATGGAAAGACTTGTAAGGGCTGGATTCACACCAATCTTGTACGGCAGTGTTGCAAGGGGAGACGTTAACACGAAAAGCGACATAGATATTTTCATACCGCAGCTATGCCCTTCTTATCTGATAGAGCTAGCTGTTGACTGCATGGAAAGGCGAATAGTTCAAGCAACGCCCAATTATGCGATAAAAGGAGAAATAGTTGTCGATGAATCAACTACTGTCAGCTTTCCCCTTGTAAAGATGAAGGATAGAGAAATGGACTTCTACAGATTCGGTGGTTGCATAAGCTACGAGGAACTGCTAAAGGGAATTAGAAAGCCGGGAGTAGACAAGCGCTTAGTTCTCATACTTCCAAACAAGCAGGGTCATGAAGAAATACCCATTGACGAAATGCAGCAGAGTGAGGTAGCAAAAATTCTAGATGTTGGTGTAGAGATCATTAGGGAGAGAATGAGAGTACTTGAAAGAAGAAGAAAAATTGGAAGGACTGGTGTATTCCTCTGCGAGAAAATCCCACCAAACGAGAGCTTTGAGTCTGCACTGGAGAGCATAGCAAGGAAAAATCACTTTGTGAGGCAGCAAATTCTTAAAAGAGAGAAATAAAAAATTACCACCAGCAGAAAATCTTATCGCACTCGAATATCTTTTTCACGAGATCCTCGTAATCAACGTTCCCCTCGTAGAGCTTTACTTCTACGGCTTCCCCTTCTGATAAAGCCTCCGCGAGTTTCTTTGTTATTTCATCCGGCTCCGATTTGTAGATGTGTAAAACAGGCATCTTTTATCACCTCAGTAGGGTATAACAACATTGTATTCTTTCAGCTTCTTCATTATCTCGTCCATGCTGAGTGTGGTGAAGTTGTACTTCTCGTTCTCCTTCACGTTTGAATATAGATGTCCTCCCATGTCCGTTAGGAATTCTAGGTTGTCCTCGAATTCTTCAGGACAATCATCACAGATCTTCTTCATGTAGTCGAAGTCGAGTTCGTGGTTCAAGATGTACAAATCTGACTTGTGTTCCTCCAGAACAGCTCCTAGGGCAACTCTTAGCGCCTCAAACTGCGACTCAACATCCTTCGCTACAACCGCAATATACTCCTCCTTCCCCTTCATTTAAAACACCACGTACCTGTCTGCATCTTTTAAAAACTCCGCATTCTTAGCCTGAGTTACCCAGTTCTTGTACGGGACACCCTCAACGGGCGACTCCATCTGCTTGAGTTTCTCCATGTTCTCTCCAACGTATCTTCTGTAGCTAGCCTCACAGACAAAAACGTTTTCGGCTCCAGCAGCATCAATCAACTCCTTTAATCTCGGGTTTTTCACGTTCTTTACACCCTCACCAGACATGAACACCTTTGTGTTTTTGCCTAACTTTTTTGCGGCCTTGACAAGCTCTACTACGTGCTCGAAGTGTTTATCCGTAAATACGGCTACGGCCAGAAACTCTGACATGTATCCACACTACAATGGAGCCTATATAAACTTTTCTAAATTATTCAGAAAGCTTGAAGGCAATATAATTCTTGGCGACGTGTCAAAAAGATATTATATTGAAAAATTAATAAGTTATAGGCTACTTACTTATTAACTATACCGAAAAATTAATAAAGTATAAACTAGTTAAAGTTTAATGAAAGGTGTTAGAAGTGTTAACACCATAATTATTTTGAAGCCTCCTGCAAGCCTTGTGGCAAGCGAGACTGGATAAAGCAGGATTCAGTAAACTTTTCTAAATTATTCGGAACTTTTGAAGACTGCATACTTCTTAATGCTGCTTCAAAAAGATACTATACCGAAAAATTAATAAGATACAACTCTCAGCAAAAGCTGAGGAGCATAATCAAATTTTAGGGAGGTGGTAGTATGGCAAAGCAGTTGACAAAAGAGGATGCTGAGAAGATTAAAGCCGACGTTGTTGTGGATGCTAGAGGACAATCATGTCCTGGCCCAATGCTTGAAGCAAAGAAGGCTCTGGCAGCTAAGGTGAAGGCTGGCCAGATACTTGAACTCCTTTCAAGCGATCACGGAACAAGGCATGACTTGGAAACGATGTGCGAGAGGTCAGGCGGCAAGTGGGTCTACATAGGCTTTTTTGATGCGGGCGGTTACGACAGACACTTTGTAAAGAAGGAAAAGTAATATGACCCACAAAATTTTAATTTTTGCTGCAGATATGGCTTACAGGGCTCTCGACCAGGCAGGATTACTACATACGCACTATCCTCCGAACACGGTGATTATAAGGATTCCATGCGCAAGCATGCTAAGGCCAGATGTAATACTTCATGCATTTAAGTCCGGGTTTGACGCTGTTTTTGTTGCATCAAGCGGTCCCGATTGTCCGTTCCTGGGCGAGGAATGCGTGAGCAAGACTGCTAAAAGAGTAGAGAAAGCCTACGAATTGCTTGACGAACATGGAATAGACAGGGATAGACTCGTTCTGACAGGAGTTTGTTCAACGTGTGTTGAGACCATCGTTGGAACACTTGAGAGGATAGAGGAAACGTTGGAAGGTGGTTAGAGATGGAGTATGATGTCCTTGTGGTGGGCGGTGGAATAGCGGGAATGGAAGCATCGCTAACGCTCGGAGATGCTGGTTTTGATGTTTTATTGGTTGAAAAGGATCCGAGTATAGGCGGGCACATGATTCAGCTCAGCAAGGTTTTTCCAACAACAGATTGTGCGGGTTGTATAACAACTCCAAAAATGGCTGCAACTGCAAAGCATCCAAAGATCAAGTTGCTAACATATTCGGAGGTTAAGGGAGTCGAAAAGGTTGGAAAAAAGTTCAAGGTAAGGATACTTAAAAAGCCCAGATACGTTGATGAAGACGCATGCATAGGCTGTGGGAGATGCGAGGATGTCTGCCCCGTTTTAGTTCCAAAGGAGTTTGAATACGGATTGATCGGGAGGAAAGCTGTGTACATACCCTTTGAGATGGCAACTCCAAAAAAAGCGTTGATAGACTTGGACAACTGCATAATGTGCGGAAGATGCGAAAGGGCATGCCCAAAAGAAGCTATAAACTTCCTGCAAGAACCTGAAGAGATAGAAGTTGACGTTAAGGCCATCATCATTGCAACAGGCTATAATCTGTTCCCACCAGAGCGGAAGAAGGAATACGGATATACTGGTAGCCTAACGACGATCCATACGAATGCGAATCCAAATATAATCCACGCGATGCAAATGGAAAGACTTCTTGCCCCATCCAGACCATACAACGCTTTGCTCAGGCCTGGAGATGGGAAAGTACCGGAAAAGGTGGCCTTTGTCCTTTGCACCGGGTCTAGGGATAAATCCGTGGGGAACCCTCTTTGCTCGAGGGTTTGCTGTATGTACTCCGTAAAGCAAGCTCTGCTGTATACTTCGGCCGTACCGTTCGGAGAGGTGACCATATACTACATGGACATCAGGGCATTCGGAAAGGGATTCGAAGAATTTTACAACATGGTTAAGGAGCTTGGAGTCAGGTTTGTCAGGGGGAAGGTTGCAAAGATCGAGAGCAGAAATGGAAATCCCGTAGTTGTTGTTGAGAACACGGAGACGGGAGAGATTGAAGAAGAGGAATATGATATGGTTGTTCTATCCATAGGCTTGCTTTCGAATCCAGAACTTGCGGAGATTCTTGGTGTAGAGGTAAATCCGTACGGCTTTTACTCACAGCCTGAGGAGAGCACAAACCCAGCGATAACGAACGTTGAGGGAATATTTGTTGCCGGAACAGCTACGTGTCCAAAGGATATTCCTGACACCGTTGCAGAAGCTGCTGCCGCAGCGGCACAGTGCATAGCGTACATCAAGGAGGTGGGAAGTTGAAAGAAAGGGAGAGAATAGGAGTTTACGTCTGCCACTGCGGTGGTAACATTTCTGACTACGTTGATGTCAAGAAGGTTGTTGAAGCTGTGAAAGACTTGCCTAACGTTGCAATTGCGAGAGATTTTGTTTTTATGTGTTCTGAAGCTGGGCAGGAACTCATAAAGGAAGATATAAAGAATTTTAACCTCGATGGAGTTGTTGTAGCTTCATGTTCACCGCACCTGCATGAAAAGACGTTTAGAGACGCTGCAAAAGCTGCAGGACTGAATCCCTATCTCCTTGAACACGTGTGCATAAGAGAGCACTCTTCTTGGGTTCACTCCGATCAGCCTGAAGCTGCAACCCAGAAGGCAATATGGATAGTAAAGGCAGCGATTGCAAAGGTTAGCTTAGCAAGAGAACTCGAACCAATAAGGCTTGATATGAAGCCAGAGGCAATAGTCGTTGGTGGGGGAATTGCCGGCATGAGGTGCGCAATCGACCTTGCTAGGGCAGGAGTAACCGTCCATCTCATCGAAAAGTCTCCGTTTCTTGGGGGGAGAGTTCCACAGATATACAAGTTATATCCAAGCGGGAAGACGGGAATCGAAATTGTAAAAGAGCTTATAGAAGAAATAAAAAGAAGTCCGAACATAAAAGTATATACAAATGCGGAAATCGTTGCTGCTGAAGGAGCTCTCGGAGAATTCAAGGTTACAATAAAGGTAAACCCGAGGTACGTTGGAAAGGTTAGCGATGAGGTAATTGCGAAATGTCCGGTTGAGGTGCCAGACGAATTTAACTACGGATTGACGAAGAGGAAGGCGATTTACAGGAGAGATTTCAGTTATCCCGACATTCCAGTTATAGACATAGAAGCATGCACAAAGTGTGGCGAATGCAATCCAGATTTCGATCAGAAACCCCAAACTATAGAGCTTACGGGAAGCCTAATAATACTTGCCACGGGTTTCAAGCCCTACGAACCCAAAGAGGGTGAATTTGGCTACAAGGTCTACGATGGAGTCATAACCCTGCCAGTATTCGAAAGGCTGCTTGCGTTATCAGACGGAAAACTCGAGTATAACGGAAGAGAAATTAAGGACATCGCCTTCATCTACTGCGTTGGCAGCAGGAATGAGGAGCATGAGTACTGCTCGAGGTACTGCTGTGTTGCGACGCTGAATGCAGCTATTGGAGCACTCGAAAAGTTTGGAGATCTTAGGATTTACCACATCTACAGGGATATAAGAGCATACGGAAAATATGAAAGCTATTACGAGCAAGCGGGAACAGAAGGCATGCTGTTCATAAAATACGATCCAGAAAACCCGCCAGTAGTTGAGAAGAGCGGAACAAAGCTGGTTGTAAAGGTCAAAGACGCTTTGACTGGTGGTGAGGAGCTGGAAGTTCCTGTCGATTTAGTCGTTCTTTCAGTCGGCATGGAGCCTGAGATGAGCGACATATTTACAATGCTAAGAGTTCCGTTCAGCAGAGATGGATTCTTACAAGAAGTCCATCCAAAGCTAAGGCCAGTTGAAACGGCCATTGGAGGTGTGCTTGTAGCGGGAACGTGTCAGGGACCAAAGGATACGGTTGAAACAACAGCCTCAGCTTCAGCTGCCGTAGCGAAGGCCGATACGTACCTTGTTAAAGGTTACGCTGAACTTGAACCTTTCATTGCCGAAATAGATCCTGAGAAATGCGATGGGTGTGGGGAGTGTGTTGACGAGTGCCCAGCGAGCGCAATAAGAATTGAAAACGGTAAGGCTGTTATTAAAGAAGCGCTGTGCAAGGGTTGTGGAGCTTGCGGGGCTGTATGCCCAACGGAAGCGATTAATCTGCGTGGATACTACTACGATCAGCTGAGGAGATCAATAGAGGCTGCGGGAGGGGATTAAATGGCCGAGGCTGAAGAAAAGCCTAAAAAAGCAAAGAAGGAGTTAACGGTCAAAAAGCTCAGAGAAAAAGGAGTAAAACCGAGAGAAGAGGTGATAGAGAAGTCAAAGGAGCAGAGAAAGATAATAAAGCAGATTACTGAATGTTTGAAGGCTGGGCCGAAAACAATTCCTGAGATAGCCTCTGAAGTCAAGATGCCTGTTGGTGTGGTCACTTGGTATGTTATGACGATGTTTAAGTACGGCCAGGTTGAGCCGGATGAGGAGGTTGGCGGTTACTACAAGTATAAGTTGGCAGTAAAAGAAGGAGTGGAGGAAGGCGAATGACGAGAGTAAATCCCGACTTGGCAAAAGAACTTGAGAAGTTTGGTGCGAAAACTGTTACCGTGTGTTTTAATTGTGGAAACTGTACGGCTGTTTGTCCCCTTTCTGAAAGTTCAGTAGCGTTTCCTAGAAAGCTTATACGCTATTTGCAGCTCGGTCTTGAACAAAAAATCCTTGAAAGCGTAGAACCATGGCTGTGCTACTACTGCGGTGAGTGTTCTGAAACGTGTCCAAGGCAGGCAGATCCAGGAGAACTAATGATGTCTCTAAGGAGGTATTTGACTAGCAGATACGACTGGACAGGCTTATCGAAGAGGCTGTACACGTCAAAGGTTTGGAAGATTTTCTCCGTAGGCTTTCTGTTTTTCGCAACCCTAGCGATAATCTACCGCTTCCACGGGCCAATTGTTACAGAGCACACGGAACTGGAAACCTTTGCTCCAGCAGAAATCGTTCATCCCGCTGGCTACGCCTTTGGAACAGTACTGGCAATTTTGATACTCTCGAACATCTACCGCATGCATAAGTATATAATGAAGGGCGTAAACGCTCCTTTTTCCTTGTACATCAGCGAACTGAAAACTTTGATTGTTCATTTCGCAACTCAGGCAAGGCTGAGGCTGTGTGGGAACAAGTCGATGTGGTGGAAGCACTGGTTGCTGATGTCTGGATATACCGTTGCATTCATACTCGTCCAGATAGATTACCCGCTTGGAGAGATATTTGGAGAGTATCCTTCCCTAACTAACTATCCATTTCCACCTCCATGGCACCCCGTAAAGATTGCATGGACGTATTCGATGGGTGCTATGTTAATTGCAACGACCATATTCATAATAGAGAGGATCAGGAAGAAGGATCCGGCCCACAAGTATTCCCACTCAACGGACTGGATGTTCTTGATTTTGCTCTGGTGTACAGTGTTTACGGGCCTTTTAGTCCGAATATTCATGGAACTCGACATGCCGATTCCAACGTACTACACCTTCGCACTCCACCTTGCGTTCACGGTTCCGCTTTTAGGCTTAGAAGTGCCTTTCACGAAGTGGTCCCACCTTGCATACAGGCCGTTTGCTCTGTACTTCGTCAGAGTTAAGGAGAGAGCATTGCAGGCAAGGCAGCAACCACAAGAGGAGGAAAGTTAATTTTTCTTTTTTAATAAATTTTCTTCATTTAGTATCTGAAACAAATTTTATAAACGGTAAAAAGCAACGAGAAGCATGGATATCCCTCGCGTAATTATCAGCGGGGTTAGGAGTAGAATCGGTAAGACTATGATTTCCATTGGCTTAATGCGAGCTCTCGTTAATCGCGGCTATAGGGTTCAGCCCTACAAAGTTGGGCCGGATTTTATAGATCCCAGCTTTCACTACTTTGCGACGGGAAGACAAAGCAGAAACTTAGACAGCTTTATGCTTGCAAGAGAAGATTTAATCGAAACCTTTGAGCGAAACTTTAGGGATGCAGACATAGCCGTCATTGAAGGTACGATGGGGCTGTACGACTCTCATAATGCAATAGACGAGAAGGGAAGCACGGCTGAAGTCAGCAAAATCTTGAAGTGTCCGGTTATTCTCGTAGCGGACGTTGAAAGAATGTCCAGAACTGTAGCTCCTTTAATCCTTGGCTACAAACTCTTTGATCCTAAGGTTAGGATAGAGGGTGTGATTTTGAACAGGGTGGGCAACGAGAGACATGCGATGAAAGCGAGACTTGCAGCAGAAAAGCTTGCAAAGGTTAGGGTTGTTGGAGTTGTACCCAGGAGCAACATCATTATTCCAGACAGGCATCTCGGTTTAATTCCTGCTTATGAGAGGAAAGAGGAGTTTGAGAACATATTCGACAAACTTGCAGAGTTTGTGGAAAAGTATGTTGACATCAATGCGATAGTCGAAGCGGCAAACAACGCACCCACGCTTGAAGACGTTCCAGAGCATCCTGTTT
>Ga0190367_1001272_pt1 | contig 14919 bp, 12 predicted proteins | sample 4872181011_MG_FD_171838 | JGI IMG/M metagenome (GOLD analysis project Ga0190367, IMG submission 171838) | Hydrothermal vent microbial mat bacterial communities from Southern Trench, Guaymas Basin, Mexico - 4872-18-10-11_MG | ecosystem: Environmental > Aquatic > Marine > Hydrothermal vents >...
ATGCGCTATTCCTGGATCCCTCTCAGTATGTACTATCGCGAATGCTTTATCCCTAAGCTCTATGAACTCTCTTCTGATCTCATCGTTTATCAGGTAGGGTCTTACATATATCCTAGGGGTAGTACCGTCCTCGTTTAACCTAATGTACACTAGCAATCCATAGTCTACGGGTAGCATACTATCACTTTCCATGGCCAGTGCATATCCTGCTAGGCATATCCTATGAAACCACTCTTTCCTTCCAGTCTTAAAGTCCACTAGGATATTGCTGAGTTCTAGTGAATCTACCATAAGTCTACTACTGAGCCCTACTCTACTACCATCTACAATACGTTCTACTGCTGGAGGCATAGATGATAGAACTAATGTATCTATGTGTATTCTCTCACTATACTTGGATAAGACCATATCTACTCTTGAAGATAGTTGTAGTGAGAGGAAGCGCCACAGATTCCTAGCCTTAATGAATACATCTTCAGTATTTCCACCATTTAAGTACCTACCAATTATGCCCTCTATACATTTATCGCTTCTCTCCATAAGTAATGATAGTAGTTCGTGTCCAGGTATAGGACCCCTATAGTATAACTCTCTCTTTGCAATCAGAGATAGTTCCTTAATGATATCATGATATATCCTTCCCTCTATCATAGCCCTCGTAGGTTTTACTTTGATTCCTTCTACATGTCTCAGGTAGATATCTCTCATAGTAGGACAGTACCTATTGGAGATCTCGCTTACACTTAATTTAACACTCTTTAGTGGAGGCTCCACTGGTGGCTGATACCAATACCATCCTCTAAGCTTTTCATCTACATCTCCATACCTGCTCTTCATGTGATGTAATTCCTGTAGTATCTTGCTGAGCTCATCGAGGGCGATCGGTATCACCTATATCACCTCCTAAAATTGCTCCTGATCCACCATGAATACTCATTCTCGGTCTTATCTTCACCAACATAGGAAATCTCACCGAGACTCCCGTGAGTAGTGCTACTCCAGTGGGCAATAGTGGTAACATTCTTACATCTGCTGAAGCACTATGTTCGAGGAGTGGTGTTAAGAAGTTCAGGTCAGTTATACTATCTATCCTTAAAAGTATTTTAGTACCACACTGGCTTATTACATCCTTATCCAATCCTACAACCCTTTGGCTTACCACTACGAGCCCCACTCCAAACTTTCTACCTTCTCTAGCTATCCTCCTTATAACCCTCTTAGAGAAGGGATTCTCGGATTGAGGTGCAAATCTATGTGCTTCCTCTATTACTACAACAAAGGGTGGTATCTGTCCTCTCCTCCTAGCTTCAAAGAGCTTAAGTAGAACTGTACCTACGAGTACTCTCCTCCCTCTCTCCTCCATATCACAACTTAAGTCTAATATGGTAGCCACTCCCGGCTCCACAAGTCTATGCGGATCGAATCCCTCTCCTATTATCCCCAGCTCGTTCAGTACTATTAACCTTCTGAGTACGGAAATTAGGGTCACATCCTTAAATCCATACTTAGATGCTGTAATCTTTATAGCCTCTTCTAGAGCCAGTAGGCTATTGAATCTAGTCCTCTTATAGGCTAGAAATACTAGATCCTCTTGAACATCAGTCATATTACATGCCTCTGCGAGAGCCTCTGATGGTAGATCTGATATACTCACTCTGAGCCTCGAAGATCCTGGGCATTCATCAGGTTTAGGAGAGTAGAGTTTTATTCTAAATCCTCTAGGTCGTAGTCCATATCTCTCTAGTTCATGCACTTTTTTCGATGGTATAGTTAAGGTGCTATACTCTCCATGTGGATCTATTATTACTACTGCCACTCCTCTTCTCAGTAGTTCTTCTACTATCACTCCACATGCGTAGGACTTGCCTGTACCAGTTGCTCCTAGTATGGCTATATGATGTCTAAGTGTCTTCCTTAGATCTAGCTCTACTCTTAGATTTGTACTCCACATCTTACCGAGCAGTATTCCCTTCTCTGAAAGCCCTATTACTCTGGATAGAAGTTCTTCAGGGATCTTATAGACCTTCTCTCCAGGGCTTGGTGGTAATCGAGGTGGATCTATATCGTAGACATTTATAGTACCCAATATCCTAGCCTTCGCCACTACGGATCTAGTGAGTCTACTCTCATAGGGAGTAGGTAGTTTAAGAGAGTATATCCTACCCTCTATTAGAACCTCTGGACGTTCAAAGAGACTATTGTACGCTGAGAGTTCCTCAACTCTAGCGATTATATCGTGCTTACCACTAGGTACCAGCACATAGTCTCCTACCGCTATACCATCCTCATCCTGAACATGGAACTCGAATCTCAGGTGAGTCGGTGGACTCGTCTGTCTCGATACTACTACTCCTACAGGCTTCACTTTACCACCTCGCCTACTATATCCTCAATTCCACCATTGAGATGAGCTAATGCTGTCATCTTCAACACGCTCTCGAACTTCTTCTTCACCCTCCAGAGGTAGATCTTAGCCCTCTCCTTAGCATCTGAGACTACGGGTATTCTTCCCCCAATCTGAAATTCTGGATAGAGAGTGCATAGTATGGTTTTCTGGACTTCTAGTGGATCTTTTTTGGATATGAACTCTATCTTGTACACTCTCTCTCCTCTCCTCAAATAGAACTCGTACCAATTCTCTACACTCCTTCCTCTCTCCCTAGTGAGCTTCATTGGAGCTGTGGCATCACCATCCCTAAGCACATGAATTAAGAAGTTCACATCGGACATCTCGGGAAGTTCTAGTTTTAGCTCTCCCTTCACATACCTGAAGAATCTATTATCCCTAGAACTCTCTACTATGGATATGAGTAAAATCCCTCTCTTTAGGTATTCCTCTACAGTATCTGTAAAGATACTCTCGGCTCTCTCCATTAGTATTCTAAGTACACTACACTTCATAGAGAGTATGAATCCGTGTGCTATTAGACTGCCCCTAGTTATAGCTATAGAAGGCTCATCATCTAATGAATCCCTCAAGTTCTTATACCTCTCTATCTCCTTGAGAAGTCTAGCTGCCATTTTCCTCCCCAATAGGAGTAGTTCTGGATATTCCACAGAGAGTTCGTATAGGGGTTCCCCAACGTCGAAGGGATCCCTTTTAGTAAAGCTTCTGATCTTAGGTCTCAGCCTAAACTTTAGAGTTGTCTCCTCAAAGTCTTGTTTAGTGAGTAGTGCCGTAGCTGACGCTATGTAGGTTACAGTTATGGGGAAGGTTTCGGCCACAATGTAGTTTCTAACCTCTCCTATGGAAGCCTCTCCAAGCACCCCCTCTGAGAAGCCAGTGATGGAATCAGCATACTCGTCTACTGGAATTACGAGGCTATCTCCATAGAATGGCTCTTTGGGTGCAGTCTTTAACATTCTTTCTCTGATCTCGATAGACTTAGAAGTGGTTATGGTAATCTTTTTGAGAATCTTCGATGCTTTTTCTATAAAGTACGTAGTTTCCGGTACCAGATCCTCCGGTCTTAGGTATATCCCTCCCTCGACAGCAAACCTCATTAGTGCATTCTTTAATCTATCCCTATTGACAGTATACACTCCCATTCCTTGATACTCCAGAAGTCCTAGCTCCTCTAGATCCGATAGATAGTCTCTTGCCATCCTCTCGGTTACATTTAGACATTCAGCGACTCTCGCTACTTCTATCAGATTACCCTCGGCTGATAATTCTAACACGGTATTCATTACTAGTATTAGCCTTCCTGCATAGGTGGAGGGTGCTTTAGGCATATTTCCACCATGGAAGTATATTTCCTCAGGTTCCTATAATTCCACTGGAACTTATAAACTGAATGTAAAGGGATGGGTGAAAGTAATATTATAATAATATTCACTTAATATGCTTAATAATTCAATAATATATCAATTTAATATTTAATTTACAAGTTAATATTAAAATCTGCAATTTTAATATTGTACTCTGAATTTGCGGGAGATAAAATACTTCTTAGTCCAGAAGGAAATCTGTATTTTTAAATGTATGTCCTTCTAAATTCACTTAGTTTATAGTATGTATTCTTTTTATTTCGTCTCTTAGTCGTTAAGAATTCACTTCTACTAGTCTTATCAGTTTTCCTTGAAGTAACTCCTCGGATGTATATGAGGTATTCTACTAAGGTATCAAACATTACTATGCTTAGAACCTCTATAGCCTTCATTGTCCTTACATTCTCATACCTTAAGTGTAGGTATCTTGAACAATTTTAACTTAACTTTGATAATTGCCCTATTACCTTCTAATTCCATCTCAATCGGTATTTAATGGGGTTGGTGAAAGGAGATGATGCTAGGAGCGTAGCTATTATAAGGATACGCATTTTACTGCTTAAGCTGACTTTAATCATCTTTAGATGACGCACCATATAGTTTTAGAGTAACAGTTCGGCTTCCTTCGTTATCTTCACTTTATATGGTCTTCCCTTGCTTACTTTAGTTAGCCCTGCCTTTTTTAAGTCTAGGATGTGCCTTCTGATCGTACTCACATCTCTTCCTAACTCTTTAGCAAGTTCACTGACAGTTGCTTCGCCTATACTAAGTCTTTGTAGGATTTTGAACTTCTCTGGACTTAGTTGAGTGATAGTTCTCATAGCTTTGAAGAGTTCACGAGGAACCTCTACTATTGCACTACTATCTTCTAGCTCTAATTCTACTTTTAACTCCTTGTCTCTCAGTTCTTTTTCAGCTAGCATAGTAGCGCAGAATGTAGCTAATACAAGAGCTCTCATTCCTCCACTCATGTTTACTATAACTCTATTGAACTCCTTTGCCTCTTCTACAATAGTTGCTTTGATTGCTCTTGTAGCTTCTAACCAGTTCTTTACATTCACCTCTACGACTTCGACTCTTACTTCCTGGGGGTAGTACTTGTTTATAAACTCTTTAAGGTAACCAATTGCCTTTTCAGATCTTTCAACTCTAGGACCTATCACCATAAGTAATTTATCTCCTTTATCTAAGCCATGCCTTGTTATCATTCTAACTGCATACTTTTCTTCAAATCCTAACGTAAGAATGAATAATGTTTCGTACATTTACTGCTCACCCAGTAGCAGGACATATGTACTATTAGTATATAGTTCTTATAAAATATTCTATCTACTCTAATGATATCTAGTCGTATATCAATAATTTAAAAGGTTCACTTTTAAGTATTTCGAGTGACATTATATAGTGTATTATTAATACATTTTACTATTATAAAGTGTATTATATATACTCTTAGCGTGTAAGATAATAACGCTTATATAGTATCACTTATTAAATTAAATGGGGTGAACTCTTGTCTGAAGAGGTAAAAGAAAAACAGGAGGAGTTCATAGAAGACATATCTAGGATGATAAGAGCCTTTGTTAGGTGTCGTCTACCCTCATTTGCCGACAGACTCGCTAATGCGACAGGTAAGGAAGTTATTGAAACTACTCTTTATGAGGCGTTGAGAATAGCTAAGAGTGCTAAAGATTCTGGAAGACCTCTTTGTGAAGATGAAAGGAGAGTGTCACCATACGTAGCTAGGGAGGAGAGTATTAAGTGGCTTTTGAGCGAACTCGACAGGAACCTAACTAAGGGACTTGAAATAGTTCGTAGAATTGCTATAAGAGCTCTTGCACTACCATAAGAGGTGATGATAGTGGTGTTCGTCAGTATTGGAGTTAGGGCTATAGTAAATGTTGAAGCGCTGAATATGGTGGAGAGTGTTGGTAACGTCACAAGACATAGAAAGGCGGCGATAGTTTATAAAGTTGAAGACAAAGAGGGTAAGAGATATGTTCTTCGTTGGGTCCCTGTAGTTAGTGGGGAGACCGTAGCTCACGCTTATCAAATGTGGTTATCTGATCTAGCTAAAATTAGGGGTTTACCCCTCTGTGAGTATTGTGAACATAAAGAATTCGTTAAACATTGTCAAGTAGAATTATTTGGATCTAGAGAGTGGGAAGTTAAACTGAAGGAGCTTGTTTCCTCAAAGGGAGGTTATGATCCTCATGAAGTAGAAAAAGTAATACTTAAGAACTGTATTGTAGAAGATGTTGGTGGCTTCTTATATCCCGGACGTCCAACTCCTGTTAAAAGAACCTCAAGGTTTTCAACTGGATACATGATACCCTCTATGGACGCTATTGAAAGAGTAGCTCTTGAGCCACAGTTTCATGTAAGACATGCCCCTAAAGCTCAACAAGTAGTTGGACAAGCACAAATGCCATACTATATTGAAGTCAGCTCGGCTGTATACACTCTAACATTTAACCTAGATGTAGATGGAATAGGAAGTACCAGTATGATAAAAATTGAGAGAGTGGTTGAAGGAGAGGAACTGAGAAATAGAGTGGAGTGTGCTCTGGATGCACTAGCCCTCATGTTAGATAATAGATTATTTGGGGCCAAGCTCACTAGGTTTAATCCTATTATAGAATACGACATGGTGCTAGCAACGGTTTCCAAGACCTATCCCTTTGTGGTATCACCACCAGCTAATGTTAACTTTGTTGAAGAAACTACTAATAGAATTAAGAAGTTTAAGTCATACTTCGATACTGACGTATACATGATCGGCTATGGTCAGGTTGGGGAAATAGAGAGAGTTTCTACCATCTTAGAGTTAATGGAGAGAGTCAAGGCTAAGGTTACCGAATGGCTTGTCTAAGGATGTTAGAACTATGAGAGTCGTTAAGGTCAAGCTAGAGTTTCATTGGGGTTTTATTAGTAGACGTCCGACTTTTACGGCAGCTCAACCCTCTACAGTTTATCCGACACTGACATCATTAATAGGAGCATTAGCTTATGGACTAGCTAAGCTAAAGGGTGTTCCAGAAGTATTATCTAAGTTCATGCCTATGCAAAAAGGGAAAAAGGCTATTTCGTCATATTACAGCTCAGCTGTACGTGCTCTTGATTACTGTAGCTGGGCTACGTACAGGATAGACTCAGATTTAGAGCCTAATTTAGGACTTGTAGAGACTATGGACTTAAGTAAAGTATCCTTGGTTCTAGGAATTCGTCGAATGCATATATATCCTGGATCGCCTTACTTATGGGGTATTCAACCCCATGGCAAGGTTTATGCGCCAATTTTAAAGCTAACAGTTACATATTTTCCAAAAAGACCTGAAGTTGTGAATGAACTCAAAAGTGCATCATGGCTTATAACTAGAGTTGGATCCCGCGAGAGCATAGTATCAGTTAACGACGTATGGTCAGTTGACGCTAATGTTGTCGCTGCCAAAGAAGTCTTAACTAAATATACATTTCCAGAAGAAGTAATTGAGTTCATCAAGGGTAGATATTTCATGACAGGTTTATTTGTACCGTCCGAGGAATGGTTCAATCTAATGGCTGTTAAGGATGTGAGTAAGCATACAACGGACTTTATAATTCCTCTCGAACTAGTAAAAGTTAAGATATCTCCTAGAGCCTTAGTGATAGTAGATGAGGAGGGCGACACTTACGTCTTACCTAAAGACCGAGTAGAGCAGATCGAGTGAAGAACTATGAGCAAGTTTATAGTACTTCCAACTCCTTTAGGTGAAGGGATTTTTAAAACATTCTACATCTGGGTAGCAGGTCTATCTAGAAGGGACTTAACGTTCGGCTATGATCCAATTAAATCGCTTCCATATGCCGAGTTAGATATAAGAGACCTCACTAAACAAGCAGTTCGACTTTTTAAGCAAGAGTTCGACTTCATGACAGAATTAGCTAGAGTACCTATTGTGAGAGGTAGAGCTCCTGGAACGGATGAATTTGTCCTCTCTAAGATTGGAGTTTCTCTGCCTAGCGGTAGAGGCAAGGATTTCAGAAGAAAAGTTATAGAGAAAATGATAGAGCTCGTGAGTAAAGGAGACTTAAGTGAAGAACTATCGCTAGATAAATGTTTGATAGACGTGAAAAGGGGCAGGTCATTAATTATTAGGATAGGCTTAGGGAAGGTTAAGTTACCATCTATTGTGAGAACAGAAGTCTTCTACGAGACTGGAAGGTTTGGTCTTTTAAGAGACTTAGGTAAGGGTAGACCTAGTTTAGGGCTAGTGAGTATAGAAGGACCAGTTGCGACATTCGCTGTCACTTTATTGACAGTTATGTTATGTGAGATTGCGCTAGAGGAGGATAATAGGTTGCTCTGCACAATTGATGTAAATCCCGGAACATCTCTACCTAGTGTAGCTATAGGATCCTTATTAGCACCTATTAAAAAAATCATTAGATGGCTTAGGAGAAGTGGGATTGGAACCTATGCTGAAGACTTTGACCTTATTAGGCTAGCTATGCTGTTCGAACTGTACTCGCTAGCTAAAGATAGATTAACATGGCCTGAGTTTCGAGCGACTCAAATTAAATGTCATCTAATTTCATCAACTGGTAGGAGGTTTTTAAAAACATTAGAGTTCACTATACCTCTCCAACAAGTATTTGTACTAGATAAATCTCTCGAAATAATGTTCGAAGAACCTGGAAGAAGAACTGCATTTGCTAATTCCCTAGCCCATACTTTAATAGGAGTTGCTAGATTAGATAAACTTCAAACGCGCATGAAAATAACTATGCCAGTTATTGCTAGAATGAGGACGGCAATTAAGAATGTTAGTTATGCAGTCCTCGAAGGGAATGTTAAGGTAGCTCTTGACCATTTGTATATTTTGTCTAGATTCTTAAGAGAAGAAGACTTTACATCAAGTCTAGTTTCTGGCATAGCCGCTAGTATAAGAGGGGAGGCTAAGGCTAGTGATGTGAGTCTAACTGTTGAGGACGTTAGGAAGAAAGTAGGCACTGTTATGAGAAACTTAAGGGAGCTTTGTCAAGTAGTAGTGTGATGCGCTGGACGATTATGCTAGAGCGTGAGGCTGTTCAGTCGAAAATACTATCAACTCTTAAGGAATATGGCAAAGCTCTTTTTATAGCTCCTACTGGCTTCGGAAAAAGTACATTATTTATTCATAATTTGGAAGAAATCGAAGCTTTTAGGAGAATAGTTCACTGCCTACCCCTTCGAGCTGTAGTTTCGGACATAGTGAGAAAGGCGTATGAGAGGCTTGGATATAAAGTTGCTAGTAAATTGGTTGGATATCAAGCTGGAGTAAGAGTGTCAATCGAGGAAGAAGGAGGAAGAGCTTTCAAGAATCCATATTTACTTAGTGTTTACAGTATAACTACTTATGATAGTTACTCCTTGTCTTTATTACTATCTGCTATTCCAGAGCTCACTAGAGCTTATGCTCATGCTGATGTCACTTATATGGCTATAACTTCAGCGCTTAACTTACTTGATGAAGTCCACATATTGGCTAGAGCTGACGAGTTAATCGAAGAAGCTGAAGAAGATCAACTAAAGTCCTTTGCCTTCTTAAAAGCTCTAACTGAATACTTTACTAAACTTAAGATCCCATTTCTTTACTCTAGCGCCACGGTTCCTCCACAAATCATAAGCCTGATAACTCCTCCAGAAGTTCCAATCATAATTGTTGCAGGCAGCTATGTTATTAATAAGTATAAAGAATTCTTAGGTAGAAAGGTTAAAGGTTTTCCAGTTGAAGAAATTTCAAGTCTAAAGGAGGGAGCTGAGCTCTATCTTAGTAAGATGTTTACTAGGGTTTCTAATAAGGATTTAGTCAGCGACGTTAAAGGAGTAATAAGTGAAGGTTACAAAAACATAGTAGTATTTGTTAATACTGTACCTAGAGCTGCAGAAGTGTACGATCAGCTTAAGTTAACAATCGATGACTACGAAATAATAATAATTCACGGCAGATTAGGAAAGGAAGATAGAGCATACAGATTAAATACCCTCAAGAAGTCCATGGAAGCTGGCAGAAAGCTAATAGTAGTCTCAACTCAAGTACTTGAAGCTGGAGCGGATCTAAGTTTCGATTGTATGGTGAGTGAAATTTCAACACCTGAATCTCTGATTCAAAGAGCTGGCAGAGTACTAAGACATAAAGAGCACTTAGATAAGAGTGATAAAGGGCTAATATTAGTCAATATCTCTAGTAGTTCTCTTGAGAATGCTATGAAGATATATCCATCTAACATCATTAGATTGACCTGTTCTTTGCTAGCCGAATTTAAGAACAAAATGTCTTCCGACTTCTTGAAACCTTTTGACTGGAGATATGGGGTTATCAAAGAGACCGGATACAGAATGTTACTCGAGGTCTACAGAAGAATACGTTATAATATAGATTATATTGAAGAGTTAAAGGAAGACATTCTCTTAACTTTAAGAGAAAACTATGCACACTATATACTCGGCTTTAGTGATTTACAATCAATACTGGAAAATTTCGAGGGAAAATGGAAAGGTTCACTTGTTAGATCATCTGGGCTTACTAGCTTGGTAATTTATAAAGATAGTTTAATAGACACAGTTGATGTTTCATTAGAACTACTTCAACATAAGTGGAGAGAATGGTTAGAAGTGAAGGGAGATTCTGTGTCAGGTCATTTTTCCATTTCAAGTCCTGGAGATGAATTTGTAGAAGAAGTAGTCGAGGAATTATCAATCAATGATCTCAAAAATATGTTCTACTATCCTCTCACGGGTTATAGAAAATTGATTAAAAAGATTAGAATGAGAATTAAAAGAGATTGTATAATTAGATTTAACGGGTTTCTTGCAAAACCAAGTGCGTATCATCCAGAGAAGGGACTAATATGAAGGCGAATTGAAGTAATAAAAGAGGTGAAGTTATACGAGAAATGAACTATTAGCCGACGAAAAGGAAAAACTTGAAACTCACCTTAAAATGGTAGCAAAGGTATCTGAGTCCTTAGCTAGAAAGATTACTCAAGAGAACACAAAATTCGCTGAATTAGCATACCTAGCTGGCTCATTGCACGATATAGGAAAAGCTCTTACAATATATCAAGCTCGTAAAATAGGTTACCTAAGTCATGAAGTTCTCTCAGGAATTACTGCAACCGAGGTTTGCCGGTCATTAGAGTACTCAGAGAAAGATAGCTATGTAGTAGTCCATGCTATTCTCTTCCACATGCAAGGATATGGTTTAATCCATGAGAGATTTAATCGATTTAAAAAGTATTTCTTTGCTCGAAGAGTTAAGCTTAGCTATGATCCTCGCGCTGCTACAATATTAACGGAAATACTAGGTAAGAAGTGGTCTCTTAATGAGAGCGAGGTCTCTGGAATTCTAAACAGAAGCGTTAGCGAATTAGATAAACTGTTAAAGTTAGGATATAATGTTGTTCATTACATTTTATCAAGAGTACGCGAAGAATTCTCCTTAACGGACTTCTACGAAGACATTTCAACTTTACACAGGGCTCGCATTCTAACAGGAATACTCATGGTATCTGACAAGTGGGTCTCTGTAGTAAACAGAGGAGGAAAGAAAGCAAGTCTTTACTTTAAGTGCATTGAACAATTATTTAGAGGTTTTAATATTGTAAGAAACTCCTTATAAAACATCAGAGAACAGAAGGATACTTTACTGGCTCTTATATTCTCCTATATATTAACCTTCAATTTACCTTATATCTTGGAAATACTTAAATCTCCCAGCATGAATACTTCTATAGGGAAAATCTGATGACTACTCTTATAAATGTCTATATCAACAAATGTGGTCCAGTAACTGATTCCTCAATAGAGATTCCAATACCTGGTATAATCGTTTTTATAGGACCTAATCTCACTGGGAAGAGCTTGTTAGGAGGAGCTATAACCTCGTACTTCTTCACCAATTGCATATTACAATCTGAGAAAATAATAAAAGAGCTGGAAGTTAATGATCCTTTAGAACTAGCATTGGATCTAATAAGTGAATATGATCCTTTAGATCTTAGTTCCTCTAGAGAAGCTTTACCCGAAGGCGCTACAATAGCAGAACTAGGAAAACACGGTGTTCTTGCTGAGACTTACAAAATTCTAAGACCTGAAGATAGATTGGTCAAGTATTTAACGACTATTCTATACACGGCAGAAATGGGAGAGATCTTAAACTTAGGAGCTGTTAATGTTGAAGAAATTAAAAATCTCCTCTTCTCTAGAGCTCCTAAAGGCGCTATTGAGTTAGATGTACATATAAACCAAATTCAGACTATTAAAACTACTTTACCTCTCTCATTTGATAAACTAAGTGAAACCAGAGTAGAACTCAATAAGAATCTGAAGGAATACATAGGGATCAAGAACATTAGTCCCTATACACTGTATCTATCTCTAGTAAGTCAGATTTCAACTCCTCTAGTGCCATCTCTAAAGCTATTACGTGAGCTCACAAGAAATAGGACTATCTTATCAAGTAGTCACACTCTAAATCTAAATAAAATATTTAGGGAATTAATAGCATATTCGGAATTAACAGGAGTAACTAATTTTCCTGAAGACAAAATAAAAAGAAAAGTAGATGAAATTGCCGAAAAACTTGTACTATTTAATAAGAAAGGCGAAATGATATTAAAAGTAGCACTACTTGAAGTTTTTCAAGAACTATTCAGTAAGGGGCTTAGAACACTTCTATCACATTATTTACTCGTAGCAAGTAGCCTATATTTAGCTCGCATTATAGAGCTCATTCCAATAGTATATTTAGATGAACCGGAAGTTTCACTCGATACTTTAACGACATTTAAACTCCTTGAGTTATATAAACCAATACTTGAAACTGGCGGTGCCGTCATATTAACTACTCATAGAGAAGACCTAATACTCTCATATCTTCAGAGAGCTCTTGAACGTAAGGATCACGTAATAACACCAAACAAAATTAGAGTTTACGAGTTCTCACCTGAGTTAACTGATTATGGAATTCAAGTCAGAGTAAAGAAATGTGACGTGAAGGATGTAATAATTAAAAGTGAAAGAGTTGATAGAATACTCAAGTTGATATACTCTGAATAGGAAGTCAACTATGTCAAGCTTAGTAATATTTGACACATCTTCACTTAAAGCACTTAAAGAAACCCTTCAAAAACAAAATCTTAGGGAGCTTTTCGAAAGAATTATCAGCAAGGAAGAATTAGTTGTAGTTAAGTCCAAATCTAAATCCGAGAAAATAAGAGTATTCGGACAAACCATTACCCCATCTAAAGAGACTATTGGTAATATTCTCCGAGAAATCGGGATAGTGCCTTATATGACACGTAAAAAGGTACATGAGCTTAGTTACGAGGATATACGAGACAAGTTTATCAAAAGTAATTCTCATTTAAAAAATGTCATAGAGCGTATATTTCAGGTAAGTTTAAGTAAAAGGAATATTAAAAAGGAAATAGATAAGGACGTACATCTAATAGTCTCAGCATTGCGTTATATTAAAGATTTTAATGTAGTAACAATAGTTACAGAGGATCGAGAATTGATAACTAAAGTTTTAAATTTTAAACAAATTATTAATAATTTTGTTAAAAAACTAAGGATAATGAGATTTCATGATTTAATTTCTTCCTATTAGAATTCAAGAAGATTAAATAAATATAGTTTCTTCAGTTCACAATAATTATATCTATATGCCTCAATTAATAAAGATTCTTCAGTTCACAATACTCTATTTTTAATTATTCTATAAAGTTTATTCGAATAATCTTTAATAAAAAGGTCTAAGAAAAAAGGTAAGCTTAACTGTTACGACTACAAACGCTATTAGTCTCATGATCTATTAACTTCCCACTAGCTCTCATTATGTCCTTAGCTAAGGCTAACTCTCCTCTTCCCACGAAAGCTCTCCTTTTGAACTCTAGTTAACCTAAAATATTTCAACTTATTAGTAGCTCTAAACCTTACTTCATGTTAAATACGTGTCATAAAATACTATGAGCTATACGTTATACATTCGATCGCCATATATAGTATTCTTAATACTTCTTGACTTCTCTCAAAAGCTAGCTAATTCTCTTGATTCGGGCGATATATCGTTAAGAAATATGAGTGAAAGATATCGTAAGTTTTAATAGACATTTTGATAAAACTGATATAGAGAGTGTAGAACCTGTAGACGTATTGTAAAGACATTCTAAAGTTTGACAAGATATAGTTGACACATTAGTTCATCGTACATCATTATATACTCTTTTAATGTTAAAGGACTGTATCAACAGTATGGCATTTTTGGGCTATAAGTTCGTGTTGTTTATTTAATATACCTTTAATTGTTTCTTACTGACAAACTTAAAATACATAGATTAATAACAAACTAAGGTGAGAATTTGAACAATGAATTAGATAGAGGAGTAGTCAGAGTTAAGCCCATCTATTTAGGATTGTACCATTACAACTACGTTTATGGTAGCGTTTGTTCACCTGATGTGGCAGGGACTCCACCTGTCTCTCGTCTAACAGAAGAAGAGCTCAAGAGGAATGCTGAGATGTTAGTAGAGGAGTTTAAGAGAAATTTAAAACTAGACTTTGTGAAAGTTGAGGAACCTTTCATAGTTAAAGAACAGAGGGATTTAAGGAAGATCCCTAAAGTCCTAGACTATGACATCGATGCTATTCTATTAGGGAGTAGAGGAGTACTACCATTAGAAGTTCGTACAATATCTAGGTATAGAATACCGATAATTAGAAAAACGGATCCTGACCTCCTAAGGGCGTTGAGAGTGAAGAAGTTCTTAAGGGAGAGTAAGTTCATTTACATAGGTGAGATACCCTCGTTCTCTGCTCCCAAAGGACCTTGGGATTTCTCTCTATTGGAAGATAAGTTTGGAGTTAGAGTTAAACACATAGAGACCAATGAGTTCCTTAGAGTTTTTGATTCAATCCCAAGAGAAAAAGCTGAGGAGGAACTAAAGAAATGGAGGAGAAACTTCGAGAAAGTAGTTGAACCTAATGAAGAAGATCTGTTAAAAGTTATGAGAATATACCTCGCTCTCCGAAATCTATGTGAAAGGGAGGATGCTAATGGAGTCACAATAAACTGTGGTCGTTTCACTGAAGAGAGACCACTAGTCCCCTGTTTAGCATTTGCT
>Ga0190367_1001273_pt1 | contig 14918 bp, 16 predicted proteins | sample 4872181011_MG_FD_171838 | JGI IMG/M metagenome (GOLD analysis project Ga0190367, IMG submission 171838) | Hydrothermal vent microbial mat bacterial communities from Southern Trench, Guaymas Basin, Mexico - 4872-18-10-11_MG | ecosystem: Environmental > Aquatic > Marine > Hydrothermal vents >...
TCTAGCACGAGTATATTTTGCTGAAGTATATTTTCGATTATACTAATTCTAGTTCTAGAAACTTTTTCGCGGTAAGGCAGTAGCAGCCCACATAGTTTTACTGCACTATAATAGTCTTCGGGCTCTAGTGTGGCTAGAATGTATTTAATGAAGCTTAATTGAGTTTTCACAATGTTTCTTGACTTGAGGTATTCTCCTACTTCGTAGTCTTTTACTGAGCAGTATACTGCGTAGAGTAGGTTTAGGTCGCTGAATGTGCTGGGTGGGGCTAGGTAGTAGTATATGTTTCCGTGGAGCTTTGCGTGGGCTACTTCGTGTTCAATAACACCTAGTCTTGTGAGCTTATCTAATTTAAGTAGCTCTCTTATGGGTAAGTGGACGCAGGGGATACCTGTCCATGCCTCGTGGTAAGCTAGCATGTTTTTCGCTAGAACACTTACGCCGTGTTCTAGTGCCTTTAAGTATAGTTGGCTGAAAAGCTGTTCTTCGTCAGGGTACAGGTGTATGTGGATGACGTATTCGTCGGTTTCTTCGCCTAGGACTCTATGGGCTACGTCCTTTATTTCGCCTACGATATTGTTTTCTACTGAAGTGTAGTGGATTAGATAGATTCTTGCTTTTCCTGTTTTTATGACTGTGGTGTTCAAGTGTCTCTGAGTTAGTTAAGCGGGTTCACTATATAATATTCTTTACAATAGGATTATAGTTAAAGTATATTTTATTGGGGGGATGAATGGTGTTCGGTTTTTTAAAGGGTTTTTATGGACTTTTTTTGTGTTTATGTGTATGAGCGGTAGAGATATATATGGGGGAGTGGTTATTATGTAATGGAGTTAGTTTACATATTTGATAGTAGTAGGAGGCCTGTTAGTGTTGTAGTGAATAGGGATTTAGGAGAGGTAGTGGGGCTTTTAGGTGAGCTGGGTAGGAGGGGTGTTTCCTGTAGTATTGTTGATGTTGCGGGGCTTGATGAGGCTTCTGTGAGGAGTTTATATTATGATGCTGTTGGTGCGTCTTTTTTGAGTAGGTGTGAGATTAGGGGGATTTTTGGGAGTGAGGAGCGGGATGGAGTCTTTTTCGGTAGGGAGATTCCTGCGTTGCTGATTTATGAGGGTGGTGTTGCTGTAGATGTTTATCCTCATAAAACTGAATTTGGCTATGTTACTATACATGACTGCTTGAAGAGTATGATAAATGAGCTTGATAAGAGAGGCGTCTGTAGCTAATAGAGGGTAAAGATTCGTTAAATGGAAGCTGTGGTGTAGCAGTAATTTATCTGGTGTTTAGAGTAGTAGAGTGCTATTGTAGAGCTCGAAGTTTATTTACTGTTTTATGGTGTTTCTTTAGGATTTATTTTCTTTAGTGTATTTTGAGGAATTAGTATTTACTGTTTATCGTTAAGATTATAGGTGTTTGTGTCTATTTTCTTGGAGGCTATGACTAGTGTTGTAGAGAGGCTTAGGGAGTTTAGGTGGGAGGAGTATGGTGTTGAGTATGTAGTATTGTTTGGTTCTGCTGTCGAGAGTGAATTGTTTCATGATATTGATTTAGCTGTGAGGTTTCGGGACTACTGTTTTGGTAAGTATGTTGATTTGCTGTGTAGTTTAGCTGCTTTCATGGGTGTGAGGGAGGATCATATTGATTTAGTTGTTTTAGATGAGAGGACTCCTGCTCAGCTTGTTTTAGAGATTTTTGAGAAGGGGGTTGTGGTATATTATCGTGACTGGGAGTGGTTTATTGAGGACTCTTTGAGGTTAATTAATATTAGTTCTGATTTTGTGAGGGATTTAGAGAAGCTTAATGTTGTTGAGACTGTTGTTGAGGGGGTGAAGAAGTCTTGGGAGTAGTTTCTAGGATTGTTGGAGCTATAGCGGAGTATACTAGGAGTATTGACTGTGAGGTTGAGAAGGGTTTTGATTTAAGGGAGTGGGGTGATTTGATGAAGTATCTTCATGGTCTGCAGGTTCAGGCTCGGCTTCTTATTGATCTTTTTCAGAGAGCTTCTTTGCTCTTAGGCTATGTTCCGTCTACTTATGTTAGTGCTGGTGAGGTTTTGTTGAAGGAGGGTGTTATTGGTGAAGAAGACTTTGATTTTTATTGCTCGGTTGTTGGTTTTCGGAATATTGTTGTTCATGAGTATTTGTCTGTTGATGTACGTATTGTTGAAGATATTTTACGTAGCCGCAGCTATAGGAGAGTTCTTCTCTTAGCTGAGAAGATATATAGTAGGCTGAGGGAGCGGGGACTAGATCCTTAGAGATATTTTAGTAAGAGGTCTATGCTTTTCCGTATGCCTGTTTTGTAGGGTTCTTTTCCTTCGTATTCTAGTGTTATCCATCCTTTGTAGTTGTGTTTTTTGAGTATTTGGAAGACTTTGTTGTAGTCTATTTCGAGTGTGTACCATTCTCCTCCGCCGAAGTAGGTTTTTGCGTGGACTAGTATGGTGTAGGGTGCTATTTCTTCTAGTTGTTGGTAGGTGTTTTCTATGAAGTTTCCTGTGTCCATTAGTGCTTTTAGCCAGGGTGAGTTTACTTCTTTGAGTATTTTTAGGACTCCTTTAGAGTCTCTTGTTAGTCCCCAATGGTTTTCTAGTGCTAGTACTATGCCGTAGTCTTCTGCTGTTGGGAGTACTTTGTTGATGCACTCTATTATCCACTTGTATGTGTCTTCTTCTGTGTAGCCTGGTAGTGGTAGTTCTAGTCCCTTGGCTTTCATGAGGTCGTCGAAGCTGGGGATTGTTCTCCACCTGCCTGAATTCAGTCTTATGGCTTTGCAGCCTAGTAAGGCGGCTATTTCGATTCATCTCTCAGTGCATCTTACTTGTTTCTCTCTTTCAAATGGATCTGGGTGTACGAAGTCGTTGTGTATTGCTGAAGCATATATGTCGAGTCCTAGTATGAAAGCGAGTTTCTTTATTTCGCCTAAGTAGCTCCGAGTAGTTGATTCTACGTGGTCTACTAGTATTTCTACTCCCTCGAAGCCGAAGCTGTAGGCTTCCTTTAAGTATTCTTTTAGAGGCTTCTCGGCCCCTTGAAGTGTCAGAAAGAGTATGTAGATACTCTGAGCTTCACGTAGTCTTATTCTTATTAGAGTATATAGCTTAATCGTCTAATATACAGCTAATTACTTACTTTAACGGCATATTAACTAAATCTAAGTGGATTCAGTGAATTATTTTCGGAGATTTTCGTGAAAGTGTCCTCGGATTGCTGATATATTTTGTTTCACTTATTGTAGATTCAGTGTAGTCTCACTATAAGTTTAAATTATACTCGTGTCTATTTTCTTTAGAAATGATATCTTTGAAGGAGAAGCTACTGGAGTTGCTGGAGAAGGATAAGGAATTTAGGTTTAGCGTAGCTGGCTTACTAGGTTATAGAGATATTTTAGAGAGGCTTGAAGAACACGATAGAAAATTCTACGAAATTCTTAAAGAATTAAAAGAGCATAGAAAGATTTTAAATAAACATATGGAGATTTTAAAGGAGCATGATAGGAAATTTAATGAGATTCTCAGAGAGCTTAGAGAGCATAGAAGAAAACTTGAAGAGCATGATAAGAAGTTTAATGAAATTCTCAGAGAGCTTAAGGAGCATAGGAGGAAGCTTGAAGAACATGACATAAAGTTTATTGAGATTATGTCGGAGATTCGTGCTTTGCGCGAGGATTTCTTGAAGCTGAGTATGAAGGTTGAAGTTACATTGGGGAGTATGGGTAGGCGCTGGGGCTTTGACCTTGAGCGTACTGTACTAGAAATTTTTAAAGAAGTCCTAGAGAGGAAAGGCATTGAGCCGGGGGAGGTTGAGAAATTTAGGTTTAAGGATAGGGATGGTAGTGTGACGGGAGTTAGAGGTAGGATAGTTGACGTAGATATACTTGTTCGCGACAACAAAGTTTATGTGATTGAAGTTAAGTCTAGGGCTGAAGTAGATCACGTGGAGCCGTTAGTTGAGAAAGCTAGAGTTGTTGAGAAGGTTTTGGGTAAGCGTGTAGAGAAAGTGTTTCTTGTGGCGATTAATGTTGATAGGGAGGCTTATGAGAGGGCTTTGGAGCTAGGTATTGAAGTTATTGCAGGGAATGTGGTTGATTGAATTATTTCACCGGGGTCATAGACTTTATTTTTATTTTTCCGAATCCTATTGTCTTTGAGATTCCTACTCCTGTTGTTTCGGCTAGTTTTAGTGCTGTTAGTACTGTTTTTAGCTGGCTGCGTGTGAGTGGGCGTGGGTTTAGGAGGTATATTGAGGTTCCTGTGAATGCTGCTTGTAGTCTTCCTTCACCTATGTCTACGAGTATTCGCCTGTAGTCTGTCTGTACTCTTATTTTGTCTTCTTTTTTCAGTATTCTTATTCTAGGCGCCATTAGTTCTATTAGTGTGTGTAGTTTTGGTAGTATTTGCTGAGTATTTGTCTTTGTTAGCTCGGATAGTGTTTTTAGTGCTGATAAAATGAACCTTATTGGCGATGGGTAGCAGATGTCATTTCCACGGTACATGAAGCATGTTGGCGTCTGGAACTGTACTTTTAGTTTGATTAAGTGTGAGAATATGTAGTCGTCTGCTAGACTCGATAAGTCTGGTAGCCATGCTTCACTTATATTAACTGACACTATGTTTAATTGGGCTGCTGGCTCTTCTAGTGTTATTTCATCTAGTACTGCTTTTATGAATTCTTGGAATAGTTCTTCACTTAATAGGAGTGTTTTTACTTTAAATGGCTCGCCTTGTCTTATTGTTCTTGTACCGTATTTTTTGTCGTGTACTATTAGGTTTTCTTTCTTTTTAACTACTCCTGTTATAATATAGTTTCCGCTATAGTCTATTAGTGGGTGCGCTATGAAGGGTTTACGGGCCCTTTTCTCGAAGTCTATTCCTCTTCTATGAAAGATATCGTATATTATTTTGACTGCGAAGCTTCCGCTCCAAGCAGTAATAGTAAAGTCTCTATCAGGTACTAGTGTTAATGTCACTGAGTACCCTATTTTAGTACTTGTGTCCACGTATAGAATACTATTACGGGAAAATAACTTTAAGCAGTTAAACTACTTTAGAGAAAACATGGCTCAGAATACTGTGTAAAGCTAGTAGACTGGTTAGGAGATTTTACTAGCTTGAGAGGAGTAGTAGGTATTTATTTACTATTGCCTACAGTATCTGGTGGTTACTTGAAGCCAAGTAGGATTGTTATTATTGGTTTAGATTCTCCGATAGCCTATAGGGTTTATGAGTACTCTAAGAAGGGTTTTTTACCGAACTTAGCTAAACTCATGGAGGAGGGAGTGCATGCAGTTAATTTTCTGAATTCCTATCCTACAGTTACTCCACAGAACTGGACTAGTATTGCTACTGGTGCTAACATAGGTACTCACGGTGTAACGGGATTTGGTGTACATTTGCCGGGCGAAGATTTAACGAAGTTGAGGTCTGCTTTTGATTCCTCGCTCTGTAGAGCTGAGTTTATATGGAGTGTTGTAGAGGAAGCTGGCGGTAATTCTATTGTCGTTAACTGGCCTTGTAGCTGGCCTCCAACCTTTAAGCGGGGCTGGCAGATAGGTGGCTACGGTTTATCGATGAATGAGTGGAGGAGAGGTAGAATACTCTATGAAGCTGACCTATGTGATGGACAGCTTTTCACTACCCTCGATCTACCTCACTCTGTTAAAATAGTTTTTAGGAAAGCTAGCGGGTGGAGGAATATTCCGAGTCATGTTGATGCCTTGGAGGCTGAGGTTAAGCCAATGTATAGTGCTTGTGTGAGAAACGGGGAGAGGGGGTTAGAGTTAGCTAAAGTCAGGGGACCAAGCCCCTGGTATCTTCTAGTACTAGACTATGGTGAAGGATTTACTGAACTTGTTGTTTCCTGGGAAAAGGACTACGAGAAGGCTTTATGTAGACTCAGGGAAGGTGAGTGGAGCCCAGTTATTATAAGAGAGTTTGAGACAGTTGATGGGAGAGCTAAAGGAGCTTTCAGGTGTAAGCTCGTTGAGCTCAGTCGAGACGCCTCGAGAGTCAGGCTCTTCATTACACCTATCTGCAGTCTCTCTTACTCAACTTATCCTAAAGAGCTTGTAGAGGAGATTATAAAGATTAATCCTCTGGCTTTTCCATCACATATAGTTTACGACGGACTCGGCTGGGGGTGGTTTGATGAGAAAACTTTCCTAGAGCTTGTTGAAATGGAGCATAAGTGGTTTTCAGACATAATAGTGTACTTAATGAAGACTAGGGATTGGAGGCTGGTGGCAGTACACATGCATGCTCCAGACTGGTTTTACCACTATGCTGTTCAGCCCGAGAAAATAGATCCTTCTAACCCTAAGTATGTTGGAGAAGAGAAGGCTAAAAAACTCATTAGCCTCGAGATAGAGTTCTATAAGGTTATTGATAAGGCTATAGGTGAGATCGTTGAAGCAGCTGGCTCAGAGGCTCTCATAGTAGTAGTCTCAGACCACGGCGCGAAACCTAAGATCTATGGAATTAATATTGCTCAGGTACTCGCTGAAGCTGGGCTTCTGGTCTTTAAAGACGATGGTAGTATAGACTACTCGAAGTCCAAGGCTATTCCAGGGTGGGAGGGACCGTGGATATATGTGAACTTAAGGGAAAAGTTTAGTCACGGTACTGTTAGTCTAGAAGAATATGAGGAAGTTAGAGAAGCCGTAGTAAATGCTCTTCTCGGATACATCGATCCTAAAACAGGGCTTAGACCATTTCTATTCGCTTTGAGAAAAGAAGATGCTAGACTACTCGGTCTCTATGGTCCGCGTATAGGAGACATAGTTTATGCTTTGAGACCGGAGTACGGTTCGCACCATGGACAGCTACCTACAGCTGAAGTCGGAATAGGCTCGCTTAAAGGCCTGCTAATAGTAAGGGGGCCGGGAGTAAAGAAAGGATATACTTTAAAGAGAACTGTACGCGCAGTAGACATAGTCCCGACGATCTGTTATCTCACAGGCTTAAGAGCTCCGAGGAACGCTGAGGGAGCTGTAATTTACCAGGCTTTAGAAGGTTTTCCAGTCGAAGAAATAGAAGAAGACAAGGTCTTTAGGGTTCAGAAAAAGTTCTTCAAGAAAGAATACTGGGGTGAAGAATCTTTCAAAGTAAAAAGCTAAACACAAAATTACTTATATCCTCAGAAGACTACAGGAGACCTTCTGAAATCGTTTCAGATATCTGTGCTATATATTAAATAAAGCCACGTATAGAACATGTGGAAGAGGAGTAGAAACGTATAGCTCTATGTTCTATGCTTTTTCCTTATTCTATTTATGAAATCATGATATTCTTTTATTTTATCTCTAAATGGGTTTACTACAATGAATTTCTCTTTTGTTTTTTCTTTTAGTTTCTTATCTATTGATAAGATTATATTTATATTGAATTTTTCTGCTAGTGAAAGTAGGTAGGCGTCCCAGCTCTCTATTCTATAGTAAGTCGAGTTTTCTAGCGCTTTAATTACATCGTATTTCTTAAGATCTTCGTAAAATGCGGGGGAATTTATTTTTAAAGTCTCTCCTAGTTTATCGTTCACATCTTTGAGCGGTAACTTTAGATATTTCGTCATTATTAGTGATGCTCCTAAGAACGACGAGAGAGGAATTAGTGCTCTTATCTTAAATAAGAGAATTTTCTTGAGTAATTTTAGTGCCTCTTCCTCAAGAGGATTTTTAAAGTGAGCTACGACTATAATTCCTACATCTACTATTGCTTCATAACCCAAGTTTCCTCCATACATATTCTTCATCCATCCATTTTACTTCCTTTCCCAACTCCTTTACTTCTAAAACCGTTTGCTTCATTTTATTATACCATTCTTCTATTTCTTTTTCATCTACTCGGGGCTGCTGGATAACTATTTTTCCGGGATATGCTATAGCTATAGCTTTTCCTTCTTTAATGCCTGCAGCTTTTCGCAGTTTTACTGGAAGGACTACTCTGCCAGCTTTATCAATTTTGACTTCCGCAATTACTTCCATATGGCATAATATTTTCCATATGGATATATGTTTTTCGATAAATCCTGCTTAGAACGCATTCAGTATAACTTTAGTTAATTGAAATAAATAAAATGGAAATAAATAAAATATAAAGTAATGAATTGTCTAAATATTTTCTTCTCTATACAAGACTATTTGGTTAACTTATTTGTTTACTGTGTGTTTGTCTAACTGTATATGTGCTTGTAGTAGCATGTAGACTAACTACTGTTCTCCGGCCTATCGCTTAAACTATTCTCTCTGTACTTGATGATGACCAAAGCATATGTGATTAGGTAGAGTATGCCTCCTATGTGGCATAGCGTTAAATATAGTGGGTAAGGCCACTGAGTGTAGTTTACTCTGTATACTGGTATGTAGAGTGTTTCTTTAGAAGTATTCACGGTCTTTAGTTTAATACTTGATATAGGCGTAGAGGTTACCATGAAGCCTCCTATAGTGACTGTTATTAATGCTAGCCACAGTATTTTTCTTGAGAAGTCTTTTGTCTCGCTGTAGACTACTAGGAAGGGTACTGCGTATTGTAGTGTAGCGGCTACTGCTTTCACTAGTAGTGCTGCTTTAACAGCTTCAAGTGAGCCTGATCTCACGCCTATGAGTGTTAATGGGAGGAATACTAGGAAGTTTAGTACAGCCCATAATGCTAGGAAAATGAGTGCTGTTATAGTCGCTTTATTTCGCTTAGAGGCGACTAGTATTAGTACTCCAGCTGCTTCAAGGAGTAGGGCTACTGTCTGAATAATTGCTGGTGGTGCGTAGTTCACAGCTGAGGACAGTTTGAAGCCTGACGAGAGCAGTGAGTAAAGCGATGTTACTTCACCTATGGTCATACTAATTAGTATTAAGAGTAGAGCAGTTTTAGCTGCCTTCATATTTACCACCATTTATGTAGTTTTCTTTTCTTGAACGCCCAGTAAAGATAGTATATTAGCCAGAGAGTTGTCAAAGGAAATACTGTTTTAAGCCATAAATCGAAGTTTGAGTAAGCGCCGACTATATTGAATACTGTGTACGCTATGATGTTTATGAGGAGAGCTCTTTTCTGCCAACCATACTTGCTTGCTACTTTTAGTGCTTCTAGTGCAGCATATCCCTCCTTAGTTAAGTGGTATTTTCCATCTTTCTTTACTTCAATTAATCCTTCTAGTTTCTTTAAGTGGAAGTCTAGGTGACCACTACTCTTTATTCCTAGCTCCTTTTTGAGCTCTGAGAAGGTCATAGGTTTTTCTGCGAGAGCTCTCAATATCTCTATTCTAAGTGGGTGTGCTGCTCCCTCAAACATTTTCTCACATTTCTCCCCGTTCATCGGGAAGAGAATCCCGCGCTAAGCTATAATTCTAGGCTTCTAGACCACGTAGATTCAGTGAAATTTAATGCTACTAGTTTTTAAATTTTTAACTATTTACACTTTTATTAATGATAGTTAAAGTATTATTAATAAAATATAAATTCTTAAAAGATAAAATAGATAACTAGAAATGCGAAGGTCATCTAATAGATACCTAAATATCAGTGGCTAATTGTTGGATTGCAATATTACTTAAGGAAATAGATTTACAATAATTTAACAATTAGAGTAGAATTCTTCCTCAATGAATTCTATTATTTCTTTTCTCATAGAAGGGTTTAGTGATAATGTTTTTCCTTTTTTATGAATTAGTAGATAGCCTTTATTAGCTAGCTTTTTAATTCTCTTTTTTACTCTTTTTCCATCTTTTCTTACCTTTTTGCGAACCAGTTCACTAAAGTATCTAGTGGGAAATAGTGAGAGCCCCATCTACCTTTTTTAACAAGAAATTCTAGTATTGCGGCGTCTATTTTTCATCACTCAGTATCATAGTACGATTTCTGTACTTTAAAAGTAAATTATAAATATCTATTCACGAAGTGATTTAGAGAAAATGTCTGATGAGGTTAGATATAAAGATATGGCAGATTCTCTTTTAGTAAAACTACTAGGCGATTCACCTAAGATTAGGATATTAGATATCTTTCTCTCGAATCCCTACTTTGATTTTAGTAGAGAGGAACTTGTTAAAGAGTTAGGAATGAGTAAGCGTGTTTTATATAGGAATATTAAAGAATTGGAAGAATTAGGAGTTATTGTGGTTTCTAGAAAAGTGGGAAGAATGATAATGTATAGACTTAACAGGGAAAATCCTATTGTCAGAAAGTTGAATGAATTAGTAAATGAAATGTCTTTAAGAATTGCTGAAATTGAGGCTGAAAAAGTTAAGGCAGAGCAGCCTGCCGTGAGGTAATATTAGATTATAGTTCCTTTAAATACTATAGACTCCTTACTGTATTATTTGTCTATGCTATATTATGTAATCTTATGTTGAGTAAGTCACATATTTTTGATAATTCTTCTGTGTAATCTCCTTCTACTGCGTGTAAGTGGTTTGCTTTAATTGTTTTTATGAGTTTATTTACTTTATCTTTACTTATTTTAATCACTATGTGGGGCCATGGCCACACACTCTTCTTTAGTTTACTTCTATCTACTCTAGTGCTTTCTGCTTTGAGTACTACCATGTGGTATTCTCCTTTTATTCTGTATAGTCTTGCTAGTGTGAATGTTTTCTCGGGGGCGACGTACTGTGTTGCTGCGCCTCCTGCTTTTCCTTGGACTTGTGGTAGAAGGTGTACGTTTTCGAGGTTTTCTTCTGGTTTGCTGGATGTTTCGGCGAACCATGTTGACATTCCTCCGCAGTTTCCTAGGTAGAGTAGTTCTTCTTCTGGATCGTAGACGAGGAAGTCCATTAGTGTAGTGGGTTTTCCTCCTGAGACTATTTTGAGTATTTGCATTGTTAGTGCTCCATCGTGGTCTACTTCGCAGGCGCATACTACGGGTTCCTTGGGTCCCTCGGCGTCATAGGGGTCGTTTAGTAGCGCTACTGCTACACAGAGGTTTACATACTTGTCGCTTAGTTCTGGCTGACATTTTACGCCGCAGAAGTCGAAGCCGTGTTCTTTTATCAGCTCCTTTAAAGCAAGGTAGGCTCTGATCTGTCTTTTCAGTTTTTCTTCTGTCAGTACTCTGCCGTCAAACTCTATTTTCCCTACTCTCTCTACTAGCCACTTGTAGTGCTTCTCTACTTTCTCGTCGGGTATTTTCTCTGCTTTCCTGAGTATTTCTAGCTGGTCTACGTGCTCTACGTCTACTCCGAAAATCATTTTTATCTGAGAGGGGTCAGCGACGACAGTATACATGCCTAGTGCTCGGCCTCCAAAAACACCGTAAGTCATTCCTCTAAGCCTTTTAACCGTCATTGCGGCTCTAGCCCACTTAACCAGTCTACTCAAGTTTTCTCTACTCATTGGACCCCATAGGAGCTCTCTACGTATACCCACTTGGCTTAGAGCTCCGCCTGAAGCAAGTATTCCGCTGAGCACGCCGTCTCCATAAACTACGAAAAGCGCTACTTCCTTAGCTGCTACCTCTGCCGCTCTAACTGTTATCGAGGGATAAGTCCACACAGGAATATGCAGTACAGCCAGATCAGGTTTCTTAATGAGGAGTTTTTCTACCTCGCTTTCAGCTTCTTTAAGGCTTCTAACAACTTTCTCTGTGCCGTAGACTTCAAGTCCATCTATTTCTCTTAGTTTCTCGAGAAGCTCTCTGTGCTTACGGTCTTCCTTTTCTCTCCACGGGACTTCCTCTCGAGGATCACCTAAAGTAATTATACCTACTCTAGGCGTATACATTTCTCCACCAGTCTATTTTACTAAACTATATTAATAGCAGTATCTACGAGTATATTTTCTCCCTGAGTCTTTATCAGCTCCTCTACTTTCTCTCTAGTGACTCCAGCTGTTGTTCCTGGAGCAGTGCAGGCAGAGGCGCCTACTGCCTGTGCATAGAGCAGTATTTGTTTAAGTTGATTAAGGTTGATTTCATCTACTTTTTCACCGGCGACACTGTATTCTAGTAGCTTATATATTATGCCTGCGCAGAAGGCGTCACCTGCGCCAGTAGGGTCTACTGTATCTACTTTAAATGCTTTCTGAAGGATATTCATGTGTCTAGTAGCTCCTAAAGCTCCTTTTTCACCCATTGTAATAAACAGTAGCTTTACTCCGTAGTCGAAAACCCTGTTTACGGCTTCTCTGAGGCTTTCTGCTCTAGTTAACTCTTTGAGCTCACTTTCATTACAGTGAAACACGTCGATGTACTTCATGGCTGGAACGATGTAGCTCCAGTCTTTCCCATAGGGCTTGACTATGTCTGCGAAAGTAAGTGCTTTTCTTTCTTTTGCTTTCTTAAAGATTTCCTCGATTTTCTTGTCTATTAAATCTAGTATGCCGGAAGCTAAGTAGAATACCCTGGGCTTGGTTTCATTAATGAGCTTAAGCACTATTGAAGGCGAGAAGACTCGGCTGGCGCCGAGTTCTACGTGGAAGCGTCTGTCTTCGCCTTTAACGACTAAAATGACGTTCTTATTGGTGCTTCTATCGACTTTCTGAATGAAAAGTCTGAGTCCGTAGCTCGCTAAAGTTCTTTCAATGAATTCTCCAAAGATATCATTGCCCACTGCTCCAGCGACTCCTATTTTTTCGCCTGGTATTCCGAGCTTCACTAAGTCGATGGCGAGATTCGCTGGATGTCCTCCAACACTTATCGTTATTCCTTTTGGAGCGAAGACTAGTTCTCCGGGCTCTGCTATTTTATTTAGATCGGCGACAACTATATCAGCTACGAGAAAGCCGCAGGACAGTAGATCTAACATATCACTTGATTAGCTTAAACCAAACTATATTTAACTACCCTACTACTTGAGTAGTAATGTAGCTGAAAATAACCTATGTGAGCTCAGCCATAATCTATCTTATTTTCTATCTAAGTTAAGCTTTTCATAGGTTATTTTTATAGTGTATTGATTAGTTAAGTTGAAGCTTTATTATTAGCCTTGTTACTACTCTCTCATAGATTATTCTATATTTTACTCTAGCTTCTTCTAGTGCTTTCCTTATGTAGCCTTATTGATACTCCTTTCCCCCGTATTCCGTGAAGAGATGTAGATACTTTCAGTAGGAGATATGAGAGCTTTAGAATTTAGGCTTCTCCTCTAAGTGGGAGTATTTAAGAGTATTCTTTAAATACTTCAGCTAAGTCAAGTGATTTCCCTTATTTTTCACTGAAGTCCTACCATAAGTCTACTCAGTGCAGTTAATATTACTCTACATTTCTCTACAGACTAGTAAATACCAGTCGGCTTTAGCTAAGAAACACGGCAGTTTTATTTCCATAGCTTAAGTATAGCTTTAATTAAAGAAGTCTTAAGTACTCAAAGGATGATATCTGATTAGACTTACTTAAAACTTTTAGTAAGAACAGAGCATTATAGGTGGTCTTAAAATTAACTGCGGAGTGACTCAACTATTCTCTCTATTTTCTCAATATACTTGTTTTTTAGTTGAACTAGTTTTTCTTCTGTAGGGGCTTCTATGACTAGGTTTACTTCGGGCATTGTCTGAGAAACTCTAATTAGTATCCAAGAGTCTTCAAGAAACACTTTGAATCCATCGTGTATATCTACTGCATCAGGGTGCTCTTTTCTTAGAATTGACACTACTTTGTGTTTGATTTCGTCGCTATAGGCGTCGATATAGATTTTTTCCATAGGGTACGCTGGGTGTTCATCTACTATTTTCGAGACTTTTTCCTGAGAGGCTATTTGCGCCATAATTAGTGTTGATAGTATTCCGTCGGAGAATGGGTAGAGGTAGCCGAAGTAGAAGTGGGAGCTCTGCTCAATTCCTATTGTAGCATTAGTGTCTCTTACCTTTTCTTCAATAAAGCCGTGTCCTATGCGAGAATACACTACTTTCCCTCCGAGATCTTTGATAACTTTCTCTAATACTCGTGAAGTATCGGGTGTAAGCACTACTGTCGAACCTTTTTTAACTAAATGTTTTACGAAAACTATGCCTGCCTGACTGCCATTAAGTACTCTTCCCTTACTGTCTACGAAAACTGAGCGGTCTGAGTCTCCGTCGAAAGCTACACCGAAGTCCGCGCCGAAAGCTAATACTTCTCTTCTCAGTAGATCCAAGTTATCTCCTTTAGGCTCAGGTCTTAATCCATAGAAGTCTCCTCTGATTTCGCTGTGAAGTATCTTATATTCTGCGCCCAGCTTCTCTAAGAGAACAGGTATCACTTTATTGATTACTCCTCCAAAAGTTTCTACAACTACTTTAATCTTCTTATAAACCTCGACTTTGCTTAAAACAAAGTCCATGTAGTCTTCGACAGCATCAATAGAATTAGCTTCAGTTCTCTTAAAGGAAAGAGCCTCGACCTCAGCTACAAATTTCTTTAGTTCGCTATACTCGTGTGTAAAGCTTGTGCCATCTCCTCTAATTAATTTAAATCCATTGTACTGGGGAGGATTGTGGCTCGCAGTAACGTAGGCTCCAGGAATCTTTTCTCTCCAACAGTAAAAATATGTAATAGGATTAGGTACTTCGCCCACATAATCTACTTCCTTACCTGAGGCAGCAATACCTTTAATTAAGTTCTCTGCCAGTATAGGCGAAGAATACCGGGAGTCTCTTCCTACAGATACTTTCCTCTCTTTAACGAATTTTCCTAGAGCATAGCCTAGTTTCTGTGCAAACTCGTCTGTCAAGTTTTCGCCATATATGCCTCTAATATCGTATGCCCTGAAAGGTGAACTGAGTCTACTAGGCATACATTTACTTAAGGATCTTTACAATATAAAGCTATTATCTGTGAGCCAAAGCCTGTATTTCCCGAGGCAATAGCCCGTTTCTAGTGTTTTAGAACCATGGGTGCTGACAACTTAAGGTTTTTGGCGGGGGTCCGCTCTCTAGTATAATGGCATGCACAGAACAGCACTCATGCTCCGAGAGCGGACCCCAGTAGAAGTAGTACTTTACGCAATATATCTCTATCT
>Ga0190367_1001274_pt1 | contig 14916 bp, 21 predicted proteins | sample 4872181011_MG_FD_171838 | JGI IMG/M metagenome (GOLD analysis project Ga0190367, IMG submission 171838) | Hydrothermal vent microbial mat bacterial communities from Southern Trench, Guaymas Basin, Mexico - 4872-18-10-11_MG | ecosystem: Environmental > Aquatic > Marine > Hydrothermal vents >...
AAAACCCCTTGTAACGGTTATATACAAATTCCAATTTACATACCTTCTAAGTAAGAAGGTTTTTCCAGTTTTTCTACGGCCATATACTAGAATCCAGCTATCAATCTTTTTAAGTTGTTGAGCTTCTCTTCTTTCTATTATCATGGTAATATTTTCACCAAAATATTATGGTGAGAATAGAAATAAATCTTTTCAAAAAATAAATTTAAAATATTAACGCTAGGTAGAATAGTTAGCTAAGTAAATTATTTTGGTAAATAGAGTTAACGTGATTTACATGAATATTAAAATTTTGTGTATTGATGGAAGCCCTAGAGTTAAAGGTAATACTGAGATTTTAATTGACATTATAAAAGATAGGTTTATTGAGCTAGGAGCTAGTGTTGATAAGATTAAGTTAAGTAACTTAGATATTAAGCCTTGTGTTGAATGTAGAAAGTGTTTAGAAGAGGGTATCTGTTGTATTAATGATGATATTAGAAGAATAGTATTTCCGAAATTGTTTAATTCTGATATTATTGTTGTTGCTAGTCCAGTTTACTTTAATAATGTTAGTAGTTATGTTAAGATTTTTATGGATAGGACTTGGAGTATTAGAGGAAAATTAAAGAATAAAGTTGGTGGTGCTGTTGTAGTTGGGAGGGGCTATGGATTAGAGCAAGCTCTACAAGCAATATACGCATGGATGATTAAACATAGAATGATTATTGGCTGTCCAGGATTACAAGGAGAAGCATTTGAAAAAGGTGAAATTTTGAATGATGAACGAGCATTAAGTGACGTCGGTAAATTTGTAAAACGTCTATATGAAATATCTATATTAATTAAAGGTACTTCCAAGTAGTTTAGTAAACTTAAAATGTTCAGATTAATTCTTTATTTATCCTAAACATTATCCATACCCACCGCGTAAAAAGTCTTTAAGAAGTTTTTGTGACGGGTTCTCAAATAGTTCTTTTGTTGGACCCACTTCAATCAACCTTCCTGAGAATAGGAAAGCTACATAATCCGAAATCCTATATGCTTGTGCAGGGCTATGTGTTACAATAATAACTGTTGCTTCCCTCTTTAACTCCATTATTAAATCCTCAATCTTCCTAGTGTTAGATGGATCTAAGCTTGATGTAGGTTCATCCATCAAAATAACTTTTGGTTTCAATGCTAATGTTCTTGCTATACATAATCTCTGCTTCTGCCCTATACTAAGCTCGGTAGACGGCATTTTTAATTTACCCTTAACCTCATCCCATAACCCAACCTTCTCTAAAGCCTCTTGAACACGCCTTTCCATTTCATTTCGTGACTTTATAATTCCATTTAGCTTCAAACCTAAAGCAACGTTATCATAAATTGATAGGTGAGGAAAGGGATTTGGAGTTTGAAAAACTATTCCAACCACTTTAGAGATCTCTGTATAATCATATCCAGGGTTATAGATATTTTTACCAAAAAGCTTAACTACTCCCTTAATCCTAGCATCTGGATTTAACAAAATTAACTTATTAAATGTTCTTAGTAATGTTGATTTTCCACTACCAGACGGGCCCATTATAGCGAAAACAACATTTCTAGGGATTCTAATATTTATATTATCGAGAATCTTCAATTCCCCGTAGTACACATTTAAATTTGCAGTTTCAATTACATACTCACTATCTATCAACATTATAACTTCACCTCCTTAATCAATAAACGAAGTATAAGGATGATCATCATTGTGGAGATAGTTAGTATAAATGCTGCTCCATATGCGAGTTGTATCCAGTTCTCATAGCTTGTCTGAATAAACTTAAATATTAATAGTGGAATTGCACCTGCATGTCCAAATAATCCATAAAATGAGTATGTAGCTGCGCCAGCTGTAAATAGTATTGAAGCTGTATCTCCAAGTGCACGTGCAACGCCAATTAGAATACTAGTTAGTATACCACGTCTAGCGATTCCTAAGAAAATAGTAAATATAACTTTAGATCTTGGTAGTCCTAGTGAATATGCAGCCTCTCTATACGTAAATGGTATACTTCTTAAAGCTTCCTTAGCTTGGATAGTTATGTATGGAATCATGATTATCGTTAATGATAATGCTGCAGCAAATGCTGATGGAGTACCCATCGGTACAACTACTACAATATAAATGAATAGGCTTATGATAATTGTTGGAAATTCCGTAAGCATTAAAGCTAGCTTATCACAAATCTTACTCAAAACTGATTTTGGGTACTCAATTATGTATATGCTTGTTAATAAGCTTATTGGTATACCTATTAGAGATGCTAATAAGACTGTTACAAATGACCCAATTATAGCTGGCCAAATACCTCCTAATTGACTAGATCCCGGTGGGGAAGGAACACCAAAGAAAAAGTCTAGTTTTGACTGCATGATTGCTTGTAACCCTCTTATGCAAATTTCGATAGTTATGTGAAAGAGTGGTAGAATTGAGAGTATAGTTAATCCGATTATTATGATAGTGAATACTCTATCTTTAATAATCCTAGCTTTTTTATGTTCTAAAACCATATGTCTTAGCCCACCTCGAAGCCAAAGTTAAACCAGCAAGAATACATATAGTATTTATTAACAACATGACCAGTGCTGCTCCATATAGTGCATATGAAGCATACTTGTACGTATAGGCATTTCCAAATTGATTAACAAGTAAACTTGTAACGGTATATCCAGCTACAAATGGGGATAAACTCATTTTAAATGAATTTCCTACTGTTAGTGTTACTGCAGTTGTTTCTCCAACAGCTTTACCGAAACTTAACGCTACAGCTGCAATTATAGCATGCTTAATCATTCCTAGTAGTATTCTTATAGCCTCTGTACGTGTTGCTCCTAAACTTATAATTCCCTCTCGATATACTTGTGGGATCATCGTATATGCTTCTCTAAGGATAGCTGTTGCATATGGAATATTCATTATTGCAAGTACTAACGCTGCTGTAAATATACATTGACCAGATGGTGAGTATTCACTAAATATTAGTGTCCATCCTAAAGCCTCAACTATAGGGATAATTACGTGATCTCTTACTGTTGGTGCGAGAATAGTCATACCCCATACACCATAAACAACAGTTGGTAGTGTAGCCATCATATCAAGGGTAATTGCTAGAAACTCCCTTACTTTCCTAGGTGCAAATTCACATATAAATATAGCTGTTGATAGGGATAACGGTAATGTTATAGCTGTAGCTAATATAGCGGTGTAGAGTGTTCCCCACAGTGCTGTTGCAATACCATACCACTCTTCCTCAGGATTACTTTCAGAAGCTCTCCAAGTACTATCAGTTATAAATCTGATACCCTCCCGCTCGAGGATAGGAAGGGAATTGTAAATTAAGACTATAAACATAGAGGAGAAGATGAGGATTAGAATTGATGGAAAAAAAGAGGTAAGGAATTTAAATCTATCCATTAGCCTCCCCTCAACTCCTCAGCTACCTTCAAACCTATTTGAGCTATTTCTGGAGGTAGCGCTACATAACCCTCAACAATATACTCACCTTTCTGACCCTCTGTTAACACCCACTCGATGAAATCTGCTAGTGCTTTAGCAACATTTTCATCATAGTTATTAGCTCCCTTAACTATGAAGTGACTAAACGCAATTACTGGGTAGCTATTTTCACCAGGTGGATTAAGAATCTTCTCTAGAATATTATATTCATCCCAGTTTTTATCTGGAGAAGGTAGTACATAAGATACTTGTTTTAGAGACTCTTTAATTGACTCTTCAGTTGGAATAACAAAGTTCCCCTCTCTATTCTCTAGAGCTACAACCCCCAACCCCTTTGTAAATGCCAACTCTACATACCCCATAGAATAAGGAGTAGATTTTAATGTAGAAGCTACACCTGGATTTCCCTTAGCACCTAATCCTCTTCCAGTAGCATCTAGCGGCCATTCGACAAGTTTACCAGAACCAACTGTACTCTTCCATTCAGTAGATACTAAACTTAAGTATGTTGTGAATATTTGTGTTGTTCCACTTGAATCACTTCTATGTACAAAGATAATTTCCTTATGTGGTAGTTTATCAGTAATATCAGGATTTAACTCCTTAATTCTGTCATCATCCCAGTATACGATTTTCCCAAGTAAAACATTTACTAGAACACTTGAGGAAAGTTTTAGGTGATATGTATCTGGGATCTCTGGTATATTATATGCGATAGCTACGGCACCAGCAATTATTGGAAACTGATAAACCTTACCATACTTCTTAACAGCTTCACTCCACTTATCAGATTTAAGAGGAGGATCACTACCAGCAAAATCTACAATACCATTAATAAAATCGCTTTGCCCTTGCCCACTACCAACACCTGCATATTCAATTTTAACGTTTTTCTTCATAGATGTATAGGCATTGATCCAAGCTTGAATCTGAGGCTCTGGGAAAGTCGCTCCATCCCCCTTAATTAAAATATTAGTACCATACTCTATTCCAGTTTTACTTCCAATTATGTGAAAAGCGAATATACCGCCAGCTATTAACACTACTATTATACATAGCCCAATTATAGCGTAGATGACATTCCTCGTCATTTAGCTCTCACCATATATTTCCTCAATTCTATATAGAGGACTTCAATAATTATATAGATTTCTTGATAATCTGTATATATGATGAAGTAATCTATATAGGTAAGTACCTAAGCTATATAGAGAGAAAATAAAGGGGAAAAATAGCTATTAGATGGTTGTTTATATTTGGCATAGGTATATTCACGATATTTACTTGTTAATACGCTCTATAGAAGTAACGCTAGGTATAGTAAAATTAATTACAGTATTTCCTTGTGTATTATTGTTGGATGGTTGAGGCTTTACCAGTTATAAAGGAGAATAAGCTATTGCTTATATCCTCTTGTATGGATATAACTAAAGTTATCTCTTATGATGAAGGAATTACTAAATGGTTTCTATGGGTTGAAGATTTTGCATATAATGTTTCTAGCGAAATCTGTAATGGCATTTACTATGTTGATGATTCTACTTTATTTTTTAATAAGTGGTTTGGTGAGTATCCATGGATTTTTTGTAGGCTTATTGACAATTTAGATGAATATGTTGATTTTTTACATGGAATTATCGGTAAGCAGCTTGAAGGTAAGAATTTAGTTCTATCCTTTAGTGGTGGTAAAGATTCTACAGCTATATTACTAATTCTACTTAAGCTTATGGAAAAAATTAATTTTAGACTTAGAGCGATATATGTTCATATGCCATATTTAGAGCCAGAGTATAATATTAGGTTTATTGAGCGTTTAGCTAAAAGGTTGAGTGTTGATATTACTATTACCAGTCCACCAAAAAGTATCATTAGGAAGTATCTTTTTGAAGAAGGATTGCCATATAGAAGAGAGAGGTGGTGTACATATCTAAAGGTTAAGCCAATTAAGGATTATATTAGGAAGAGTAATGTAGATGTACATGCTATTGGAGATAGAGTTTGGGAAGCCTCAAAAAGACATGAAAAACTATCAGCCAAGCTATTGAAAGGAAAGTTTATCGAAGGTAGAAAGTTTTATCCAATCGCACCACTAACGTTAATCGATGTTATAACTATAGCAAAGGAGAATAAAATTATACATCCAGATTATCTTATGGGTGCAACCAGAGTATCATGTTACTACTGCCCATATAAATCAATCTTTGAGTTAAAGCTTCTTAGGCCGCAAATTGAGGATCCAGGATTAATTGATGAAGTGTTAAAGAGAGAGTGGAAGAGGTGGTACAAGAAAATATGTTTTGAGAATTTTAAAAAGTATCACTTATGGAGATATGTTCCAACAATAGCAAAACTACTACATAAAGCTAAAGATAGGCTGAAGAATGAAGATTCCAAAGAAAAAATGACCCTAGGTGAAATCAAAAAGTATAACACTTATATATGGTTAAATAATATAGAAGTGCCGAAGCTGAGGTATGAAAACATATTAAATATCATTAAGTAAACCTAGATAACTAACTAGAAAATTTATGGATATTGGGCGTGTAAATACGTGTAAACCCATATTTACAGTACAATTGTGATAATTCGACTATAGAAGTGACTTCTAGGGATACAGGTATTATGTAAAATAAATTTTCTGGGTACGATACCACTTTTACTCTCTATTGCATATTTTCCAGTAACTTTAGCCTTCAAGAGAAGAATTATTGAGATTAAACAAATAACTCCAAAATATATTTTGGAAATTTCAGAATTTTTAGGTGGTCAAACCAGCCATAATATAGAAAACCTAAATATAATCTAATGAGGATACAAATAAGTATATTCTATTGATAGTGGGGGTAGTAATATCTGTATAGGCCTCTGCGATGTCTATATTTAGTAAGCCGAGGTATATTAAGAGGATAATTACTGTTAAGGGGAGATTTGCAGAGCTTATTCTAAGGGGAAGGAAGACTACTACAATTAGGTTAGGTAAAGTTATACCAATGAGTGATGAGTTAGTTATCCATAGTGGTGGAAAAGTAATTGCTAAGATAAAGGTTAAGAGAGTTAGGTTTAAGAAGATTAGGGAGTTAACAGATCAGGATGCTTGGAGAGATGGATTTAGAAGTGTAAAGGAATTAGTTAGAAGTTTGAGAAGAGTGTACCGGTTAAGAGTAACTCCAGATGATATAGTGACGATTATAGAGTTTGAGGTTATTGAGAAGTTGGATATACCGACGGATAAGGAGTATATCTATATGGGTCTGGAACCGAGAGAAATTGCTACGACAGCTTTACAACACTATAAAGAAGAAATAACGGAGGAAGAGAAGCAGATACTAGAGAAAGTAGCAGAGTTAAATAGTATACGGGCAGCAGCGCTAAAGCTTTATGGAAATATAAATAAAAGATGGCAAATAAGAAAAACACTTAAGAAGTATTTAGAGAAGATAGTGAGCGAGGACATACTAAAGAAAAACCAGTAAATATGAATAGTAAGAATAAATTAGGTTCATAAATTCTCCTCAAACTTCACGGTTGGATTAATCATTTTAAGTCTCAGTTTGCGCTCCTCTAAAAATTACGCATACCAAATTTAGCATAGCGGCCAACAGCTACAAACTCATAAATACCATCTTGAGCCTCGATTGTAAGCATCTCTATGCCAAGCTTTACCATAGCTTTAACACCTCGAATCGAGTAATATGATATAGCCTTAATACTATCATAATCCCTAAGTTTACCCTCCAACCGCTTATAAACAATATATTCTTCTAGTAATGGACCCATTCTAGCACATAAACATGAAGAAAACTTTCCAAAACAAGATAATAAAATAGCATCGCTAGTTAATCCAACAGCACATATCCTTTGAATTCTAGAATTGGGAACCTTAACCGACGCTAAATCACCATGAATATATAGCGACATAACAAAACCTAAAAAACAGATACTTCAAAAATCTACGATATATATGATTAATTGATACTGATCTTTAGTAGGTAGGTCTCTAAAATTATTAGCATAGATTTAGAAAGTAGGAAAAATATTAAAGTTTTTTAAAGTTAGGTGTGAAATAGAAAGTAAAAATGGATGTTCTAGAATATTTTAGTAAGGCATATAGACAAATGAATAGAGTATTACTACTATTAGCAATCGCAATTACATCACTAATAATAGATATGAAGGAATTGAGTAAATAATTAAAGTAGTAATTGTATTACTTTAAGGCAAAGTATAAAACTATTTTATTGTGGTGAATAATTTAGGATGAGTTTTTTAAGGAGAAGAGCTGAGGCATTCCTAGATACTGCGAAAATAAATTTTTCTAGGGGGTATTATGACCTTGTGTTATTTCATGTTGAACAATTTATTCAGTTATACTTGAAGCACTTACTATACATGAAAATAGGAGATTATCCAAAAACACATTCAATAGTTAGACTCATACAAGATGTAATTAAAGTATATGGAAGTGAGGAACTTAAGAAAATCTATAATGAAGATCTCGAGATACTGTACCTATTAGAGGAGGCATATATTACGTCAAGATACCTACCAAGAGAATATGATAGGGAGATAGCTGAGAGAATCTTAAAAATTTTCAGATAAAATATTAGGTGTATTTAAATGTCTAGAAAAAGCTTAATTGAATTAGAGTTAGAAAGGATAAAAGCGTGGAAGAAATATTATAAAAACCTAGAGTACTACTTAAAAGAGATGCTTAATACAGCGAGAAAATATGATGAAAAAGCAAGAGTAATTCTCTTTGGAAGTTACGTGAGAGGTGATATGAAACCAGATAGTGATATAGATATATTAATAGTTACAGATATAGCGGGAAATATTAGGGATAGATTAAAGTTAAGGTTGGAAATAGCGAGTAAAATAGGAAGAGATACACCATATGAAATACACATAGTAACACCAAATGAATATAGAAATTGGTATAAGAGATTCATAGATGAATATAGAGAAGTAACGTAGAAGAGTATAAGTATTTTATTAGCTCTATCTTTGTAATTAGTTACACTCTAAGATTCCTAACATATTACCTTATTTGCCTTTAAGGACCTTTTTAACTAGATTTATTGTGAAGTAGTATATCCAAACTCTCTCTTAATGATTTTATTCATTATTTCATTAGCTCTCTTAGCCTTATTAAACAATAGTTTTGCCTTCTCCTCATTATAGATATCCCAAGGTGTCAATCCTTCATCAGACTTTCCATATGATACTAATATATGCTCTGGTGCTAATTCGTGAACAATAGACGCTAATTCTAGTATTAAATTTCTTAGATCCTCACTAAATTCATTAATTATCTCCTTAAGTTCATGGGAGGAGTCGTGTGTCCCAGCTTGGTATCCTCTTTATAGCAATTATAGCTTTAGCCGCATTTTCAGCAGATAACGGGGAAGCTTCAGCGCTTTCCTTCCAATCACCAGTTGTCAAGAACTTCTTAGCTCTCTTTAAATATTTATTTGATAATTTTACTCTATACTTGACTTCAGAGCTGGGATCTATCTCCATAATTTTACACCTTTATTATACTTAATATTCCTTTTCTAGGTTTCCAGCCATATTTACCATCTGGAGTTTTATACCTAACTAAATTTTTATCTATAGCATACTTAATCCTATCGAATAATTTAGTTAATCTTCCAGTTGGATCATAGAGAATTATAGAGTCATATATAATATTTAGTAGTAGAGGGGAAATCTTTAAATCATCTCTAAAAAGTTTATCTTCATCGATATCAATAACCGTCACATCCTTTTTAAAACGCTATATAAATAGTGATATATTTTAAATCTTCTATTTGGATCATTAAAGTTTCTAACTACGATAAAGAAATCTACATCACTATATTTACTAGCTTCACCTCTAGCTAAACTACCAAAAAGAGAAACAGCTACAATTTTATCACCTAAATTTTCAATAAGTAAGTTACAAGCTTTCTTAACTAAATCCATCATACCAAAATAAATATTCTAAATTAACGATAAAAGGAGTTTGAAATTAAAATGATAGTATTATGATAGTTAGCTATAATATTCTTTTTCTTGTTCCTCCTTATCTATCGCTATAAGCATCATATAGATCTTTTCTCCGAGAGCTCTAAGTTTTTTAAGCTCTTGATAAAATATTGTGAAGGTTGCGTATGGATGTCCACATGGATAGTCGTATTTTAGAATTGGACAGCCTGAACATCCTTGACCCTGATATTTAAAGCAAAATGAAGTTACTTGAATAGCAACTTCCTCTATAGTCTCTAGAAGCTTCATTACAGACTTCCACTTCTTAAGTGCAACTTCGCTATCACGAGCACCAGCATCAAGATCCCTCTTCAAATCATCAACAGTATAAACCTCGATTTTCTTCATATCCAAACCAATAACTCTACACGTATATCAATTTTTTCTATAGTCTATATATTAGTAAAAGTAGATTAAAGCATCATATTCTACTAATTTACCATGACGGTAGTTTAGGTATCTACTTACGCTCCTCAACATATATTATGAACAGAATAGTTGTAATTATGCCTAGGAGACCGGCAAACCAAAATGGAACTATATAGCCAGAGAGAATATATCCGAAAATTTGGAATGTTTGTGTAGCATATTTATTGGTTAAGTAGCCTCCAAGAAGTGAACCTAAAAAAGCGCCTCCATTAAAGAAAAACTGTTGTATGCCGAATATGCTACCTCTAGTACCTTCTGGCGCTAAATCAGCTTGTAGTGTCCTCATAATTGGAGCTGCAAGACCAAATACTAAGCTAAGTAAACTCCCGAGGAAAAGCATTGCAATTAAATTTCTAATAAATGGCATTAAAATTAATACTGATCTCCCAATTAAATAACCTGCTATAACGAATGGTTTTCTCTTTTTAACTCGGTCACTAAGATAACCTGCGAGGAGACTTGCAGGTAAGGCAACTATAGACATTAACGTGTAAAAAAGCCCTATATAAACTGGATCTTTAACTATAACCTCAATAATGTATACTATAACAACTGTATGTGTCACACCCATCGCCACTCCATTAATAAGTCCATTCAAATAGATAACTCGTAGGCTCCTAGCTATGTAGCTAGGAACTTCCTTCATAGTCGAAAGAACCTCTCTTATCCCACTAACTACTCCACCTGCCTCCACTAGTCGGCCTATCTTATACTCAGGAATGAAAAGTAGGGTTACTAGGGAAGCGAGACTTGATATAACCAAGAATATTATAGGGGACTTTAGCGCAGCAATAACATCTCCCGCATCAAACCATGTAATATACAGCTTATATATCGCGACGCCAATTCCAGGACCTAAAATCTCGGCAATAAGCATACTAGAGGTATATAGCGAGATAGCTTTACCTCTAGACCATCGAGGACTGATATCAGCTAGATAAGCTTCGGCAACAGGCCACACCATTGCAGAAGCTATACCTTGGACTCCTCTAAACACTATAAACAAAATTATACTATTTGAGAGAAGAAAACCGATAGATACAATAACGTAAAGCCCCATTCCGAATAGTATAGTCCTCTTCTTACCTAACACATCACTCAAAAAACCAATTACACCAGCTGTAGGCGCCCTAGTAACCATAAAAGCAGCCATTAATGCCCCAAACTCCATAGCCCCCTTATGGGCCTCAATAACTCCACTAACAAGGTCAGGAAGCTCACTCAATACACCCTTCAATGCTAAAATCAAATAAGGAAAAACAGGGGATAATGCTGAAAAGCCCAAGTTTATGATGGTTGAAGCAAAAACCAGTATAACAATAGCAATAAGATAGCTTTTATCACTGCTCATAAAGAGAGTCCCCAATTACCCCTTATTAGTGACAAAAAGGCAATAAGCATAGGAAGAATAATTTTTAATAAATATATCTAGAAATATCTAATTAATACCAAAACATAATAACTCTTAATTTCCTACGCCATTTTCACATAATAATTAAGATAATACTAGGAAGAGAATTAACTATTAAAGAAAAATATGCTTAAAGATAAATTAATATTAAAATCATAATAGTATATCCACAATAATTTTTTGTTGGGGTAAGTATTCATAACTATTATGTAATATTTTTAGACATGAGGTGTCTTGATCATGTTCACGAAATTTGCAAAATTATTAGTTGAGTACTGTACATGTGTTAAGACAGATGATGAAGTATTCATCTCTTCCACTTATGAGGCTTTTCCATTAATCAGAGAGCTATGGAAAGAAGTTGTATCTAAAGGAGCTTATCCAAGGTTAAACTTAACGGATGAAGTATTAACCGAGTTATTTTATAGGTATGCTCCAGAAAGCCTATTAAAGTACTATTCTAAGATTGATGAGTTTATTATGGAGAATATTGACGTTAGGATATCCATACTTTCATCAACACATACTAAGCCATTAGTAAATATAGATCCAGAGAAAATGAAGATTAGAGCACAAACTACTACAAAGTTAACTGAAATTTTTATGCGTAGAGATGCTGAAGGAAAATTAAGATGGGTTGTAACTGCATATCCAACTAGAGCATTAGCTCAAGAAGCTGGAATGTCACCCCTAGAATTTGAGGACTTTGTATTTAAGGCGCTAAAGCTATATAGGGATGACCCTGTAAAAGCATGGGCTGAACAAGCTTCTTGGCAAGAAAAAATTATAAATGTTCTAAAGAAGGTTAGTGAAATAAGAATTGTAGGTGAAGATACAGATTTAACCATTAATGTTAGTGGTAGAACATGGATTAATGATGATGGAAAAGTTAATATGCCAGGTGGAGAAATATTTACAGCTCCACATGAAGACTCAGCTGAAGGATATGTAAAATTTGATTATCCAGCTATTTGGCGAGGAGTAGAAGTTAAAGGTGCTAAGCTAACATTTAAACAAGGTAAAGTTGTTGATGCAAAAGCAGAAGTTGGAGAAGAATTCCTAAGGAAAATGTTGGAGACTGATGAAGGAGCTAAACGAATAGGAGAATTCGCATTCGGATTAAATTATGATATAACCAGATCTGTAAGGAATATACTGTTTGATGAGAAGATAGGTGGGACAATACATTTAGCATTAGGTGCAGCATACCCAAAAACTGGAGGAAAAAATAAATCCGCTATCCACTGGGACCTAATAAAAAGCATGAAAGAAGGAAAAGTATATGCAGATGGAGAATTAATATACAAAAACGGAAAATTCATAATAGAAACATAAACCTTAATCAAAAGTATAGTCTAGATACAGGAGATATCTAGAGAAATCTCAGTATCCACAAAAACTCCGTTTTATACCACATCACCCTTTCTATTTGAAATTCACGCTAGAGAATTTTAGCTTGTATTTATGTAAGATGTTATCTAGCTTCGAAAGAGATTTTTACTTTCTCAGCAAGGACTAGATCTTCATTTTCAACGTTATTTAGTTTAGCTAGAAAATCATCCATATTTAATGGTCTTAAGATAACCATACCTTTATATTTTAATTCAGCAATTAATAAATCTCCTTCTTTAACACCTAAATGCTCTAAAACCCTTTTTCTTAAAACAGTATGCCCCTTCTTATCATAAATCTTAATTATTTCATACATTTAGTTATCCCACTTTTCTATAAGGATAACTTAAAATATAAATTTTACACTTACTATTAATTGGTGCCACCTTTGAAAAAACTACTTCTCGATACAATTGCTGTATGGGGATTAATATTTGTAAACTCAAAGTATCATGAGCCAGTTATGAAATTAATTAAAGGCAATGATATTATGATTCATGTAATAAGTTTTCATGAATTAGCCTATCCTGCTTATAAACTAGAAAGTAGAGGAGGATTAGATATAGAGATGGGATTAGAACTATTTAAAAACCTAAAGAGGGGATATGATAATCTATATAATAACTACCAAATACTCGGAATAAACAAATTAACTATAATCCCCCTAAACATAAGAGATTTAATAGATGCATATAACCTACTACTAGAAGAAAAAGAAATGTTTATCGAAAAAAGAGATGGATTCTGGCCGAGCATAGCAGACGCAATTATAGCTACAACATGGAAAAAACTGAATATAACCCTCATAACCAAAGACGAAAAACTAATCAAATACGGAGAAAAACACAAACTCAAATACACAAAAATCTAAAAACAAAAATAAAGCCATAAAATCTACAATCAAAAACTCTAAAAATCTAATCTAAACTAAACTAAATATAAAAATAACTACTACTTAACTTTTAATTCTCTCTAGAAACATAACATAAAAACCATCCCCAACTTAAAATCCCTAACAAAAATAATCAGTAGAAGACATTCCATTCCTTGTTTGGGAATTCTAATGCTTAGATTGTTTATTTCATTAAGGATATTGATTTTTGTGGTTTATTAATTTCTAGTGGTGGGACAGAAGTTGATTTGTAGGGGTTTATAAAGTCTCATTTTGTTTTTTGTATTTTTTGATGAAGACTATAGTTGTTAGAGATGATACGTATGTTGAGTTGAAGAGGTATAAGGATAGGGTTGGTGTGAAGTCTATGGATGAAGCGATTAGACGGTTGTTGAGGGAGGAGGTTAAGTCTAAGCTTTACCTGATTCTTGAGTATAAAATGAAGTTTGGTTTAAGTGAGGAGGAAATTAAATCTCTAGAGAAGGTTTTAGGTGAGGTTTATTGGATGAAGTGGTTGGGGGAGAAGTAGGTCTTCTAGATACTAATGTATTGATTGATATTTTGGATAGGGGGAATACGAAGCTATATGTAGATCTAATGGGTAGATATAAGAAGTTATGATACCGATAGTGGTTCTCTATGAGTATCTCTATAGACTTAAGGTGTTGGTAAGGATATTAAGGAGGCAAAGAAATTTATTGAAGAGATTTTTGAGGTTGAACATATTGATCAGGAGGTAATTTTAGATATTATAGATTTAGAGTATAGTTTGAGGGAGAAGGGGGTAGAAATTCCAGATAGAGATTTGATAATTGCGGCTATTACAAAAAGAAAGAAAGCTACAGTAGTAACTAGGAATAAAAAACACTTTACACAACTATCAAAATTTAATGTTAGTGTAGAGATCATAGAATAAGAGTTTAATATAAGCCCATAGCTAGAGAACCCTCTAACCACAAAAATCCAAGTATAAACTAAAACTAGAAAAAATTCTGCTTTAATAAGTAATTATCTTCCCCCTAATCCACAAAAACTATTTTTCACTTGGTCTAAGCTTTTCTTTAGGTTCCCACCTAAACCTCCATAATCCCTTAGCGAAATCCTCAACAGCTATTTCCAACTCACCAGCTAACACATCACTTATTAATGGCTCATCCGCTAAATGCGAAATAACTATATCCACCTCAACACTTCTAGAAGTAGCATCACTTACAGATACCCTAACCCTAGCAGCATTCCTTACAATCCATACTCGTAAAGGACCTCCAGCAGTCTCAAAAACATCTTCCTGAGCCTTCG
>Ga0190367_1001275_pt1 | contig 14892 bp, 15 predicted proteins | sample 4872181011_MG_FD_171838 | JGI IMG/M metagenome (GOLD analysis project Ga0190367, IMG submission 171838) | Hydrothermal vent microbial mat bacterial communities from Southern Trench, Guaymas Basin, Mexico - 4872-18-10-11_MG | ecosystem: Environmental > Aquatic > Marine > Hydrothermal vents >...
GGAGAAAAAATACCTTACGACAAAAGAGCTTGCAGAGCTTCTGGATATAAATGAGAAGATGGTATATCAGCTTATAAATGAAAAAGGGCTTCCTGCATGCAAAATTACAGGAAAATGGCTATTTCCAAAACATCTCGTTGATATATGGATAGAAAATCATGTGATAAACAGACCTCTTCCTTCACAAGGAATCCTTTCTTCAATGATAATAATCATAGGAAGTCATGATCCTCTTTTAGAAGCAGTAATCTCTTTTTACAACAAAAATTATCCTGAACATCCTGTTGTCTATAGCCCTTCTGGAAGTATGTTTGGAATCAGAGCACTGAAAAAAGGACTATGTCATATTGCTACAGCTCATCTTATACATGAAGATGAGAAAGAATATAACTTTGATTATCTTAAAGAATACTTTGAAGAACATGAAGTTCCAGCAGTTATAAATTTCTGCTTCAGGGAGCAGGGAATAATTGTGCAAAAAGGAAATCCTAAAGGAATAAAAGACATACCTTCTCTTGTAGAAAAAGGAGCAACTATTGCAAACAGGGCAAAAGGAACAGGGACAAGACTTCTTTTGGATCATGAATTAAAAAAAGCAGGAATTGATCCTCATGAGCTTAAAGGATATGAAAACGAATTTTCTTCTCATATGGAAGTAGCACTTGAGGTTCTTTCTGGAAGAGCAGATGCAGGAATAGGAATAAGAGCTGTTGCTTCTATGTTAGGACTTGATTTTATACCTCTCAGATGGGAAAGATACGATCTTCTGATACCAAAGCCTTTTTTCTTTGAAAAAAACATTCAGCGTCTCCTTGGAATACTCCAGGATAAGGAGTTTAAAAGAATAGTTCAGAGATTTGATGGATATAACATTGAAAACTCTGGCAGGATACTTTTTCCAAGAGATTAGAATTTTTCTTATATTCACTCTTTTTTATAGTTCCTGTGCAGAAGGTATTGTATTAAAGGTGTTTCATGCAGGAAGCCTTTCTGTTCCATTTAAGAAGATTGAGGAAGAATTTGAAAAGAGATATCCATGGATAGATGTAAGAAGGGAGTCAAGTGGAAGTGTTATGGCAATAAGAAAGGTCATTGAGATACACAAAAGTTGTGATGTGATTGCTGTTGCAGATTATTCACTTATCCCTTCAATGATGTTTCCAAGATATGCTGATTATGTCAGGCTTTTTGCAAGAAATGAATTGGTGCTCTGTTATACAAAAAATTCCAGATATTCTGAAATGATAAATGAAAAAAACTGGTATGAAATACTTATGAAGGATGGTGTAAAATGGGGCTTTTCAAATCCAAATCTTGATCCATGTGGTTATAGGGCTTTAATGTGTATACTTCTTTCAGAAATGTATTATAAAAGACCTATAGCCAAGATGCTACTTAAAGGATATCTTCCATTTGAGTTTTTCAGAAGAGATGACCTTCTTATTGCCAAAATTCCAGATTCATTTACTCCAAAAGGAAAAAAGATATTTATTCGTCCAAAGTCTGTTGAGCTTTTAGGACTTCTTGAAAGCAGAGAGATAGATTATGCAATAGAATACTTAAGTGTTGCAAAACAGCATGGTTTAAAATTTTTAAGGCTTCCTCCTGAGGTAAACTTAGGACACCTGAAACATAAGTCTTATTATTCCAAGGTGGCTGTGATATTGGGAAATGGAAAATTGATAAAAGGAAGACCTATTGTTTATGGAATAGCTGTTTTAAAAAACTCAGTTCATCATAAAGAAGCAAAGCTATTTGAAAGGTTTGTGACAGGAAAAAAAGGTGCTGATATCCTTAAGAACTCTTACCAGACACCCATTTATCCTCCAAAGCTAATAAAGGCAGATGAATAGGCTTTTTATCATAACCTTGTCTGTTATATGCATAAGCTTTATCCTGATTCCTGTCTTTTACCTTCTTTTTAGTGTTGATCTGAATTCCTTATTGAATGTCCTAAAAGACGAAGAATTCTGGTCAGCAATGAAGATATCCCTTATAAGTGCTTTTTTTTCCTCTCTGATAGGTATCCTTATAGGCATGCCTTTGGGATTTCTTATTGCAAGAAAGAATTTTTATGGAAAATCACTCTTAGAAAGTATAACCTTTCTTCCAATAGTTATACCTCATGTAGCAGTAGGAATAATGCTTTTGTGTTTTTTTTCAAAAATAGGTATATCTGTCACAGATACAATATATGGCATCATAATAGCCATGTGCTTTGTAAGCATATCTTATATCATCTCTTCCTGTATCATGGGATTTAAGGCAGTTGATCCAGAACTTGAATGGACAGCAAGGACACTTGGTGCAAGCCCTTTTTATACATTCTTAAAAATCACCTTTCCGCTTATCTCACTCTATATAGCTCGTGGATTTATCCTTTCCTTTGCAAGGGCATTAAGTGAGATGGGAGCAATTCTTATTATTGCCTATTATCCAAAAAGCATCCCTGTATTGATCTATGAAAGATTTGAAAACTTTGGTCTAAATGCTGCTATTCCCATTACTGTCTTTGTTATCATTTTGAGTCTTCTTATGTTCAGTTTGATGATATTTATAGAAAGATAGTAAAAAACTTTGTAGCAGTATTGAAAGAATTGATACTTCCTCAATCAGGAGATAAAGGAAAGGATAGATGAATTGAACAAAAGGATAGATGCTGTAAGAGAAAGGATGGATGAAACAAACAAGAGAATAGATGCTATAAGAAGGGAATTAACTGAATATGCTTAATGTTTTTTAAAGCAAAAATAAAAAAGAAGTTGCTTAATTTTGTATTAAATCTTTTTATAGAAATTAACAAAGCCGAGTATACTATAATGCTTGGACCAAGTGGTTCTGGAAAGAGCATGACATTAAAGATAATTGCAGGGATTGAATCATCTTTATGTCAGAGAATAATAATGGATGGAGTGGATATATCAAAACTTCCACCTGAAAAGAGAAATATCGTGTATCTTCCTCAAAAAAACTTCCTTTTTCCTCATATGAACGTTTTTGAAAACATTGTCTTTCCGTTTCATGCAAATAAAAGACCAGTAGATAAGGATCTCTTAGATAGAGTTATAGCTACACTTAAGATAGGAGATCTTCTTAAAAGAATGCCGGAATGTCTTTCTGGTGGTGAAGCAAGGAGAGTAGCTCTTGCAAGAGCAATATGTGCAAGACCAAAACTCCTTCTTTTAGATGAACCTTTAAGTTTTCTTGACTTTCACATAAAGCTTGAGCTTATGGATTTTCTGAAAAAGATAAATGAAGAATATGGAATAGCTATTCTTCATGTTACACACGATCCTATAGAAGCCTTTCTTCTTGCAAAAAAGATGTATGTAATTCAGAAAGGAAGGATAGTCTTCTGTGGTGATCCTTCTCAGAAGATAGACAGAAACTTTATGATAGATCTTGTTAAAAGAATTTCTTCTTTTGTAAAATAAAAAAATGCGATACGAAGGACCTATATACAGACCTCCAAGTGAGGCTGACAGTCTTCTTATTCAGGCAACAGTAGGCTGTCCTTGGAATAAGTGCACATTCTGCACAGCATACAAAAAAGGTCCTCCTTATAAGGTAAGACCAGTAAAAGAGATATGTGAAGATATGGTTTATGCAGCAAGATATTTTGGTCCACACATTATAAGAACCCTATTTTTTCCTGCAGGAAATACAATAGCTATGCCAACAGATCAGCTTGCATATATATGCAGATTTGCAAGAAAGATTTTTCCAAATCTTGAAAGGATAACAGTATATGGTTCTGCAAGATACATTATAAGAAAAGGACTCAGTGATCTTAAAAAACTAAAAGAAGCAGGTCTTTCAAGGATTCATGTTGGACTTGAAAGTGGAAATGATACTGTCCTGAAGATGGTAAAAAAAGGTGCAACAAGAGAAGAGCAGATCATTGCAGGAAAATGGGTAAAAGAAGCAGGAATAGAACTGAGCGAATACGTTATACTTGGTCTTGGTGGACCAGAGCTTTCAGAAAGACATGCCATTGACAGTGCAAGTGCAATAAATCAGATAAAGCCGGATTTTGTAAGACTCAGGACACTTGTTCCAAAGGTAAATACACTTCTTCTTCATCAGATAAAAAAGGGAAGATTCAGGCTCCTTTCACCACATGAGGTCCTGAAAGAAGCAAGAATTCTTATTGAAAACATAAACTGCTCTACATATTTGACAAGTGATCATTATACGAATTATATAAATCTTGAAGGAAGGCTTCCTGAAGAAAAAGAAAGGCTTTTGAAAGAGATAGATATTGCACTGAGTTGGCCAGAAGATCGTTTTAGACCATTTTTTATAGGAACGGTATAATGCCACTCAATGAGATACTTCCAAAAGCAATAAGGCTTTGGCCAAAAAAAGAAGCAGTTGTATGTGGAAATGTAAGACTAAGTTATGAGGAGTTTGGAAAAAGGGTTGCATCTTTTTGTAATGTCTTAAAAAGGCTTGGTCTAAAAAAAGGAGAAAGGATAGGAATAATACATGAAAACTGCCACAGATTCCTTGAAGCATATTTTTCAGCAGCTCATATTGGAGCTATCCTTGTTCCCATAAACATAAGGCTTTCTCCTGCTGAGATGAAGATGATAATAGAAGACAGCGGACTTAGGCTTCTTATAGTTCAGGATAAGTTTAAAGAGCAGATAGATAAGATAGGAAAAAAGATAGATGTTATATGGTGTCCTGAAGAATATGAGATGCTTCTTAAGAAGGAAAGCTCTGACAGTCTTCCACAGATTGACTTAAAGGATGACGACATTGCACAGCTATATTATACAAGCGGAACAACAGGAAGACCAAAAGGAGTTATCCTTACTCATAAAAATGTAAAGGTTCATGCACTTGGAACAATAGCAGAACTTCATCTTACAGAAAAAGACAACTGGATACATGCTGCTCCACTTTTTCATCTTGCAGATGCATGGGCAACATTTTCAATTACATGGGTAGGTGGAAAACATGTGCTTATTCCAAGATTTGATGCAGGTCTTGTCCTGAGGATGATAGAAAAGGAAAAGATAACAATAACAAACCTTATTCCAACAATGCTGAACCTTATGGTAAATCATCCAGATGTCAAAAAATATGATTATTCAAGTCTAAGAGTCCTTATGAGTGGTGGTGCACCAATTGCATTTGAGCTTGTAAAAAAGACAGTAGAGACATTTGGCTGTGATTACATACAGACATATGGAATGACAGAAACGAGCCCTTATCTTACTATGTCAATACTTAAAGAGCATCTTGAAAAGCTTCCATATGAGGAAAAGCTAAGGTATAAGGCAAAGACAGGAAGGGAGTTTATTACCGTAAGTCTAAGAGTTGTTGATGAAGATGGAAGGGATGTAAAAAGAGATGGGAAACAGGTTGGAGAGATCATAGTAAAAGGAGATACAATAACTCCAGGATACTGGAATCTTCCAGAAGAGACAAGAAATACAATAAAGGATGGATGGCTGTATACAGGAGATCTTGCAACAATAGATCCTGAAGGATATGTCCAGATTGTTGACAGAAAAAAGGACATGATAATTACTGGAGGAGAAAATGTTTATTCAGTAGAAGTAGAAAATGTCCTTTATATGCATCCTGCTGTCCTTGAAGCAGCAGTAATTGGTGTTCCTGATGAAAAATGGGGAGAAGCAGTAAAGGCAGTTGTTGTTCTAAAAGAAGGTTATTCTGTAAGTGAGAAAGAGCTTATAGATTTCTGTAAAAAGCATCTTTCTTCTTACAAAGTTCCAAAAAGCATAGACTTCGTTGATTCTTTACCAAAGACAGGATCAGGAAAAATTTATAAAAAGGCTCTTAGAGAAAGATACTGGAAAAAGACCTAACCTTTTATAACTCCTATGGGTCTCATCCTTGCAACTTTCAGAGCAAGTCCTGCTCCATGAACAACATCAACGACATCTGCAACATCCTTATATGCTTCTGGCATCTCTTCCTTAAGTGTCTTTTTCCCTTTTGCCTGAACAATTATTCCTCTTTTTTCAAGCTCCTCCTTTATTGATCTTCCCTTTGACTTTTTTATTGCCTGTGCACGGCTCAATACCCTTCCTGCACCATGACAGCTTGATCCAAATGTCTCAATAAGTGCACCTTTTGCACCAGCAAGGACATATGAATATGTTCCCATGTCTCCTGGAATAAGGACAGGCTGACCAACCTTTCTGTATATCTTTGGAACAAGAGGATGACCTGGTGGAAGTGATCTTGTTGCACCTTTTCTGTGAACACATACTTCTATTTCTTCTCCATCAACCTTATGCTTTTCTATTTTTGCAATATTGTGACAGACATCATAGAGTAGCTTCATTCCAAGCTCTTTTTCTGTTATTGAAAGGCTTTTGCAGAGTGTCTCTTTTGTCTTATGCATAAGGATCTGTCTGTTTGCCCATGCATAATTTGCTGCACACGCCATTGCAGAAAGATATCTTTTTCCAAGATCAGACTTTATCTTTGCACATGCAAGCTGTCTGTCAGGAAGATATATGTTTTCCTTTATGACATATCTTGCCATCTCTTTCAGGAAATCATCACATATCTGATGACCAAATCCCCTTGATCCTGAATGTATAAGTATCGTTATCTGACCAAGAAAAAGATTATATGCCTTTGCTATTTCTTCGTCATATATCCTATCAACTACCTGGATCTCTAAGAAATGATTTCCTGAACCAAGTGTTCCGAGCTGATCATGTCCTCTTTCAAGTGCCTTTTCACTGAGAACAGAAGGATCTGCTCCCTCCATCCTTCCTCCATCTTCTGTCCTTTCAAGATCCTCCCATTCTCCAAATCCATTTCTGACTGCCCATTCTGCACCAAGAAGTGCAACACGCCTTTCTTCTTTTTTTGAAAGCTTTATTGCACCTGTTGAACCAACACCTGTAGGGATGTTTTTGAAAAGATCAGATACAATCCTTTGAAGGTGTGGTCTTATGTCTTCTTCTTTCAGATTTGTTGTCATAAGTCTTACACCACAGTTTATGTCATATCCAACACCACCAGGAGATATCACTCCTTCATTTACCTCAAATGCACCAACTCCTCCTATAGGAAATCCATATCCCCAGTGTATATCAGGCATTGCAATTGAGTATTTTACTATTCCTGGAAGTGTTGCAACATTTGCAACCTGAACAATACTCTGATCCTCTTCTATAAGCTCTATAAGCTTATCATTGGAATATATTAACCCATCTACCCTCATCTTTCCTCTTTTTGGAATCCTCCATCTGAATTCATCTATCCTTTCAAGCTTTATTTCCATACCTTCTCCTCACACATCAAATATTATCTGTGCTTCCCACTTTTTATCCTTCTCAGATATCTCAAGCTGATGATATGTAACTGCTTTTATTTCACACTGTATCTCATGCTTTTTTTCGTCAAATGGGACAGTATCAAGTTCTGCTTCTATTTTTTCAGAATCAAGACTTTTTATGTTTACATCAATCACAATCCTTCTTTTTCCTTCAAAAAGATAAAGTATCTCACTAAGCCAGTTTACCATAAGATCAACAAGATCAATTCCTTCTACAGTAAGCTCTTTTTTTTCACAATCTTCCTTCTCAGGAAGGACTCCAAACATAAGATGTATAAGAGATAGTGCAGACTCCCTGAAAAGATCTTCTAAGGTCCTTCCATAGACGATTATTCCTATGTCTGCCGTATGATCAATCAGCTTGTAATTAGGGTTTTTTCCCATCTGCTTTTCTTGACTTTACGGATTGTTCAGATATAATAATAGCAAAAAAGGTGCAGAAAAAAAACCAGTTGACAAAAAATCAGAATGTGAAAAAATGACAAAAAAATAAAAATAGGAGGAGGAAGTTATGCCAGTTGTAGAATTTAAAGGACATAAGTTCAATGTAGACGAAGACGGATTCATTGATGACTTCAAGAACTGGAATGAGGTATGGGTAGAGTATGTAAAGCAGCAGGAAGGAATAGAGGAGCTGACAGAAGAGCACTGGAAGGTAATAAAGGTTCTTCAGGACTACTATAAGAAGAATGGTGTAGCTCCAATGGTAAGGGTCCTGAGCAAGCTTACAGGATTCTCACTCAAGAAGATCTATGAGCTTTTCCCATCTGGACCAGGTAAGGGTGCTTGCAAGATGGCAGGACTTCCAAAGCCAACAGGTTGCGTATAAATAAGATTTCTCTGAATAAAAAGAGATACCCTATTTTGGGGTATCTCTTTTTTTTAAAAGAAAAGAATAAAGTTCTGGCCTTCTGTAGGGAAGAAAGTATCTCATTGGATTTTTTCTTATTTCCTTTATCTCGTCCTTTTTAAGTGTTATAAAAAGCATATCCTCTTTTTCCGTAAGGATACTTTTTTTTAGCCTTCCATCAGGACCTATTGCAACGGCTACACCAGGAAAACTAAGTCCTTCTTTTGTCTTTCCTGTCTGATTACACGCAACTATAAAAAGGCAGTTGTCAAAAGCTCTTGCCCTTAAGTGTCTAAGCCAGCTTTCCAGTTTTTCTTCAGGAGTTCCTCTTGGAGATGCGTGTGGAGCAAGGATAAGATCTGCTCCCATAAGAGCCATTATTGTGCTTATTTCTGGAAAATGTGTCTCATAGCAAAGTTGTATTCCAAATCTAATACTATCTGCTGAAAATATCCTTATCTCATCTCCTTCTCTATAAATTCCTTTTTCTACAGGAGAAAGATGTGTCTTTCTGTATTTTTCTACTTTTCCATCAGGTCTTACAACGATCTGTGTTATCCATGGAAGGCTTTCTGATGGTTCAGCTGCTCCAGCAACTATTATTGAACCTATCTTTTTTGCTATGCTTTTGAGATCTTCTGTTATTTCTTCAAACGAAAAAAATACAGGCTTCTTTATTGAATATCCTGTAATTGAAAGTTCTGGAAAACAGATTATATCAGCATCTTTTGCCTTTATACTGAATTCCTCTATCTTTCTCAGATTCTCTTCTATTTTCCCAACTTCACAATGCATACATATGGCACATATCCTTATCCTATCCATTCTCCTCTATGTATCTTACAACAAGATCTCCTACTTCTTCTGTCCTGTATCCCATACGACCAGCTTCAAGACTTTTCAGCTTTTTTACAGTATCCTTTATTGCATCCATAAGAAGATGTGCAGCCTTTTTTTCTCCAAGATAATCTAACATCATCTGTGCTGCAGAGATTGCTGCAAGAGGATTTATCTTTCCCTGTCCCGTATACTTTGGAGCAGATCCTCCTATTGGTTCAAACATTGCAATCTTTCCAGGATTTATGTTTGCACCTGCTGCAATTCCAAGTCCTCCTTGAATTATTGCACCTATGTCTGTAATTATGTCTCCAAACATGTTGTTTGTAACGATTACATCAAACTGTTCAGGATTCTTTATCATCCACATACAGAGTGCATCAACATGCTGATAGTTTGTTTTTATGTCAGGATAATCCTTTGAAACCTCTTCAAATACCCTATACCAGAGATCTGATTCATAATTCAGAACATTTGTCTTTGCACAAAGTGTAACAATCTTTTTCTTATTTCTTTTCCTGCAATATTCAAATGCATATCTTATGCACCTTTCAACACCTTTTCTCGTATTCACAGAGATCTGAATAGCAACCTCATCAGCTGTTCCTTTTTTAAAAAATCCACCTGCTCCAACATAAAGTCCTTCTGTATTTTCTCTTACAACAACAAAGTCTATGTCTTCTGGTCCTTTTCCTTTAAGTGGTGTTTCTACTCCTGGAAGAAGCTGAACAGGTCTGAGATTTATGTAAAGATCAAGTTCAAATCTGAGTCTAAGAAGTATTCCCCTTTCAAGTATTCCTGGCTTTACATCAGGATGACCAATTGCTCCAAGATATATTGCATCATAGTTCCATAGCTCTTCTATCATTCCATCAGGAATAAGTGTTCCATCTTTAAGATACCTTTCTCCTCCAATGTTTAGATCATCAAACTGAAACTTTATACCGCATTTTTCAGCTATTGCATTAAGTGCTTTTACTCCTTCCCTTATTACCTCTGGTCCTGTTCCATCACCTGGTATGAGTGCAATTCTGTAACTTTTCATTTTTTCCTCCTTTTTCTGTTTTCTGGTCTCAGAGCCCTTACAACTGCTCCTGCCCTCCACATCTCTGAATTCCTCATCTTTTCAAGCTCTTTCTGAAGTCTTTCTCTATAATCTGGTTTTCTGTTTTCTTCAATTACCCTTTTTGCCTCCTTTCCACTTCTTACACTTTCATAAAGCTCCTCGAAAAGAGGAAGAACAGCATCTCTGAATCTTGGTGCCCAATCAAGTGCACCTCTCTGAGCAGTAGTGCTACAGTTTGCAAACATCCAGTCCATTCCCTTTTCTCCAACAAGCTTAATAAGGCTTTGTGTAAGCTCCTCAACCGTTTCATTAAATGCCTCACTTGGAGAATGTCCATGTCTTCTGAGGACCATATATTGAGCTTCCATAATCCCTGCAAGACATCCCATAAGGACTCCTCTTTCTCCTGTAAGATCACTGTATGTTTCTTTTTCAAATGTCGTTGGAAAAAGATATCCTGATCCTATAGCAATTCCAATAGCAAGACATCTCTCCTTTGCCCTTCCCGTATAATCCTGAAATATTGCATAGCTTGCATTTATTCCACTTCCTTCAAGAAAATATCTCCTTACAGTTGTTCCTGATCCTTTTGGTGCAACCATTATTACATCCACATAATCTGGTGGAACAACACCTGTAAGATCCCTAAATACAATTGAAAATCCATGAGAAAAATAAAGTGCATCTCCCCTTTTCAGACATTCTTTTACCTTTGGCCACATCTCCATCTGTCCTGCATCAGAAAGAAGATACATAATGATTGTTCCTCTTTTTGCTGCTTCTTCTATAGGAAAAAGATCCTTTCCAGGACTGAATCCATCATTTATTGCCTTCTTCCAGCTTTCTGTCCCTTCTCTCTGTCCAACAATAACATCAAATCCATTGTCTCTAAGATTTAATGCCTGAGCCTGTCCCTGAACACCATACCCAATGATTGCAAGCTTTTCATCTTTTAAGACCTCTTTTGCCTTTTCTAAAGGAAATTCTTCTTCTGTAACAACCTCTTCTATAACTCCTCCAAAGTCTATTTTCATAATAAAAAACCTCCAGAAAATTTTTTGCTAAATTATCATTTTTGCCATATATTAGCAAGGGAGCTTTAGTCAGGATGTTCTCAGATCGGAGAGTTTTTCTAAGAGTCTATCAAGAAAGGCTTTTTGTCCTTTTGTTATCTTCTCTTTTGCCTTATCTAAGGTAAACCACTCACCTTTATCAACTTCTGGATATTCTTTTATATTTCCTGATCCTTTTGGCCATTCAAGCTTAAATGTATTGCTCCTTATCTTTTTTGGATCAATATCTCCTTCTACTGCAAATGCATGAACAATCTTTCCACTTGACTGTCTTATCTGACCAAGATCAATAAAATCTCCATCTATCTCAAATCCTGTCTCTTCTTTAAATTCCCTTTTTGCTGCTTCAAGGACATCTTCTCCTTCCTCACAGATCCCTTTTGGAATAGACCAAGCATTTCTGTCCTTCCCTTTCCAGAAAGGACCTCCTGGATGAACAAGAAATACTTCTAATCTTTTGTTCCTGAATCTATAAACAAGTATTCCTGCACTTAAAACAGGCATTCTATCTTATATCAACAATCTCATACTCCTGTATTCCACTAGGAGTCTTTACCTTTACCTCATCTCCTTTTTGTCTTCCTATGAGTGCCTGTCCAAGAGGAGATGTTACAGAGATTTTTCCATTCTCTGGATCAGATTCATATGGTCCAACAAGCTGATAAACCTCTTCTTTGTCTGTATTCAGATTATACAGAACTACTGTCCTTCCAAATACTACTCTGTCTGCAGGTCCTTCATCAACTTCTATTACCTCTGCTCTGTTTATAATAGACTTCAGTTCATTTATCCTCCCTGTAATAAACGCCTGTTTTTCCTTTGCTGCATGATATTCTGCATTCTCACTCAGATCCCCAAGAGCTCTTGCTTCTTCTATTGCTTTTATGTTATTTGGTCTTTCTACCTTCTCTAAATATTCCAATTCTTTTTTTAGTTTTTCCAATCCTTCTTTTGTAAAAGGAATCTTTTCCATCTGCTGCATGACCTCTCCCCCATTTTATGTAATTACTTTTCCTATCTTCAAAGTAAGAAATGATACAGTATATGCAAAAAGTAAATTAAAACAGATTGAAAAAATTCCCCACTTCCAGGAAGTCTCTTTTATTATAGCTGCAACTGTTGCAATACAAGGAACATAAAGCATTATAAATATCATGAGCACAAAAGCCTTAAGTTTGTTCCAGCTCGGATCATTTTTAAGCTTTTCAGAAAGGAATCCTTCTTCTTCTGTCAAGGAATAAGCAGTTGAAAGTGTTGAAAGAATAACTTCCTTTGCTGCAAATCCTCCAATCAAAGAGATATTTATCCTATAGTCAAATCCAAGAGGTCTTGTAAAATACTCTAATTTTTTAGCCAATCTTGCTGCATATGTTTTTTTTATCTTTACACTTTCTTCTGTTTTTTTCAAGAACTTAGACCTTTTTCTAAATTCAAGAAAAAGAAAAGAAGCTCTTTTCAGTTCATCTTTTACATGAACAGGTATCTTATAGCTCAGACAATATGAGGTATAGATTACGGGAAAGAAGTAAGTCCTTTCTATTCTTTCAATTTCTGAAATTTCCTTTTTCCTTATTGCAGAAAGATAATCGGAATAAGCTTTATTTAATTCTTCCAATTCTTTCTCATCTTTTACCCATTCAGTCAAGGGAAAAACAAGTGTATCTTTTATGAGCCTTTTCTTTTGTTCCTGAAACATTTTTTCTTCTTTTTTTGAAAGTCCAGGAAATGTCAGAAGAAACCACATGATAACAGAAAAGGCAAGGATAACTGTTCCTGCTTTTTTAAGATACTGCCATGTTCTTTCCCATGTGTGAATCATAAGCCCTCTGAATGTAGGGAGTCTGTATGGTGGAAGTTCCATAACAAAAGGGCTACTTGGACCTTTTAAAACCGTGCTTCTTATTATCTTTGCAGCAATAAGTGAGAATGTCCAGGATAAAAGTGTAAGAAGAAACATCATTTTTGGTTTATCTTTTGAAAAGAAAGCAGAGACAAGCATTGCATATACAGGAATTTTTGCTCCACAGTTCATAAAAGGAGTAACAAGGACTGTTGCAATCCTTTCTTTTGTATCTCTAAGTGTTCTTGCAGCAAATACTCCTGGAACAGCACATCCTCCAGATATCCCTCCACTTACGATAAGAGAAAGGATAGAATTTCCATGAAGTCCAAAGCTTCTAAGTATCCTGTCCATCATATACGCAATCCTTGCCATATATCCTGAATCTTCAAGAATTGCTATGGAAAAGAACATTGCCATGATAAGAGGAACAAAGACCAAGACACTTCCAACACCATCTATTATCCCAGAAATTATCAAGGACTTAAAAATACCTTCAGAAAGAAGAGCAGAGACTTTTGATTTCAGATACGAAAAAAATCCTTCTATCCAATTTACAGGGATCTCGCTGACCTTAAATGTAAAAATGTAAATCACATATAAGACAAAGAACATAATAGAAGGGCCAAGTATCCTGTTTGTAAGGATCTTGTCCAGTCTGTCAGAAAGACTTATCCTTTCTTCAATCCTCTTTTTTACTACATTTTTTACCACTCCACTTATATACCCATATCTGTGTTCTGCTATGATAGCTTCTGGTTCCTCATCAAGTGTATTTAAGAGATGTGTCTCAAGTTCCTTATAAATGCTTTTTGCTTTTTCTGATATATCAGGATCTTTTTCTATAATTTCTATCACATAAGGATCCTGCTCTATGTATTTTATTGCAAGCCATCTTACAGGATACCTTTTATCAACTGAAGAATCTCTTATTAAAGCCTCTATCTGCCTTATAGCATTATCTATATCCATTCCATATGAGATGAAAAGTGGCTTCCATTCTTTTACATTTTCTGCTGTCTCAATTATCTTTTCCAAAAGCTCATCTATTCCCTTATTTTCTCTAGCAACCATAGGAACTGCAGGAACTTCAAGAATTTCAGAAAATTTTTCTATGTCTATAAAGATACCTCTTGATTCTGCGATATCCATCATATTTAGTGCCAATATCACAGGAACACCAATTTCCATAAGTTGAACAGTAAGATAGAGGTTTCTTTCAAGATTAGATGCGTCAACGATGTCTACAACAAGATCAGGTCTTTCATTTATTATAAAATCCCTTGCAACTACCTCTTCTATAGAATATGCTGTAAGGGAATATATTCCTGGAAGATCAACAACAGTTATCTCATATCCCTTATATTCCCTTTCTCCATATTTTTTCTCAACAGTAACTCCTGGATAATTTGCTATGTGCTGTCTTGCACCTGTTATTGCATTAAAAAGGGTGCTTTTTCCTGAATTAGGATTTCCTGCAAGAGCTATCTTTATCTTCTTCATCCTCAACTTCTACCATAATATAGCTTGCTTCATTGTTTCTTAAAGTAAGAACAAAGTCTTTTACCTTCACTGCAACAGGATCTTTAAGTGGTGCTCTTCCCTGAATCTGTATAGGAGTATTTGGAACAAGCCCCATCTCTCTTATCCTTTTTCCCATCTCTCCCTTTGCACAAATTTTTTTGATCACTCCTTTCTGATTCTCTGACATCTGCCTCATCTTTATTATCCTGCTCAATTTCAACCTCCTTACAAACAGATTGGATTTTTATTAGCTTTCACAATACATATACCAATCCTTTTGGTCTCCAGAGCAGTCTGCTTTTTGTGTATCCAACTACAAAGTTATCTGAAAATTTCGTCCTTATTGCCAATCCACTTTTCTTCAAACTTCTC
>Ga0190367_1001276_pt1 | contig 14892 bp, 21 predicted proteins | sample 4872181011_MG_FD_171838 | JGI IMG/M metagenome (GOLD analysis project Ga0190367, IMG submission 171838) | Hydrothermal vent microbial mat bacterial communities from Southern Trench, Guaymas Basin, Mexico - 4872-18-10-11_MG | ecosystem: Environmental > Aquatic > Marine > Hydrothermal vents >...
TGGTAGCAGTAGACCATCTAAACCTCACCGTTAAACATGGTGAACTACTCGTACTATTAGGTCCTAGTGGCTGTGGTAAAACAACAACACTACGACTAATAGCTGGATTAGAAAGCCCTGATGAAGGTGAAATATACTTTGACAATACGCTTGTGAATGACATGTCACCTAAGGATAGGAATGTAGCTATGGTCTTCCAAGACTATGCATTATACCCACATATGACTGCTTATGATAATATAGCCTTCCCCCTTAGGAATAGAGGATACTCTGAAAGCGATATTAGAAGGAAGGTTCTGGAAGTAGCTGAAATGCTAGACATAAAGGAGCTACTAAATAGGAAGCCAAGACAGCTATCTGGAGGCCAAAAGCAGAGAGTCGCTCTAGCTAGGGCCATTGTTAGAGAACCTAACGTATTCCTATTAGATGAGCCCTTAAGTAATCTAGATGCAAAGTTGAAGACCCAGATGAGAGCAGAGCTTAAAAAACTCCAGAAGAGACTAGGAGTTACAACAGTATATGTAACACATGACCAAGCAGAAGCCATGTCCATAGGCGACAGAATAGCAGTAATGAAGAATGGCGTTCTACAACAAGTAGGAACACCTGAAGAAGTCTACGAGAACCCCAGAAACATGTTTGTCGCAGGCTTCATAGGAAGCCCCTCCATGAACTTCATAAAATGTATAGCTAAATTGAAGAATGGAGCCTACACGCTTGACTGCGGAGACTTCGAGATAAACCTACCACCTGAAAGAAGCAGAGAAATCGATATTTCCGAAGGAGAGGAGGCGGTCTTAGGAGTACGACCAGAAGACATAACAATAATGCCTGAAGAGTCAAGTAATACCATCCCAGCATCTATCGAGCTTATAGAGCCCCTACGTCCTGATATGCTTATACACTTAAGGATAGGCAGCATTAAAATCATAGCTAGATCACTCAGTAACCCACTATGGAAACCTAATGACCGTGTAGGCATATCCTTTAATCTAAGAAAACTACATATATTTAGAAAGAATGGAGAAAAAATTATGTAGAAACATCTACCCTACATACAATTTTATTCTTGCAGAATGTGACTTCCTCTCTTAGGGGATGAACAGGAAATGAACAGTTAAACTATTATAGTTTGGAATTAATCATATTTGCCTAGATTTCTTGGGTATTCCGTTCTAAACTATAGTATTATAATGTATAGTCTACTATCTGTTTTTGGTGTTAGAGTGGGGTATATTGATCTTCCTAAACTTATTGTGGCAGTGATTCTATCTATTCTCTTCACAGTAACATTATTCTACTTAACATTTGAGTTACCCCGCATCTTAGATAGAGTGCTTCATAATTATTTTCCAGATGTCTTCTGGCAGCGTGAGTTAAAGGAGCAGGTAATTGAGACCTTGAGACCCTACGGTTACTTGGCTTTAACTGTTACACTTATTTTGATCGTGGTGGGGTTTGCTGTTAAGAAGGGTTACTTATCGATTTTAGGCTCAGTAGCTATGTATTTACCTATTTTCGGCTATTTCGCTTTTGCCATGTTCTTTTTAGCAGGCTTAGGCGTTTTGAGAGTTCTATGGCTACCACTTCTAGAATTATCTCTTGAAACATTAAAGTTAGGTCATATAGTTTACTTTCCATTCATATTTTGAAAGTAATACCAGAAGGGTACCATTGGTTTGGTATGGTACGGCTAATAGCTTTGATTATTACGGGTTTAGGTCTTCTAGTATTCTCACTAGGTGTTACTACATGGCTCTATGGGGGATTTAAGGGGTACAAGATTATTGATTTCTGGATTTATAAGTATAGTAGGCATCCACAGTACCTAGGATTACACGTTTAGAGGGGGCTAAATGTGATAAATCCTTACTCCCATGTTTCCTTGTGTAATAGGATTTACGTAGGCAGTTACAAGCTTCACCAACATGAATACTATCCTCATCGTATATTCGTATCTGCCTAGCAAGGAATCTTCTAAATGTTTCATAGACCATACCGGTTGTTATCACTCCTCTACCACCTTCTCTAACCATTCTCCCCCATTATCATACAGGACTAATATTAAGAGGTTAAGCCATGAAGCTACAGCTATACAAGTAAAAATAATAGCATCCATGAGGACTACACCAAGCTTAATTTGTTGGTGATGCAGCTGCTTCTAGTTCATCTGCTGCCCTCCTTAACAGTTCGGCTAGCCTCCTTGCATCTGCAGGGTTAATGTCTACTTTTGATAGAGCGTTAATAACAGCTTCAAGATAGTACACTATCCTCTCTCTGTAATGCATGAGGCCCATGAATGCTAAACCATCCTTTTCATGAGTCCTAGTAGTATAATCATATACATCTGGCCCAAGATAACACTTCTTTACGGTTCTCTTCTTCCTACCATTAACATACTCGTACTCGTAGTGAACTGCATAATAGTATGTCTTACCGTTAATCTCCCGCCTCTCAATAGTTGAGTAGGGCCTACCACATCTTGGGCAAATCCTCTCCTTAAGAATCTCCTTTAAAGATAGAAGGGTTTGTGCCATACCCCGGGTGCCCCCGAGTATCTAGTAGACAGTTGGCAGTTATATAAAGTTTTCTACCTATAAGCTTATAAGTAGAAACCAGTACTCACCGGATGCTAAGTCTTAGCTCTAAAAGTTAACGGAAAGTTTTATATTGGGTGGTGGTGTAGTAGGTGGTGGAGGTGGTGTAAGTGGTGAAGTTTACTATTAGGGGTAAAGTCTACAATATTACGAGAGAGGATGTTATTAATGCTGTTAAGGATGTTGAACCTGAGCCTATCATCGGTAAAAGGAAGTATTATGTTGAGATCAATGGTAGACAATATCCTATAAAGCAGGTTATAAGTTTAGTAACGGGGTTACCAAGAATAGCATTTACAGCAATGGATGCCTATAGAATCTTAACCAAACTTGGATTTGAAATTAAGGAGGTAAAATAATACCCCGATAACGGATAAGGAGGTATTCACGTGAGAAAAAGGCTAAGTTGCCGAGAGGCCATTAAGAAAATTATTCTCGAGTTTGGTGGTGGACCTGTTACTGCTGAAGAATTATTTAATAAGGTTAAGGCAATTGGCAATTGGAGCGATGACACTATATGGCAGCACCTAATGAGCTTAGTTGTCAATCTGCCACCAGCCTATAAACACCGGCCTAATACTCCAGAAAAATTCCTATTCCTTAGAGAAGACGGTAAATACGAAACCTATGATCCAAACAAACACGGAATATATAGTGGAGGGATTAAGATAAAAGAGCACCCCAATAAAGATTGCGACATAATATTAAGTAGGTGTCTTTTACTCTTAGAGAAAATCAAATCATATATAAGAAAGCTGTTTACAAGAACTCCCATTAGCATAACTGAAGTATCTACCGAGTATCGGGACAAGCCTGGAGTATACATGTTCTTTAATAATGAACAAGTAGACTATGTGGGTTCAACAAATAATCTTTATAGACGTTTAAGACATGACCTATGGGCTAGTTTGGGTCAACCCCAACAACCACATGTATTTGGTAGGAAACTTTTAAAGAAGTTTCATAGCGTAAAGGAGGCTAGAGATTATTTAGGAAGACTAAAGCTTAAGATAGTTGAAACTGAAGATCTTGAAGAAGCAAAAGTACTTGAACAAATTCTAATATACCTATTAAAACCTACGTTTAACAATTAAGATACCCCTAATAGAATTGAAAAAAGTAATTAGGGAAATGAACTATAATCGGCTTAAAGTCTTTAACTACACATATATAAAATATGGTAAGCACTATAGCTAGTTGATTAACATGTGCCGCCTTTTCGGTTTATATGCTAATAGGTTTGTTGATGTTTATTTCAGCTTCTATGTAACACCCAAAGGGAGCTTTATAACACAATCTCACGGCAATCCTGATGGATGGGGTATCGCCTGGCTAGATGACGAGAGTTGGCACATCTTTAAAGAGCCTCTAGCTCTCTACAAGTCTGGTAGAGCTATGGAATTGATTAGGAGGATTATTCAAGGAAAAATTATAGTATCACATGTTAGACTTGCCTCAACTGGTGTTCCTAGATTAGAGAATACTCATCCCTGGCTTTATAAGGGTTGGGTTTTTGCACATAATGGCACCATCAGCAAGCTTGATTTACTTAGGTTTTTAAGGGAGGATTATAGAGCAGGTCTTGAGGGTGATACTGATTCTGAAGTATTCTTTCACTTAATAGTTCAGGAGGCTAATGAAGTAGGAGATCCTATAGAGGGTATTAGAGGTGCAATTAGCAAAATAGTTGGAAATAATATTGGATTTTCTTCGCTAAATTTTATTGCTAGTGATGGGGAAAGATTATACGCCTTAAGATATGCCAGGGGCCATTTAGACTATTACACACTATACTACATTGAGAGACCATGTGAAGGCTTAGAGTTAAGGAGGTTATCCAAGGAGACTAGACAACTAATATCTATGAAGCTAGCTTCAGGAGAGAAAGCAGTAATAGTAGCATCAGAAATCATGAGCAATGAACCATACTGGAGACTGATACCAAATAAACACTTAGCATTAATTGATAGAGATCTCAACGTAGAATTAATACGTATTTAAGCTAAATCAGAGTATTCGCACCCCAGAAGGTTGGAGGAATTCTATCAAGTAGGTAAAAAGAAAGAAGAGAATAAATAGTATGAATTTACTATATGTCTTGCCTTTTTGTGTACTTTAGCCAGTTATATTCGTCTATTGCTTTAGTTAATGGTCTTCCCAGTATTAGTTCGAGGTCGTTTCGTGCTTCCTCGTAATTGTCTATATTGTAGGTTTGTTTGTAGGAGTTTACTGCCTCTCTTATTTCATCTCTCATTTTCTCGAGGAATCTGTAATAATCTTCCCCTGAATCATTAACACCGTAGGCTCTTCTTATACTGGTATCCCACATAACAAAAAAGTTAGGAGCTAATAAGTGGAGTACCTTAGCTGCTCCTGTAGCTCCAACAATCTGCTTTAAAGCTTCATATAATTTTATAATGAGGGGTTTGTACCTGGCTAAGTTGCTAGTTAGGTCTAGTTTTAACTTTCTGAATACATTGATACGGATTTTCATTTGTTCAAGAGTTTTACATAGGCTCTCCAATAGTTTTACTGTGCATTCTCCTAGAGAGGCAGAGTCTTTGATTTTGTCAATGAAGAATGGCGCGTTCCAGTCGTATAGGAATGGGATTAAGCTTGAACACCATACTAGGGGGTCGTCATATTTTGGTATAACCTTAAAGGCACAACCATACGTACTATACGTAGCGATTTCTCCCATGTATTCTGATGCTTTGATGAGTTTTTCATAATGAACCATAGTATTCAACCTCTGAACGGTCTACCCTACTTTTATATTTACACATTATGTATTGTTAGATTTTGAGGTATACTATGTCTTTACTATGTTTTTGTGTGAATTCTTCTAGTTTCCGTGCTTTTTCGGGTTTTTGTCTGTGGTAGTAGTGGTCTCCTATTACCATTGCTATCTCTCTTGTTAAGCCTACCTCCTTAAGCATCCTGAGTATATTATATGCCTCCTCAACCTCCTTTACTACGTCTCTACCATACCGCTCAACACTATAATGGTAGTACTTTGTTTCCGCTATGAGAAGGAATGGTATAGTATCGGTTTCAGCAGGTGTCAATGCAATATCTATATCTCCTGCCGTGTATTTACGGCCCCTGTAATTTAGAATTCTTTCAACAGCTTTTACCCAAAGCTCCCTCTGATACTTACCATCATATTTGAATTTATCAGCCCTCTTCAAAACCATCTCTGTATGGATAAACGCTTTCCCCTTAAGCTTCAACATTAGATAATGTACTATTAATGTACGTAAGTCAGACTCAGACCAACAAATAAAAGGATGTTCCCCTTTCTTACTCTCGGGTATTTTATATTTTGTAGCAATTCTTTTGTAACTTTCAATAATGAATTGATGAGCATCTCTAACAGCTTCGAAGAATAAATCCTTAACAATACTAGAATCCAAACTCACAGACTACACCAAATTATATAATGTAGATTCTGTTATTTCTATTAAACTATACAAAAACAACATAACAAAAATAAAATAAATGATTCTGCCTTAATTAGGTAAAATGGGGTATTGTAAAGCACAAATATTAAAGTTTGGATACATCCTCTTCTCCTTTTAATTCCCTTTATAAGCTTCATATAGTGTATTCTTTAGTAGATGGTATACTTTGCTTGGTACTTCATATTCTTCATATTTTACTAGTTTACCATAGATGCTCCTGTAGTGTTTTACTAGCTTCTCCATTACCTCACGGTTATGGCTACCACAACCACTATAGTCGGTGCATTCATCTATAATCCACCACTCGTAACTTGAAACTCTAAACATGTATAGGTATCTGTAGCCTACATCCTCAAACATTCTAACCTTAATTATCTCTAGTGGTACTATTCTTCTCTTCATTAACTCCTCTATTAGTCGTTCCGGTGTATAGAAGATTTTGCATGGCATTACTCTTTCACCTTGGCCTCCACAAATGTCACTATGTAATCAGTGAAAGTGGGTCTTGGCGTGTATGGTGATAGTGGGGTTATAGCTCTGGCGCTTACGGTTGCTTCAGCCTTGATGTTTAAGTCTTCTAATACTATGATGTATCTTACATGACTCTTAGGCTTAATAGTCACCTCACCGAAGAAACTTATTGGTTTTCTAAGGGCCTTCTCTAAGGCTATCATGATTGCTTGTTCTGGAGTATTAGCTCTAATAGTCCAAGCAAACTTTAATGAAGATATCACATGATATCTAATATTTTCAAGATAAGACTTACTTGTCTTCATTCCCGGGCGCCCCCGACCGTCAACTAGACACCCGGAATATTTAAATCTTTCTACCTATAAGCCTATAAGTAGAAGGGCTTATAAAAACATTTTTGCTTATGACTGCTTACTCCTTTTAAATTACTTTACTAATATTACTGGGGGAGGGGCGCATTGGGTATAGTTGTTATCTCGTTTAAAGCTCCAAGACTGTTAAATGATCAGCTTGAGGAGTTAGCTCAAAGCCTTGGAGTACCCAAGTCAGAGGTTATTAGGGAGGCACTAAGATTATACCTTGAAGCAATGTATCCCCAAAGTACTAGGGCTAAAAGCAATATTAAATTATAATCTAAACCTCTTCCATAGTCACTAAAGTCTATGTCCACATTCACAATTATTATATTGACGTCGATGTGTATACTGATATTATTATGTACACTAAATATGCTAATCTTCACTACATTAAAACCTACCACTAAGATCACCACAAGGTATAAAACATATACACACCTCTTACTCACAGTAATATTGAACTCTTACCCTTTAAAACCCGAATAAGAGAGGGTAACTCTCTGCAGGTTGCACCACAAATTTGTGGTTCAAATCAGAATAAAAATAAGTTAGGAGAAAGCTCTGTAAAGCATTAACATTCATAGCCTTTTAGTCGTGATTCCCCTCTTTGTTAATGAGAATAGGCAGGTGTTTCTGAGAAGACACTCACTACATTTAGGGGTTTTCCCACATATGCCTAGGCCTTCTTCATTGCTTCCCTCACCTTTTGAAGGTTCTTTACAATAGTACCAGATGAATTTATCGAGAATTCCAGGGGCCTCACCTAGGTTTATGCCTAGTACTTTGAATCCATTAAGGTATTTTTTACAGAAAGCTCTTACTGCCTCTTGTAAATGGTCCCTCTCGAGGGGGTCTCCTTTATCACTTAAGCTACATGCATGAAATATTCCAGTTCTTATAATAAACCTCGCCTCATGACGATCTATAGGCACCCTATCCCAGTATCCAACACATCTTAGATAATCATCTCTACCCTTAACACCTAGTATTTTGGTTTTACCTTTCTTAGCTTTATTATAGAGGTCTTTAACCCAATCATGAAACTCCATAGTCTGCATCTCATTGAGTAATTGTATAATCTTCTTTCTTACTATTTCTCTTCTCCTTCTAGGTCCTATACGATTAATTAATTCTAGTAGTTTCTTTCTACCTTCACCTCGAGTTAATCCTTTAACACCATAGCTATGTACAAGGTTATATAGATTCTTACGTTCATCCCCCTTAAGACTATAATACCAAGACTGAGTAATAATAGCCTCAAGTAGTAAGGCAAAAGCCTCCCTATAACTAGGATTACTAGAATCCCCGCTTTGCAGGCCGTCTTTAAGTTGCTTGTAATACCCAATTTCCTCCCTTATTCGCTTACCAATCTCCTCATGCCTCATTAAGTGTTCAATAAGTCTCTTTATATCATAAGCAAGCCTACCAATATCGAAGACTATGGCGGTCATAATTTCACATATTATACTATAGTGTTACCCTTTTTAATAAGCTATTAGGAGTTATAATCCAACCTTAACTTTATGGCTTTCGTTATAGTTAGAGGTAAAATGTAAGTAGAGTATGAATTGTAATTTATCGTGAAAGGTGCTAGACCTTATGAACTCGGGGTTGTTGGAGGAGCTAGATGCTACTCTGGGTAAGTAGACGTTAACTTAAGCCATCATACAGATGCTTCTTAGTATACGTACCTGTAGAAACATTACTAAGAGACATAAAGGTCGAAATATATGCAGTAAAATAGCTTTAGCTATTGAAGTATATTCTAGAAGCAAGACAACTAATTTAGCTATTGATGATAACGTAGTTAGAATAAAAATTTATTTAACTACATCGGAATATCAGTCAGGGGATTTGCTAAGTTGGAGAAAAAGGTTCAAGACAAAAAGACTGAAGAAATCGTCAGTTGGCTAAGGGATAACGATGATAAGTTAAGAACGTTGTTTGGAGATCTAGGTGGAGAGAGAAAAGTTCTAGAACTAATAAAAAATGTATTGAAAGCTGTAGGGAGATTGAACGTAGAAAGGAGCTTTACGAACTAGTTGAGACAATGGATTATTATATTTGACATGCAAGAGAACTTATTAGAAGAATACATAAAATGACATTTAAGTCAAGAGCTCTATAGGAGCACCTAATTGGAGCGTAGAACATCTTCTAGGCAACTTCTAGAACCAGTAGTTTCTGCCATGAAAAATATGTATTTTCATTATGAGGTAGCATAAAAGTGTGTATTGAAAGTATGTATTTTTATGGTGAAGTACGTATTTCTGGTATATACTTTTATTTAAACTTCAAGCGTTTCCAAATTAAAAGTACATACTCGCGTTTTTAAGGAAGTAGCTAACAAGTACTTTACAGTTATAGCTACAAAAACTATACTACAAATTATCTATCTAACTATAGGCTTTTTGGTAGAAAAACTTTTATACCAATAAGCATTATATACTGGTTTGGTGAGGTTAGGGTGCCTACTGCTTATAGGCCTAAGGGTTATGGTAGATTTGTAGTTATGACTATTCCTGCTGATCTAGTCGAGACCCATCCATGGATTAAACCTGGCCTACAATTCAAAATGAGACGAAAAGGTGACAAGGTAGTCCTCGAGGTTGATCCTGGAAGCTTTGATGCTAAAACTTTGAAGAGCGGTAATGCTGTCAAGCTTCAAGTTAGGGATATACCTGAAGGAATATACGACATAGAAGTCAAAGACAAAAGGATCATTCTAACATATATTGAGGAAGGCTACGTGGTTCAGGCAACTAAGTATCTTGGGGACTCTGTTAGAACAACTATCCCAGCAGCACTAGCTAGAAAGCTAAATATTAAGAGTGGAGATAAGTTTAAAGTGAAAGTTGTAGCTAATAGGATAGTATTCGAACCACTAGGTTTAGAGAATGGTAAGGACTTAATACCATTATCAAGAGAGACTAAGGAGAAACTGGAGAAACTATCACAAATAACAGGTAAAAGCATAGAAGAGCTAGTAGCTGCGCTAGTAGAGAAATACTTAGAGGTAAAGTAGTCTCTTTCTCTTCCTCCTTTGAAGAGCTGCACAGTACAAGTAGAAATTGTACTGTTCTCGAGAGTTACCCCAAATTGTATCTCTCTTATCAACTTTTAAGCCAAGATACTTGAAGATTTTTGAAATAACATTCTCAAAAGGCTCACCCCTTGCAATATACCTTTTCAACGGAATCTCTATGAAAACTGAGTCGAAAATGTGAATATAATGATATCTCCATGACTTCCTAGCTAAAATCCTCCTCCTCATAGAGTTAGTGAAAAGACTTCTTGGAAGCTCAATCTTCAACATGAAATCTCTAACCTCAACCCTAATCATACCCCTCAACCCCCACACCAACCTAGTACACCCAGAGGTATATAAAGTTTTCTACCTATAAGCCTACAGGTAGAATAAGATAACATTCTGTTAGGTGAACCACAAATTTGTGGTGCAGATACATATTAGGTTTTTCTTGGTATTCGTCTTCTACGTCTTATTCTTAATGCATATGGTCTTCCTCTTTTTTCAAAGGGTGAGCCTTTCCTTAATTCAAGTTTAATACCGAAAGGCTTAAGTTTTTTATTGTACTCATTTACTATTAATTGTGCCTTGTTCTTAAATTCCTCTGGTGTTTGGGCAGTTTTATCTATCTTCATGAGTATTTCTATGACCTCAATTAATTCTCTAGGATCTGTCGGATATATTGTTCTACTTTCAACTTTAAAGAACTTCAAGCCCCTATTGTATATTACTCGTATTCCTGTTCCTATGGAGTATGTTGCTATCATATGCTGTAGCTGATCCAAAACCCATCTCACAGTATTAGTTGTTAATTTTAACCTATCAGCTATCTGCTTGTGATTTAGACCTTGTAGCCTTAGCAAAAGTATTTTAGTAAGATCATCTGGTTTAAGTCTAGAAAGCCCCGAAAGCTGTTTTCTCCTTTTCCGAACATCATCTAATATATCAATTATAGTTCTTCCTTCAAGCTCACCGCTGATTATCAGTCGAACATAAGTTATAATAGCATTTTTAGCATCATCTACAGTTTGCTTTGAGCAACTACAAAGCTCTGCTATTTTATCATAAGTCAACCTCTTACCTGTTATTCTAGGATTCATTGTCGAAGATGGAGTCTCACACAGCTTGGTAATATTGGGATAGTATTCTCTTAACCTTCGTATCTCTTTTTCACAATACTCATCAAGCTCTCTAATTATATTCTTAACTATATCATTATATGAAGGGCCTTTTTCATTCCTTAATATTTCTTTGAGCTTATTCGAAATATAAGTTTCATTAAGAAGCAGTAGTCTTATAGCACAACAGGCTTTACTTGGACAATACTCTTTCATAGTGAGTATTTCCGCCATTATATCAGACTCTGGGCATTAGATTTTCTAGAGGCAAGTGTACTACATGATATATCTTGGTGGTCACCCAGTTTTATTGGAAAATATTGGGTGACCTAATATATTTCTACCCTCTTAGAATATACTATAAAGTGGGTGACCAGAAGGGTGTCTGTTCCCGAGCCTACAGTCTTTACTTACGAGGCGAAGAATTATAAATCTAACGGAACATCTCTGGGAAGGCTTTTTTCATCTAGTGAGGAAAATGAGAACACTATTGAAGATATATATGTAATTAACATTATTAGAGAGATTTATGATGAAGTTAACTGCTTATTTGATCTTTGTCCTTTGGATAATCAGTATAGGGAGAAGATTTTCAATTTTGCTAGGAAACTTAGATTAGCTGAGGCCATGTACCATAGCCCTAATGTTAAGGATTTTGTGGTGGAAGGTCGTGGAGTGGCTCCTTGTAAGTTTAAAATATCTATAAAGGAGAGTACATTCGAAGTTGAAGAGTATGATCCTCAAAAGATTGTAGATAACTTGAGGAATTTAGGAAAGATAAGTGTAAGGCCTATCTTTCACCCATTAATTGATAGGTTAAGAGGGGAGGGGATAGCTGATTTAAACTTAAATAATGAGGATGAATTGAACATAGCTAAGAAGGTTGTCAATAAGGGTATAGCTAAGGTGTTATTAGTCTTAGAAGGTATACCTTTTGACGATTTACACTTTAAGAGAAGATCCTATAAGCCTAAGGGGGACATTAGGCAAGCTAAAGAGATTTTAGCTAAAGTGGAAAAGCTTATACATAAACTTCCCAGTAAGCCATACCAAGAATTTCTAAAAGAGAGCCTTGAATCTCTCAAGACAGTCCTTTGCCATAAGGAAAACCATGCAGGACAATTAGGAGTTTGCCCAAGATGTGGCTCTAAAATGAAGTATGACTTACATGCCGGACAGCCTAGAACATTTAGTGGAGAACTAAAACCGAGAAAGATATGCCCTAAATGTAATTATACTGAAAATGAAAACTAAACACTACTCTGAAAAACCAACCTATTATCACCATTTTTTAGAAGGAACTCACATAAGGAAAATGAATTAATCAACCTACTAACCAAGTGACGGTTTCGAAAATCCCGTGCCCTGTCACATGGTTTAGCTTTATTTTTTATCTTCCATTTATTCTTAATATTTCATGTAATGTTATCTCGTAGGCTGTTAGTGTTAGTATTTTGTATCTTTCCTTCCATGCTTTAAGTGAGTCTAAATTGGCTGTTAGTCCTTTTGGTTTCCATAGCCTATGTTCAAACCTTATCTTGTCACCTTTAGGGTAGATTACTGTCATCCTCCATCCTAGTTCTTTTAGTCTGTCTATGAACTCTGAGTCAACAGGTATATCGTTATGTATTTCTGCCTGGTCCACGGGGAAAGTTTTACCATAAACTACGGATGACTTAAACAAAGCGGCAGTAATATTTATGGGCTCCTTGGAGACTACTTGTACTCCATCAACTCTAAGATTATGTACCAGCATCTTGACCCCTAAGGGTATAGTTTTAACTCTATAACAACCCTTAACGATTTCACCTTCAGCTAGCAATACCCTATCATAATATTCTACTATACCTCTGGCATGGAGTCTTCTAAGAGCAGAGTGTATAGCCCTTCTCGTGAGCATGTAGCCTATTAGCTTTAGCCTCCTCTTTATCATTGAGGGGGTCCAGAAGAGATCAGGCTCCTCAAGCATAACACTTAAGATGAGCTTTTGTGTTTTACCTAATCTAACCCCCTCTACACCCTGCACGGCATATCTATATAGTACTAGTGTATTGTCTTCGGGTCTCCCTAGTTGTCTTCGGGTTTCATGTGACCATAAATTATCCTGTGAAGAGACAGGCGTCTTCGGGTTCAAAGTCACATCAGGAAGAGTAACATGAGAGAAGGCATGCTTATACTTCTTGTATAGTCTTTCAACTCTCTTGTAGTGTAGTCCAAGGATTTTACCTATAGATCTGTAGCCGAGACCACGCTCCTCCTTAAGCTTAACTATTTCTCTAGCTAATAGCAGGTCGTCTCTTAGTAGTTTAAGCATTTATGTAGCCCAGTAGTGATTTATTATAGAACTTCATCCATCTTCTCAGAGTCTTTTTACCTAATGGTGCTTTACAGTGCCGTAGAGCACTTATGATTTTATTACGCCATTCGGGATCTTGCATTGTTAATCTGATAGCCTTCTTATCATGGTATGGGCAGAACATACAGTTACCGCTATGACCATAAATCTTGTAGCATGGGTTTAAGGGTACACCATGTTCTCTAATGTAATTTAAGACTTGTCTTCTAGTCCAATTTATTATTGGGTTCACTATTATAGCATTGAATAATCTATGAATTTCTATTAAACCTAGCTTAGCTCTAGCTCTTGAATCCTCTCTTCTAACACCCGAAACCTGGATTAAGCTATAACTAAGATGCTTTTCGAACACTTTAACTTTAAACTGCCATAGACACCACCTGTAAATACCTATTACTGGTATACCCCATTTCCTAAGGCACTCGAAGAACTCTAAATCGTATCTTCCATCGACTATGAGCTTATTGTATACTCCCAGCTGCTTACATACATTCCTAACGTATTGTGTGCATAGAGGGTGGGTGTTTCCAGGAATCTCAATATATAGTATTTTGAAGTTATCATGTTTTATATTATCGAGTATCCATAGTAGGGTAGCTAATGAGTCTTTACCTCCGCTAAAGGTCGCAATGAACCGTCTATTGTTTAAGAATTCTGCAGGATCCTTCATGACCCCATTTTAGCCTCCTACTATTGCCTTAGAGCATCTCCTACAGTAGAATAGTCTTCCAAGAACACCATGAACTCTATGAGCTAGTCTACCACATTCGGGGCAAACAGTGTAATTTCTAGCTAGTAGCTCAATAGCTAGCTTAATTAGGCCCTTAACGTCTAAGTTGTAGGCCTCTATAATCTTCTTTAATCTAGCTTCCTCATCTACCTCTAGATTTAATGTTAAATCCTTCAAGATCCTCGTCAGACTTACACTTTCTCCTTCTGGCGGATTGGTGTTACTCTCTCTTAGAAAACGTAGAGCTAAGTTTAATGGTAAGACGAGAACCTTATTACTATTGAAGTCTCGTGGGAGGTAAATTCTCTTTTCAATATACTCTCTATTCCCTCTTCTCCTGTTGATAACTTTAACCTCAAAAATGAATTCACCTAAACCATTAACCTTTCCTGTGGAAAGGTCTGTACATTCCGGTGGAATGATTTTCTCCGTTCCGGTGGAACGATTATGAATAGAAGATGCACCTTCGCCTTCACACTCTAATTCCTGTATGAGCTTCTCTATTCCAGTGGAATATTCTCTGTCTTTCCGGTGGAACGGTTTAGAATTGACAGTAATCTCTAGGTTTTCCACTTCATCCCGGTGGAATGGGGTAGAAGAGAAGTCCTTATCTGTCATATCTGTACCTCTATGATTACTTTCTCAAGGAATCTTCTGATGTTGTTTCGTATTGTTACCTCGGTTACCTTGGTTGCTTGGGCGATTTCCTTCTGTGTTCTCCCTTGGTTTAGTAGGATTGATGCAATGTATGCTGCTGTAGCAGCTAGGCCTC
>Ga0190367_1001277_pt1 | contig 14879 bp, 20 predicted proteins | sample 4872181011_MG_FD_171838 | JGI IMG/M metagenome (GOLD analysis project Ga0190367, IMG submission 171838) | Hydrothermal vent microbial mat bacterial communities from Southern Trench, Guaymas Basin, Mexico - 4872-18-10-11_MG | ecosystem: Environmental > Aquatic > Marine > Hydrothermal vents >...
CCCTACACCCCCCTTAAAATAGGGGACGTGGCCCGGCGATGGCGATGGTGAAAAAGCCTTACGTGGGGGCCGATAAGTAGTGGGGGGATAGCGGCTTGAGCGAGACAGAGTACAAGCGCAAATACACGTTCGGAGAGGACTACGGCACTAGCTTCTACAAGTTCGGCCCTATAACGTGCGGCGAGAGGCCCGAGGTCATAGAGAACCGGGGCTACTTCCCGGACGAGAGCATGATCATGTTCCAGCTCATGGGCAGGCCCCGTGAGGTCGTGATAGGCGACGAGATAGCGCAGTTCTTGGGTGCCAAGGAGGAGCTGGCCGAGCGCTTAGTCTACCCCATGCGGAACGGCGTGATAGAACGTGATGACGAACGTGCCTGGCGCGTAGTAGAGGAGATAACGCGCTACGGGCTAGAGCGCTTCAGGCCTAAAACTGACCCATCTTTCCAGGGCTTCTACGTCTGCGCCAGCCTCTCAGCCGTGGCGCCACGCTACATGTACGAGCGCCTCTTCGACATCCACAGGCGCATAGACGAGGAGACGGGCCTGGTGAAGGCCGTCACCATCATACCCCAGCCCCTCGCGGTCGCCATCGCGCATAAGACGCCTACCTGCGTGGTCATAGAGAGCGGGCACGGGAACACCCAGGTCTGCCCCGTCTCACGCTACCCCGTCCGGCGGGCTATAGTAGCGCTGAACAGGGGCGGCGGGGACGCGAACGCCATCACGAGCCAAATACTCTACGATGCTGGCTACGGCGACCTGGCCAGGGAAGAGACCATAGTGCGCATGGTGAAGGAGGCCGTGGGCCTTGTGCCGCGCGATTTAGATGAGGCGGTCAGGGCCGCGAAGGCCGAGCCAGAGCGCTTCAGGGCGGTCGTTAAGATACCCGGCACGCGTATCACCATAGACTTAGGCGAGGAGAGCTGGGCCAGGTTCCTCATAGGCGAGTATGTCTTCAACCCCAAGCACGAACTCTTCCAATCCTACTTCTCCCGCGGCATGCCCAAGCCTAAGGACGTGAAGATAGGCGACGTGCTCTTCAGGGGCATGCTCGATTTCGGGGAGGCCATAGTAGAGGCCGTGGAGAGGTGCCCTGTCGAACTCCAGCCCCATCTTTACCATAAGGTGCTGTTATCGGGCGGCAACTTCCAGTGGAAGGTGCCTCCGGAGTTCGAGGGCGTGGCCGTGGACTCAGCCACTAAGATAAAGCTCCTCTTGCGCGAGAAAGGCGTTGAGGGCGTCTCGGTGGAGATGGCCAAGGAGCCCAAGTTCAGCGTCTGGCGCGGCTGCATAATATACGGTTATGCCGTGCCGGATCGCTTTGAGTGGTCCTGGGAACACATGGAGGGCTGGATGAAGTTCAGGCCGTGATCGTGATGGAGGGCCTGAGGAAGGCCGTAGAAGAGTGGTCTGCCTCCCGCGGCCTCAGGCCCTTAAGTCAGGAGGAGCTAGGGCTCCCCGATGGCAGTCCCGACATGGCCTTCAGCGGCCCTAAGGGTATCACTTTCGTGTTACTATTGGGCGAGAAAGCACTAGGGGACCGCAGGTATTTCATGGAGGTCGTGATGAGGGCTTCCTCCCTCAGGGATAAGTGCAATTTCCTCTACCTCGCTGCTCCAAAGCTAGTAGCGCCCTTCGTGGACACGGAGGTGCTCAAGAAGCACGGCATAGGCCTCTTGGTCGTGGGCGATGAGGGCGTCGTGGAAGCGCTGGCCTCCCCTTACCGGCCTATAAGCGCCGGCAGGCAGGAAAAGGCCCCTCAGGTGAGCCTCGAGGCCTTAAATGAAGTGCTGTCCCGCCTCTCGGCCCTAGAAGAGCGGCTGAGCGCTCTCGAGAGAGAGGTATTGAGCGTCAGGCCAGCGCTGAGCGAGCTAAGCGCCCTCAGGGGCCTAGGCGAGCAGGTGAGAGCTTTATCAGCTAGGCTAGACGCTCTAACACGGCGTGTTGACGCCCTCTCGGCCAGCCTAGCTAGACCTACAGCTCTGACCGCGCCGACAGCCCCATCCCCGCCGACCACACCGCCCTCGGCTGGCCAGCCTGAGCTAGAGGGCCTGCCGAGCTTCTTCAAGGACAACCCGTGGTTAGAGATATTGGCGCGGAGGGGGCAGGATGAGGTACCCGCTTGAGGCGCCCAGGATGGTCAGGGTGAGGCGGGTGAGCGTGGTGGTGGACGTGGAGGACCCCATGACACCGGCTCTCCCCCTGGACGAGTTCAAGCGCGTGTTCGGTCGGGAGCCCGAGCCGCCTAGGCACAGGGTAATCGCCATAGAGGTCCTCTGCTGCCCCGAGGACAACGACGTAGTCCTCGTGAGTGAGTGCGCTGAATGCCCTAGGTTCATAAGGCGCTCTGGGGATTTCATACTCTGCTTGCCCTCCAGGCTGAGAGCTTATTAAGGCCGTTCTCCCCGGCCGGGGCATGGAGATGGGGTTATCTGGGCGCGAGGACGTAAGGCTCACCAGAGATGTAGCGCTCCTAGTGGCCTTCTCGTTCCCCGTCTCGGTCAGCATAGGCATAAGAACCGTGGTTCTCATGCCTTACATGAGCTTCTTGGGCTTTTCCAAACCCCAGATGGGCTTGGTAGCCACGGCCAACACAGTAGCCATGGCGGCCCTAGCCCTGCCCATGGGCATGGTAGCTGACCTGAGGGGCAGGAAAGGCCTGTTAGCGATCTCCAGGCTGTTGGTGGCGCTCTCTGACCTCATGTTCTACGGCCTGAGGAGCTTCCAGGCCCTGCTCGTGGCCAATTTCCTAGGGGGTGTTGGCGCGGCCATGACATCCGCGAGCAGGTCGGCCCTCCTAGCCGATAAAACACGCGGGGCAAGCCGTAGGTGGGTCTTCACGGCTTCTTTCGCCTTCTTCTCCATGGGCTCGGTAGTTGGTTCCTTCCTAGCTGGCCTGCCGGACTTGCTTCAAGGCTTCTACGGCCTCTCGTCAACTGAGGCTACCAGGCCCCTCTTCGCCCTGTGTACTGCCTTCGCCCTCACGAGCTTCCTGCTGGTGCTGCCGGTGAGGGAAGAGCCCTTAACGCCCCGCGCACGCCCCAGGGTCCTCACTATACGCTCTTGGGATGTGGTAGCACCCTACTGCGTCTCACAGGCCCTCTTGGGCTCCGGCGCTGGCCTCATCCTGCCTTGGTTCTCATACTACTTCCTCGCCAAGTTCGGCGTAAAGCTGTCCGAGGTAGGCGTCCTCTTCGCGGTCACGCAGGCCCTCATGGCCTTGGGCTATGTCTCTGCTTCTAAGCTGGCCTCCAGGCTGGGGAGCGTCAGGACAGCCGTGGCCTGTCAGGCGATCTCGGTGGGAGCTCTCCTGGCCATCCCCTTCTCGCCGAGCTTCACCTTGGCGTCCGTCTTCTACGTGGTGAGGGCAGTGCTCATGAACATGGCCACGCCGGTGCTCAGGGCTTTCTACATGGGCCTCTTGAGGCGGGAGGAGCGAGCATCTGGCAGCGCCCTCCAAAACACGACCTTCTGGTCCTCTAGATCCCTAGGCACTTATGGCTCAGGCTTCCTCATGGAGATAGCCTCACTGGACGCACCTTTCTTCGCCTGCTCGGCCCTCTACCTAGCTGCCTCCCTGGCCCTCTACATGGCCTTCGGGAGGACAGGTGAGGAACGGCGCTTTACATCCTTATGACCTTGAGCAGCCTGCTGTCCTCGAAGACGTAGACCTCCACTAGGTCGTCTATGCCGCTGGTAGCTATCTTACGGCAGAGGGTCTCCTCCACCTGGAAGATGCCGGCTGGGTTATCCATGCGCACCGTTATCCTGACAGGCCTCTGCTCGCCCTCCTCGATCTCTACACGCTTGATGGCTAAGGCAGAGAGCGAGTGTATATCCACCTTGCCCCTTCGGTATGGTATCCGCGCCCTCCCACCGGCCATGTCCGTGCCATCGGCCACCTTCACCACGCCGGCTTCCACGCTCAAGCACTGCACGCCCTCGTCGTGGGCGAAGATACAGTGCAGCACCTCCTGCCTGACGTGGATCCTGAGCTCCACGTCGTCGTAGAGGGCCGGTAAGAGCCTATCCAATACCCTCGCGGCCACGTAACAGCCGTGTAGGTGGTGGAGTTCCCTGTGGACCGAGTTCCCTATATCGTGGAGGTAGGCGCCTAGGAAGGTGATGAGCTTGGCGTCCTTTAGGTCGCAGGTGCCGTCCCTGACGGAGGTAGGCGTGACCCCGGCCTTCAGGAGCAAGGAGAGGATGTGGAGCGCGCTGCCAGCGGTTATACGTGCGTGAACTTGCCCGTGGTCGTTATATATCATGCGCTTGACGGCCATCACGTTCGCCATGCGGAAGTAGGCCCTGACAGCTGGGTCGCTCTCCAAGAGCTCGTAGGCCTCTCTGAGCTCGGGCTCATCTAAGTGGGCCTCCACCAGCTCTGGCGAGACCACCACCATCTCCTGCACCGGCTGCCTCTGGGCTCGGGTAAAATTAAAAGAGGGACGACCGAGGGTGGGTGGAGGAAGGCTGCCTTGCCGACCTTGGATAAGCGGGCCGTGAAGAGGGCGCTTAGGAGGGCCGGAGGGGCCATAAAATCGGGCATAGAAGCCCTTAGGTTTAAGGTATCCCATGAAAGCCTGCTCCAGGGCACCGTCCTGAGCTTAATACTGGCCTTAGCCGCGACCCTTAGGCTCATGCCCCTGCGCTGGGGCGCTTACCTAGGCGAGTTCGACCCATACTGGCATTATCATGTGGCCAAGTATATCGTGGAGAACGGCTATCCGGCCTTCTTCACCTGGCACGATAATATGGTCTGGTATCCCTGGGGCCGCGATGTAGCTCGCACTACCTTCCCAGGCGTGGCCTTCACGACAGCCGGCCTTTACCTGGCTCTGAGGGCCCTGGGCTTCCACATAGATCTCTACGACCTCTGCGTCTACTTCCCGGTCCTCATGGGCACCCTGGCCTGCTTAGCCATCTACTTCTTGGGCCGCGAGATAGGGGGCTCTAAGGTCGGCTTACTGGCTTCCTTCTTCCTGGCCGTGAGCCCCTCGCACATACAGCGCACTTCCCTCGGCTTCTGCGACGACGAGACCATAGGTATTTTCACGATAATCCTCTTCTCGACTTTCCTCCTCAAGGCCATAGACGAGGAGCGCTCCGATGCCGAGCACATAATATACTCGGTCCTAGCGGGCCTCTCGCTAGGGTATCTCTGTGCTTCCTGGGGCGCCTCGCGTTACCCCTTCGCCATCGCCGCTGCCCTGGCCCTCGTCCTCGTGGTCTTCAAGCGCTACAGGCCTAGGCTGCTCTCGGCTTACTCTATCACCTTCGGCCTGGCGCTCTTCATAGCCATTCACGTGCCCAAGCTTGGCTTGAAGTTCCTCTGGGAGAACACCGTAATGCCCGTGGTCATCGCTATAGCCATCTTGGCCATAGCCGAGCTGGTGAGGCGCGTGGAGAGGACGCGGGACAAGGCTATCATAGCCATAGTGTGCCTAGCCGGTCTGACAGCCGCCGCCGTGGCCGCTAGTTACCTAGGTCTCGTGAAGCCGGTGGGCAAGAAATTCCTATCGGTCCTGAACCCCCTCATGCGTAAGGAGCTACCTCTCTTCGAGTCTGTGGCCGAGCATAGGCCGGGCACCTGGGCCACCATGTTCTACGAGTTGGGGGCTGGCCTCCTCTTCGCCCTGCTGGGCATTTACTTCGCGATAAGAGAGCCCAACGACAAGCATGTCTTCCTCGTCATCTTCGGCCTCACGGCCATTTACTCCGCTGCCTCGCTCGTGAGGCTGGGCATACTCATGGCCGTGCCGGTCTCCGTGCTGTGGGCGCTGGCGTTAGAGAGGCTCTCGAGGCCCCTAGTGCGCGTCATGGAGGAAGCCGAGGAAGCTTTCGTGAGGAAGGCTCCCCACGCGGGCAAGGGGCTAGCTGGCTTTGCCTTCCCGCTCATCTTCCTGCTCACCTTCCTGTCCATGACGAGCGCCCTTGAGGCCGCTAACTCGCCCGTCACCATCGCCTCGGCCAGCCTGCCGGTCAAGTACACCTACGACGATTGGCTGGCGGCCCTAGCCTGGATGAAGGAGAACTTGCCCGAGGACGCGGTGGTGGCCTGTTGGTGGGACTACGGCTATTGGGTGCGCATCATAGCCAATAGGACCACGTTAGCCGACAACGGCACGCTCAACATGACCCAGATACAGTGGATAGCACGCATGTTCCTCTCCAACGAGACGGAGGCCCTCAAGATACTCAGGCGCATGGGGGCCACGCACGTGCTCATCTTCACGACCTTCTACACGGATGGGAGCGACGCGGGCTACGGGGACGAGAACAAGTGGCACTGGATGGCCCGTATCGCAGGCGGCCGCTGGCCGGAGTTCAAGGAAGAGAACTTCGGCGAGGCTAAGGGCGGGCGGTGGCAGTGGAATGACAGGGGCAAGGAGACCGTCATCTACAAGCTGATCCAGTACGTCAAGGTCGAGACGATAGGTGAGGTGAGGATCCCGAAGCCAGAGCTAGAGCACTTCAAGCTAGTCTACATGTCCCAGGGCCTCTCCCGTAGAGGCATATACGCCAGGGTAGCCGTGTTCGAGATTGTGTATTAAGCCGGGTAACCGCCCGGCTCAAAATATGTATTCAGGTCCCTCGGGCCCTTCTTCTCTCTTCTCCTCCTCGGCCAAGACCTCGCTCACCTCTATGTCCGAGAGCGCCCTCTCCATCTCCCTAGCTTCTTCTATGCTCTTGTCCAGCCCGCTCAAGTCGAGCTCGATGTCCAGGAGCCTGGAGAGGACGCGCAGTACGTTCTTGGCGGCCCTGGGGTCCGGCAGGTGGCCCCTCGTCTCGCCTAGGAGGCAGAGGGCCTGCATATCCATGAAGCCCGTGAGGCCGAGCAGGAGGCCAGCTATGCCCACTATGGGGCTGCCGGGCGGGCTGATGGTCGCGCCAGCCTCCACTGCCTTGTCTAACAGCTCCTTACTGGTGGAAGCACACATCACGCGTGAGCCACCCTCCTCCGTCCTATAACCCCCGACCGTGATGACCGTCTTAGCGCCGCATCTCCTGGCGAAATCTAGGACGCAGACCGCGACCTCATATTGCCCCTCGTTCGTCTGGGCCTGGCTATCGCCCACCAATAGGATGAGGTCCGGCCCCCTGTCGGGCGCCAGCCAGTAGTAGAACTCGCCCTTAGGCAGCCTTATGCGGCCATCGCCATCTACTATCACGTAATAGGGGAAGTGGGGCGAGTAGAGTTCCGCGAACTTCTCGGCCCCAAGCGCCTCTATTAAGTAACCCACGGCGAGCCGGCCCACCAGAGCCAGGCCCGGCAGGCCCTCTATGAGCACCGGTGACCTCAGCTTAACATGCTTCAGTACCCTTACCTCGGTCTTCAATACTGGCCAGCCCGGTGGTAGGAAGTAGTGTGGGATTTAAACCTAATCTAGGTGATAGAACACGGGCGCTGCTACCGCTACTCGATTAAGCAGGGGTTGATACCGGGCGGGAGGCTCTCAATCGCCTAATATTAAGTCCGTGAAAGCCCTGGGGTCAAAAGGCTTCAGGTCATCGTAGCCCTGGCCGATGCCCACGAAGAGGATGGGCTTGCCTATGGTGTAGGCCACGCTCAGGGCTGCTCCACCTCTCACGTCGGCGTCTACCTTGGTGAGCACGACGGCGTCCACGCCCACGCCCTCGTGGAAGAGTTCTGCCTGGACAGCTGCGTCATTACCGGCCAGCGCGTCCACGACGAGCACCGTGAGGTCCGGCTCGGCCACGCGCTTTATCTTGGCTAACTCAGCCATGAGATTCTTATCCGTTTGCGCGCGCCCAGCCGTATCTATCAACACGACGTCTATGCCCCTGGCGCGGGCGTGGGCTATAGCGTCATATGCCACGGCTGCCGGGTCAGCGCCATAACGGTGCCTCAGCACCCTTATGCCCAGCCTGCGGCCGTGTTCCTCGAGCTGTTCTATGGCGCCGGCCCTGAAGGTATCGCTACAGGCCAGCACGACCCTGAAGCCCCTGTCGCGTAGCAGCTTGGCCAACTTAGCGATAGTGGTCGTCTTGCCCGTGCCGTTGAAGCCCACGAAGAGCACGCTGAAGGGCTCGCCCTGCTGGCGCTTGGCCTTCACTAGGACCTCTAAATCAGGTGGCTCGCTGGCGCTGAGGACACTTAAGATGGCTTTCTTGAGCGCCTCCCTCACGAGCGCTCTTTTATCGCTCGTCCGGCTCACCTTTAAGCCCGTCAGCTCACGGGCCAGGTCAGAGCATACGGCCTCGGCCACGGAGAAAGCCACGTCGTTCTCCAAGAGCATGAGCTTGAGTTCTTCGAGCACGGGCTCTAGCTTCTCGGGGCTAAGCTCCGTCTTGGTTATCTTATCAAGGACCTTTCTCAGCCCTCTCCTCAGCCCCTCTAGCAAGTTCTGCTGCCCCCGCTAGCGCCCTTATGCGCTGCCTGCGGGCCTCTAAGGCCCTCTCCACCTCGGCTAAGCGGGATAAGTGCTCTTGTAAGGCCTTCTGGGCCTCGGCAGCTCTATCGCCTAGTATCTCCTTGGCCCTTTCCACGTCTACCTCCACGGCCACGTCGGCCCCCAGGGTTATCACAGCCCTATCCGGCTTGGCGACCCGTGCCCATACGAAGGAGCCAGCGCCCACGGGCACTAATACCTCGGCGCCCTCTTGGCCCGCGATGGCCTCGAGCGTGGTGCCAGCTGCCCTCAGCTCGGCTAGGTAGGCCTGGGTCCGCACCACCATGTCCCTCAGCGCATCGGCTACGCCCTCCAACGTCCTGACCTCTGCCAATAGCCTGGCTAACTCCTCCTCCGCCCGGATGGCCGGGGCGCGGCGTTCCTCCCCAGCCAAAGCTCAAGCCTCCTCTAGCGCTATCTTGCGCAACACGGGGTCCTCTAGTTCCTCTGGCGCGACCTCGACTACCTTCAGTATTTTTATGTGGCAGCGCTTTACCCTGTGCTTACTGCCTATCTCCATGAGCACTTTCTCCACCGCGTCCTCGGGCTTCACAGCCCTCACTTCCTTCTTGAACTTCGTCTTCCAGTTCGGCTTGTTGATCAACCCTTCCACGCGGAAGTTCCGCACCTTCACTTCGGCTTGCGCCGTGCTCACCATCCTCACCACCGTCCTAGCACTCCTTAGCGGGCTATCAGGGTTATAAAAGGCGCACGAGCCCATGTGCCCCCTGAACAATAGGTTAGGCTTCGCCAAGGCCGGGCTGGGGCACAAGAGGCTAGTAGAACTGCCCGGCGTCCTAATGATATGACGGAAGCTTAAGGCTCAGGCGACGCCCAGCCCCTTCCCTATAACGGCCATCTCGCGGCCTGTGGTCGCGAAGCCCGCTACAGCAGCCCTGCTGTTCGCTATCAAGCCGAGGGCCACCATGCGGATGCCCGAGTTCACCGTGCCTACCTCGACGGGCACCTTCAGCACGTCCTCTATGAGTTCGCGCTCGTCCGGCCTTATGTCGGGGTGGGCCAGCACGCCCTTGTTCGTGGCCCTGGCCAGGGAGCCCACGTAAGGCAGGCCGGCGATAGTGCCCCTCACGACCTCCACGCCCAAGACGTCTTCCATAACCTTCATGGTCTTCCGGCCGAACCGGGGGTGGACTATGGCCCCGCGGTCGTTGGCCAATACGAGGTTGCCGAAGGCCGTGACAGGCGTGCCGTCCATGACGCCTACTCTCACGCCCAGCTCCTCGAGCCGCTTCAGGGCCCTGAGTTCCTCGTCCATGACTATGTGGGGCACTAGTATGCCGTTGGAGTTAGCGCAGAGGAGCGGGCCCACGAGGACAGAGCCCCCTACGCTCGTCTTGATCACGGGCACGCCTAGCCACTCGCTGAGCACGGCCGCGCGGTGCTCTGGTACCTGCCTGGGCAGCACCAAGGCCTTATCAGTGGCCAAGGCGTAAACGCCCACGCAGGTGGAGCCGAAGATGCGGAAGAGGTAAACCCCCAATCCCCTCCGCGCCTCCTCAGGCGCCCTCGGCCAGGTAAACCTTGACCAGGCCGCCCTCGTACTTCTCCATGCGGACCTTGACCTTCTTCGGCGGCTTCTCTATGCCCCTTGACCAGATGTATTCATTCAGCTCGGGCGCTATCTTGACTTCCTCGGCCTTCATGTGCCTCTTAGCGAACTCCTTGATGAGCCTCACGGCCCTGGGCGCCCTCTTCTTGCGCGACGTGGCCTTGACCTTGCGTAACGGCACCACGTAGACGCGCTCCTCAATAGGTTCCTCTTCCTCACCTAAGCGGGCCGGGGCGCTCATGGCTTAATCCTCCCCCTCCTCCAGTGCCTCCACCTATGGCTGCGCCTCACGCGGCCCATGGTCTTGGCCACGACCCACATGGGCACGGGCCTGGCCCTGCGCATGGCCCTGGCGAGCCTTAACTTCTTGGCTATGGGCTTGTTCCGAGCCACTCTCACACCCTCCTTATCCTTATCTCCCGCTTCTTAGAGGCCAAGAGGGCTAGGAGGTGCTTAAGCTGTTCATCCGTGACGGGTGCCCTCAGCCTGCCAGCCTGGGCGAGCTGGATGAGGTAATCCTCCACGCGCGTGGCCAGCTCGGGCCTCACCATCTTCAGGTTAGTGAGCCTAGAGCGCGCCTCGGGCGTGAGTATCTGGCGTAAAGCGGCCTTCCTGACGGCCTGTATCTGCTGCTCCATCTCCGCCCTCCTCTGCTCCTCTAAGAGGCGCCTCTGGAGCTCTAACAACCGCCTCCGCCTCAGGGCTTCTAGCTCAGCATCATATTCTTCTGACACGCCGACGCACCTCCCTCAACCGTACTTCTTGAGCTCCGGCATGACCTTCTCCAACTCCCTCTTTATTTGCGTGGCTATCCTGTCCAATAAGCTCCTGCCCTTGGGCGTGAGGACACGCCCTATCACATGCCCTTTCTTGTCCGTGGCCTTGGCCACCAGGCCAGCGGCCTCGAGCTGTTGGAGGGCCTTCCTTATGATGGAGCCGCCGGCTTTGACGTGATGCTCCGGCCTGTGGCCCCTGTCCTTCCGGCCACCGTACATGCCCCTAAGGCGCTCCACGCCTATTGGGCCACGCATGTAGAGCTTACGGAGCAGGCTGGCGCAACGCACGTACCACCAATCCGGGTCCTGGGGCGGCCTCTGGACGTGGGGGCCGGTCTTCACAAACATAGCCCACTCAGGAGGCCGGACCTCATCTACCTCGTCCTTCAGGTATTTCGCCAACCGCTTTATCAGCAGGTCCGCTGGCACATCGTATGGCGTGGGCAACTTCCGCTCCCTCTCCCATACGGCCCCCTGCTGCCCCTATTTAACCTTCATGCCCCGCAGCCCGCGATGAGCTTATACTCCACCGTGCCGGGCCATAGGACAGACATACTTGAGCGAGAGGGGGGCGCTTTAGACGCATAGAGAAGTACGGAGGGCCTCAGGTGATCACATAATGGGCGCTTTAAGGACGAACTCGGCTCTAAAGAGCGCCCTAGTGCCCCACCTGGGGAATGGAAAATATCGGGCTCCGGCGACCCTTAAGGCCATCCGCGGGCTTCACAGGGCCTCTATGTAGCTCGGCCGCCCGCCCTCCACGCGCTCTATTATCTTCGGCACTATCCACTCAAAGCCCACGGCCATCATGTGGCAGCCGGCTAGCCGCGTGGTCTTCTTCAGCTCCTTTATCATCTCGGAGAAGATATCCACGTTCTCCTCGTAAACGGCCTGCTTGCCGCCGCGCTCCTTCGCCTTTATGATGCGCTCCTGTATCTCCTCCGGCACTTTTATGCCCGGCACATACTTGATCATGTACTTCATCATGCCCACGGACTTGAAGGGCGTGATGCCCACCAGCACGGGCACGCCCCAGCGCTCGGTCTCCTTGAGGAAGGCCTTGGCGACCTCCACATCGTAGATGCACTGCGTCTGGATGAAGTCCACGCCCAGCCCGACCTTGCGCTCTATCTTCAGCAGCTCCGGCTCCAGCGGGTCCGCGTTGGGGTTAGCCGCTATGCCCACGTGGAACTTAGGCGGGTGCTCTATCTCGTTGCCCGCGAGGTCTACGCCCTCATCCACCATGCGCCTTATCAGGTAGACGAGCGTGGTGGAGTCCAGGTCAAACACGGGCTTGGCCTGCGGGTTATCGCCCACGGCGGGGTGGTCGCCCGTCAGGGCCAACACGTTCCTTATGCCGAGCGCGTAGGCGCCTAACAAATCGGCCGTGATAGCCAGGCGGTTGCGGTCGCGACAGGTCACCTGGTAGATAGCCTCTATGCCTGTCTCACGCTGGATGAGGTAACTGGCCACCAGGGAGCTCATGTAGGCATAAGCGGTCGGGTTGTCCGTGACGTTGATGGCGATTACCCAGCCCTTTAGGGCCTTAAAGGACTCTATGATGTCTGAGATATCCGTGGTCTTGTGAGGCTCGGCCTCGCCCGTGTAAACAAAGCGGCCGGCGCGGATGTTCTTCATGAACACGCTGTAAACGGGCTTCTCGCCGGGCGCGCCCATATCCCTCACCTCCACACGCGCTCCCTGGGCTTGCTCCACGCTGACCAGTCCTTCGGCAGCCTGGGCTTCACGAAGAGGTCCAGGCGCCCCTGCTCCTTCAGGCGCTCGTAGATGAGCACCCAAGCGCAGTCCGTCTGCCACTGGGTGGCCTCGCACTTCCCGTTCGCCTGGCCGCCGCAGGGGCCATTCAAGAGGCCCTTGGCACACCTGGCTACGGGGCAGATACCACCGGTGTAGAAGAGCAGGCAATCACCACAGGCACGGCAGCGCTCGTGGAAGTTTCTCAAGCGCTCCGTCACGCCTATGAAGAGCGTGTTTAAAGCTGGCACGACGAGCTTGCCCGTCACCTCTGCCACGGCTTGGACGCCCGAGCCACAGGCCATGACGAGCACGGCATCGGCGGCTTCAAGGGCTTCCTTATGGGGCCTCACCACGTCCCTGCGCAGGAAGCGATAATCGCAGCACTCCTCTGGCACCGCCCAGCCCGTGACCTCCACGCCCCAACCGCGCAGCTTCTCGGCCATCGCTTTCACTTGCTCCTCGCCGCCCGTCTCGCACTTCGTGGCGCAGGAGCCGCAGCCGATGATGAACACCTTGCTTATGCCCTCTAGGTAACCCTTTATCTCCTCCTCCGGCTTCTGCTCCGTGATTATCACGCCTTCCCACCCGGCCCCCGGCTGACGCCGGGGCTTTAACGCTAACGGTTACTTGCGTTAACCAAGTGATTATGCGTGTGGAGGAGCTTACCAGCGCCGCTTATCTGTGCCCGTCAGAGCGGCTTGCGCTTCCTCCGCCGGTAGAGCACGAAGGTATGGCCCCTGACCTCTATGAGCTCGGCGCCCGTCCTGGCCGCGACCTCAGCTGCCACATCCTCCACCGTGCGGCTGGCCAAGAGACTGCGCTGCACCTTCACTTTCACGGCCCTGCGCGCGTCGAGCTGCCTAGAGACTTCCTCCACCAGGCCCTCTGATACACCGGCCTTCCCGACCCAGACAGTGGGCTTCTCGAGAGTCATAGCGCTGGCCAGACGCCGCTTAAAGCGCTTGGACACCAAGGCCTGTCGCTCCCATGGGCGTGCCAGGCCCTTATAACCATGACCCCCTAGGTCGAGAGATTGTGCCGTAACACGCGGACAGCGTAGTCCTTACCTACGCTCACTCCTCGCCCTGCTCCTCCGGCCCTTTATCGGTATCCTGTAGATGCCCCCGCACCTAAGGCACGTTATGACCACGTGGGGCTCGCGCCTGGGCTGGAGCCGGACGCGGCAGGTGAGGCCGGGCACTATGAAGCGCTTACAGCGCTTGCACACCAGGCGCTTATACTCACGCGGCAGCTTGACCCGCGCCCTCATGGCTATGCGTCTGGCTATCTCCACGTAGCGGTCGGCTAACTCGGGCTCGTCGTGCACGACTTGGAGCGCTAGCTCGAAGAGGCGCCTTATGCGCCTTAGGGCTATGGCCCGCTCCTTCCTGGCCTCCTCGCGCTTCTTGCTCAAGCCTGCTGGCACGTCCCGGCCAGGCTGTTAAGGCTTATCTGGCACGACAGGCCGGGGCCGGTGGTGCCTGGCTTGCCTCTCATCTTCGTGCTAGCTGAATCGGCTCTTGAGAGGGTCCCTAAGGAGCTCTGGCGCCATCCGGCTGTCGTTAAGACGGCTAGGGCTAGGCGTAAGAGGCTAGGGGCCATGCTCCTCGACCGCTCGCTACACCACCCCGCCATGAAAAACTTGCCGGACGCCGGGAAGCGCGGGAGGCCGGATATCGTGCATATCACGCTCTTAGCCGTGATGGGGAGCCCGCTGAACAAGGAAGGCCTCCTCAGGGCCTACGTGCACACCATAGATGACCACGTGATAGAAGTGGACCCCGCCACCCGGTTGCCTAAGAACTACAACCGCTTCGTGGGGCTCATAGAACAGCTCTATGAAAAAGGCCAGGTCCCGCCGGGCGGCCCGCCCCTGCTGACCATAAGGCGCGAGGGACTCGCCGAGCTCGTGGAGCGCTTAGAGCCCGATAGGGTAGTGGCCTTCACGCGTGAGGGAGAGCCCAGGACCGTTGAGGAGGTTATGAAGGGCCTGGCAGGCATGGAGAAGCCCATGATCTTAATCGGCGGTTTTGCTCACGGCCATTTCTCAGACGAAACGCTATCGCTGGCGGATGAAACAGCGTGTATAGACCCGGAGGGCCTGGAAGCCTGGGTGGTGGCCTCCAGGGCCATCTACGAGTTCGAGCGAGCTCTAGGCCTGCCCCAGAAGAGGCTCGCCAGGCTGAAGGCATGACGGGGGCCTAGCATCGGGCTTTAGCCAACACCAATCTCTCGCGCACCGAGTTTACCTCGATTATGCGGCAGCCCTCGACGCGCTTCTCGTCCCCTATCACGGACCTCAGGATAACAGCCGACCCCTCCTCCCGCGCGTATATCACGCCCTCGGCCACCACCTGCC
>Ga0190367_1001278_pt1 | contig 14868 bp, 16 predicted proteins | sample 4872181011_MG_FD_171838 | JGI IMG/M metagenome (GOLD analysis project Ga0190367, IMG submission 171838) | Hydrothermal vent microbial mat bacterial communities from Southern Trench, Guaymas Basin, Mexico - 4872-18-10-11_MG | ecosystem: Environmental > Aquatic > Marine > Hydrothermal vents >...
GAGCATAGATATCCAGAGCTACATAAAATTTATGAGGTAATTGATGCCAAAAAAGTGATATTGGATGGAGAAATAGTTGTATTTGAGGAGGGTAAGCCAAATTTTTATAAGCTGGCTGAAAGAGAGCGCGTAGATGATGAGTTCAGAATAAATTTGCTTGCAAAAACTATACCAGCGACATTTGTTGTATTTGATATTCTTTACAAAGATGGTAAGGATTTAACACTTAAACCGTTGTTAGAGAGGAAAGAGTTGCTAGAGAAGGTTGTTAGTGAAAGCGAGGCGCATCATCTTCTTTTGTCTCGCTATATTGAGGAAAAAGGAGAAATATTCTTTGAGAAATGTAAAAAAATAGGATTGGAGGGTGTAGTTGCTAAAAGAAAAGACTCTATTTATGAAATAGGAAGAAGAAGCAAAAATTGGAGGAAAATAAAAGCTTTGCAGACTGTCGATGCCGTTATATGTGGTTATACTAAGGGTGAGGGTAGACGCAAAGATACGTTTGGTGCTTTGCTGCTAGCTATGTATGATGGTGGTAAGTTGAGATATATTGGAAGGGTTGGTACTGGCTTTGACGATGCGACCCTCAAGCAACTAAAGCAGATTCTAGATAAGCTAAAAACGGATAGAAATCCTTTTGAGATATTTGAGGAAGAGCCCCACATAGTTGAGAAGATGGTTTTTACAAAACCAGTTCTTGTTGCAGAGGTCAAATTTATGGAGTGGACAAAAGATAAAAAGTTAAGAGCACCAAGTTTCGTAAGGCTGAGAAGTGATAAACCTCCAGAAGAATGTAAAATTTAATCTAGATCTCTCCTACTTTTTTGTTATCATACAAGGTAATAATAAGTAGTGTTATTAAAAAGATAAGAAAAAACACAATTGCAAAAGTAATTGTGATAACTTGTTCTATTTTGCTTAGTAACCTATATTTGCTTTGCTCTAATAATTTCCACTCTTCACGATAGCAAGGATAAGGCAAGTACTGTTCAATCATGTGGATAACTTCAAATTTTGCTGCGTTTAACTTTCGATACGAGCTTATGTGTACACACCATAGAACACAGATAATTACACCCAACACCGATACAGTGAGAATTACAACGTTAGACAACTTAAACGCCTTTGATATTGAAATTACTGTGATCAAGCAAGAAAGTAAAGAGGTGTAAAACATATTTGTTTGCATCCTCCTATTGCTAACTCTGTCTGCCATTTCAACAAATAGTTTATACTGTTCCAAGAGATGATCCTTAAACTTTTCACTGTAGTCTTTCTCTCTCATGCTAAAGCGAATGTCTTCTTATAGCACTTATTATTGAGTCAGTCCTCCACCCTACTATCTCTCTTGCGACTTCTTGAATTATTCCTGATACTCTTTCTCTACCCCATGGTTTTACCCCAATAATAGGTTTTCCAAATCTAAGGGCAATATCTATTTCCTTTTGAATCCAATAGCTATATGCAACATACAGTCCAGACAAAACGATGGCACAATGCACAGGTCTAGTTTGATTTTCAAGTTCTCTAATTAGTATCTTCCTACCGACTATAGTATCTGGATCAACTGCCGGATCATGTTCAGGACAACTGTAGTTTCTCTACCAAAAATATGGTGCATTTAGTAAGTTTACTAAACGGTAATATTCGGAGCTATATCTCCATGAGTGGCTTATAAACAGATTGTAAACCTTTAATCTTGGCATCTTAAGCATCACTAATTTTTTAATCTTCTTTAAACATTTTAACTATAGAACTCAATTAATAAAATCTAATGATAAAGCAAATAAAAACTCCGCGGCTTGGTTCAAATGCGTATTTAATTATAACTAGTGATTTTTCTTTTCTCGTTGATAGTGGGATTGATAATACAGTATTTGAATTCATAAGAAAGAAAAACGTAGATATAGAGTTTATTGTCAACACACATGCCCACGCTGATCATTGTGCTGGTAACAGATTTTTTAAAAATAAAGTTGCATACCTACATGCCTATGATATCGGGGAGGCTAGAAACTGCAATTTCTATGGTACTAGGGATATGCTAAGAATTGAAAGGTTTAGCTACGACTATGAGGAAATAGATAGGAAAATCAAAGCTGGAGAGTATGTTTTTAAAGTATTGCACACCCCTGGGCACACTAGGGGCAGTATATGTCTCTACGAGCCAAATAAGAAAATTTTAATATCTGGCGATACGGTGTTTGGGAAAGGAAGCTTTGGAAGAGTAGATCTTGGCGGAAACGCTAGTATGCTACTATCCTCTCTGGAGTTTCTCTCAAAGCTTAATGTTGATGTGCTAATGCCGGGTCATGGTGATATTGTCAAATCTAAAGGGAAGAAATGGATAAAAAGCTCTCTAAATAATGCAAAAAACTTTTTCGGGATACTCTAAAAAATTGCTATTCTTTTTGGCAAAGATAGTGCTTACACTTTTAAATAAAGTAAATTTTACCTTTTATTAACTTTATGACTTTTTTGTATGCTATAGATGGCAATCCCAATGTTCTTCCGATAAGGTTAAATAATTTTTGTAACAATTAAAATATTTTTTTAAGAGGTGTTTGAGATGAAGGGTTTGGGTTGGAAGGAATACAAAAAATTTTTACAGAGAAACTATCTAGCTGAAATGGACCCTGTTGTTGATATGCTTATTCAGAAGGAGGAGCAGAGACAAATTTATGGTGCCGAGCTTATAGCGAGTGAAAATTATACTTCACCAGCAGTTCTTGAGGCTCTTGCAACATGTTTAAGCCACAAGTATGCTGAAGGTTATCCTGGCAGGCGATATTACGCTGGATGCGAATACTATGATGAAATCGAGAGTATTGCGATTGAAAGAGCTAAAAAGCTTTTTGGAGCTGAATATGCGAATGTTCAACCTCTTTCTGGAAACCCTGCGAATCTAGCTGTGTATTTCGCTTTTTTAAATCCAGGTGATACAATCCTCGCAATGGCGCTGGATCACGGAGGGCACCTGTCGCATGGCCACAAAAGCAACTTTTCAGGCAAGCTCTGGAACTTTGTTTGGTATCATACAAGTAAGAAGGATGGGAGAATTGATATGGAGGAAGTTGAGAAGCTCGCAAGGGAACATAAACCCAAGATGATTGTTGTTGGGTACTCCGCTTATCCTAGAGTTCCAGATTGGAAATGGTTCAGGGACATTGCTGAGGATGTTGGAGCTTATACATTTGCCGATATAAGTCATATCTCCGGGTTAATTGCGGGAAAGCAGATTCCTTCGCCTATAGACGCCGATTTTGATGTTGTTATGACAACAACGCATAAAACGCTAAGAGGACCCAGGGGAGCGCTTATATTATGCAAGGAGGAGTTCGGTAAGGATATAGATAAAGCTGTTTTTCCGATGGTTCAATCGGGTCCTCATATGCACGCGATTGCTGCTAAGGCTGTCTGCTTCAAGGAGGCAATGACTCCGGAGTTTAGAGCTTATACTAAGAGAATTATTGATAATGCAAAAAGGATGGCAAGGGTGATGAAGGAATTTGACTATAAGATTGTAACTGATGGTACCGATAATCATCTTCTACTTGTTGATTTACGCAATAAGGATATCAGAGGTAAGCAGGCTCAGGAAACGCTTGAAAAGGCGTACATATTTGTCAACAAGAATGTGATACCGTGGGATCCCAATCCTCCAACAGATCCCAGTGGTATAAGGATTGGAACACCGATTATTTCAACAAGAGGTTTGAAGCCTGATGATGTTGAGGTACTTACTCAATTTATTGATAGAGTCTTGGGCGGAGAAGATCCTGCAGAGGTTAGGCGTGAGGTAATGGAGTTCATGGGACAGTTCCCAATATTTGCCTGGTATAATTAGCCTTCTCTTTTTTTAAATTTATCTAATCGCCACCGAGATCATGAAAAAGGAAAAGAGTGTTAGAATTATTACTGGACCTGCTGGCAAATTAATTAGAGTAGCTATGAATACTCCAAGAACAGATGAGCAAGCCCCTAGAGTTGAAGAAACAAAGGCATATGTTTTTAGGTTACTGCAGATGTTTCTGGAGGCCGCGGCTGGAATTGCTGTCAGGGCAGCTGTTAGCAGAATTCCAACAATTTTGACCTCCATAGCTGCAACAACGGCTACGCAGAGCAGATAAATTAAGTTGCCCATCCTAACATCAATATCCAAGCTTTTAGCAAGCTCCTCTGAGATTTCCATGAGTATTATTTTTGAGTATATCCTCCGCAAAGCGAAGAATATAGCTAACGATGATGCCGCAGCCAAAATAGCATCGAATACTGTAACTTTAGTTATATCTCCTATAAGAGCTTCCTCAGCGTGCTCAATCGGTAATATTAAAAATCCCAACGCTACTCCACTAGCAAAAACAATAGCAGTTAAGGCTTCGAGCGAAATTTTTGTTCTCAGACTGAGTAACCAAATCACCAGAGCTCCTATAAGAATTGAGGCTAGAGCGCCAAAAAATATTTGAAAATTGTATATGAGGGCTAAAGCCACACCTGGCAAAGCTAAATGCCCTAAGGGTCCAGCAACCAAAGCCATTTTTCTTGTTAACATTAGAGAACCGATATACCCAGCAATTCCACCAACAATCATTGCCGTAATTATACTAATCGCGCTTACCATGTTTATGTTCGTAAAACTTAATTTTCATACCATATATTTCCTGTAGGGCCTTGGGCGTCAAAATTTTTTTAGGTGGCCCATAACAAAACTTTTTCTTACTCATACACAAGCAGTTTGTTGAATATGCATATACAATATGAATATCATGCGTAACAAGCAATATTGTCAGATTTCTACTTTTCCAGAATTTCCTAAGTAAGCTATAAATTGTTTCCTCACCACTAATGTCTATACCGCTCATCGGTTCATCGTAGAGCAGGACGTTGGGGTTTGTGATTAAACTCCAAGCAATAAGCATTCTCTGAAATTGTCCTGCAGAGAGATTTGCAGGATTCTTTTCAAGTACATCTTTGCCTAAACCAACTTTTTTAAGCATCTTAACGATTTTTCTTTCATCTCTGCATTTATACTCGAAGAAATCTCTTATAGAGATGGGAAAATACGAAAATATATCCTTTGCGAGCCTTTGAGGCAAATAGCTTATTTTTACTCCGCTCTTCCACTTAATTCTCCCTTTATAGGGAACTAATCCTAAAAGGGCTCTCAATAGTGTTGTTTTACCAGAACCGTTTGGGCCTATTATCGTCAAGATTTCACCTCTCCTAACGGAGAAGCTAAGATTATCTATTATTTTTTCTTTTCCAATTTCTACGCGGAGATTTTTGACTTCAAGAATAACATCTGAGCTGCTTCTCATAATATTTCTTAGTTATCTAGGAACTTTAAACATTATTTAACTTATAAAAACGGAATTTGTCTAAAAAAGGGTAATCGCATTTTTGTTCACCCACCTTTTCATCTGTAGGTATTGAGATGGAAATGCTGAACGCATTAGCAAACTAGTTACCAGTGAACTTCTCTGTGTAAGAGAAAATGACATATTTATCTTACCAACTAATTATAAATGAAAACAAAATTTTTAAAAGTATATTCTGCCCGAGTATTTGGCTCTGCAATACCTCCTTTTGATTTTATGGATTAACTGATGTTCTTAGAGGTAAGAATTTCGAAATAATACCTTCAGGAACTCCACCATTTGCGTCTCCTACTTCTAGAACTAGTGGCTATATAGCCCGTAAATATAACTGCTAATCTATTTAGATATGGAAAGACAAATTATAGCAGTGAATGGTACAGATCCTGATAATGTAATTCAACTTTCTGAGGAACTTGATAAAATTCTTTCGAGCGAACTTCTTATGGATTTGAAGAAAAATACAAGATTTGTTGAAACGATTATCCAAGTTGAAGTTGAAAATAAGAATCCTTTGAAGGAAATTCATAAAACTTTTAAAAATATAAAATATCTTAAAAAACTTGAAGAGTTTTTAGGAAAAGACTTACGAGTCATAAGTTGTAGAATAGGTTTAAAAGATAGAATACCCTTAGAAGATGTTTGGTTAGATATTAATATACAACCTAAGTGGTCATTGCCTGACAGGATCTACTTAATAACTATTATCTACAGAGATAAAGAAGATCGTAATGTAAAAGAATTTGTCAAAAACACAAATAAATTTACAAAAGTTTTATTAGAGAATCTAGGAAAATGAGACCAGTAGACCTGAACCAGGATTTAGGTACCTCAGCAACAGCTTCTACGGTAATTGCTTCTCTTGAGGAAGAAGAAAAAAGGAAGGAGCATATATACAATAGAGATTCTTATAGATCTCTAAAAGAAAAAGTATTTGCAAAAGATATGTATGCAACTTCTATTTTTAGAGAGTTTTTGGAAATTACTTCTAGACTATACATCCTTACTAAAGGAAGCTTTAAAGAAAAGCAAGAATCACACATAGTGGAGAAAGGAGAAACTCCAAACATCTGCGGAGGGTCTGCTAGAATTAAGGGAACTAGAATTAGGGTTTCTGATGTAATTAGGTGGATTAGAGGAGGCTTTTCAAAGGAGGAGATAGCGAAGGAGTTAAGAATTGATGTAAAAGCTGTAGAAGACGCTTTAATATATTATAATAAGCATAAAGAGGAGATAGACAGTGAAATAGAGGAAGAAGAAAACATAAATATAGAAAATGATAGATGAATGGTTAAATTTAAGATTCTTTGTGATGAGCACATTCCTGCAGGTTTAAGAGAAGCGCTAAAAAGTAAAGGAAAAAGACTTTTAGAAGTGAAAGATGTCGAAGATTTTGGATTAAAAGAAGCGGAAGATAAAGAAATATTTGATTTTGCAAGAAAGAAAAATTTCACGATACTCACACAAAATATCAGAGATTTTTATCAACTTTTAAATTCTATCTCACCAAGAGAGTTTGAAAAGCTTAGGAAACCGCTCTTTATATTTCTTAAAGGAAGTTTTAAGAAAGAGAAAAAGGAGCAATATGGTAAAATTGCAAGGGAAATCGTTAAGAAACTTAATAAGGATTATGAATATGTGATATGATTAACATTGAAAAAATTTAAAGTTTAATTTATGTAAATTTCTCAATAATCTTTTAGCCTCTTATCCTATAACGAAGATATAAAATATTCTTTGTTGCTTTGGAAAGCAATGTTCATATTAACAATGCAGAAAATAGATTTTCTTTCTTAAAATCATGGTATAGGGTGTTTAGAGGAATAAGCAAGAAATATCTCAGCCTATGGATTGGCTTTTTCGAACTTCTGCTTAACTTGAAAGCAAATCTAATAGGAAAACTCTGGCAGTAATAGAGAAATTACGTAACCTTTATAAAGGATAAGAGCGTCTTTTAGATTTCTTGCTAAAGTATAAAAAATTAGACAATTCTTTTCCTCATATGATAATTCTTTAAACCAAGAAAATTTTTCTAACCTCTCTTCCAAAGAACTTTTCAAAAGATGCATACTTCTTTTTACGAGCTCTAGAGAAAGAGCTTCACCTAATACCTTAGAGAGATGCTGCTGAATATCTTTGATTAATAGCACTAAATCTTCCTTGATAAAGATACCTTTACTTAACTTGGAGGATGGGGTACCTACTAGTTTAAATATATTTTCTTTAGAAAAGTTATTTTATGGAAAAGGAAGTCTTAGAACTAAGGATAGAATTCCCGGCAGGTGTAGAAAAAGAGCTTAAAGAATCTTTTCTCGAAATATTGAAGAGTTTTGAGATGGCATTGGCTTTTTCTGTAGCACAGAAATTGGTTGAAACCAAAGGGATTGAAAAGGATAAAGGAGAAAAACTGGCTGAGGAAATTAAGGCTAGGATTGCCAAAAGGCTGGGGCTGTAGTATGGAAAAGGTATTTGTGATAGATGCCAATGTTTTAATCTCCGCGTTGATTAAAGGTGAATTTACGTTGCAATTAATATATTTTCTCAAAAATTCAGGATATAAGCTTGTATCTCCAGAAGCGGTTTTGGAGGAGATTAAAGAAAATAAGGAGAAAATTCTTAAATGTTCCGGATTTTCTTGGGAGGAAATAGAGTTTATTCTTAAGGTATTAGGTTTGGCAATAGAGTTCGTTCCAAAGGAAAAGTTTGAAGAATATCTTAAGAAAGCAAAGAAGATATGCTCGGATAAGGATGATTCCCCGTATGTTGCACTTTCTTTAACCTTTGCAAAAGCTCCTATCTGGTCTAATGATAAGGAATTGAAGGAAGATTGTAAAAAGGAAGGAATTAAGGTTTTATCTACAGATGAAGTCAAACTGTTAGTCATATAAACCATATGCTTAGAAGAAACCTAATTTTGAAAACAAACATTACAAAACTTCCGAGCAAAAGGTTTTCGATTTGATTTTTCTGGGATTTTCCCTGGAAGCTAATAAGGAAGTCTTTGAGAGGGAGAAAACTTAAATATCCGAACCTGTCCCACTTAACATAAACACCACCTCAAATAATTATAGTAAAGCATAAAGAGCTTGCAAAACAAATTCCAATGCTTAATAGCTTTTTTTACATTTATTGAGCAAAAGAATATCTTTATCCTTTGATTAAAGGAAGAAAAAGCAGGCATTAAATTTTACTTAAATAAACACGTCTCTTAAGTTTACCACCTTGCAATTTTAGCAATACAGCACTTCCTCCATATCTTTCGTTGTAGTTTTTAACAAGTAGCTCATCAGCAAAAGAATCATCAGTATAAACGCATTTTTCATCACCAACTATAATTCTCAAAGCTTTAGGATTTGGTTTCCAGCAATTTCGCGCGTAACGACCTCATCAAACTTGTTAAAATTTAAGACTTTCTCCGCAAATTTCATCTCGGTCCAAAAATAACGTTTTACAAGAATGAGAACTTCAATTTGTAAAAGATGTAAAATCCTTAGGTTTATAATAAAATACCTGCTGTTCTACTGAATATTAAAGAAAATTTATTTTGAAGATGAAGTAGGTGTTTAGAGATTTTTAGCTAAAAATCAAATATTCCTTTCCAGCTTTCTTCAAAGCAGCGCGGAAGTCGTCCCATAACTCAGGATCTTCTTCTCAAGAGTTTTAAAGAATAAAAGAAATACCTCAGCCCAATCAACAATTTCTTTAATTTTCTCCTCGCTTAAAACCAATCTCCTTAACTCCTTCTCATCTAAAGGTGTCTGGCACGCATACAATACTTAGCAAAATGCGGATTTGCCTCTTTGCACTTCGGGCACACTTTAAGCTTCTCTTCCTTACTATTTTCGTCATTGACCTTTATTCCATAAACCCTTGCTAGCAAGCTTTCCTCTATATCTTTACAAGATAGGTGAATATATGTCTTAGCCATTTTTGAATCCGCTGCCCAACCTGCTAATAGCTTTAGTGTTTGCTCTGGTAATTGCTTTGCAAGCTCTGTTAATCTAGAATGTCTAAATAGGTGCGGATAAATTCTTTTATTTATTCCAGCTTTCTTACAAAGCCTTTTAAGCTTAACTCTAAAAGCATCATAGCTCAAAGCTTCAAACTTTCCATTTTTATAACAATACCATAGTGGTGCTTCAGGATCATGCTTAAAGGGGTGAGCTTCTATATGTTGCCTAAGCATGTTAGAAAACCAAACAATAGGCACAACTCTTTGCCCTGTTTTGCCTTTGATGTATAGCTTAGCTCCATAATCATTGAATTCAACGTTTTGAATTTTTAAGCTCAAAATTTCCCCAATTCTTGCTCCAGATTCGTATAGCAAGCCAAGCAATGTTTTAAATTGCAGATCATCTGTGGCATTCATCAATTTTACAAATTCCTCCTCTGTTATCAAGTATTCAGGCATCAAAGAATTCTTAGGCGCTTTAACCTTGATTTTATCTGCAGGCAGGTTCAAGCCGTACTTCTCATTCAAAAACCTTACAAAATTTTTAAAGATACGTAAGTAGGTATATTTCGTCCAGTCTTTCCATTCTGGATGAGTATTTATCCAAATTGCTATATCTTCAAGTTCCTTTACGCTAATTTTTGAAAGGTCAAAGTTAAAGTTTGACAACAGGTGGCAAATAAAATCAGCAATTCTGATAAGTCTATGATAACTTAACCCCTGACTTTGCTTAAATCTAATGTATTCTAAGCATATCCTCTTGCTATTTTCGTTGAAATTTGAGTTATTAGCAATTTTCATTACCTTGCTTTTAAACTGTTTCTCACGCTCATCCATGCAAGAGAAATCAGCATACTTATTTATAAACACGACGTCGGGCTCAGAACGCTTGCAGACAAGCCCCGAGCGGGATTCGAACCCGCAACCTGCCGCTTACGAGGCGGCCGCTCTACCCTTGAGCTACCGGGGCAATAATTGAAACCTTTCTCAATTAATTTTTGGAAATTTTTAGCAAATATTTAAGTGTGCTGGTAGAGTAAGGCAAGCTGTTTATATTTCAAGGAACTCGAATAATAGTTTTTCGTAATCTTCGATCCTACCCTCATCACCTAATTTAGAGAGCTGGGGGTCCAAAGGTATTTCTACGAAATAAGAAATATCATATTTTTTAGCCAACTCTCCTGCCTTACCCTTTCCGAATAGATAATTCTTGTACCCACAGTTTGGACACTCATATAGGCTCATATTCTCTACGATCCCAGCAACTTCTGCGTTTAACATCTTAGCCATGTTAATAGCCTTTTCAACTATACTGGCAGCTAACTCCTGCGGAGTTGAAACTATTATAACCTTTTCAGGTTTAACCTCCTGTAGCAGTGTTAACGGAACATCCGATGTTCCGGGGGGTAAATCGAAGAGAAGATAATCTAGGGGTCCCCATTCCGTTTTGGAAAGCAAATCAAGCATAGTTTTTGAAATCAGCGGACCCCTCCAAATTAAAGGTTTATTTTTCTCTGGTAAAAAGAAGTAACTCGACATTATTTTTATTTTGAACTTTCTGCTAGCCACAGGATATATCGCATTTTCGTTAGTTTTAATAGTTTCAGACTCCACGCCAAAAATCTTGGGTATACTTGGTCCTAAGAAATCACAATCAAATATTCCCACTTTTTTACCCCCTCTAGCTAAATGAATAGCAAGTAAGGATGTTATAGTGGATTTGCCCACACCACCCTTACCACTCATTACAACAATCTTAGTTTTCACTTTCCTGAGCCTTTCTGAAACGTTCTTCAGCAAATTCTGCATAATATGTTGCATGGTTTACATTAAATTAAAAAATTTCCTGTAGCTTCAAGTAGACTTGAGTTTCAGATACAAATTAATGCTTGATATTGTACTTAGCTAGGAAAGTAAACTTGCAAAACTAGAAAAATGTCACATCTTTTGTTTTTCTGTTATCTTAGTAAAATGCTTTTCTCTTGTAAACTCCTGATCCTGCCATTCATTACCAAATGTTTTTAACTCTATTGCATGTGCAACTTTTTCGGCCTTCTCCTTTGCAACGTTGACGTCTTTATCCCATGCTAGAGCAACACCTAATCTCCTTCCTTTATATGCATTAGGCTTGCCAAAAAGTCTAATGGTTGTATTTGAGATACTTAAAGCTTTAAATAAGTTTCTGAATTTTGGCGCGTATCCCTCTTGATTTGCAAGAATAACGTGCGTTGCAGCAGGGGTTAACATTGGCAGCTTCCTTATACCCTGTTCCTCAATTGCAGGAATTGGTAAACCTAGAACCGCTCTCAAATGCAAGCCGAATTCCGAGAATCCCGTTGCATGAGAAGCAAGCGTAACCATACCAGTATCGTGTGGTCTGGGTGAAACTTCATTTGCATAAACCTCATCTCCCTTAACAAACATTTCCACACCGAAAATTCCTAAACCTCCGAGCACATCTGTTATTTTCTTTGCAACTTTGTAAACTTTTCCCTCTGCCTTCTCCGAGATCTCGGCAGGTTGCCAGCTTGCGTGGTAATCTCCCTTAATTTGATAATGGCCTACGGGTCCGGGAAATGTTGTTACAATTTTACCATTCTCATCAAAATGCCTTACTGCAAGCTCTGTAATTTCAATGTCGAAATCAATATGCTCCTCAACAATAATTTTCTCTGCGCTACCTCTAGCCTTCTTCTTAGCCTCTTCCCAAGCTTTAGGAATATCCTCTGGGCCTTTAACAAAATGAGAACCCTTACCGCTAGAACTCATTATCGCTTTGGTGTGACAGGGATAACCAATTTTTTCGCACGCATCGTAAAGCTCATCAAGTGTGCTTGCATACACATACTTAGATGTTGGCACTTTGGCTTTTCTAGCTAAGGTTTCTCTAAGCCTTTCCCTATGCATTGCTATCCATGTAGCTTTAGCGTTAGGAACAACAAAATAACCAGCCTCTTCGAATTCAAATAGAGCATCTAAATTTATTGCCTCGATTTCAGGGATTATGGCATCTGGCTTTTCCCTCTCTACAACACTCCAAAGAAAACCCTTATCCTTTATATCTCCAACATAACTCTTATGAGCGATGTGCATTGCTGGAGCATTAGCATAACGATCCACAGCAACAACCTCTACACAAAGTCTTTGCGCCTCTATTGCGATCTCCTTTCCAAGCTCTCCGCTACCTAGAAGTAAGATTTTTGTTGCGTTGGATGTAAGAGCGGTACCAAGTTCGTTTCTTAAGTTAATCATTAAAATTCTTTGTGCGTTAGAATATAAATTTTTAAAGAAGGATTCAAAGTTTAAGCTCTATAAAATACTTCGAAAGCGTTAAGGAGTATGAGAACTGTTATAGCTGGGGTGCTATAATAAAAACTTAAGATCAACATCAGGCTTCAAAGTTTTAGCGATGTGGTTAATAATTGCTGAAAAAGATAAAGCTGCAAGAAGAATAGCGTCGATACTATTCAAAGATGTGAGAAAAATTAGTAAAAACGGCGTTAATGTTTACTATTCACCATCCTCAAACGCTTACGTTATAGGGCTCAAAGGTCACATCGTTGAGCTTGATTTCCCCAAGGAATACAACAACTGGAAAAGTGTTTCTTTAGAGAGCTTGTTGGATGCAAGATTGATTAGGAAGATTAAGGAGAGAAAAGTGGTTAATTTGCTCAAGGAACTAGCTAAGTACGCTAAAGTAGTTACAGTAGCAACAGATTATGATAGAGAGGGAGAATTAATAGGATTAGAAGCTATTGAAGTAGTAAAAAGTGTTAATCCCTTTATTAAGGTTAATAGGGCTAAATTCAGTGCGATAACTCCCAAGGATATAAGACAAACCTTTTCGAAACCAACAGCTCTTGATATAAATTTAGCAAGTGCAGCGCTTACAAGACAAAAAATAGATTTGATTTGGGGCGCTACTCTTACAAGACTAGTATCCTTAGCCTCGGGGAGACTTGGCAAAGATTTTTTAAGTGTTGGAAGAGTTCAAAGCCCCACACTGCGATTAATTGTTGAAAGAGAGAAAGAAATCAGGCAATTTAAGCCAAAAAGGTATTGGGAGATAAGAATTAAGTTAAGAAAAGGAAACAATACCTTTGTTGCGGAATATGATAGAAAGTTTGAGAAAAAGGAAGATGCTCTGGCAATACTAAGAAAAATTTCGGATTTTGCAAGAGTTGTTAAGCTAGAAAGAGAATTGATTAAGGAAGCCAAACCAATCCCTTTTAATACTACAGAGTTTTTAAAGGAGGCATCGCGTTTCATGAAGCCCGACGAGGCCATGAATATCGCTGAAAATTTATATATGGCTGGTTATATATCCTACCCAAGAACGGATAACACCGTTTACCCGCCCACCTTGGATTTAGTTAGCATTGCTAAGCAATTACTAAATAGCGAATTTGCGAATGAGGCAAAGCTCGTTTTGATGCAGGATGAAATAATACCTTCAAGAGGGAAGAAAGAGGCTAAAGATCATCCTCCTATACATCCTACAGCGGTTGCATCAAGGGATAAGCTAAGTAGAAAAGAATGGGTAATATACGAACTTGTTGTAAGGCGATTTCTGGCAACTTTAGCAAGTGATGCCGTTTGGGAAATAAGAAAGGGATATTTAGATGCGGGGGGTTATTTATTTAGATTTTCAGGAAAAAGGCTAGTCGAACCGGGATGGAGAGCTATTTACATCTATGCTAGTGCTAAGGAAGTGTTTTTGCCAGATTTAAAAGAGAATGAGGTTTTACCTATAACTGGAAGGGAGTTGCTGGAAAAGAAAACAAAACCTCCTTCAAGATATTCAGCGGGAGAGCTTATTAAATTAATGGAGAAGCTAGGATTGGGAACTAAATCGACGAGACATGAAATCCTAAGGAAGCTCTATCTCCGCAAATATGTAGATGGAGATCCACTAAAGCCAAATGCTATAGCTTTTGCACTAATTGAGGTATTAAAGAAAAACGCTAAAGTTATAACCTTGCCAGATATGACTGCCAAGCTTGAAGAGGAGATGGATGCTATCGCAGAGGGTAAAAAGAAGGAATATGAAGTTGTTGAAGAATCAAAGGAAATGCTAAGACAAATACTTCAGAAAATAAATAGAGAAGAGCTTGCTAATGATTTGAAGAACGTTAAGGAGGAAGTACCTGAAAATAAAATAGTTGGAAAATGTTTGAAATGCAACGGGGTGCTTATGGTTAAAAAGTTTAAGAACAAGCGATTTATTGGCTGTAGTAATTATCCAGCATGCACTTTTTCAATCCCTCTGCCCCAGAAAGGAACCTTAAGAATTCTTAAAAAAACTTGCAGGAAGCATGGTCTAAGAATTATTAAAGTTAAATATAAGGGGAAAAATTTCGAGATTGGGTGTCCTTACTGCAACTTTCTAGAGTGGAAGGTTAAAAAAGCTTCTTCGTAGTTGCAAAATTTAATAGCAAAGCTAGCACATAATTTTAATGATGAGACTTTTCTCTAAAGAAAAATATGCTACTCAAAGAGATTTTATAGATTTAGCTGAAAGAGTAGAGAGATATGCCAGGT
>Ga0190367_1001279_pt1 | contig 14855 bp, 11 predicted proteins | sample 4872181011_MG_FD_171838 | JGI IMG/M metagenome (GOLD analysis project Ga0190367, IMG submission 171838) | Hydrothermal vent microbial mat bacterial communities from Southern Trench, Guaymas Basin, Mexico - 4872-18-10-11_MG | ecosystem: Environmental > Aquatic > Marine > Hydrothermal vents >...
AGATCCGTAGACTTAGAAATATTAAAATTGAACTAAAACTCCAAGGCTAGCGTTTTTATCTCATAGGGCTTTAACGTGATCGTTGATGAAGTCTCTTTTAAAGCCTCTCCAAGCATGTTCGCTTCAACGATTTTCCGAGGGCTCCTATCCATAATGAGCTCCACGTGCTTTTCCTCACCCTCTATCTCATACATTCTAATGTAAGTTCTTGAGTCCGATCTGTAGATGGAGCTTAAGAGAACCCCTCCCTCGCCAGATACTCCCATGAAGCTCTTCTCCGGTGGTAAGGTCCCTCCATGCTTATCCACCATGACCGCTACCAGAGGGTTAAGCCATTCTTCTATAAACTTATAGGGTTTAGAGTCCTTCCAGCTTCCTATATGAGGCACGAGAACGTAGTTGAACGAGAACTTTCCCGTACCGATGAGATGGAGGTAAGCAAACCTTGATAGAACGGCAGGGTTCCTTGTTGCAAGCAGTATGATCGATAGTTTATTTGCCTCCACCTGATACCCTATTCGGCCTCTATTTGCTAACGTCACGCCGTAGGAATCAGAAGAGTAGTCCACCCAGTTACTGGCCCAGAATACGCCGGGTAGATTTCCATAGCTTCTCTCCCATCCAAGATAGGGCTCCTTTTCGGCTTCAAATTCTATGACTCCGAAGGGTATGTTTCTAAAGACTTTCCCTTTGAAGCTGAAGGGGAAGATAGCCCTTATCCTGTGATCGTACGCGTTGTCCTCAATCGTTGTTCTGAACTCTATTATGGGCTTATAGTTGTGTACTAAAACCTTCCTTAGGACGCTTATATTCTCAAAAACTCCCCGCGATTCATACGTTGACACTAACTCGCCTTGGACAGTCTCCTCTCCGTCAACTTGGTAGCTACTGCCCTTGAACTCCGATATAACTTCATCTATAGCGAGCCCATTAGGAGGCCTGAACTTAACGTTCTGAACAACTATATCGTTCCCAAGGTATTCGCTGACGTCAAGTACGTTACGTTGAGCCAGTTTATCGTAAATGCTCGAAATGCAACCGTTCTCAAACTCCAATTTAAAGTATTTGTTTTCAAGAACTTTATCTGATGTAGTTGAATCCCCTTCAAGCTCTTTCTCTATCCTGAGGTCATATGTACTATAGCCTAGACTTGGCACATCTGCTAGGAATTGCACTTTAACTACCTTCTTCCCCCAACCAAGTCTCTTTTGGACTTCTACTTGGGTTGGCACACTCTCTCCCTTCGAGTTATATACTCTAACCGTGGATCGCTCAGGCGCAACAATCTTAACTGAAACCTCGCCAATTCTTCGCCAAGGCAGAGTATTAAATACCACTATAGGAGAGCCCTTAGACCAAGAGGTATCTACTTTAGAAGCGAAGTATCTGATCGAAAGCTCGGCCTGATTCAATGCCCACTTCCGCAAGCTATCGAGCATTCTGGTCCACTTCTTGTAATCAGGGTAGGATACGTAACCATGTGACATATCGTGATGCCAACTAATGCACACAAGATACCAGGCTTTCTTGAATCTCTTTGAGGGGTATTTTCTCCCGTAGAGAGAAGCTATGCTACAGATTTTCTCGCTGCTTAGAAGCGCGTTAACTGCACTAATTATTTTGTAACGGATCATATCCCCTCCGACACCATATATGGCCGCCCAGCTAACCGGGTCTATATCTCCCTTAATTACTTTGAGCTTCTTCTTGGGTAAGTGCTTGAAATACTCGCTTGGAGTAGCTATCACGACCTCTTCCTCCCCTAAGCTATTCCAGAATCTTATGAAATCACATAACGCTGGGTGAAATTGATGCCAGTCCTTGCCAATACACACTAAGTAGGGAGGCTCTGCATCCCTATATGCTCTCCTTATGCTCTCCCTCACATGCTCCACCGCCTCTTTAGCCCCTTCCGTCCAGATCTTCTTAGCTAGAATATCCCTGAGCTCAACCCATCCCCATCCATAGCTGAACCTATTGCAGTATACGCGGCTACCATCCAGTCCCTCCCAAATAAACTCTATTGGAAAGCCCTTTTGCTCGTAAACTTCTTCTCCAGGCCTTCCAGGAATATAATACTTGAACCCGAGCTTGTTGAGTATTTGGGGGAGTTGTGGGTGATGGCATGTGACATCGAATGCAATAAAAACTTCAGTTTTAACGTCCCTGCCAAGAGCTTTCTTGAAGAACTCTTTACCTAAGAGAACACCTCTGATTAGAGATTCTCCATCTATGTAGAAGGGAGATATGGCTACGGTAGGAGGAGATATCTCCAGTTTTCCCTCCCTGTAAGATGCCCTAACTGCTTCGCGTAGCTCCGGAAAATCTCTTAGAAATCTGCGAAGAACATAGACGTTGTCTAGAACCCACTTAAAGTCGGGGTTATTTCTTATTAGGTTAAGCGCGCTGAAGACTATGACGGTGTTTTGACGGTGAATGTGTTCTAGCGTCGGCCCCCAGTAATAGCCCCATCCAACATCAATGTGAGAATAGAACATAACAAATACTTTTTTGGTCTTCATGTGAAAATTAAGGGGTAGTGTCAATATAAAGCTATTAGCTAGCCAGGTTTCGGCAGAATGCACCAGCGGTCGGCTAACGCTTCTCTTTCATAACTTCAAAAACTTTCGGTAGCAAAAGCCAGCCATGCTCTATGAGTCCAAGGCTCCCCTTAGCGCAGTTTTCCTCACAGAACTTATTGAAGCCATCTCCCTTTACTCCGGGTACGTAGAGAAGCACAGGTACCGGAGCATCGCTATGTGTTCTAAGGGTCCAGGGTGTGGAGTGATCGGAGGTAACTAAAATAGCTGTTGAATCCAGATCGATCCTTCCTAGAAGAGGGATGACAAAGTACTTATCGATGTCTTCTAAGGCTTTAACCTTTCCTTGAAAGTCTCCGTCATGGCCTGGTTCATCAGGACCCTTCAAATGGACGTATACTACATCGTTCTCCTTAAGGAGTCTTAGGGTCGCTTCAAGCCTTATAGCATAATCCTTAGCTCGAACTCCCGTTGGTGGAGGGGCCTCAGCCACTCGCATTTCAAGCAATCTCGCAATGCCCTTCTCCACGGGCATTTCAACTATTGCTGAGAAACTCCTATTAAACTTAGTGCCAATTGGCTCCACCCTAGGAAGCCTATCACCCGAATCTCTGAGGAGAACGGCATTTGCTTTGAGTCTCCCTTCCCTTTCCCTGCGCAAGTTCAGTGGATGCTCATCAAGTATCTGAATAGCTTTTCTTGTAAATATGTTTGTTAGCCTAGCTGTCCTAGAAGCCTCCGGAGTATCATCGAGCGGCTCACACTTCGATACTTTCATTTCATAGCTCTTAGCTGCAACCGAGATTAAGCCTTTCTTTACGTATGCTGGATCCGTGTTCGACACATTACCTGATAAGTTAAGGCTCCTGCTCCCTATGATCACTACCGCCCTGTGACCTATTGTAGCTTTGACTCGGACATATCCGTCGTAGGTTCCTAAATCCATGCCGTCCAAGGCTTCTGCAAGCTCTTTAGCCTCCTCGCTCCTCAAATCCCTACCGCATCTCCTGTCAATTATTCTCATGGTCTGAGGATCGACTGTTGCAAAGTTAGCCCTAAATGCGACCTCATAGCCCTCTCTTATCCTCATTCCTGCTCCGAGAGCTTCAAGAGGACCCCTACCAGTGTAGTATTTGTGAGGGTCGTAGCCTAGAATTGATAGAACTGCGGAATCGCTTTCAGGAGCTATGCCTTTTCCTATAGTATACATCAGCCCACAAAGAGATTTTGGTGCAATGCTGTCCAGTCCCGGTTTATAGGCTGCTTTTAGAGCCGTTTTTTCTATTAATCCATCTGAGGCTCCATCTAAAACTAAATATATTAGCTTCAATGTACCACCTCCTCAAAAACTCTCTATACGAATTTAAATATTATCCAGCACGATGGAAGTGTCCTATCATTTATTAAGTAATGGTTGAATAAAGTAATTAAAGGAATTATTGGGAGAGGAATACGAGATGGTTTCAGGCCCTCCATGGCGGTGGTGTTGGGGTAGAAGAGGCCCTGGTAGGAGACCTAAGCCCCGCACAATATGGTTTACTCCAGGCCATTTGACATTCGTTCCTATAGATGAGTATGGTGGTGTTATCGAAAAGGAGCCCATTTATCTAGCTCCAGACGAGCTCGAGGCCCTAAGACTAGTGTATTTTCAAGGGATGACCCAGGAAGAAGCAGCAAAACACATGGGGATTTCTCGCGGCACTCTATGGAGAGCGTTAAGTAGCGGTAGGAGGAAGGTTATACAGGCACTCATTGAGCGTAGGCCTTTAGTACTTGCTATCCAACCTCGCTGAGACTTGTCAAGGGAGAACAAACTGTTATTTCGTTTCTCGCCCTGAGAGAAAGCTCCCTCCACGCATTCAAATTGTTTATACAACCAGGATCGGGACCCATTATGTTCCCCGTATAAGCATAGGCTCTCGCTCTACATCCTCCACAGATATACTTAAAGTAGCAGAGCGAACACCCGCCAGTAAGCTTGTTCCGATCCCTAAGGGTCTTAAGGACCGGTGACTTTCTCCAGATTTTCCAGAAGGGCTCTGACCTCAAGTTACCGACTACTATCGGCATGAAAACACATGGTACCACTGAACCATCGGGTTGTAGTGCTACGTATATTCTCCCAGCACCGCAACCACCGATGAATTCAGCTAGCGCAGCCGTTATCGGATCGCCCTTACAGTAGAAGTGCGTCGGTATAATGCTCCTACCCTCACTTAACTGGAGAGCAACTCTGCTATACTGAGGCGCTGTCGATATTATATCAACACTTCTCCTAGAGCTCTCCAAATAAAGCCTTCTCAGAACCCTTTCCCTCTCCTCGGGGTTAAGGTCTAAGTTAACTATATCTTCGCCCCTACCCACCGGAATGAAATTAAAGAATACTACTCTTTCAACGCCCAGATCCTCCGCCAAGTCTAGGATCTCATTTACTTCATCTACGTTCAATTTAGTTAGTGTAACAGCCATTGCCGTTGAGAATCCTAACTTCACGGCGTTCCTTAATCCCTTTACAGCTCGTTCCCAGGACCCATCAACACCTCTGAATCTATCGTGCTTCTTCGGATCAGCTGAATCTATGCTCACTTCAACGTACCTTAAGCCAGCTCTCCTAGCCTTACGTGCAAAGGATATATCGGCAAACATCCAGCCATTCGTTGCTACGGCTGTATAAATTCCCCTTTCTGAGGCTTTTCTAACTATCGGCAGGAAATGAGGATGAATTGTGGGTTCACCACCGCTGAGAGCCAGTGCAGCCACGCCTGCTCTATCCAGTTGATCAACGACATCAAGCTTTTCCTTGAGAGTGAGCTCATTGGAAAGCTTTTTTTCAGCATTCTGATAGCAATGAACGCACCTCAAGTTGCAGAGATTTGTAAAGTTCCATACTACTAAGAAGGGTGCTGGAAGTCTCTGAGGAACAGTAACACCGTAGAGTCCTAAACCCTCAAATACGAGAGCTAATCCCCTCCTCACTGCCGGGTCTTGTAGCGCCTTCCAAACATCATTTCTGTTTCCATTAAAGAAAGCTACTCCAGCTTCGATAAATACTCTTAGGAAAATCGAGTAAAATCTAGCTATAAAACAAGTCCCAGTCCTCTCAACTAAACATCTTAAGGACTCTGAGAGGATAGTTACATCTCTTCCGTTACACTCTATCCTTCTACTCATTATTTTAAGCAAGTTTCTGGATAGGGGATTTTCGAATCCTACTCTGAGAGAGGTTAGGAGAGCACTCACACCACTCCTACGAACAGTAGTCATAGCTTCACCTCTATTTTATGTATAAATATTACGATAACGCTTATTTTTACCTTTTTCGTCATATTTATGAAAAAGGTGGGTTCAATGAAAAGAGTTAGAAGGGGAGAAATTGTTCGTACAGTACACGAAATACTGTACGAAAATCCGTTCTGGATGTCCGCAATCGTTCAGGGAATAGCGAATTACAGTGCACTTGCAAGGAAAATAAAGCCAATACTTGAAGAGCGCCTTGGATGCAAGATAAAGTCTAACTCTATTGTGAAAGCAATAGTAGAGCTAACTAAGAAAGTTCACTTAGAAATGAGAAAGCGAGAAATAGGCCCAATAATGTTCAGCGTAAAAAGTGGAAAAGCATTAACGGTGGTTAAGTCAGCCAATGATAAGCTGCTAAATAGATTGCTTCCTTACGCTAGGGTTCTCAACTTCGATGCAAAAGCCAGGGAGCTGGCGTTCATACACTCCGCAAAGGTTCAGAAACTTGTGGAGAGCGCTCTTAGCAACGTTGAAAAGGTCTCCTACAGGATAGCTGAGCTAACTATAGAAAACGTGGAGAGGTTGGGGGAGGACTTCAAGAATCACGTACTAGCGCTATTGGCCTGGAATGGAGTTGACATAAAGGGTTTTGTAGAATCCTCAGGCTCTCTCATAATATACGTTATTGAAAACGATGCGTGGAAAGCCTTGAAGATCTTAAGTGGCATTACATCCTTCCCCTTGACGGCTTAATAGTCCAGTAGCTCCAAGAAACTCTCTAATACTCTATCGAAAATACGAGATGCTTAATACTGGGATTTTAGAGGTTATACTTGTGAAAAGGAATGTCGGAGTTCTCCTTCTCGATTTATGGCTTCCCTGTAAGGATATATGAGATAGTTTTGCCCAGGAGAATAGTCTCTAGGATAATCGATATAATCGAAGAAAGCTTTCCTATTGAAGCATGTGGAATACTGCTAGGCACTATTAAAGGAAAAGTTGCTCGTGTAGAACACGTGGAAAGTCTTGACAATATATTAGGCTCTTCAAGAGCCTTCTGGTTTGATGAAAGGGATTGGATGCAGAAGATCATTGAGGGTAAGAGGAAAGGGTATCGCTACATTGGACTCTTTCATAGCCATTTCCGCGAAGATGCCATGCCCTCCCTCAGCGATAGGCATAGAATGCTCGAATGTCCAGGAGAAGTATGGCTCATAGTGGCATATAAGCCTTATATGAAGCCCTCATTTACCGCATGGAGAATAGATGATTGGGGTTCTTCAATACTAAAATTGAAAATCCTTATAGAGTAAAAAATTCCAAGCTTAGGAAACTTAGCTACCTTTTAAAAGATTAACGAATTCATCTAGAGTTTTAACCAGGTCGGGTCTCCTTCCACCAGTTACTCTATTTACTGTGTCTTCAAACTCCTTTAGCTCGTTACCCAGCAATACGCCAAATTCTATCTCGAGGATCTTATCTTCACCAGGCTTCAGAAACTCCAATGTTCCCAGCTCTCTTTCCTTACGCCTACCTAGAACAAAGCAATTTGAAGGCTCTATTCCCACGACATATAACCCCTCCCCCATCATTTTCCACTCTATCATTCTGTTGAGCTGGGAAACTTTGAACTTGGCGTACACTCCCATCTCCAAGTTCCAATTCAATATGCCAGCGTAAGCGTATCCTTGCTCATCTCCGGTCATTAGATGGAAGTAAACCCTTTCCTTAAAGCCCTTAGTAGGCTCTGTAAATGTGTCATACTTCTCAGGCTCAACCCAAGCATCCTTGTCCCTAGGGACATAAGCCTTAGAAGTTAAAACTAGCTTTGCTCCCTCATCGACTACAGGCCAGCCAATGTTGAAATGATAGAGAATCATCAGAGGATGGGAGTCCCATCCTTCGTTAATAACCCTATCCTTAATGAATAACCTTCTCTCACTGATCTTCGTTGATATCTCCCGTTCAAGGACTATATTTGGACCAAAAACCCTCGCCTCCCTCACTTTACCTCTCACAACTATGTAGTACTCATCACCCTCCCAATAACCATCCGCGTAAACATTTCTTGCGGGAATGTAGGAGTACCTTCCATGAAGGCCAAGCTCTTCTCCATTGTCGACCGTTGGCACTCCTACCTGGGTTAGGCCACAGGTCACGAGAAGGCCTCCGAAAAATCCTCTGAGCCATTCAAGCCCCCTTGGATCGTAGAACTCTGGCGCGACATCACCTGTAGGACTACGCCAGTTAAGAGGAATACCGTTATACTCAGCATGAGAAATGTCTAAACCTCTATCGGGGAGTACTATGAAACGAAAACCCGTTCCCGTTCTAATCTCTATGGCCCTAACACCTTTTTCCGGACCATCAGTATACTGCATGAACTTCACTCCGCCTATTTGATAGATATCTCCAACACGTCTCAGAAGCTCTTTCCTTGAATATTCCTTGCCAAAAATCCTGACCATAGTTGACTACCAATTACCTTTAGGGCTCATAGGCTAAAAACTTTGACCAGATTCTTAGTGGCATTAAACGTAGATGAAGAAAGCTGAGATTAGCTCTTCTTTAAGCTCCATGAGGAATCAGAAAATCATCGTATTTAAGCGATAGCGGTCAATTAAGCCAATTATGAAAGCAAATAGTCTTTAGGAAGAGTCGTCATAATTAGACCTTTCTACTATACTGTAATCTTTTCATTAGCATTCCTTAAGGAAGAGCCCCCTTTTATCGAATTATTTTCATAGAAAAACTTAAAAGAGGTGATAGTAAGGGGGCTTAACTAGGATTGACAGATATGGAGAAAGCGGAATTGGATGAACCTCCTGATAGTCAGATAGAGAGATTTTTAGATAAAGGAGAGAGCATTCTCTTCAAGTTTAAGAGCGACCTAAAAGAAGATGGGACCTTTGGGGAACGATTGTTAGTAATAACAAACAAGCGGGTGCTAACCTACACACCCTCAACAGATCACCTCGAATCGTATGAAATCGATAAGATAAGGGAGATAAAGGTATTCGATTACCTTGGCAATGGTGAACTCGAACTAGAGTTAATCGACGGAAGGGCTATTAGCCTTATACGCTTCACACGCGTGAAAACGGCTGACTTCCGTAAGGCTGCAACACTGATAGAGGAAATAGCCGTTAAGGGCATCAGAATAGAGGAGACGGCGGTAAAAGAGCTCGAAGCTGAACAGGAGAAGTATGGCAAGCTTGCGAAGAGATACGTTATGGTAAAGTTATTGAAGTTTTTGAAGCCTTGTTGGCATTTAGGCGTCGCAACGTTTATCCTGTCATTACTAGCAGTGGGGTTAGGATTGGTGCCTCCCTATCTGATGAAAATCCTTATAGACGAGGCGTTGGGACAGAATAACGTGCAACTCCTCATACAGTCTTCGCTATGTCTCATTGGGGTCTACTTCTTTGCAATGGTTGTAGGAGTTGCTAGGAGATATCTTCTTGCGTACATGGGAGAGAAAATAATATACGCTATTAGAACACAGCTCTTCGAACACGTACAAAGGTTGTCACTGGGATTCCACGACAAATACGGCTCAGGGAGATTGATCTCCAGGATAACGGATGATACGTCTAGAATAAATTGGTTCCTCACGTGGGGAGTTCAGTCCTTCATAATAAGCATTCTACAGATGGTCGGCATAGGAATGGTAGTATTCACAATGAACCCTTCACTGGCACTGTTCGCATTATTACCGGTACCCTTTGTCTTCTTAGGCATAACGTATTTCCGTAAGAAGGCGGGAAGAGTTTACCATAAGGCCTGGCGCAGATGGGCGGATTTAAGCTCACTATTAGTGGACACTATTCCGGGAATAATAGTCGTAAAGGCATTTTCACAGGAGGAGAAGCACATAAAGAGGTTTACAAGTCTACTTTCAGAAGTTGTTAGAGCGAACCTAGAGACTGTAAAGTTACGTCTAGAAATATTCCCATTGCTCGGCTTTGTGACCTCGGTAGGCTCGGTCTTAATATGGTGGCTGGGCGGCCTGAAGGTCGTAAGTGGGGAGATAACCCTGGGTATGCTTACGGCGTTCGTATCTTATATGTGGCAATTCTATGGACCAGTTAATACCATTAGTACTCTAATAGAGCCCTTACAGACTGCCATAACCTCTGGTGAAAGGATATTCGAGTTGCTTGAAAGTAAACCTGAAGTGGAGGAAGGAAATGATGCCGTCGATTTCGAAATAGAGGGTCATATAAAGTTCGAAAACGTGTACTTTGGCTATGAGCCCTACGTCTACGTTCTTCAAGGAGTAAACTTTGAAGTGAAACCAGGAGAGGTTGTAGGAATAGTGGGTCCAAGTGGCTCTGGGAAAACAACTTTAACTAAACTGTTGTTGAGGTTCTATAACCCTGATAAGGGTAGGATCCTGATAGACGGCGTAGACATCAGGAGGATAAAGCTTAACTCACTTAGAAGGCAGATAGGTATAGTATTACAGGACCCAGTATTATTCTCCGGGACCATTGCCGAGAACATTAGTTATGGAGTAATGAATGCGGAGCCTGAGGAGATAATCGCAGCTGCAAAGGCAGCCCATGCACACGATTTCATTATGAAATTCCCAACAGCTTACGACACTTACGTTGGAGAGAGAGGGAGCAGACTTTCAGGCGGAGAGAGACAGAGAATAGCCATAGCGAGAGTCATTTTAACTAACCCTAGAATCCTGGTACTCGACGAGGCTACAAGCTCCGTAGACACGATTACTGAAAGGCAAATACAGGCAGCCTTAAACAACCTAGTTAAGGGAAGGACAACAATAGTAATTGCTCATAGGCTATCGACGATAAAGAACGCTGATAAAATAATCGTGATAAACAGGGGCCAAATAGTCGAAGTAGGCAAACACGAGGAGTTGCTTGCTAGAAACGGGCTTTACAAGAGGCTATGGCAAGCGCAGTTCGAGGAGAAAGAGAGAGCGAAGAGGGAGAAAATACAGCTCGCTTAAGGTGAAAGCAGATGTCGCTAAAAGATTTCTTGAAACAACTCAACCTAGCGGATCCTTCTAAGGTTAAGGTACGCTACAACGAAAGAAGAAACTCGCTACAGGTAAGTATCGATGGAATAGTATACTACGACATAATACCGAGACGCCCCTTCCCCTTCTCAAGACCTCACTTTATAATATTTACTACGAAGGAAGGAGAAGAAATCTGTATGGTAAAGGATTACAGGAAGCTGGACAAGAAGTCGAAAGGCAACCTTGAAAGGATTCTAGAGAAAATATACTTCGTCCCCAGAATAACTAAAATAAAGAAGATCAAATACTATAGGGGAGAACATCACTGGGAAGTTTCTACAAATAAAGGCGAGTGTAGCTTCATAACTAGGGGCCGGAGCAGTATTAGTAGGCTTCCCGACGGAAGGATCGTACTTCAAGACGTACACGATAATGTGTATGAGATTAGGCCCTGGGAACTCGATAAAAAGAGCCTTGAAAAACTAGAACTTGTCCTCTAGTACGGTATGGCCAGCTCTTTGAAAAGTTTTTCAAGAAAGTTCTTAGATCTAACTACTGCTTCATCTAGATCTCCTGTAAAGCCGCTACCACCTATGTCTATTGCTACGTAGCCATCGTAATGATGTTTCTTCAAAGCTTTAAATACACCAACCCAGTCAATAGTACCTTCACCTAATGTTAAGTGCCTATTATCACGGCTATCGTTATCTGATACGTGAACGTAGAAGACCTTTGAGCCAAGCTTTTCAACAGATAGTGGGAGGATCTCCTTTTGAGCGTGAAGATGGCCTGTATCCAAAACTGCTCCAAAATTCTCCTCATTGGCAGCATCCATTAACCTAAGCATAGCATCCGTATTGCTGATAGTTTCACCCACCCTAGGCTCAAGCACGAGTTTGAGCCCGTAGCTCGCAGCGATTCTGGCCAGAGTCTTCATCGTCTGAACGAGCGTATTCCAGAACCTGTTCCAGTTAAAGCTAGGATCCACTTCGACTCTGAACTGTACGCCATAGCTAATGGCTTCCTTATAAGGTACCTCTCCCACGAACTTTATTGGCGGAGTAAAGGAGTCCACCTGCACCATATCAGCTCCAAAATAGTTTGATAGCTCAGCTCCCTTTCTAAAGAAATCTATGGCCTTTTCTCTGAGAGAGCTGTCCAAGCTAACTATATCTGGAAGTACCGGACAAAAGTTTATTACCTTTAATCCCAAGCTTTCTACGTGTTCGAGAATTCTCCTTCTATTCTCATAGGTCTCCAGCAAGTTTTGATATTTTACTCCCTCAAGTTCGACGTACTTGAAGCCTAATTTGGCCATGTCCTCTAATGCCTTTAAAGTTTTCTCGAAATTGGGAGGATAGCCGTACTTCGTTATAGCGTAAAGCCATGCAATGCTTATCCTCAAGTTTTTACCTCGGAATAAATCGGTAAATTTCCTTAATATTTATTCCCAACTCACCATAGTAAAAAGCTGTGGAAGAGAATTACCTTTAGGAGTGATCTATTAAATATCGTATAACTTGGGATTAAATGTAGGAGCTAATCTACTATACTTCGACACCATCTCTTTAATGAACTTCTCCTCCTCGACTTTCTCTAGAGCCTCGAGCTCTTTAGAGAACTTCTTCAGATACCTCTCCTCGAATCTAGGAAGAGCAAGCTTCGCTGAATAAGTCTTTAACAGCTCTACTGCAGTTTTTGCAACATTTAGCGCCCTTGCAAAGTAGTTTCTTTTCGCTACAATGCTCTCCGCTAGTTTAAAGGCTATTCTCGGTGCGAGTATGAAGGTTTGAGGGTCCCTATAGAGCTCCGAGTTAACGATTAATCTCTTGAGTACACGAAGGTCGTCCATTCTTATAGCAGTATTTAGAAGAAGCGTGTCGTAGTAGAGAATTTCAAGGCACACCTCAGGGCCTGAGCCGCCAAAGAGCTTTACATCCTCTATCGACTCATTGGACCATAAGTCGCATGTAGCCATAGTTATATTGCCTATGAGACTTGTGTGAGCACAGGCGCTGGACTTTCCAAGAATCGATATGGGCGCACCTGTAATGATCTTGATGATGACATTCTCGTAGGCACAGTCCTTTCCGGGACCCCTTGCACCACATTCGAACGACACGAGGGTCCTAACGGCTGATATAGCCCTTATAACAGCTGCCAAGACGTGAGGTATTAGCCTCCTGCTAAAGCCATCTGCCAGAACCATTGCGCTATTCGCGTGCGCGCAGGCTGAGTCTCCGCCCAATAGGGCCCTATTTCCCACTTCCCTATCAATGTCAGTCCAAAGCCTTTCAACATCTAGGCTAGCTAATATGCCCGTTGCGAATATTATTCCAGCTAAGTCTCCTCTCACTACAGCCTGGCTAAAGACCTCCTTGCCACCGAAGGATTCTATTGAAAGGACATCCGCACCCGATTCAGCTGATGTTTTAAAGGCTTCAAGAATAGCGCTATATCCTTCTTCAAACTCCCTCTCATCGCTGAAGTTCCTTATATCGGCTATAGTAACCCTTAACGCCAGGTTAGTATCGTACTTATCATGAAACTCCTCCATAAGGGCCTTCTGCTCAGAGACAATTTCGCTACAAAGCTTAGGATTTGAGGTTACTGCACCTGGAAGCTCCGTCTCGAGTTGAAGGTAGTCCATACCGAGCCTTAATGCTCTTTCAAGGAGCCTGCTTGTTATATCCCTATAAGCTTTAACCGCCTCCTCGCCCTTTTTAAGAACATTGGGCTTCGGGAAATACTTTATCTCGGGAATGACACGCCCGGAGCCTACCTCCAGACCAAGACCATATCGCAAAACATTCTTTGAATATCCAAAAACTACTTCTCTGTCCTCGCTATAAGCCAGCTTATCGTAAGGTTTCCTGGACATAGGATCACTCGGTATATTACGCTAGTGAAACCATTTATAATTGTTGCTAGAAGACTTCTGAGTAGGGTTCACGGACGGTAACCTCGGCTACGAGCAGATCTGCGTGGAAAGTTTAAATACGGAAATTCCTCGTGAAGAAACGTGACATCCATGTTAAACTTGGCAATTATAGGTGCTGGCGAGATCGCTAGGAGACATGTAAATGGTTTTGCTCTTTTGCGTGAAAAGGGGTTAAAGGGTCTTCAAGTACGGTCGATCGTCGATTTGAATGAGGAAAACGCGAAGTCCCTAGCAAAAATTATAGGCGGTATTCAGGGCTTCGTTCCCCGGATATATACTAGCACTGAGAAAATGCTTAGAGAGGAGAGCGATGTACAGGCAGTATACATTTGCGTGCCCCATTCAGAACATCACCGAGTTGCAATACCCTGTATTGAGGAGGGGATGCATATCTTCATCGAAAAGCCGTTGGGGATCACTATGAGAGCAGCCTGGAAAATCGCTAAAGCAGCTCAGAATAAGGGCGTAGTCCTAGCAGTCGCTGAAAACTTCAGGAGATTCTTGAGGTATAGGCTAGCCAAAGTAGTCCTAGATAGGCTTTTGATAGGTGTGCCCAGATTTGCATTTTGGATAGATCAAAAAGTATTCTTAGACTACTGGGGATGGCGGCATCATAAGTTAATGGCGGGCGGAGGATGGACCCTTGATTACGGCGTACACACAGTAGACATACTTAGATTCCTCCTAGGCGAACCCTACGAGGTCTACGCTGTAACCAGGCTTTTCGAACCGCAGAGAACAGCAGGGTATGAGAGGAAAATTCAAAGCGATGTGGAGGATACTATGATGTCCGTCATTAAATTCAGCAATGGGATAGTTGTCAACTGGTCGTGGAGCGACCTCTGCTTTAACGTTAACGATGAGTGGAACTACATTAGGCTCATTTATGCAAGCGACGGAAGCATGCATCTCGAAAAAGGATTCTGGATCAGGAGTAAAAGACTGTTTCAGCCCTTTGATAGGGAGGATGTCGTGAAGAATCTCCTAGCTATGGTCTCTCCTAAGCAGAGATCTGAGTGGTTCCCGCTGGGGTTCCTAGGGAAGAACTGGGATGATGTCTTCGCCATAGAGCTGTATGACTTTATAAAGGCAATTAACGGAGAAAGGAAGCCCGAGGTTGACGCGATGGATGGATTGAGGGATCAGG
>Ga0190367_1001280_pt1 | contig 14853 bp, 15 predicted proteins | sample 4872181011_MG_FD_171838 | JGI IMG/M metagenome (GOLD analysis project Ga0190367, IMG submission 171838) | Hydrothermal vent microbial mat bacterial communities from Southern Trench, Guaymas Basin, Mexico - 4872-18-10-11_MG | ecosystem: Environmental > Aquatic > Marine > Hydrothermal vents >...
TACGTAGCCTACTAGGCGAAGCCCTCCACTCGCTCTCAGGAACAACCTTACCGCTATCGAAGTCCTTTAGAAACATTTGGAACTTAGTATGTACAACCCTAAGATCAACTAGAATTCGTTTAGCATTATCCCTGCAGCTAATATACTTCTCAAAGACATTACACATATCGTCTACGACTTCAATGCTCAGTTTCTCATATGTCTCTTTATCGAGCTCTCCGTGCCTAAGCATCCTCCTAAGCTCAGCATAGCGTCTTAGAAGAGACTTAAGCCTACCTCTAAGCTCCTTAATTCTCTTAATTATATCCCTAGCTCTAAATAACACGTTCTCGGCGTCGCTAAACAGCTTAGACATATTACCACTCACCTAAGAATACATACTAACTAAGATAAACTTTTTCAAGAGATTAACGGAGAACCCAGCAAGACGTTTGAGATCATTAGTGCTTTAGTAAGAGATACAAATTATTAGTTAACCAGCTATTTAATAGTGAGGCTGGTAGATTGGGAGTTCTAGTAGAGAACAAGCTCTGGAGAAACAAGCTTTTCGTATTCAGGGATAGGTTCGACGCTGGAATAACGCTAGCCTCCTTCCTACTAAAACACAACGTCGACTACGACCTAGTCATAGCCATACCCGCTGGAGGAGTACCCGTAGGCATAGAAATAGCCAGGCTTAAACGGTGCAAACTATACCTAGCAATAACCAGGAAAATACTGTATCCATGGACCACTGAAGCTGGCTTCGGCGCAGTATCGTGGATGGGGGAGGTCGAGGTAAATAGGGGCATTACGGAGGTAACTATGATAAGCGATGCAGACATAGATAGAAGCATAAAAAGGGCCTTCAGAAGCATAGAGAAGAGAATGGAGCTTTTCAAGGAATACCTGCCGCCAAAGGATCTAGGGAACCAAAAAGTCGTTATAGTAGACGATGGCCTAGCTACAGGATACACTATGCTAGTCACTGTTAGAAGCATTAAAAAGCTAAACCCCGGTAAGATAATAGTCGCTGTGCCCACGTCATCCGAATCAGCAATAAACATGATAATAGACGAGGTCGACTACATCTACGTCATAAACCTTCGAACGGGACTATTCTATGCGGTGGCAGACGCCTATAAATACTGGAGAGACCTGTCGGAGGAGGAAGTGCTTGAAATGGTTAGGAAGTACTATGAATGGCTTAAAAGTGGATCCCCAAGGTACGTGCGTCAGTAAATATTATACCTAACCCTAAACGAATCCACGTTAATCCTCTCAATATCCGCTATCTCTACAATCCTACCTGTATAGTCCTGAAGCTCATACCTTAAGTCATCAAGCCAATCATATATACCACACGAAATACAGAAGCTACCAGAAATATTGACTACAACGTATCCATCACCAATTTCAACTAGACTCGCTGTAGCTTCAGGAGACCTATACCTATTATACTCCTCTATAGCTCTAACTATTTTACTACTATCGATATTCATATTATGAGATAAACATAATAAATAAATATCTATTACTACAGCATGAATGAGGAGCATCGCTGTAGATAACTACGATAAAAGAAAACCATTTCTAAGGTGAACTGCTATCTTTCTCTATAGGTAAAACTCGTACTCACAGTAGGGGCTACCGGTAGCCATGCATGTCTTTTCACGTGAAGACCTAATCTTAAAGCCAGTTAAGCCCTCGATAAGGCCCGAAATATAGCCCCTAGTGAATGTACATACTGGTATATCTGATTTCTCATAGCAGCCAGCTTCAAAACTATTATAAAGCCTTAAACGTATACACCTAGCTAACAGGTTTATATCCGTAAAAATAGCTCTACCAAACCCTCTCTCCATGAGGATATCAACTATTTTCTTCGCGAAAAACTCTTTCTCAAAAATATCAGTGTTTCTGGTACTCTTAATATTCTCTCCTTCAAGAAGTCCGATGTTATAGCCTATGTGGTAGAAAAGTGCCCCGACTCCGTCACCATAGTTATTTCTAAATCGCATTAACGCTAAACCGAGGAACCTAGCATTAAGTTTTAGCATATTATCATTTTTCATATTCCATCAGTATAATATACGAGGATATCTCATATATAAATTTTAGCATTAAAATAGCAAAAATTTAAATATTATAGCCATAATAATTCCATTTATTGCAAAGATAGGGAAAGCTATATCTGGAGTATTTAGGCATTTAAGTGCTAAAATTTATATATGAGAAGACAACATTATAAGATGGGAAGCGTATGAGGCCAAAAGGTAAGCTTGAAATAATAAAAGTAGTAATAATTTCATTAACATTACTACTCTTAATCTCTCATGCTCAAGCCATACCGATAAGAAAGATAAAGAAAATAGTAAATAACATTAATATTAAGGAGGGAGAGCCAACAACAATACGCCTAAACTATTTCACAGTAACCATATACATAACCGATACTCCTCCCGAAAACGCAACAATTATAATTGGCGCGGGCCTTAACGGAGACTACTGGATAGTCATAGAACTATCTAACGGCATCATAATAGCTATCGACCCAAGAGAAGCAGTATCTCCCTCCCTACCCGGATAAAGAATTATAAATAGAGGAAAATCCATGAGAATTAACCTACTCGATATACTCAATATATTAATTAAAGATCCAACAGCAAGTTTTAATAAGATAGCTAAAAAACTAAGCCTATCACCTACAACTGTTAAGAAGGCATACAATAAGCTCATATCCGAAAATCTGATCTCAAGCGTCTATGCGCTAGTAAACTATCCCGCAATAGATAGAGAAATGGTCAGTGTATTCATTAAATCCCACGTAAGAAAATGGAATATGCTTGAAAATGCATTAGATGGACATTTCTACCTTAGAAGCAGAGTAAGATGTATAGGATCAGTAGCTGGAATACATGCCTTCTTCGCAATACCAAAGGGCACATTGCCGTATCTCAGAGAGTTCCTAGAAGGATTAAGAAACATGAATCTACTTGAGGACTATACGCTAGTAACACCCGCCTCAAAATGGTTCTACTCTGAGCCAGATCTAAAATACTTTAACTCAAAAACATTCACTTGGAAGATAGACTGGAATAAGATAAGGGAAATATATGAGGACGTAAAGCCAGAATTCATATCTGGAACAGATAAATCCGTAATGGATAAGCTAACCCTAGCAGACTTCAAGATAATAGATAGGCTAACAGTAAACGCGCGAATACGTAAGAAGGAGCTAGCGAAGTTTGCTGGATTAAAGCCATACGAATTATCGAGGAGAATAAAGTTCCTACACAGGGAAAAAGTTATACTAAAATACAGAGTAAGCTTAGGTCCTCGGATGATAGAGCATCTATCAGGATTCGCAGTAAACGCTAAATGCAACGGGTTAACAACAAGGAAAATAGCCGCATTCTTCAAAACACTACCCTTCCAGTCAACATTCATACCCACAAAGGATGGATTTCTAGCATTCATACTAATAACATCAAGCGCATTCATCCAGCTGTCATCACTGCTATATGAAAACTGCACAAAACTGGAGATAAGCTGGCTAGACTATAGATACAGCAAACTATGGAACATAGCCTACGAAGCATACAAAGACGGAAAATGGAACATGGACTACGACTTCATGGTAACAAAACCACTAGAAACAATAAAAAAGAAAATAGCGTTAGCAAACTAAAAGCAAATACCCTTAATTTAAACTTACAATGCGATTGTACCTCAGTCAATATAATTCCCCATAACATTAGTAGCCATAAAATTTTCACATAGTTTTTGTAACTAAGAGAGGGGAAATCTATTATCTCAATATCCATAACTATGGAAGGACTATAATCCCTCAATTCTCCTTTTAAAGTATTATTTCAGGCCTTCCTAGCCATCTTCTTCTCACTAAAAAGCATTAGAGTCTCTTAATACTCTTTTAAGATTCTCACGAAGCATAAGCTACTATTCAACCCCCAATTTTATATTAAAAACTTTTTGCATCTTCCTACCTAAAATGGAGACAATAATACTCACAGCATATGTCTTTCAATTCTCTTTTTTGAGAGTGTTTTTGTAGATAAAGAGGTTTGTTTTGACCGACGAATCTGTTATATGATTTTTAATATTTTTGTTGATTTTCAAAAATAATTTTTTAATAAATGTTTTTGGAATATTTTATCATAGTGGTTTTTTGTGAAAAGAGAATAAAACCATATATAAAAGGGTCAATGACTATAAGCCGCAAAATTGCCAAACGTTAAATTGAGTTAATGTTATTTATTTCTTGGTTTTATTCTTTCACATGGGTTTAGAGTTGACTAAAGATATTGAGGGTAAGTGTTTTTTCATTGAGGTTGATGGTGTTAGGTTGAATGTCTATGATTCTGGGCGCTTTAGGAGCTATGATAGCGATATTGTTATGTTGTTTCTTCACGGTTCTCCCGGTCAGATTAGTAACTGGAAGTTTCAGATAGCGTATTTTAGGGAGAAGTATAGGACTGTTGCTTTTGATCTTAGGGGCTATGGTAGGTCGGATAAGCCTGAGGTTGTTTCAATGGATGACTATATAAGGGATTTAGATGGCGTTATCGAGAGGCTTAACATTGATTTAGACCGTGTCGTTTTAGTGGGCCATAGCTTTGGTGGAATGGTTGCTCAAAAGTATGCTTCCGAGAGGAATATTTGGAGGCTTGTATTGATAGCTTCGCTGCCTAGGCTTAGGCCGGATATTTTCGATAAGATTGTGTGGCACCTGCCGCCGTTTTTCTGGAAGCCCCTTCTGTTTAAGAGGTACTTTTTGACAGAGAGGCTTTATAGGAATGTATTCTTCAGTAAGGCTTCTCCACCTGAGGTCTTTAGGGAGTTTATGGAGGATAACACGGAGTATATCGAGAATCTTCCGCCTCAATCGTTTAGATATCTGAGGTATTTCCTGGACTATGATGTGCGCGACCACGCGGATAAGATTAAGTGTCCGACGTTAATTATCGTGGGGAAGGATGATAAGGTAACGCCGCCGGAGTGTAGTGTGGAGTTGAATAAGCTCATAAGGAACTCGAGGTTAATAGTATTGGAGAACGCTGGGCACTTAATTCTGTACGAGAAGCCTAAGGAGATTAATAGGCTTATCGAGGAGTTTATTTCAATTCAGCAGTAGCCTTACTTTCACTCTCCTCAAGTCTTAAATTTTTATACCTCAATCACGGTATCCTAAACAGTCTATGATTGAGCTAGTGTACGATAGAGGGACTGTGCTACTGAAGGGCTATAATGGAGGAATTTTCCCACCAGGTATGCTTAGGTACGACCATAGGGTTAACGGCTACAGGTGCCTAGCATATAAGTACTACAGTATCGTTAAGTACCTGAAGCATAGGGGGATAAAGTTTAGAGACTATGTTCTCGACCTAGGATACTGCACGATTAGAAGGATTAGAGATTTTAACTTAAGAGGCTATCAGAGGGAGGCTCTTAGCTCCTGGCTGAAGAACGGCTGTAGAGGTGTCATAGTTCTCCCAACGGGCACTGGAAAGACGAGGGTAGCGTTAGCGGCTATAGGTGAGATACTTAAACCAACCTTGGTTGTTGTTCCCACTATTGAATTGATGGAGCAGTGGCGTAGAGCCATCCTAAGATACTTTAAGGCCTCGATAGGGTTCTACGGCGGTGGAAGGAAGGAGATTAAATGTATAACCATAGCAACCTACGATTCAGCCTATATAAACGCTGAAATACTTGGAAACAGGTTTATGCTAGCTATATTCGATGAAGTACATCACCTACCCAGCCCAGGGTACAGACAGATAGCCGAGCTACTAGCGGCGCCCCTCAGGATGGGATTGACAGCTACTCCTGAGAGGGAGGATCAAGCCCATCTAGACTTAAACTATCTCGTAGGTCCAATAGTCTACAGGAGGAAGGTGGTAGAGTTTTCAGGCAAGTATCTGGCAGACTTCGACGTAGTAACTGTTAGGGTTAAGCTATCGGATGTTGAGCGCATGCTGTATGAGGAGTATATGGGCAAGTTCAGGAAATACGTTGAGAGTAGGGGCATAAAGTTTAAGTCCATAGAGGACTTCAGGAAAATCATTCTTGAGAGCGGTCTGGACGTTGAGGCTCGGGAGGCTCTGCTTGCGTGGCATGAGGCCAGAAAAATAGCGTTTAACGCCGAGGGTAAGATTGAAGCCCTCAGGGAGATACTCTCCAAACATAGGGGCGATAAGATAATAATATTTACCGATAATAACGAGATTGTCAGGAGGATCTCTAGGGAGTTTCTTATACCTGAGATTACTCATAAGACGAGCGATAAAGAGCGTAGGATGGTTATGGAGGCTTTCAGGAGGGGAGCGTTGAAGACTATAGTTACGAGCAGAGTCTTGGAGGAGGGGATAGATGTTCCCGATGCAAGCGTGGCGGTAATACTCAGTGGAACGGGTAGTAGGAGGGAGTTCATCCAGAGGCTGGGCAGAATACTCCGTCCCAAGGGGGGTAAGCGTGCGGTTCTATACGAGGTAGTTACATCCAAGACTAAGGAGGTCTCAACGGCGCGTAGGAGGAAGAAGGAGGCTCTAGGATAGCATGCTTCCATCACCGCTACTTATAGCTAGGGTATCTAGGGGAGTAATATTCCCCAAGTACTCAATGCTCAGTGAAGACGACGTGAAGCTGGCGTCCGAGATAATCGATACATTTAAGTCCTCAGTTGGCGGAAGGAGGGGCGAGCTTGAGGATGCCCTCCAGCGGATAGAGAACAAGTACTTTAGGGTCGGCTTCGACTACAGGTTCATTAGGGGGCTAGCACACATACTTATGAGGAGGACTGTCTTTAAGAAGCCTAAGACAAAGGTGGATCCCGTTAAGGCTAGGTTCGAGCTTTTCCTCAGGGCAGCCAACAGCTACGGTGGATTCGTTTTAAATGAGGAGGAGAGGAATAGCGTCCTAAGGGAGGTGGCTGAGAAGTTCGGCATGACGGTCGATGAATTGATCGAGTGCTTTAACGCCGTGTACGAGGATGAGGAGATAGTGGCTGACTTTCAGGATATAGACCCAGTTAGCTTGCTGAGACAATACAATTTATCTATTGCTCAAACGCTACTGTTTAAGGCCCTCAATGTAGTGGCTGACGTTAAGGTCAGCGGTACCAATGCTAAGATACTTCTCTTCAATGCTAAGAGGCTTGGATTAATGTATTTCGCCGAGAAGCTCCCGGATGGGGTAAGGCTGACTATAGATGGTCCAGCCTCAATCCTAAAGCAGACGGAGAGGTATGGTACTAGGCTCGCGAAACTTCTACCGTATTTAATTGCGGCCGAGAGGTGGAGGATTAGGGCTAAGGTTAAGAGTAGGAGCGGCAGGGTATGTACATTCTATATGGACGACTTTAAGAGGAGACTCTTCCCGCAGATAGAGATGACCTACGAGCCGTATGACAGCGAGGTCGAGGAGCTATTCTACAGGAGATTCAAGAGGCTTGGGATCGACTGGAGCATAGTTAGGGAGCCGGAGCCTCTAGTGGCTGGAAACATGATATTCATACCGGACTTCGCGTTCGAGAGGGATGGGGAGAAAATATACCTGGAGATAATCGGCTTCTGGACGAAGGAGTATATCGAGAAGAAGCTTAGGAAGCTTAAACTGTTAAGGGATGTTAAGCTGATTATAGCGGCTAACGAGGAGCTCTACTGCTCTAAAGTATTCAAGGATGTCCCACACGAGGTAATATTCTTCAGAAACAGGCTTTCAGCCGCCGAGGTGTACATTAGGTTAAAGAAGCTTATGGGAAAAACCGTGAAGAAGGCGAGCTTTAAAGGCGAAATCAGGATTCCCGAGGAGCTTAAAGAGTACCTATCAAGCATTAAGGAGGAGCCACTATCTAAAGTAATGGAGATAATGGAGAAATTCGGCATCACATCCAAGGATGCTATGAATATTCTAAAGAGAATGGGATTTGAGATCGTGTGGAGAACTCTGGATGCGGATGATGTCATAGTTAGAAGGAAAAGCTAAAAACTAGTATCCATACTGTAACGTAACTAAGTCATTTAAATTAACTAAGATGGTATTCTACGGGTACTCGTACTCGGCGGCTCACACTAAGCGGCTCAATGCGAACTGGTATACTCTCCTTTAAGCTCCTAGGCCCCCTCTTTAAGACCAGCACTAGGTATATCTCATTTACATTACTGGTTAAATCGGATGAAACCTGAAGCTCTCTCTTCCTCATTGTAATAAACTTTCTAAACGGCAGGTTTTCATCCTCCGTGAATATAATCCATCTATCCACTATCTGAGGCCTCCACACGACAGCATATGTTCCGCTCTCCTCCACTTCAAGGAGCTTTTCATCGTGTACGAGACCAAGCGCTCTATTAAATCTCCTGATGTATAGCCCAGCCTTATAGCGTGTGAGGCTTGTCCTCAAGCTAATCCTAAGAGCATCCTCATGAATTCTCACATACACAGTAGCCTCATCCCTCCCATCCGGGCTTCTAATAGAAAACACCTCATTTCCAACGGTTATTGCATAGCTCCTAGGGGTGAGAGGAGGAGAAATATAGATGTTATTCCCCTAATAACTTAACCTAATTTTTAGAAATTCATAGAATAAACAGTTGTGCTACGCTATAACTATACATAAATAAACAGACACGGATCTAGTGGATGTTAAGAATATTAAGCTATAGAAGGATGATATCAAGCAGGTAAACGTTATAGCTGGAGAAGAAACATCCAACGTAAACTTCCAACTCGAGAAGTCAGGGATTATTTCAACGAAATGGAGACTCCCATCCTTAAACGGTCCTATAAGCAGGTTATCATCTTCAACTATACTTCCCCCCAGAAGCAACCCGGCGACGGTACGGTAAGTAAAGAGCAAGGTTCGGAGATGAAAAGCCTAAGTGTATTTAAGCCTACATAGAATAAAGTTTAACATACTCTAGAGAAGGTTACTTAACCTTTCTTTAGTTCTTCTCTCACCTTTATAATAGTGTCGTCTTTGACCGGAAATCCCCATTCTATAAAATATTGCGTGAGGTCCCTACCGGAGAATTTACAAAGGTAATAGAGAAAAAGGTTGAATTTGTCAACTGGATCCTTAGGTATTTCATCTTGAGTGAGATTTAGCCATGCTCTATAGGTTTTCTTGAATGGCTCCCACCCGATCATGTTCTTAATTATAAGGAGCTTATGAGTTTCTGCATCGTTATTTTTAAAGTTAGGCCACTGTTTTAGCCTTTTCTCCTCGCCCGTCCTTGCAGCCATCATAGCGTAGTAATCATCAAGCGTCTTTCCAGATGATACTGAGTAGTCATACCACACGCCCCCCTGTTTTATCTTTGCCTTAAGCTTCTCAGCAACATATACCATTTTAAAGTTGGCTGATGATTCGGCATTCCAGACCCACCTATAGTCAATGTCGAAGTCGTGCCCTAGCTCGTGAAGAATTCCGAACAACCAGTCGCCTTCATTTATTTGTTTTATGGCGTCAGGTACGTACTTTGAATACCATTTTATGGGGTTTCCAGCAACCGCCCAGCCGCCAGGATACTCATCAACTTCTTTAATGACTATTTTCTCGCCGCCGTAAGGCACAGTACCCACTAGCTCTTGGTATGCCTCATAGGCTAAATCAAGCTTTCGAAGCCAGTCAAGGACGTTGTTGAATAGATCGAAACTTCTCTTCTTAAGATTTAGTATTATATGTTCTCCTTCTACAATTACTCTTTCTTCGTCCTTTATCTTAAGCTGAAAAGAGTACCTTCTCTCTCTCCAGCTAATTATCAGGCTTAAATCTTCTCTATAGCTTATATTAAAGGTATGTATGTAGACTGCCGAATTTATGTTAAACTTCCAAGAAGATAGGGTTTCATCTCCAAGGCTCAAGTTCATCAAAATATTTCCAATTCGACTGCCATCAGTAGTATAGACATAGACCTTAGCAACCAATAATTCCTCAGTATAAGAAACCCACAAGTGCTTATCAACCTTAATTATGAGTTCCGTAGTGCCTAGTTTTAATATAAAGAGGAATATGAAAACAGTCGATACGACTGCTAAGAATAGGATGAACCAGACAAGCTTAGACATATTAAAATAGATAAATTAGCGATATTTATAAAATTTTAGTATAATGTCTTTCATATAACAACCTAGTTTCAAGTGAGCATAAAGATCATTAGCGCTACTCCAGTATCTCTAGTATTCTACCTATGGCCTTCGTTCTCGATTCTCTAAGCATAAATATTTCTCCTTCACGTATATACCATGGATGATACATGAACTCTAGCACAACCCTACCAGTATCGCCAGTCCTCATGGGCTCCTTCTCCATTTCAACGAAGCTTACGGTGCTCCTAATAGAGTGCATGTGAAAAACCGCCTGATAGCCACGCTTAATAGTTGTCGGGTGACGTAGTATAGTGACTTTAGCTATAAACTTCTTCACGCTCATAGGCTTCACGCTTCTATCCAGTAGCACCTGACCCTTCTCAATCTCATCGTAGTGTATGTTTGCGAGGGCAAGCGTAGCATACTGTCCAGCATATATCCTGTGTACAGGTATCCTATTCACCTGTATAGACCTAACCCTAACGTTCCTCCAACTCCCATCCTTAAACGGTCCTATAAGCAGGTTATCATCTTCAACTATACTTCCCCCCAGAAGCAACCCGGCGACAACGGGACCTACGCCCTTAACGTTGAATATATCCTCGACGTATAGTTTAGCTGGATTCTTAACCTCCTCCTTCCACGACCTCTTAGGCGGGAGATAGTTCAGGAAGCTGAGCAGAAGCTTTATTCCCTCCCCAGTTACGCTCGACACCTTAAATACTGGCACTATACGTCCGCTCGCGATATGTCTAGCAGCCAGAACAGCATCGTTTTCATCCTTGACCATAAATGGAACCTTATCAATACCAGGTAGCTTCAATATCCTATATATCTCGTTAATAGTCTTTTCAATAACGTGCTTAGGTGTCATGTCGATTTTAGTTACAACTATAAACACAGGTATCCTGAGGGCAATACAAATGCCGAGATGCTCCCTACCCATCCTCAGAAGGCCAGCATTAGCCCCGACAACAATCATAGCATAGTCCGGATGCCTGGACATAACACCCTTAAGGGTAGTTCTTAAATACCTCTCATGGCCGCCTAGGTCAACGAGGGAAATAACCTTAATAGACTTAAGGTAGATTTCGGCCTCATTCAGAGGTGAGACAAGAGAGTAGTTGACGGGCTCACTATCGAGGGAGAATCCTAGGTGTTTCTCGGAGATTGATGACGTCCTGCCGCTCTCTATCTCGTGCAGAAACCTGGCGATTCTACGCATAGCTGAGCCTTCGCCGTCATCAAGTTCGCCAGTACACAGTACGCTAATTAATGTGCTCTTACCAGCATCGACGTTACCCAACGCAGTAACGGTAATGAATATCGGAGGCTTATCCTCCCTGCTACATCTAACCAGGACCTCAGCTACATAACGTTCACCAATCTTCCTCCTCCTCACAACAACGATCTTAGCTCCAATAATCGATGCAACCTCTTCCAGAGTCTTCAAAGACTCATTTAAAACCTTACGTGAAACACCTTTAACCAAGCCATCGTCAGTAACTCCTATAACGTAAAAGGCCTCGCCACCACCCTCGGCAAGCCTATACTTCATCTGTGATGCAAGTTCCTCGATACGTTCGCGATTGATACCAGTAAGCTTAAGCTTATACTCTATGCTACCATCATCCCTCTCGGGAGGAAGCCTCTCAATCAAGGAGTTTCACTTGTAAATATACTTTAGGGTTATCTATAAATCTATAGCGGTCATCATCTATAATCGTATTTATAATTTTATCTCTATTAAATATTACTGTATCTATTTATGCGAACATTTTTATATAAGCTTCTCCTATTACCATAAGGGGTAGTTATTTGGCTACTTCGTGTATGGTTGGAGTAACGCCTGAAAAGGCTATTGAGCTGGTTAAAAAGGGGAGAACAGGCGATATTGTAGCACTTAAATATTGGCTTAATAAACCTGATGCTAAGGTAGATCCCAAGAACTTAGGTGTGCTCATCCGCATTCCTCTATTAACTATATCATTAGCACGTACTCCCAGCATAAGGGTGGTGGATGGTATTCTCGTATGTAAAGCCTTCCTCTCCGAGGATATACTGCCAGATGAAGTAAAAATTGAGGAGAATATCGTAGGACAGGTTGAAGGATTAAAGATCTATAAGGTCTCAGTTAGAATACCATTTGATGATTTAGTAGGTATATTCTTTCCACTAAAAGATATAGATTAACATCAACAATTTCTAAAATATTTTCCTATAGTAAATCTATTTACATATACCTTACTATTTAATATATTTCTATATTTTATTTTAGGAATGTAGTTTGCAAACATATTTATATAAGTCTCTCATACATTACCTGGGGTAATTACTTGTCTACTTCAAAGGCTGTGGGAGTAACTCCTGAAAAAGCTATTGAGTTAGTAAAGAAGGGTAAGATGGGTGCTATTGTAGCTTTTAAATACTGGCTTAATACGCCTGACGCCGAGGTTAACCCTGAAAACCTAGGGATACCAGTCCATGCATCCATGTTAACGATATCGCCATCTCATACTCCCAGCATAAAGATAGTGGATGATATACTAGTGTGTGAAGCGTTCTTCTCCGAAGACGTATTGCCGGACGAGGTTAAAGTCGATAAGAATGTTGTGGGCGAGGTCGAGGGATTAAAGATCTATAAGGTCTCAGTTAGAATACCATTTAATAACATAGTAGGCATATTCTTCCCGAAGAAGGACGTGGAATAAGAGACTTCGATGTGTACTGAAACATCTGGTACCTAAACACGTATACGTCTGTTTTTCCCGATTCGTTAAAGCTAAAGTAGATAAATTCATTCTTATTATTTGTGAGGACAACAATAGCATTATTCCTATCATTCGAAGTAATAATGATGCTTACAGGAATAATCGAGTATATGGGTATTCTACAGAGCCTATTTCCTAGATGGACGTTTGCTGAAGCCTTCTCTCTGGGGGATAAATTTCTAGTATATCACGTGATACTATTTCTAATAGCCTTAACCATGGGTGTGCTGACGGCTCTACCCCTAAAAACTAATATTTTGTCAAAGTTTCTATACTCCCTGGGATTTTTAGTTACCTACTGTAGCACAGAGGATGCATTCTGGTTTATAGGCAGGATACTTATTGGAGGAGGAACATGGATCAAGCCATACGAGTGGACATGTAGGCTCTTCGGAGCAGTAACGTATCCAGTTGTCATACCTGTATACTACTTCGCTGGCCCGTTCTTCATCTTAATAGCTAGGTGGATAGAGCTGGAATTCTTTAAACAAGGGAGATAATTTCCCGATAAAGATTTAAGCTATCATAGGCTAATAATTGTGATAAAACATGTATTGGCCGTGGAACCTCTGGTTCTGGTTCTACAACTACCTTATGAGCCTATACATGCCGTACTACCTACTCCCATACTATCCAGTGTTCTACTATCCATACTACATGTACCCATACATGTGGTATAGGCCCACGCCCTCAGACATAATCTACATGGACATGTTAATGGAGTCGCTACATAGGCAACAGATGATGCGAATGTTCTGGGATACGAGCAACTACATCTCGAGGCTGCAGATGCGGATGTGGAATGATAAGGTAAGGGAGTGGGAGAAGGAAAAGTATTCGATGGATGTCTGGTAGTCCGCCAGCCACAATCGCAGAAGTTCATGATTCAGCGTATATGGTTGCTGTATCTATATATCGGATCCTAGGTTGCTTATAGTCTCTAAATCTAATAAAGCGTATATAGGAGTTTAATCCATTAATTAAACATGGTTAAGATAGCTTTCTTTGAAATAGAGGGATGGGAGAAGCCGTATCTCGAGAAGGAACTTAAAGAACACGAGCTTTTCTTCGAGGGCGATATATTAACACGACACTACGATTTATCTAAGATTAAGGGCGTTGATATAGTCAGTACTTTCATATACTCAAGAGTTGATAAGGAGGTTATCAACCAGCTTCCAAATCTCAAGGCCGTTATAACAAGGTCTACAGGCTTCGATCACATAGATACTGAGGAGTGTAAAAACAGGGGGATAGCAGTATTTAACGTACCAGCATACGGCATAACTACGGTAGCCGAGTATACAATACTCTTAATACTATCCTTACTCCGAAGAATTAAGATTGTTGAGGAAGTAATTAAAAGACCCCACTACCTTCCAAAGGATGTTAGGGGATACGAGCTTAATGGTAAGGTTTTGGGAGTTATAGGTACCGGCAGAATAGGTAGTCATGTAGTTAAGCTGGCACATGCATTCGGCGCAAAAATCATAGCCTACGATATAATTAAGAGGAAGGAGCTCGAGGAAAAGTACGGCGTAAAGTACGTGGACCTAGATACCCTGCTCTCAACCGCGGATATAATAACTATCCACGTACCATATACTCCACAGACACATCACATGATAAATAGGGAAAACATAACTAAAGTGAAGAAGGGAGCGCTCATAGTAAACACAGCTAGAGGAGGAATAATAGAAATAGATGCCCTCATAGAGGCACTCGAGGAGGGAAGGATTGCTGGAGCGGCTTTAGATGTAGTTGAGGGAGAATGGGTTCTTAGAGGAGAAATAGATGTATACGGTAAATCTAAGACAGCGTCCCAAAAGGAGCTTAGAGATGGTGTATTAGTACATTTACTGAAGAAATATCCAAACGTTATAGTAACGCCCCACATAGCATATAATACTTGGGAAGCCCTTCACCGAATACTTGAAGTCACGGTAAATACTATAAGAGGCTTTCTCAAAGGAGAAGAATTAAATAATAGAAT
>Ga0190367_1001281_pt1 | contig 14852 bp, 15 predicted proteins | sample 4872181011_MG_FD_171838 | JGI IMG/M metagenome (GOLD analysis project Ga0190367, IMG submission 171838) | Hydrothermal vent microbial mat bacterial communities from Southern Trench, Guaymas Basin, Mexico - 4872-18-10-11_MG | ecosystem: Environmental > Aquatic > Marine > Hydrothermal vents >...
CTGCGTTTTACCGGTGCCATACTCCCCCACGATCTCCGTCACCGCACCAACCTCCACGCCTCCGCCGAGAAGCCTGTCAAGCCCTTTTACACCAGTAGACAGGCGCTTCTTAGTTATAGGTAGTTCTGTTGCTCTTCTTATCTCATACCTACCTTGCTCTTTAATAATAGCGATAGCTCTTTCCCTAAGTTTACCTACATCCTTGACTAAATCTGAAAGGTAAGTAAGTGTAGCTTCATCTATCGTTGCTAGGTCCACGTAACTTCTTACCCCTATTCTTCTAAGAAATGTCCTTGCCCTTCTCCCACTCACAGCTATGTCAACATATCTATAGCCTAACAATGTTTTATAAAGACTGGTTATGTCACTCAGCTATGACAGGATAGCTGAAAGGTACGATGAGCTCTATGGAGAGGAGCAGAGAGCAAAGTATAGAGTTACGCTTAGATATGTATTTACGAAGGAAGCTACTCTGCTGGACGCAGGCTGTGGTACGGGGCTATTACTTGAACATGTGAGGGATGTTGAATATTACGTGGGAATAGACGTTTCGAAAAACATGCTGAGAAAAGCCGTTAAAAGAGCTAAGGCCGTAAGAGTATTATGCGATTTTGTAATGGGGAGTGTGGAGCTTATGCCTTTTAGAAACCTATGCTTTAACATACTACTAGCGTTTACGGTTGTGCATGAGGCCCCTCTACTGGTTAGAGAGGCTAAAAGAGTAGTAAAGCAAGGAGGTTTAATCTCAATTACGCTACTTAAGAAAAGTGAGAAACTGAAAAATGTGTTAAAGAAAGGGATCTTCTCTGGAGCAAGGAACAAGGTGATAATAAATGATCAGAAGATAAGGGATATAATATACATAGCTATGCGATGATTTAGTGTCTTACATAGTAGAGGAGTTATGGAATGTTAATAAAGAGGGGTTCTTGGGTTCTCTTATATTTTAAAGAGAATAGGTTTTACTTAGCACGTGCTGGAGAAGGTAAGCTTAACACTAATGAGGGAATAATAGATTTAGATTCTCTGGTCAATAAAAGTTACGGTATTAAAGGTAAAACACATTTAGGATTAGAATATATAGTCTCAAAACCAGACTTAATCACCCTATTTAAGATATTTAAGCGCAAGACACAGGTAGTTTATCCCAAGGACATTGGAACTATCGTGCTTCTGGCTGACATATGTCCAGGCTCATTAGTTGTAGAGGCGGGCACAGGCTCAGGTTTTTTAACCGCCATACTCGCTAATTTCGTTAAACCTAGTGGTAAAGTATTCACATATGAGGTTAGGCGTGAGTTCCAGGAAGTAGCTATTAAAAACTTAACTATGGTAGGGCTAGAGAGGTATGTAGAATTTAAGTTAAAGGATATAAGAAAGGGGATAGATGAGAAAGAGGTTGATGCCGTAATTCTTGATATGCCTGATCCCTGGAATGTAGCGGATATTGCATTCTCCTCATTACGTAGTGGTGGAAAAATTGTCTGTTTCTTACCGACCATTAATCAAGTTGAGAGGGTGGTTGAAACACTTAAGGAAAGAGGTTTTATAATGATAGAGGTAAGAGAGATATTAGAGAGAACATATAAGGTAAAAAGGGGGGAGACAAGACCCGAAGTTTTCATGATCGGACATACAGGATATATAGTTAGTGGAGGTAAGCCCTAGGACTATTTAACTCTTTTAGTTCCTTCCTCAATAGTCCTATAGTATACCTTAAAGGAGACATCACCTGAAAGGCTTTCAGCTATAGCTCTAACTCTTTCCGGCTCAGTTCTATGGATAGATCTAAACTTGTCATCCATGACGTGTTCATAGGGTATATATTGCTGAACAACGAATACGGCCTTTTTGTTCTCACATATCTCCTCTAACTCCTTTCCTATTTTGATTACATCATTTTCTGAAATGAGACCTGGAATAAGGGTTGTCCTAAACTCGACAAAGGGGACTTTTAGAGCTAGTTTTATACTCTCTACTATTTTAGGAATGAAATTAGCCGTTTGCTTCATGGGAAGACCTATTGACAGTGAATATTTGTATATATCCGAGAGAGGTGCCTTAACATCTATAGCTATATGATGGAGAAAAGGTAGTAATTTTTTAAGTAGATGAGGATTAGAGCCGTTAGTATCAAGACTTATAGGAAGCGACGTTTCCTTCTTAATTTTCTTAAAAAGATTTAGCAAAGCTTTATATTGAAGAGTTGGTTCACCTCCAGTGGTGTGAAAATAATCTAAAAAATTTTTAACTTCATTGACTCTCTTTAAAATGGTATTTATAGATACTTTTTTCCTATTACATCCTCTAACTACATGTGAATTACCGCACCATGGGCATTTAAAGTTGCAGAAGCTTGTCCATAAGGTAAAGGATATAGAACCTAGTACATCTACTAGGCTTATCTCCTTCCATCCAGATATGTAAAGAAAATAATCTCTACTATAGTACATCACGGCTTCCATAGTTAGTTCTTAATCTAAACTCGGCTTTCTTACCGATATTCCAACTCTTTATAGGTCTGTAATATCCAACTATCCTACTCCATAAATCCACTTCTTCCCCACATTTAGGACACTCAGAAAATGTGCCCACAGCTCTCCAACCGCACTTTCTACATACAGCTATAGTAGGAGTTATACTAAAATACACAACCTTCGTGTTCATGGCTATCCTTCGAACTAGCTTTTTAAGAGCATCTGGATCAGGAGTTTCATTAAGAAATAAGTGCATCATTACACCTCCTGTAAATTCCTGCTGCACTTCACCTTCCCATAGTGCTCTTTCAAATATAGATACATCAGAGTAATAAGGTATCACACTGTTGCTGTAGAAAACCGCTGTACCATCGGTCGGAATGAAAACTTCTCCTTTCTTAATCTTTTCCTTAAATAGCCTATAATCTAGCATTGCAAATCTGTATCCTGTTGACTCACCAGGTATTTCTTCTACATTGTATAGATAGCCATCTAGGTGCTCATATTCTTCAGCTCTTTCCCTAATGATATGTATCATCTTCTTCATCACAGTAACAGCCTCATTGATCTTTCTTCGCTCAGGGTCGAGCCATAAATCAGGTTCTCTCATAAAATTAGCTGCTGCTTCCGGCAAACCTATAACTCCAAATGTGTTATAATGATTCTTAAGATGACCTAGGTAGAGTTTTGTTAAAGGCATAAAACCTCTAGTTATATTTACCTCATAACGCTTTCTCCAAGTTAATAATACTTTCCTAGCCATCTCCATATAGGAGTAAAGCATGTCTTTGAAGATCTCCCATTCCCCTTTACTAAGTATAGCTAGCCTAGGTAGATTAAGCGTAACTACACCTATACTACCTGTGGCATCAGGGATAGCCCATATTCCATAAGTTTGATGTTTAACACTTATTCCCCCCTTGTTTTCATGTGGAGAGAAGTTTAAGAAAAGCTTTATATTATTAAACACTTTAGATGTATCTATTGTAAGTCTACAACACATAGCATATAAAGCTTCAACGTTAGATGAATAACCATTAAGAAGGTAAGCTGTACCTCTTTTGGCTAAAGCCTCGAATATCAGGTCTGTTACCCCACTCCACCTCCTTCCGTTCCAGTCAAAGTCCTTAGTAAGCATTAAGGTAGGTATAGGGAACGTGAAGGGCTGGCCCACAGCATCTCCTTCTATGTATAGCTCAAATAATGCCTTGTTAACCATCAAAGCCTCATCTAGATAATCCCCGAGTTTACCTACGACCTTTCCATTCACATAAGCGTTCCCGTCTAGCATGTCCTTGCTAGTGTCTATAAGTAAGGTTATGTTAGTAAAGGGAGACTGATAGCCAGCCCTGGCCGGGTAATTAAGCTCAAACAACATTCCTTGAAGTATTTGCTTAAGCCTAGAATAGCTAATATTATCGTTTTTTATAAAAGGAGCGATAAACAGGTCAAATGCGCTTACTGCCTGAGCGCCTGTCCACTCCTGAGCGGCCATGAAGAAGTAATTGACCAGATGAGCAACTGCTGTATCAAGGTGTTTAGCAGGTTTAGATATTATATTGAGAGTTTTAAGCCCATTCCTCAATATTCGTTCAAAGCTCCAACCAGCACAGTAAGGTATCCATAGAGAGTGAGGAAGTTTATGTATATGAATATCCCCGCTAAAGTGTGCGTTAATTCCTTCCTTGGGAAGGAAATCTGCTAAGATAGAAGATTTTTTAATTAACCTTTTATAAAGAAAGTTCATAAAATTACTATAACTTAAGTTAGTGTTAGCATTCTCCTTAACCTCCCAATCAGCCTTCCTTAAGTACTCTTCTTCAGCAATAAACACTAACGACTTCTTCTCAGCTAGTATTTTCTCACTTCTTATAGACATAATGGGAAAAACCCCGAAATTCCTTAAAATTTAAAGTAAATTCTAACTAAAATAAAGGGTACCCAAAGATATCATTGAAAGTGAAAATTCTATCCTCTTATATATCTACAACAGTTCTTAGTACATACTTTTCATTTACTTTACTTATTTCCATCATGTGATATGTAGCTGCCTTTACGACAGCTCTCGATTCATGTTTTTCAGGATTATACTCCTCACCCCATGCTTCGCCCACGAGCCTATATTCGGAATTTTCTTTGCTTATTTTTATTTTAAATTTTGAGAATAACAAATTTTCTGAGTCAAAATAGTAAAGAAGTTCCTCGAGCCAGTTATAGAGTAGGGAATGTAGATCAAAGCCTGTTACCTTTATCTTCCTACTAATTTTATGATCTATGCGTGATGTATCTGTCATAATCTCGAACATAGCTAATGCTATGTACTCAAAGGCCTCCTCCAAAGTATCCCCCTCAGCTTCAAGTAGTACATCAGCCGTGTGAGGAAGCAGCCTATACTTCCCTGGCATAATAGTTCACATTGGCGCCGGGGCCGGGATTCGAACCCGGGAGCCCCCGAAGGGGCATGGGCTCTCAAGGCCCACCCCTTAGTCCACTCGGGCACCCCGGCTCTTCATGTTCTTTGTTTACTGCTTAAAAATATAACTATCTGTTGAATGCTAAAAGCGATGGAAAGTATGTTAAGAGAGCAGAGAGAGGAGTTAAACACCTATAAGATAAGAGCTAGATTTATCCCTATAATGTTCATTGTCTTCCTGATGTTATTTGTAGCTGGTTCCTTGACCCCCCTTCCTCCTGACTTAGCTAGGATGCTGTATGAGCAGTTAAATAGGACAGCCTATGAGATAACTAAGGATAAGGATTTAGAGATTTTGACATTTAGGATATTTATCAATAATGCTAGGGTAGCTATAATGTGTGTAATACCTTTAGTAGGCATGTTCTTTAGCTTCTTTGTAATGTTCTCAACAGGTCTAGGCTTAAGCGCCTTCTCTATGTTCTCAGATCGCAGTAGAGTTGAGTTACTCTCAATGACCTTAAGTGCTCCTCATACGTGGTTAGAGATATTTTCGATATCTTTGGTTAGTGCAGAAAGTATAGTGCTTAGTTACTTATTCTTTAAAAGATTGCCTGTTAGAAAGGAGCTAGGCATCACCTTATCTATACTATTTCTCTCGCTTTCGGTGTTAGCCTTAGCCGCTGGTATAGAAGCTATGCTTATACTTGGAGGGCTCAGAGGTTAGGAATAGGAATAAGAAACTATATTTCCGTCCCATGTTTTTCTGTGATTGGTGAACAAAAATGATACCTGTCTTAAATATAAAGACTCTTGACGATGTGGAAGTTAAAGGTAAGACCGTGTTGGTAAGAGTAGATTTTAACTCGCCAGTCGACCCTGTGACTAAGAAGATAACAGATGATACAAGAATAAGGACTCATGCAGAGACTACCTTAAAGGAGCTTATGGAGAAAGGTGCTAAGGTAGTGGTTTTAGCTCACCAAGGAAGGAAGGGAGATCCTGACTTTATAAGTTTGAGTGCTCATGCAGAGGTTTTAAAGAAAATACTCGGATCATCCGTTAAGTTTGTAGATGACATATTTGGTGAGAAAGCAAGAAGTGAGATAAATAGCCTAGATGAGGGGGAGCTGCTCCTTTTAGAAAACGTTAGGATGTGGGACGGTGAGACTAAAAAGTTAAGTGCCGAAGAACATGCTAAGAGCGAGATGGTGAGAGCTTTAGCTCCCTTAGTAGATGTATTTGTTGTTGATGCATTTGCTGCTGCGCATAGAACTCATGCTTCTTTAGTAGGTTTCGCACCTGTGGTTAAGGAGGTCGTAGCTGGTAGAGTGATGGAGAGGGAGCTTAGATCTTTAGTAAAGGTTTTAGAGGAGCCTGAGAGACCCTGTATCTACATACTTGGCGGTGCCAAAGCTGAGGACTCGGCTGACGTGGTAGATTCTGTTCTTTCTAAAGATAGAGCTGATTACGTTTTAACAGGCGGCTTGGTAGCTAACCTATTCCTAAAGGCTAAAGGCTATGATCTAGGTAAAGTGAACGAAGACGTACTTGAGAAAAAAGGGTTTATGAGCCTTATACCTAGGATAAAGGAGCTATTAGATAAGTATCCCTCTAAGATAGTTTTACCTGAAGACTTAGCAATAGATGATGGAGGCAGAAAGGAGATAAGTATCTCAGATCTGCCTACCGAGAAAGTCATAAAGGATATAGGTATAAATACCGCTAAGAGGTACTCCGAGCTAATAAAGGATGCTAAAACTATCGTTATGAACGGTCCTATGGGAGTATTTGAGGATAAAGGATTTGAGGTAGCGACTAAAGAAGTATTTACAGCTATCTCAGAGTCGAACGCTTTCTCCCTCATAGGAGGAGGACACACTATAGCTGCAGCATCCAAGCTAGGTTACTTAGGTAAGTTCTCACATGTAAGCACTGGAGGAGGAGCTCTCATTGAGTACTTGGTTAAGGGCACATTGCCTGTGATAGAAATCTTAAAGAAGTACTCTAGGTGAGATTGTGGGATGGGAATATAGGGAGCTAAAACCTCTACCTGAGAAACACGTCATGGTAATAGGTATTCCCGACGTTGGTTTAGTAGGGCCTATAGCAACTTCTTTCCTTGTAAAAAACCTTAAACTCGAGCTCGCTGGGTATCTGGATTCTGAGACGTTACCTCCTTTAATGCTTTTCCATGATTCTAAGCCCTTAATGCCCTTAAGAATTTACAGCGATAGTAAAACTCTCTCAGTTTTTTACTCAGAGATAGCGTTACCTCCTAGTGAAATGCACTCATTTTCTGATTATTTAATGAAGTTAGTTACTGAGAGTGGAGTTGAGAGGATAATAATGCTTGGGGGGATCGCCGTTCCTAATAGGATGAGCATTGAGAAACCCAAGGTTTATGTAGCCGCTGTTCGTGAGGAGGACAGGAAATTCTTCTCTGAGAAGAACTTCTTGTTACTAAAAGAGGGGTTCGTGAGCGGTGCTTATGCAACTATATTAAAACAGTGTTATAAAAGAGGCTTTTCAGGAATAGCTTTACTAGCTGAGTCTCACCTCAACTATCCTGATCCAGGTGCTGCCGCATCCGTACTGAATAGCCTCAGCTCCATACTTAATGTTAAGATAGACGTTAAGCCTCTCCTTGAACAGGAGGAAGAGATAAGAGTAAAGCTAAGAGAGCTTATGAGGAGAACCATGGAATCTATGAGAACCTCAGGTAAGGAATATGAGTTCACCGTACCGGCTATGTACGCTTAGGAAGGTGATATAGGTGGAGGAGTGGTTCTTTGAGTATATAAGAAGGATTAGAAAGGAAATAGACAGGATGATAAGTGAGATAGAGGAATCTCTCACAAAACCTCTCATAAGCTTTGAGAAGAAATGTCTTACTCCACTTTACGAAATTAGAGATTCAGAAGATGAGCTGATATTATACGTTGATCTTCCAAAAGTTAAGAGTAAGGACGATATATCCGTCACTTTAACTGAAGAGAAGGTAATAATCGAGGCTAAGACCTCAACTCCAGTATGCTTCGGAGACATACCTATCTACTCAGGCCAGAACTATGATAGGTATTATGCTGAGATAAGGTTACCCGTTCCTGTAGATGCTAAGAAAGCCAAAGCTAGTTATAAGGGAGGAATATTAGAGGTTAGATTGCCTAAGAAGGTTAAGAGGTATAGAGTTAAGATAGAATGAGCTAAAGATTCTTAACTTCTTGTCATTCCAGCTTACTTAGCCTCTTAACAAGCTCTTCTATACTCTCTATTCTTGATATAGCCAGCGGCAAACCTTCCTTCTTAGCTATCATTATAGCTAACTCGTCTATCTCCTTAGGTCCGTGAAGTATAACTAAGGCAGGTTTTAACCCGCCCATTCCTGCTTGCATAGCTTTTATTGCTATCAGAGGGCTTCTACCTCTTTTAACGTTCGTAAATATCGCGGCTCTCTGGGTGGTTGTTCCATATAGTTTTATGTAATCAAAGGACGGTACATCTAAGACAAGCTTTATGCTGTCTACTATTGTATACCCAAATATGTAAGCGTCTTTAAGGCTATTACCTACTATTAGCTCCGCATCTAGTATATCACATAGCTCCCTTATCTTCAAAGGATCAGAGAACTCTCTCATATCGATGACAGCTTCTCTGAGGTTATCTGAGGCTAGAAATATCCTGTATAAGCCTGTGGTAGCGTAACCACCCTTTTTCTTATCGGTATTTATTAAGCTATTAACAAATTTTTTCACGAAACGGTAGCCTGGATACTTCCTTCTACCGCTCTCATAGTCACTTATCACAGAGGCAGAGATTCCCATGTTCTTAGCAAGTTCTACTTGTGATATCCTAAATAGCTCTCTCCACTTTCTCATAGCCTTACCTGGGTTAGCCGAGAGCATGATATCTCCAGCTATCCTTATGGCTAGCTCTTTGAGGCCTATTTCATTAAAAGTATCGTTACTCATCGCATTACCAATATCGTTACTTAAATAAATTCATTGAGCTAAAAACATATAATCTGATTTATCAAAAATTAAGGACCTTTTCCTATTTTTTCCCTGTAAATAGCGGTTATTAACAGCTCCTTTCCACATTGCGGACATGTGCCTACTTCTTTATATATATACTCTCCTTTCCTCGCTCCTTCCTCTGTTCTCCTATATCCACAGGACTCGCACTCTAACACTTTAATTATTTTATATTTTGGTGGATTTATTTTAAATAATTTAAAAGCATTAAAACCTAATATTCCAGAGAATAAGAGTGTAAACATTGAAATGTTAAGATACTCATCCTTCCTTGTACCTGAATACAAGAGTATAAAAAATATTCCAAGTATTATTAATGCTATAAAAAGCAGCATATATATCGGAAGCCATTTCTTCTTAACCTCATAGACTCTTTCTTCTATACTCATGATGCCACCTTAGGGACATATTCCAACGGTATTACCGACACCTACCACAATAACCTTGCTTCCTTCACTACTGCGCTCAGCTATAACCCGTTTAACTATATTTACAGCCCTCTTAGCTGACTCATAAAGTTTCTTATTAATCACAGAAAGAGCTTCTATCTCAGACATCTTTATTAAAAGAGCGTAAAGAGGTATTTTATTTGCCGTAGCTATTTCCTCAATGTTAAACTTCTCTACTCCAGTGCCTCCTATAGCCACTCCAAATCCCTGAGATATACTGCCACTTTCTTCGCCTTCAAGCTTTAGAGCAGCGTCAACCGTTATTATCATGGATATAGGACCATATTCCTTAATTACCCAGTTTAAAGCATCGTCAAGTCTTCCCGTAGTCCCCCCTGGACCTTTAGCTTTAATGACTATTACTTCTCTTCCGTTAATATCTATCTTTGAGACTATTGTATCCTTAATAGGTTGTGTTATGCTTCCCTTATTTTCATGTATAAGAGTAGATGCCACTATAGGACCCACTGAATCGCCCACAGGTAATCCTTTATTAAAAGCCTCAATAGAGCTTTCAAGAGCTCTTACATCCTCAGTTATAAACGGAAGTAATGAGTATATTTGCATGAGAAGCCAGAGACTCTTGAACTTCCTCGCTATTCTATAATAGTGATTTATCACTTTATATATATAATTAAGTATTCTTGTCGCATCGATCAGGTCGATTAAATTCTTTAGTTCATAGTCTATATTCTCTGGGAGCATATTTTTTACCTCTCTCTCTAAAACTTCCTCAGTTGTTAGAAGTATGTGCTTTATCTTCTTCACAATACCGAAGGGATCTAGGCTAGTAGGCTGGATTATGGTCATCTCTGTTAGGTCTTTAACTCTGTCCTCTACTTCCCTTAATTTAGAATAATCGACTTTTTTACCCTTAAAATGTTCCTTAAAGGTGTTAACTGTAACTGAGAGAGCTCTATCCCTAGCTATCTTAAACATCGAGAGATAGGCTTCTATCTCACTTATCATTCTCCATGTTTCTAGTTCCCTAGATATATAAGCAAAGAACAACAGGAATAGGAAAAACAGGAGTGTGTTGATGATATTTTGTCCATCCAACAGTTTGACACCTCCTTACACTATCTTGGGATTATATTTAAGTTGCCTTGAAATTAAATCTTGCTTAAAATATGGATACACATGCATACTATAATAAGGAACTAGTAGATAAGGTCCTTAAAGAAATAGTGGGTAGGAGGAGAGAGGTAGAGGCTATTGTAGCCGCATTAGCAGCAGGTAAGAATATTTTACTTGAAGGTCCTCCTGGAACCTCTAAGTCAACGATACTTCGTATAATTTCCAAGAAATGTGGGAGACCTTTTTACTTAGTCGAGGGTTCTTCAGATCTTACGCCTCAAAAACTGATTGGAATATTTAATCCTGCTAAGGTACTTAGTGAGGGGTTTAAACCTGAGTGTTTTGATCCTGGCCCTTTAACCCTCGCTATGGAAAAAGGAGGTATATTGTACATAGAGGAGTTTAATAGGCTTCCAGAGGAAGTAGCTAACGTGCTTATAACCGCAGCAGAGGAAAGAGAACTTAACATAGCAAGATATGGAGTCGTTAGGGCAAATCCCCTCTTTAGAATCATCTGTGCAATGAATCCTTACGATGACGTAGGTACTAGACAGGTAAGTAGAGCTCTCTTAGATAGGTTTATCAGGTTAAAGATGGACTACCAGAGCAGGGAGGAAGAGATAGAGATAGTGAGAAAAAGAACTAAAGTTAATCAGTATAAGCTAATAGAGTTGGCTGTCGATATAGCCAGGGAAACACGCTTACATCCCGCTATAAAGATGGGTGCTTCGGTTAGAGGAGCAATAGACATGGTTTTAATACTTAAGGAGATGAAAGCTCTTAAAGGAGAGTTATCCGTTAAGGACGTAGAGACTGCAGCTCTCATGTCCTTCACTTCGAAAATATGGCTTAAGGATCTCTCGTTAACGCCGGAAGATGTGATAAAGGATATACTTAAAAAAGTATTACTTGGGAAGCCTTCATCTCTGGGTTTAAAGGAGGAGAGAAATTTTTGGAAGGATGAAGGATGCTTAAAGGGTTTTTGTGAGTGCACAAGTATTGAAGATATCCTCAAGTTTTCTAGAATAGCCCCTAGGAGAGCTGCTTTAATGGTTAATACGAGTCCTGACGTGCTAGACAAGATTAGCGAAATGGGGGTTAAGGGATTAGAAGTCATAGCAAGGATCATAGGATACTTAGATCCTAGACTAAAGGAGGTAGCAAGGAGATATGCTAGGGAGCTCATCATTAAGCAGACAGCCTATATTTCGAGAGGTTTAGATGGAACCGTAAAGTCAAAGGATCCCTGGAACTATGTAGACTTAGACCTAGATAGCACTATAGAGAAGGTACTTGAAAGTGGACTAAAGACGCTTGATAATTTAGTAGTATATAAGAAAGTTAGAGAGAGTAGAAGCTACGCGATTATACTAGATAAAAGTAGTTCTATGTCAGGGCTTAAGATAGTTATAGGAGCGTTAGTTGCCTCTATTATTGCTTATGCTTATAGTAAGGTAGATGATTACTTAGTACTAGCTTTTGATGATAAGGTAACCATTGTTAAAGAACTGGGTAAACGTGTGAGTGTAGAGGAGCTTGTAGATAGGATATTATCACTGAAGCCTAGTGGTTACACGGACATAAACCTTGCACTTAGGAAGGCGTATAATGAGATGGTTAGAAAAGGACGGAAACCAAGAGGAATTTTAATAACTGATGGAGAATGGACTAAAGGAGAGAACCCTCTAAAGAGCTCCAGGTTATTTTATACGTTACATGTTATCTGTGTACCGAGTAGATGGGTTGGTTTTGCTAGAATGTTAGCAGATACAGGAAATGGGAATTTTATATTTATGGATTCTCTCAGCAATATTCAGGATTATTTAAGCTTACTATTCAGTTAAATAAGTTTAATATTACCATATCTAAAATTTTTTAAATCATAAAACATTGTTAGGAAGGGATTTAATGGAAGATCTAGAGAGAGGGATGAGGGAGATTATTAATCATATAATGAATAAAGTAATACCTTCTCTGGATGTAAAATCTGTTGAGAAAATGATGGATATGTTAATAGAGGCAAAGAAAAAAGGCAGAAAAATAATGATGGTTGGAGCTGGACGTTCAGGGCTTGTAGCAAAGTCATTTGCTATGAGGCTAATGCATCTAGGATTTAAGGTTTATGTGCTCGGTGAGACTATAACACCTTCAGTAGACAAAGATGATCTAGTTATTGCCGTTTCAGGATCAGGAAGCACTCAGATAGTTGTTTCTACAGCTGTAGCTGCCAAGAAAAAGGGCGCAAAAATAGTTTCCGTGACTTCTCATCCTGACTCACCTTTGGGCAAGATAAGTGATCACTATGTAATCATACCAGGTAGAACCAGGGTTTCTAAAGAGGCTGATTACTTTGCGAGACAGGTACTAGGAATCTATGAGCCGTTAGCTCCTCTAGGTACTCTCTTTGAAGATTCTGCGATGATATTCTTTGATGGACTAATAGCTGCTTTGATGAAGAGATTAAATGTTAATGAAGAAGACATGATGAGAAGGCATTCAGACCCTGTATATATAAGCTAGTGCTCAGCTAACTTTTTTCTTCCAGCGAGTACGTCTTTTAGCTCCTGCTTATCTTCTATTACTTTTATAACTCTCCACTCTAAAGTTCCCCTTATAAGGTTATGATCCACTAAACCTACCTTGTCTAACAGTCTTAGTACGTGATATAGTGATGAGTATTCTCTTACGATGCCTTTATCTAATGCTTTCTTAAGAAGCTCAGGAGTTGTTATAGGCTGCCCCATCTCTACTAGCATCTGGTAAATTTTTTCAGCTCTTTCTATTACTTTCTCACTTCTCTTTCTGCCCATAAATAGCACCCTTGCTTAAATTAAAATAACTTATTTATTTTGTTTACGCTTTGTTAAAAAAAGACAGAATCTTATTCTTAAGTAATTTAGGTTCTATTTCTTCTATTTTATAACCGTAGCTACTCATGACATTTAAAATATACTTATCAAAAAATCTCTCATCTAACAATACAGCTATGGCTTTATCTCTTTCGGATCTAATACTTCTACCTAATGCCTGAATAACCTTCATTATAGCTGGAGTAACATAAGTATGTCTCCATGCCTTATCCCTATCCCTGGTGCGGGCAAACATTATTTCATAGAATTTCTTTCTATAAGAGCTGGGTTCGGGTATAGGAAGACCGGCTATAACTATAGCTTTTATTAGACTCTCTTCTTTAATTCTTACCTCTATTCCCTCAGCTATTTTACCCCATGCTGAGCATGCGATCAATACTTTATCCTTAATACCTATCATTGATATAACATCTTTAATACTCGTAGTTTCTCTTTCCACTAGTACATCTTTTACTTTAACATAGGGTAAAACACACTTAAGATAGTCATATGAAGGAAAGACCGCCATAACTATTCCTGTAGGTACCGAGCGATAGACCTCCCTTATAAGATGACCCATTTCAACAAAGTTTCTCTCGTCTCTTTCAACATATCGGGAGGAGATGTTCCTTATACCTAAGACCTTTATGTTATTAGCGTAAAGAGAGGGCATAGTGAGAAGAGTTATATTCTTACTTTGAAGACCTAAAGTAGAAACTAGATAGTCCTCAGGAGGTAGGGTACCACTCATGATGACAGCTGCATGGGCTTCTCTAAGAGGTTTAGTAGTGTCTAACGGGGGAATTACATATGTCAATCTTATGATGGTTGACGTGAAATCTCTCTCAGCCACTATGATTCTGCTAGCTCTATGTTTATGAAGCTCTTTCCAGAACTCCGCTATCTTCCTCGTATAACTTGAAGGAGTTATTAGTCTTCCTTCCTCAACCTGCTCTATTATTAAGGCTACTTTAAACAGAGCTTCGGGATTAAGGTCGTAAACAGGAAAGTTTTCATGCTCTATCTCTAGATAGCTCTTCTCACCTAGTTTTCTCTCTAAAAACTTAAAGTATGATAAAAGCTTAGTTAGTTCCTGAATAATGATCTCTTTTTCTTCTCCTTTATAGAGCTTAAGCACCTCTTTTCTAGCTTTTACCAACCAACTCTTTCTTAGCTCTTTTGTAAGCATGCCAGTTATACTATCTGAGAGGTTATGACCTTCATCCACTATTATAACCGATTTTTTTATGTCATACCCTAGGTCATATTCTAGTAATGTCCTTATGTCGGGATGAAATAGATAATTATATACAGTCACTATAATAGTTGCTCTGGAGGCCATTTTCTTTGCCAATTCGTAAGGGCATGCCTTTATCTCCTTGCCGAAACTCATTACATCTACTTCCTGTAAAGATGCTTCCTCAAGAATACTAGCCTTCTTATAGAAAGGACATTTGTTATTCCTAACCATAAAAGAACAGTATCTTAAAAAATCATCGTATTCAACGTTCTTGAGACTTTCAAATAGACACATATCCTTCTTATTGTAGATA
>Ga0190367_1001282_pt1 | contig 14849 bp, 21 predicted proteins | sample 4872181011_MG_FD_171838 | JGI IMG/M metagenome (GOLD analysis project Ga0190367, IMG submission 171838) | Hydrothermal vent microbial mat bacterial communities from Southern Trench, Guaymas Basin, Mexico - 4872-18-10-11_MG | ecosystem: Environmental > Aquatic > Marine > Hydrothermal vents >...
CTTCGATTTCACTTCGAAGGCAAGACAGAGGTTGTACATAGAGGTGCCGTACATGGACTTCAGGTGGTTCGATGATAGCACTCCCCTACTCGATGCAATCCTAAAGGCAGCGAGGAACGGGGCAGAAGTTAAGATCATACTCGACTCCGAGTACAACAGAGAGAAGAACGAAAAAACAATGGAGTTTCTAAAGAACATTGCAGAAGTTGAGAATTTGAACATGGATGCTAAACTCTCCCGAATTCCCCTCCACGGAAAACTCGTAATTTCGGATAGCGATGTCCTCATAACATCGGCAAACTTTAACCGCTACGGATTAAAGCTCAACAGGGAAGTTGGCGTAATCCTGCGCGGAGAAGATGTGAGCGATTGGCTTGCCTTGCAGTTCATGAAGGACTGGAAGGGAGAGGATTCATCGTATCTGCTCCCTGCTGCAATCATCCTTGCTCTTGCAATTGTTATAGCGTACAGAGCGATGGCTAAACGGTAAAACGCTTCTCGTGAACATCAGTTTGGAAGTAATCTGCTTTCGGTGGAACATCGATTTCCCTTTTTTAGCATCCTTTGCAATAACTCCGATCTGCCATTGTAGCTTCGTGATTTTTTTCGCCAGCTCGTCTTCCTCCGGCTTTACTCTGTTCCACAGCTTCAATTTTCAGGTTAATACTGAAACTATAAAGCTTAGATTATTTCGAATACGATTTTGAACATAATCATACCATTTTGAACACAATCATCAGCTACTTATTCTCCCACGGCCCTAGAATTATTGATCCATGAAGCACGTTAAACGGGTAAAGCTGTACGTAGCGAACAGAAATGAGAACTGCACGGAGTGTAACTTTTGCAAGAACTTTGTTTGTCCTTCCCTAGAAGAGTGTATAGGCTGCGGAGCTTGCTACTTGGCATGTCCAAACGAGGCTGTAGAGATGAAAGAAAGAGAAGTAGAGAGGCACATTCGGATTAAAGTCGATGGAGAGACTTTTTCAGTTCCAGATAAGATAACGGTCAAGAAGGCTTTGGAGATAGTTGGCTACGAATTCTCGAAGTTTCCTGAAAGAGGAAAGATTTTTGCTCCTTGCGAGGTTGGAGGATGTTGGAGCTGTGCTGTAGAAGTCGATGGAGAGCTTAAGCCAAGCTGCGTAACACCGATTAGAGACGGCATGCGTATTGAAACCCACGTTGAAAGTTACAAGGAGCCAAAAAGACTAGTTCACGGTTTCAGCGGGCATACGGTTGGAGGAGTTGGGACTCCTTGGTGGCTTAAGGGTTATGGCTACATAGAGGCTGCCTGCTTCGCTTGTGGCTGCAACTTTCGCTGCCCTCAATGCCAGAACTGGACAACTACCTATTGCGGGAAGGACTTGCCGCTAACGCCAAGGATTGCAGCAGAGCTCATGACGAAGCTTAGAAGAGCTATCGGCGTTGACAGAATGGCCATATCGGGTGGAGAGTGCACGCTCAACAGGGAATGGCTAATTCGGTACATTCAAGAGTTAAAAAAGCTGAATCCGGATAAAGAAGCAAGGTTTCACGTAGACACAAACGCATCGATATTGACGGGAGATTACATCGATGAGCTCGTTAACGCTGGAATGACGGACATAGGAATCGACGTCAAAGGTCTAAAACTCGAAACTTTCCAGCGAATAACTGGATTAGATGCCAAGCTCGCTGAAATCTACATGAAGACGGAGTGGAATGCCTTGAAATACGTGCTCGATAACTACAGCAGTGAAGTCTTCGTTGGTGTGGGCATTCCCTACAACAGGGATTTAATTTCTATGGGCGAGGTGAGGGAAATTGGAGAAAGGATAGCCGAAATGGACGATGAAGTTCAGGTTTGCGTACTTGACTACAGGCCGGAGTTTAGGAGCAGGATTAAGAGGCCAACTTTTCAGGAAATGTTTGAAGTCTGGAAAGTTTTGCATGAAACTGGCCTAAAGACCGTGATCTGTCAAACCGTGCATGGATACATCGGGCCGGATGGCAAACTTAGCTTATAACGTTCGCAGTTTAGCAAAGCTATTCTATGAGCAGTGAAACACTAAGCATATGCTCAGGAGAAAATTTCTGAAGTTTGCCGCTGCAATTTTTGCAGCTATCGCCGGTATTTTAGCATTCAAGTCAGGATTTAGATTAGATAGATTGGAGGAAGAAAGAATGAAAATAGAAGCTAGAGAAGTAATCAAACTTCCCGAACCCAGAAAAACTGGCAGAGTTTCGGTAGAGGAGGCGATAAACAGCCGTCGTTCAAGAAGGTCGTACAAGAACGAACCAATAAGTTTAAACGAGATTTCACAGCTCTGCTGGGCAGCTCAAGGGATAACCGAGCCGATATACAAGTTTAGGGCTGCTCCATCTGCCGGTGCTTTGTATCCGCTGGAGATATTTCTGGTTGTTGGAAATTCAGAAATTGAAGCTGGGATATATCACTATTCACCTTCAACGCACAGCTTGGGACTTGTGAAGGAGGGAGACTACAGAGAAGACTTGTGTGAAGCTTCGCTCGGACAAAGCGCGGTGGAAGAGGGGGCGTTGAGTATAGTTATTACAGCGATCTACGAGCGAACTATGAAGAAGTACGGGGAGAGGGGCATCAGATACGTGCACATGGAAGCCGGACACGTTGCACAGAACGTCTATTTGCAAGCAGAGGCTTTGGGCTTAGGAACGGTTTCAATAGGGGCGTTTTACGACGATAAGGTTAGGGATGTGCTTTCACTGCCAGAAGAGCACGTACCGCTCTACGTGATGCCTGTGGGTAGAAGGTATTAAAATTGTGTTGGAAATTTTTAATGTCAGAAAATTCGAATGTTAGAAACATTTAAATGTTGGAAAATTCATGCTAGGACAATGTCAGAAATCGTAAGGGTTGGAAAAAAGCACGTAATAGTAATTCCCGCAAAGATTAGAAGGGAGGTTGGGTTAAAGGAGGGCGATCTGCTGAGAGTTAAGGCTGAAGGCAACAGTATAATTCTGGAACGTGTAACGTCCAACCCCTTCAAGATACTCGCTGACGTCATCGGCGAACCTTACAGCGAGAAGAGAGACGAGAAAAAGGCAGAGAGGTGGCTGAAGGATGCCAGTAGCTGATACAGAACTGCTTTTCGCTTTGAATCCCAACGACAAAAAGCACAGTAAGGCTTTGAAAGTGTTGTCTATAAAAGGCCTAAGGGTTACCGATACCGCCCTTTTCGAGTTTCAGGTAGTGCTGAGGGCGAGAGGAAGAAAAGCTGGAGAGGTTGCTTTAGCTATGGAAGCGTTGAAGCAAATATTCGAGAGTAGAAAAATAAAGGAAGTTTCAACAATAAACACTGATTTGTTCATTAAACAGGCGGAGATAGAAGAGAAGTACGGGTTGAGTTATTTTGACAGCATGATCGCTGCATCGGCCCTAGCTATAGACTCTTCAGTCGTCTCTGATGATGTGGCGTTTGACAGAGTTCCGGGACTAAAGAGAATCCCTCTGGGTTGAATTTAGCTGAATTCTTGTTGTTCTTAATCTAATGAGGAGTGGAAGTGAGAAAGTTAGAGAATTTGAGGAGCATGATCAACGAAATACTTGAAGGAATCCCAAGCTTCTCCGAAGAGCTTGGATTGGATCTAAAAAAGCCAGAAGACAGGTTCAAATGGTTCATAGCTTCGATCCTCTTCGCAAAGCCGATTTCGTTTAAAATAGCCAGTAAGACCTTTGGACTGTTTCTCATACACGGACTAACATCACCTGAGAAAATACTGGATGCTGGATGGGACAGACTTGTTGAACTGCTTGATGCTGGCGGCTATGTAAGATACGACTTCTCAACCGCTTCGAATATTCTTGAAACCGTGAAAGCCCTGAAGGAAAAGTACGGTAACCTTGAAAAACTGCACAATGAAGCGAAAAGTTCAAAGGATCTCGAAAGAAAGCTTATGGAATTCAAGGGCGTTGGAAAAACGGCTGTCAACATTTTTCTGAGAGAGCTGAGAGGAATTTGGGAGAAAGCAAAGCCTAAACCTTCAAAAATAGCCTTATCGATGGCTGAAAAGCTGAGAGTTGATGCTGAAAAGTATGAATCCAAGCTCGTGAGGATTTACCTTGAATATTGTAAGAAGAAGAGATGTGAGGTTTGTCCTGTTGTGGATTACTGCTTCCATTCTATTCTGGGTAGGTGACTTTATATGGTTTTGCGATAATGGGGGAAACATGAAGCTACCGAAGGCTGTTAACGTTGGTGGTATTGAAAGGGCAATTAGCGTTAGTGAGTGGTATTGGAAAGTAAATTGTAAAACTTATATAGGGAGCTAAATGTTGTTTTTATGAGTATAAAAAGAGGGTGGGTATATTGAGACTTACTCGTAAAAGTGCAAAAGAGTTACTACTTGAATTGTACAAAGAGGATTTAAAAGAAATTGCTAGAATATTCAGACTGCCAGTTTCAGGAACAAAGAGTGAGTTAGTTGAAACGATTCTAAATAACGTTAAACTATCTGAACTTTCAAAGACATTAGAACTCTATTTTGAGGAAGAAGAGTTAGAATCGAAGAGTAAACCGGAGAAAAAGGAAATTGATGCCGAGAAATTATTTAGAGATACAGTAAAACTGCTCAAAAAGCTCAAGTTGCCCCGACTTCCGAAAGTTAAGGACGAGGATGATTTAAAACTATACATCTCCGGATTTCTGCAAGGAGCGTATCAAAGAAGGAAAATAGAGGTAAGAAATGAAGTTCTTGGAATAAAAGGACAAGTAGACATTCTTGTGGGAAATGCAGTAGTTGTTGAAGTAAAGTACATTAAAGGTGCCGCAGAAGCTGATAAAGGAATCGGACAAGCCAAAAGATATGCAAAAATGTATCCTTACGTTATCTTGTACTATTATGATCCCCAAAAGAGAAGCCACCACGACAAATCCTCTGTAAGTGAAGAGAACATGGAATTAATTACGTATCCTAGGTGATTTTCGCTTGTAGCGATTGGTGTTGGTTAGCAAACTTTAAGTTTTCTTTAAATAAAAACAATTTGAGGTGCGCCGAATGACCAAAAAAAGAAGAAAGAGAATTTATAACCCCATCACCGGTAAATATTACGAAGTTAGACAAAGAACTACAAAGAGTGGAGTAAAGGGACAGATTAAAGGTTTATGGCATCCACCTAAGAAAAAGAAGAAAAAGAAGTCAATTTGGGATCTACTGTAAGCTGAAATGAAGATTTTTCTTGATGCCAATATCATAGCAGATTGGATTTTGATTAAAAATAAAGCACAAGAAGTAACCGATGAAACCGAGGACAACGTACTAACTGAAAGATATAGGTATATGGGCTATTCATATAAATTGATTGAAAAAATACGATCATTGGGGCTAAAAGCTTACACATCCCAACTGTCCATTGCAGAAGTCTTTTCAGTTATATATGATGATGTGATAAATTTGAAGCTGTTTATGAAAGCTATTCCAACAGCAGCATGGAATTGGCTAAGTATTAGAGAAAAGGAACTACTTGATGATGAGGAAGCCTATGAGATCTATGAGGGAATACTAGAGAGATTTGATGAATTGTTCTTAAATGTGGAAATAGTTGATGAGGTTCTTGATTTAGAACTTCTAAGCCATCTAATTTTAAAGTTAGGGTTGAGAACACATGATGCTTTGTTACTTACTACAGCAATTCTTAACGGGATGGATTACTTTGTTACGAGGGATGAAAGATTAATTAGAAAAACAAGAAAACTCAAAAAAATGCCTAAAATAGTAATTCTAAGACCCCAAAGCTTACTGAGCAAAATTGGCTAGAAGAAATTTATGTGAGGTGAAATCTCTCTGGTAGAAATGTTAAAATTGTAGAAAAATATTAGTCGTTCCTGCTGCAGCGGACACGTCTAACGTTCTAACAATATAAGAATCATGTTCCTTAAAAGTTTTAGACGTGAAAGTGACGGGATCGTGTGGTGCTATTAAACTAAATTTTAACCCACTCACCAGCCCTCAGCAGGTAGATCTCTCCGCCAGTTCTCGACCCAGCAATTAATTCGCATTCCCCTACAATCCTTATAACACCGCCCCGCATCTCATTTCCAATCCAAGAAGCGTCACCTTTAATTAATATCTCCCCGTCCTTCATAAATTCTCCAACACCGAACTCGGCATTACCTTCCACGACTATTCTACCGCCCCTCATTCCCGCTCCAAGCCTTCTGCCAGCGTTTCCCCTAATCCTGATTTCTCCGCCAGTCATAAATCTTCCAGTCCACCAGCCCGTGTTGCCCACGATTTCAAGTGTTCCCCTCGGATGTCTGTAGCCCAGTCCAGCAACGTTCAGGGGGAGGTACTTCTCCGGATATAAGGTAATTGTATCGTCTTCTTCGATCACATCCGCGTATAATCCGGAAATAAAACAGCCTAACAACCAGAACTTTCTTTTTCCTCTTACATACTCATGCAAAATTTCATTAAAAAGTGTTTCAACGTCCGAAAGAGTAAGATCGTACTCCATAGCAATTCCTCTTCCAAAACTAAAATGGTCCATATCCTTCCAAACTTCAACCGTTTGCTTTTCGTAATTTGCAGCGATTTCGTGGAGCTCGTTTTCTTGCATACCACTTGTTTGTTAACCAAAACAAAATGTTTTCTAAACTCAATCTACGGTGAGATCGGTGAAAGGAGGAGAAAGGAGGATAGATGAAAGAATTAAAAACTTACCCTTACAGCTTGCAATTAAGCGAGCTTAAACTAACCTTTAAGCATATTTGAAATGTCTTGATTGAAAGGATTGTAAAATAGCTGATAAAAATTAATGACAAAAAAACTTAATTAAGATGAGACCACTCTAATGATTTTATGAAGTCCAAATTGCTCTTAGTTTCAATTGTTGGGCTGGCTCTTTTAGTCAGCGGCTGCATGTCTATTACGGTGAATTCGAAGGTAGACAAGGACGGTAATATAGAAAATTACAAAATAGTCATAAACACGAGCTCTCTCGTTTATGGAGTTCTCGTCGAGGGTGCAAAAAAGGAGGGATTTTCTTCTCTACGGGAGAGCTTATTAAGTAACATAAGTGAAGATATGCGAGACAAGGTAACCTATGACGAGGTTTGGTCGGGAGATACAGTAAGCATAATAATAGAAGCCAAAGGTTTCGTACCAATAAAAGATGCAAAACTAAGAATACGAAAAGAAGGTAATTATCTAATATATGAAGATTTAACATTTAAGTCAAACAAGTCAAACGAGAGAAACATATCGGATGAATTCAAGTCAAACGAAGTAAACATATTGGATGAATTCGGTAAAACCTTGCTAAGCTCTTTCTCATTGCACTACTATTTAGAAATGCCCGGAAAAATTGTTGAGTCCAATGCCAATACGGTTAAGGACAACAAGGCAGAATGGCATCTAGTTGGAGCAGATGCATTTAACGCAAGGATTTACGCCAAGAGTGAGATTCCTTCCGTGCCCGGCTTCGAACTATGGATTGGAATTATCGGCCTTGTTGTCGGACTTGGACTTTCACTTAGATTGAAGTAAGCGCTACTTGGAAATACTAAAATAATTCCAATGCATGTTTGATTTAGAGAGATGCGACGGCGTGAAAGAGAATTCAGGTAACGAGATTGACAGAATTTCTATCTTCTGCTACCGGCAATTTTTAATTTCTTAGAATATTTAGGAGTTGGTTTGCTGGACATCAGAAAATCTAAAACTTATTGAATTGCTTAGTCTTGCTTATTGACCTTACCGCGCAGTTAACTATTGCATTGAGAAACGTATAACTCAAAACAGTGGGGCATGGAGCTTAAAGAAGTACTTAAAAGACAGCAAGATTTGGGATGCTGCGATGATAGCAAATAATATGATAACGCTTAGGGAAAGTGGAATGGTGGAGAAGGGGATTGACTGGGCTTTGGTAGAGAAATTGGCAAGAAAAGTTAAAGGCGTAATTGTTAAAGCTTAATTATTAGATATTAGATAGTGGCTAAGAGAAATTCCCAATTAAATCTCGAAAGGCTTATATTTTAAGCCTAAGTAAAATTATAGATGTTTTTTAAGGAAGTTGACGAGGTTCGCAATCACATCGAGTATTCTTGCAGTTGTTAGCCCTACTGTTGCTAAAATTCCGTTTATTGTAATAGGTGGAGCATCTGGTATTGGAGCACACTTGCTTGGTGAGCCATTAATTGATATAAATATCGGAGTAGTGTCCAGAAAAGAATTAAAGAAAAAGGAAGAAGCAAAAAAGTTCCTTATCCAGTGTCCATCCTGTGCGAGGTGGGTATGCATAGATTGTTGGAATACAGAAGTTGGGGAATGTAAAGTTTGTTCACCTAAAAAGTAGAAAATGTGGAAGAGACACGTGCAAGGATGTATGTTGAGGCTACTTAGACAACAATTGCAGAAGTGCTTTGCCTTTATCGGTTAGAGAGTAAATTTTGCGACGATTGGAAACTATATGCGTGATGAAGCCCTGACTTTCAAGTTCGGATAAGTGAGCGTAAATGGATGAGATTGTGATATTGAGCTTTTTGGCGAGAGCATAACCGTGAAGGGGTTGTTTGGAGAGCTCTTTGAGAATGGCAAGCTTGGTTTTGCTGATAATGGACATGGAGTATTAGAGTAAGTATGTTTCGTAAAAACTATATAACAGAAAAATCCGATATAAATAAAACCGATTGAGAAGTTATTTGGAAAAGTAGGAATAGGAGGATAAAAAATGAGAGTAAGTATGCCTGTTATCGCAATTTTAGTTGGATTAACAACGGTTATGTTGGGTTGTGCAGGAGAAGAATCAACGAAAGTGGAAAAGACCCAAGCACCATTGATTGAAACTACACCAATACCTACACCTAAAATTGAACTTACTAAAAAAGAGCCTTCTGAACTAGCTCTTACATTGTCTGATTTACCGGACGAATACACTATTGTAGAGAGAACAGAGCGTACAAAATCTGATGTTAGCAAGGAAGGCCTTGAGTTAGGGTGGAAAAAAGGATATTATGTGAGATTTGCAAAAGTGGACAAAGATAATCCCTATATGGTAACAGTAATAGAACAACTCATTTCGATATATCCAGCTGAGAATATTTCGAAAGTCATTGTTCTCCCAACAGAATCAAGTGAAAACAGAACATATGAGGAACTATCCAACCCCGGTATAGGTGATAAAAGTAGGGCGTTCAGAATTACTGTGAAAGATGAGTTTGGTGAAGAGAAAAGAGTATATATGATAGAGTTTATTAAAAAGGATGTTTACGAGGCTTTGTACATGCATGGTACAGTAACTGACTATGAATTATTGAAGGAAATAGCAAGAAAGGCTGCAGAAAAGATATAGAAAAATTATCGGGGGAGAATGTGAAGTTAAGTGTTGTTATGTTCCTAGTTTTAGTAGCTGTTGCATTAACAACAATTACAATGGGTTGTGTTTCAGAACCTAAAGCAAAAACTAAGTATTATACATGCCCAGCTGGAAAGTACTTATTGACTGGCCATGATTTTGAAGAAGCGGGATGGACAATAGGAGAAAGTAGTGAAGAGTTGCCAAGTAAGCTAAAGGGTAAAGTTAGTAGCTATCAATGCTGTAAGATAGGTAAATTAAGGAAGGATCTAGATGTTTTTGTGTACGCAATTTTTGTGTACAGCAATAAGACTGCAGCAGAAAGCGAGTACGAGAAAATTAAAAATGATTACGCGGCTAAGATGTCAGTAGAACGCTTAAACCTAGGTGACAAAGGCTTTAAAGTAAATTATGGGCCTATAAGTTTGTATGGGCATGAGGGATATGTAATATGGATTCTGAACGGAAATTCCTTAATCTACATAACCTGCTCAGTAATTTTTGAAGATCCAGAGGACTTGGCTGAGATAATCATAAATAAAATGAATAAAGTAGCTGAATGAAATCCTAGCAAAAACGAATGGAAGGTAGATGGAGACACTATTTTGATTAAGTTCAGTGAGAGCAAAGAGGCTGAGGAGTTACCAAGTGTTTACTTTGGTGTACAGCAAGCGATAGGTAGTGACGTAGAAGAGAGACTTAGGAGGCTTGAAATGGTCGTTGAGGAACTAAGAAATGCCATTATTTGTAGTGGGGGAAAGTAACATTAACACATCAAACAAAAATAGTCCCGGGGGGATTCGAACCCCCGTCGCCGGCTCCAAAGGCCGGCAGGATTGACCGCTACCCCACGGGACTTTTAACTTTTCACTGATGCTCGACTGACTTGGAAATAAGCCTTTCGGCTGTGCTTAAACTCACATTGATCCCAGCAAATCCGTTGTAAATTCGTAGCTGTGGGTGTACAGATTGACGGAATACTCCCTACCCTCAACTTCAATTCCTACCTTTGCTTTTATGCTGACAGTCGTCTTCTCCCCGTTTTTGATATGGCTAACCCACCACTCCGGGATTTTTGAGTTGTCCATCTCCATCACGAATTCAACTGCTTCGCTCTTCATCGGCTTGATCACTGCATCACTAACAACTCTCCCCTCACCCATCTTTATCCCGTTCATCGATACCTCGTACTCCATGAACTTGACAGGAATTGGAACTGGCAGGTTGTTCTTAATTACTGCACTAACGATTATCTGCGTTCTGCTCCTGTCTACTTCCCCCCATTTGATTCTCGCATCCTTAACTTCGATTGCTTTAACCCCTCCAACGTTCAAGGACACGCCTTCAGGCGATATCGATGATAGAAATGTAGTTTGGAACGTGGTAGACCGCTCGATGGGTATGCGCAGCTTGTAGCCAAAAATGCTGAAAACGAGGTTCGTCTTAATCTTCATAACAGTCTCTTCTCCCCTTTCTATATGGCTAACCCACCAGTCCACAAGCCTTTCATTGATGAGCTTTATCGAGAGCGTTAGCGTGTCGCTGGGCGATGAAATTGTCGTATCGCCAACAGCATTGCCGTGCCCCATCAAAACGCCGTTCATGAAGATCTCAACTTCAACATCGCTGAGAGGTATCGCTATTGGATAGGGGTTGCTCACTTCAGCATTTGATACGATTTCTGTATACTCATCATTGACATCCCCCCAGCTCATTTGAATGGATTGAACCTTCGGCTGAGCACATCCAGCAGAAAGAGTGGCTGTAAGTATAATAGCCAGTAGTAGCCATCGCATAGGATTTTTAATCTCTAAAATATTTATTAATTTTTTGCTCAACTGTGATTAAATTTCTAGCCTTCTTTGATGATGCTAGCAGAGCTTCCATCAAATCTTTCGTCGAAATTAGATTGGTAATTCCTTACCGTCGTACGGGTGTTGCAATTCTTTTAACGATCTCATCGAGTCCCATACTTTTTTCGTAGAGTTCTGCCGCTTTAAAAGAGGATGTCGCCACTCTAACACTCTCCCGTATTCCACACCTTCCTTCAAAGCGGAGATAAAAGTATGAATCAGATTAGGCTACCGCCGGTCTCGGGTGGATAGCAGGCTACGATTGCTGCTCTATTGCAATGTTTGTCATAACCCTATAAGGCTTGCCGATGTGCTTTTTCATTTCTTCAAGACTACAGCTTATTTTAATTCCCCAACGTCTTTGTTCCTTCTCTTTATTGCGATGATGCTAACTTTCCTCGATGGTTTTTTGGCAATGGCTGCCGAGTTTTTCTGCCCCGATTGCTACATGAATGAGGTTGCATCGTTGCATCAATGGTTAAAATGCTACCTTAGCAAAGAGTTTATTTATCCCAAAGAAGACGGAGTTACTGCCGATGATGACTGATGGGCGATCTGAAAATGATGAAAAGGGAGAGTCTGAGGCATGCTCCCTGAGATAAAAGGAATGGCCTGGAAAATCTCCGTTGCGGCAGGATTTCTGAGTATCTTGTTTGTTGTTTTCATTGCCCTCGTTCTTTCGAGAATAAATGCAACAACATCTGCAGCAATTGCCTTTTCAATTGCTGTCGTATATACAATCTTCAGAATGAAGACAGAAAGTCCTTGGAGGTAATTATCCTGAATTTTTATGCAATTCACTCATAGCCATAGCTGTTAGCATTAAATTCCAACGCTAGCTTATAGCCGTTATCACTTGCTATAACTGAAGTAAATTTTTTAAGATAGCTTTAGGACGTGTGGGCAGCAATGATAGACTTTCATTATATCCATTAAGCTTACCATTCCAATAATTTCGCCGCCTTCAGTTACTGCAAGTCTCGCTAGGTTGAGGTTGGCCATTAGCTCGGCTGCATGCATAATCTCCCAGCTTCCATCTATGCAAACTAAGGGTTTGCTTGCAATCTCTGCAACCTTAATGTCGTCCAACTCCAACCCTTTAGCTACAGCTTTAAAGACGATATCTCTAACGGTGATAACACCGTACGTATCTCTCTCGTTCTGCGGTTCGACTATCAACGCTCTAATTCCCTTTTCAAGCATAATTTCTACGGCCTCGAATACGCTTGCATCCGGTTTTATCTTCTCAATTTCCCTGACCACGATATCCTTAACCTTCATAACTTCACCCCATAAACAACTTAAACATTCTAGCCGAATCCTCAACGCTCTTTGCAATTTTTATGAGGTTCATTGCAAACTCTCGCATGAGAATTGCTTTCGAGGGTTCAAGGTCAAATATCTTTTTATTCAGCCTCATAAGCATTGAGCCTAGCTTCTCTTCAACTCTTTCAATTTCTGAAACGTGATTTGAAACTTCTTCCACCTCCCTTTTGCTAAATGAAGTCTTAAGTAGAGATGAAGTATGATTAACTAGATGTTCGTACATAGCAACGAGTTCCTTTAGATTCTTTAAAATGTCTTCTAAATCCTTCCATAGCTCTTCTGGAACCTCTACTTTTTTAAAACTCATAACTTTTGCCAAGGTCTCGCATCTATTTGCAATTACATCCTGGGTAAACAAAAAGTTGAAGAGCTTGTACTTATCAACGGGTAAAACCAAAAATTCAGAGGTTTTGTCCATTATTTTTCTTTTTATCAAGTCAGCTTCATGCTCAACTTTGTCTATTTCCTTTCCAATTCTCTTAACTTCATCCATCCTTCCATCTTTATAAGCAGCGAACTGCTCTATCAATAACTCTATTGTCCTACCACATAGCTCCGCATGCCTAACTAGATCTTCGAATGGGGAATATCCAAATACATCGAATACAGACCTTATAAACTTCATTAGCCTAATATGATTAGAATGTAGTATATAAGCGTTGTTAGAACCGCTGTGATTGGAATCGTTAAGAGCCACGATATGGTGATTGTTCCTACAATCCTTAAATCTATACTTGCAATACCTCTCGCAAGCCCAACACCTATAACGCTACCAACGATTGTATGGGTTGTTGAGATCGGCATACCTAAGTATGAAGCCGCTAAAACCGTTGTTGCGGTTGAAAATTCTGCTGAAAAACCTCTGGTCCAAGTAAGCTCTGTTATTCTCCTACCAACAACCTCCATAACTCTATATCCCCAAGTAGCAATTCCTACGGCTATTCCAAGACCACCAAGCATGAGAATCCATGGTGGTGTTTCAGCATACCCAAAAGCTGCGCAAACGGGGCCCACGGCGTTTGCAACGTCATTGCTTCCGTGTGCAAAGGCAACAAAGCATGCGCTTAGAACTTGGAGGTACCTAAAAACCCTTTCGACGCTCGTAACATCAAAATTCTCAAGAAGGATCTTTCTTATTAAGTAAAAGGTGAGAAAGCCTAGAAGTGCTCCAAAGAATGGAGAAAGAACCCAGCTTAAGATTATTCTTAACAGTACAAACCATTTTATCACATCCAAGTCGAGTAAGCCATTAAGCCATGCAGCAATGCCAAATCCGAGAACGGCTCCGACTATTGAATGAGAAGTCGAAACAGGCAAGCCATAGTAGGTTGCAATTGTTACCCAAAGACTTGCCGATAGGATAGATGCAAAGGCTCCTAAGATAACGATATCCTGGCTAAGAAACTCAATCGGAACTATTCCCTTTGCGATTGTATGCGTAACCCTGTGCCCAAAGAAGCTAGCCCCTAGAAATTCAAGGATACAGGCTAGAAAAATAATCTGCTTTATTGTTAAAGCCTTACTACCATAGGATGTTCCCATAGAATTCGCAGCATCGTTAGCACCGATGTTCCAAGCCATGTAAAGGCCTACAATGAGTATCGGGAGTATAAAATCCATGAGCTAGGGATTTTATTAGAATATATATATTTTCTCTACATAATCTCCGTAGAGTATAGAGATCCGTTATGTCGGCGTATCTCATTTAAGTAATTATAGAAGAAATTAATAGTGCTGCTCACTTTAAAATGCTTTACCGTTGCTTCAGATCGAAGACAGAAAATCCCTAGAGGTAATCATCTCCGCCCTCAGGATTTTTTCCATGTGATACAACCCATACTCATAGCCATAGCTGTCAATAGCTGCCGTGCAGTCCTTAATAACGGCTATGCTGTACCCCCGCTGTACAGCATCTATTGCCGTATGCATTACGCATATATTGGTTGCAACGCCTGCAAGATAGATTTTACTAACTCCAAGCTCTCTAAGCAATAAATCGAGGTCTGTTGCAAAGAATGCAGAATACCTCCTCTTCTTAATGTAATAATCGGCTTTAGGCAATTCATCTATTACCTCAGCTCCTCTGCTGTTCTCGATGCAATGCTTTGGCCAAACTCTAAACTCAGCGTCATTTTCGCGATGCCAATCCTGCGTGTATATCACAGGCATTTTCCCTTTTGCTCTCTCCACAACCATTTTAAGAGGTTCAAACGTATCTTTAGCGTGTTCTCCGATAAAAAGGCTGCCATCGCTGTAGCAGAAATCCTTTTGCATGTCGACAACAACCAAGCACTCCATGTGCTGGCTTAGACGGATGGAAATAAAATTGTATCACCACAACTCCGAAAGCTTTATGG
>Ga0190367_1001283_pt1 | contig 14837 bp, 13 predicted proteins | sample 4872181011_MG_FD_171838 | JGI IMG/M metagenome (GOLD analysis project Ga0190367, IMG submission 171838) | Hydrothermal vent microbial mat bacterial communities from Southern Trench, Guaymas Basin, Mexico - 4872-18-10-11_MG | ecosystem: Environmental > Aquatic > Marine > Hydrothermal vents >...
GGATCAATTGTAATCGTTACAGAAGATATGAAACCCCTCGGAATATTAACAGATAACGATTTGAGGAGATTTGTAATACGTGGAAAATCTCTTGACGAGAGTGTTTCAAGTTATATGAGTTCACCTCCGATATGCATCGATTCCGATCGTCCACTATTTGAAGCATATATAGAACTGCTGAGAAGGGGTATAAACCACTTAATAGTTACCGAGAACGATAGAGTTGTAGGTGTAATCACAGGTAAGGATATCTTAGCACAATTTGAGCCTTCTACATCTCTTATAGCTTTATACCGAAAGATAAGAAAGGCTACTACAGTTGAAGAGTTGAAAGAGACTTTTAACGATTTAAAAAGAGTCATAGCGACATTGGTTATGAAGGGGCTGCACTTTTACGATCTTTCTACGATGCTAACAGGTTTATACGACTACGTTACAACGGCAGTTATTGAGATAGTAAAAGAGGAGTTTGGAAACTTACCGAAATTTCTTTGGGTTCACATGGGTAGTTCTGCAAGAAAAGAGCAGGTTATAGCGACAGATCAAGATAATGCGATAATACATGAAGGACAAGATGACGTATTGTTGGAATTCGCAAGAAGGGTAAATGAAGCGTTAAACGAAATCGGAATTCCCAAGTGTTCCGGAAATTACATGGCTTCAAATCCCAAATGGAATAGGGAATTAGATGATTGGAAAGATATGTTTAAGGACTGGTTCTTAAATTTAACACCGAAAAACGTAAGATTTCTCTCGATATTTTTAGATATGAGACCGATATACGGAGAATTCAAGTTTTATGACGAATTAATAGAGTTTATACATGATAACGTTACAATGCAAGCCGTTAGATACCTTGCACGAGATGCAACAACTTTAGAACCACCATCTGGCATTTTCGGTTTGAGAAAGCTTAAAGAGATAGATCTAAAAAGGTTTGCAATTTATCCAATTGTAAACGGCGTGAGGGTTTTAGCTTTAGACAACAGAATACTGCATATAACAAACACTAAGGAGAGAATTGAGAAATTGACGGAAATTGGAGTTGTTCAGGAGTCTGTTTGTAAGGAGTTGATTGAGAGTTATGAGTTCTTACAGGATTTAAGGCTGAAACGTCAGTCTCAATGCATATTAGAAAACAAAAGTAACGGAAATACTGTAAGAATTGAAGAACTAGAGAGAATTGAGATCTTAGTTCTTAAAGAGTGTTTTAAAATTATATCGAACTTTCAGAAGCTATTAAGGGGAAGGTATATTGTGGGAGCGATATGACAAGTTTAAGAAGTGTTAGATTTTCAGTAGTGGATTTAGAGACTACTGGAATCAATGTAAGGAGTGATGAAATCTTGGCAATAGGAATCGTTCCAATGATTGGAACGAGGATACTGTTGGGAAATGCATACTACTCCCTTGTTAAGCCTAAGAGGTTTAAAATAGATTCGATAAAGTTTCACGGCTTAGATCCAAAGAAACTCAAACAAGCGCGATGTTTTGATGAGTTAGCAGGAGAGGTTTACGATAGGATAAAAGACTCTGTAATAGTTGGATACTCCGTTGAAATAGACTATAAATTCTTAAAAAGGGAGCTTTCAAGATTTGGTTACAACTTGGATGTGAAAACCCTAGACGTCCTCCAAGTAGAATACCTCTTGAGTAAGAAACTCATTTGGGAGGATTTATCTCTTGATGCATTAGCTAAGAGATACGGTATTGGTCATTACTGTAGACACAACGCACTCGCAGATGCGATTATAACAGCTCAAATCTTCCAGATTCAACTCCTGAAACTGATAAAATCTGGGATAGATTCACTTGAAAACCTTTACGAAGTTTTAAAATCTATTACAGATTCGAGATCGGACTTTCACACTTTGAGATTCTAAACCGTTTTAATAATAATTAACAATAATAAAATAGTAAATGATATATCGTGACATTAATAGTAATAAATTAAAACAATCAAACTTTATGTAAACTTTCTTACAGCATATGATTCTATGTGACTCATGAACATTAACGATTATTTATGATTTCGTAAAACCTATGCTTAAATTAGCAAAAATAATAAAATCAGAAGGCATACGAAATTCATGGACAATATAGATGAAATCAAGAAGAAAAGAAAGGAATGGGAAGAAAAATGTCTTAAGCCATGGATAGCCAAAGCACCGGAAAGAGAAGAGAAATTTGAAACCCTTTCTGGAATTGAAGTGAAAGGTGTCTACGATCCAGCGGATATTGAACACATAGACTTCCTAAGAGATATAGGATATCCCGGTGAATTCCCATTCACTCGTGGGGTATACCCAACGATGTACAGGGGTAGAATATGGACGATGAGACAATTCTCAGGATTTGGAACAGCTGAGGACACAAACAGGAGATGGAAGATGCTACTTCAGGAAGGTGAAACGGGTTTAAGCACGGCATTTGACTTTCCAACACTTATGGGTAGGGATAGCGATGATCCCCTTTCAGATGGAGAAGTCGGTAAAGTGGGAGTTGCTGTAGATACATTAAAGGACTTCGAAATACTCTTCGATGGAATACCCTTAGACAAGGTTTCAACATCGTTCACTATAAATCCACCAGCAGCTATAATACTGGCTATGTACGTAACAATTGGAGATATGCAAGGCGTTCCAAGGGATCAGTTAAGAGGTACCATCCAAAACGATATGCTAAAGGAGTTCCATGCTCAAAACACTCTGGTTTTGCCACCTGAACCATCCGTTAAGATAATAGTTGACATATTCGAATGGGGTGTTGAAAACGTCCCGAAATTCAATCTAATAAGCATCTCTGGTTATCACATCAGAGAGGCAGGCTCAACTGCTGTGCAAGAGCTCGCTTTCACGATCGCTGATGGTATGGCTTACGTTGAAGCTGCACTTGAGAGGGGAATAGATATAGACAAATTAGCCCCACAACTCAGCTTCTTCTTCAACGCACACAATGACTTCTTCGAGGAGATCGCTAAATTCAGAGCTGCTAGAAGGATGTGGGCTAAGATAATGAGAGACGAATACGGTGCAAAGAATCCTCGCTCTTGGTGGATGAAGTTCCACGTGCAGACTGCTGGTTGCACTCTAACTGCTCAACAGCCTTTGAACAACATAGTAAGGGTAACTATTCAGGCTTTAGCAGCAGTGCTTGGAGGTTGTCAGAGCTTACACACCAACAGCTTCGATGAGGCATGGGCGTTGCCGAGTGAAGAAGCCGTAAGAGTTGCTTTGAGAACTCAACAGATAATAGCATATGAATCAGGGATTCCAAACGTAATCGATCCCCTTGCTGGCAGTTACTACGTCGAATGGCTCACAGATAAGATGGAAAAACTTGCGTGGAAGTACATAGAAGAGATAAGAAAGATGGGCGAGGGAAGTATGCTTAGAGGAGTTTTAAAGGGAATAGAGACTGGGTATTTCGTGAAAGAGATAACGAATTCAGCGGCAAGGTATCAGAAAGAGATTGAAGAGGGGAAGAGGATAGTAGTTGGTGTAAACAAGTTCACGATTGAGGAAGAACTTAAGATTCCGATACTCAAAGTAGATCCAGAGGTTCAGAGGAAACAGATTGAGAGGCTTAGAAGGGTTAAAGCTGAAAGAGACAACGATGCAGTTAAAGAAGCTTTAGAATGGCTTAGAAACGCTGCAGAGAACGATGAAAACGTAATGCCTCCGATACTTGAAGCTGTAAGGAATTATGCTACAATCGGAGAAATAATGGGTGTGCTAAAGGAGGTATACGGAACTTACACCAAGCCCATCATAATCTAAATTTTTTTGGTGGTAACATGGCTGAAAAGAAGATAAGGGTTTTAGTAGCTAAGGTTGGGCTTGATGGGCATGACAGAGGTGCAAAAGTAGTTGCAAGGTTTTTGAGAGATGCCGGATTCGAAGTGATATACACTGGTTTACATAGAACTCCTGAAGAGGTTGCGAGAGCGGCAGTTGATGAAGATGTAGACGTAGTTGGAATAAGCCTGCTAAGCGGTGCACACATGACATTAGTCCCAAAAGTTATAAAGTACATAAGGGAATTCGGCGGGAATCCAGATGAGATGTTGATATTAGTTGGTGGAATTATTCCAACTGATGAAATTCCTGAGTTAAAGAGGATGGGTGTAGATGAGGTTTTTATTCCGGGAACTCCTATTCAGAAGATAGTGGACTACATAAAGGAAAACGTTCCCAAGAAGAAAAAGAAGGTGAGGGAATGAAAGATTACAACGAAGAAGAGGTAGAAGAACTCGTTAAGGGGATACTAGGTGGAAATAGAAGAGCTTTGGCAAGGGCTATAACGTACGTTGAAAACGATTATCCGGAGGGTAAGGAGATCTTACGTAGGATTCACAAGAACACTGGAAAAGCACATATCGTAGGTTTAACGGGATTTCCAGGGGTTGGCAAAAGTACAATTGTTAGTAAGTTAACTCAGGAGTTTAGAAAGAGGGGAAAAACTGTTGGGATAGTTGCAGTAGACCCGGGTTCGCCTTTTACCGGAGGAGCCTTACTTGGAGATAGGCTTAGAATGGATGGATTCGACGTTAGCAGAAATCTTTGGATTGATCCAGGAGTGTTCTTTAGAAGTATGAGTTCAAGGGGAAGAGCTGGTGGATTGGCGGCAAAGACGGGAGATGTCGTTAGATTAATGGATGCGTACGGTTTCGATATCGTATTCGTTGAAACGGTTGGAGCTGGGCAGAGTGAAGTGGACATAGTAGAGGTTGCAGATACATCAATAGTTATACTGATGCCAGAGATCGGTGATGACATCCAAATGAACAAGGCTGGTATACTTGAGATTGGGGACATATACGTAGTGAACAAAGCGGATTTGGAGGGAGCAGATAAGACTGTTGAATGGCTTAAATCTATGCTTAAAATGGGAGAAGAACTCGCAAAAGCCACTGAACTAACGCATGCAGCTGGTGGCAAGATGGCTAGTGGAAAGGTATTCAGTTATGAAACAGAAACAGGTTGGAAGCCGCCGATTATAAAGACCATAGCAGATAGGGGTAAGGGGATTAAGGAGCTCGCAGATGCAATAGAGAAACACTACAAGTATCTAAAAGAGACTTGTCTCTTGAAGGAGAGAAGAGAGATGAGGGTTAAAAGGGAGTTATTCGAACTCGTAGCAGAGGAGATCAAGAAGATAATAAAGGCTAGGATGGATTATGGAGATATAGTTCAAAGGGTCTTAAACAACGAGATAGATCTACATACCGCCGCAGAGGAGATCGTTAAGAGGCTTGTGGGAGCATGAAAAGAGATCCAACAAAAACAAGCCTGTTAGATGGAAGAAGGGTTAGTAAGGATTCAAAGATAACATGGGGAATTGGAACGTTAGATGAGGCAAATGCATTTATAGGATTGGCAAAGGTTTTTGCAAGAGATAGAGATGTAAAGGAGACGTTAGAAGAGATACAAAAGATGCTGTTCAAAATTGGAACTGAAGTCGTTTCAAACGATTTCAGCGTTAGTGATGACGATTACAGATGGCTCATCGATATAATTAAAAGATTTGAGAACTCTGTAAACAAGCCTAGAAGTTTTATAATACTTGAAAAGGATGAGGCTACAGCATTTTTAAGTGTTGCAAGAACCGTTGTAAGGAGAGCTGAGAGATGGGCAGTCACTCTTTATAGAGAGGGAGTAGTTTCTCAGCTCTTTGTTGAATGGTTAAACAAACTGAATTACCTGCTTTATCTGATGATTTTAAAAGAGGGAAAAGAGTTTGAAGAAATCAGAGTTTCTTGATAATTCCCTCTCCCTTTACGTTTACGTCTCCGACCCATCCCTCATCTGTTCTCTTGAAGCTTGGAACTATTTCAAAATCTCCGCCAATTAGTATTTCACCACCCCTCATATCTCCACCAACGAATCCGCATGATCCGTGAATTACTATTTTACCGTTTCTCATCTCTGTTCCTATGAAATCTCCAGCATTACCTTTTATCTCAATTTCTCCGCCATTCATTCTCTCTCCAACGTAGTTTCCGGCATTACCTTCAATTAGTATCTTACCTCCTGTCATACCAGTCAAATCGCCGTGATACGGACAACCAACTAGATTTGCGGCATTTCCCTTAACGATGATTTCTCCACCGCTCATCTCAGCTCCAAGCCAATCGTCTGCATTTCCTTCAACCACTATCCTTCCCCCCTTCATGCAAGATCCGCAATGGCTTCCGACATTACCTTTGACTACTATTTCGCCGTCTTCCATTCTATAGCCAATCCACTTAACCTTGCTGAAATCCCCCTCTAAAACAATCTTCTTCTCATTACCCTGTTTTGTTATCTCAAAGAGTTTTTCGAGTTCAACTTCCTCCTTGCCGTAGTAAACCTTAAACTTCTTTATCTCCTCTAAATCTTTCGTAGCAAGCTCTGGAGTTATCTCTGCTTCAACACACACCACAAAATCCACTTTCGGCTTTAGTATAAGCATTTAATCACCCCCTACAGCACTATCTTCTCAGGCATCCTTATCCACCTCTCCTCTACTCCATAGTTCTGGAGTTCAATGCTGTAGTACTTGAAGTAATCTTCTAAGTCTGCTTTTATTGCTTCGAGTTCGACTTTACCCCTTACATCAACCCAATACGTTTTACCCCAAACTTCCTTGACAAGCTCTCCATCCTTAACTATGATTTCACCACCTTTAATCGTATACATCGCTCTCCTAAACGCTTTGTTTATCAATTCGTAGTCGTTAGATGGATCGATTTCAAGCGGATTTATGTCGTATATCGCTATATCTGCATCAGCTCCAACTCCAAGATGTCCCTTGTCCTCTAAGCCCAAGATCTTAGCCGGTAGATCTCTCGTCATATGTATAACTTCTTCAAGTGTTTTCTCAGTATCTATCGCTGGTAGATTCGTAGCCTTTTGAACGTATGGACTAACTCTTTCAAGCTCTTTTTCTCTCATCTTCTTACTCATCAGCATTGCCATTATGTATGGATACTCCGTGAATGGCCCGCCGTTTGGATAGTCAGTAGTAATAACGACTTTATCGCTATCAATCAGTAGTCCTAGTTCAAGTCCAATAGCCCATTGAACTGCGTGAACTGGATTCTTTGGTAAATATACCAACGGCACGATACCAGCACCACCCTCGACTTCACTGTCTTTATTGCTCCACTTAGCCCCAAGTAATCTATGTAGAGTAAACTGAAATGGAGCATCACCAGTCATAGCAGTAGCAGTTCCGAATATTGGTTGTCCCATGTCAATCGTCACGTTATCCATCTTGTTTACGACTTTTGCAATCTCCTCAGCACCACTTTTAACATCTCTCCAAGAAGTTCCTGCATATGCGTTGAATTGGACATGTGTTATGTGTAAAACTGGTCTCTTATCGTTTTTGAATCCGTTTGCAAGCTTTATAGTTTCAACTGTTGTCTGATAATTCCCAGGGTTTCCTAAATTGTTGCAGTGCAGGTGAACGCAATGTGTAAGTCTTAATTCCTCAACAGCTTTTATGAGTGAGGTTATTATTTCTCTCGGCGTAACGTTAAATCCCGGAACTTCATCGTCGAGATTTCTACAGTTCTTTCCGTACATCCAAGCTTCAACACCACCAGGATTTACAACTTTAACACCGTATCCCTTAGTTCTTTCAAGAGCCCATGCTATGAAAGTCTTCAACTTTTCTAAGTCTTTTTCTGCAACGTACTTCAAAACGAAATGCCAATTACCAAATACTGGTAAGGCAGCTTTATCAACCATCGGAATTGAATCTAGTTCTTCATGAGTGTGCAATGCACCGATTGGTGGTTGAGCTGCTTCAAAGGCAGTAGTATATCCCATCTTAGCGTATTCGTAACCTATTGTTGGTGCGGTTAGAAGCGTTCTTCCCACTGTAGCCCTGAACTTATTAGCTTTTGATCTCACAGGACGCATCTCTTCTGGACGCATAGTTCTTCCAGTGTTTATCTTACTTCCAGCTATGTGTGCATGCATGTCTACTCCGCCAGCTACAACGAGTTTGTTAGTTGCATCGATTACTTTGCACTCATCCTTTTTTATCTCACTCTCTTCTACTATTTTTCCATCTTTGACAAATATATCCATTTTCTCCTTGATTACCTTATTCTTCGGGTCTATAACAATACCATTCTTTATATGTAACATCATAATACATCACCCCATCAACTCATCTACTTTCTTAATCAACTCCTCAAGAATCTTTTCATCACTCCAGTATTCCGTATCGATAACTTTCTTAACCCTTATTGGAATAACATCCATTCTGTAAGCAGTTCCTTCTGCTTCTAATCCGTATATAGCTGAAGGTATAACAACGTTTGCAACTAAAGTCGTCATGTTCGGGAAAGGATCGATCTGTATCACTGGAATTTCCTTAAGTTTCTTAACAGCCTCCTTCGGGAAGTGTGCTACTGGATCTGAAGCGATTATCAAGGCGGCGTCGCAATCTCCCCTCTTAAGAACTTCTACTGCTGAAAACTCGTTCGGATAGAACCTCGGATAGCCCCTGCTGAAATCTATCGCATACTGATAACCGCACTCCCACGCTGGAACTTCTCCAGCTCCAGTAACGTTGTAGTGTCCTCTCATAGGTAAGATAACCCATCGAGTGTACCTGTTGAGCAGCTGGATCAACTTTATTGCATTTTCAACGTTTCTATCTCTTCCTCTTGACTGCGTTAATCCCAAGCCGTAGAATACAGCCCCGTACTTGGCGTTTTTCATAGTCTCTGCAAGCTCTATCAACTTGTCCTTGCTAACACCTCCAACCTCATCCGGCACAACATCAGCATTACCAGCTATTATAGCCCTCAAAGCTGAGAATACTAAGTAGTCGTAACCGGGCTTTACTTGAACAAACATATCTGCCTGTCTTGCAGTTCTGGTTTCTCTAACGTCTACGACAATTACCTTCCTTGCTTTCCTATCCTTAACGAGTAACCCCTTTGCAGAAATCGAATATCTCATTCCATGCCTTGGATGAGCTTCCATTGGATTGCATCCCCAAAAGACCACCACATCAGCTCTGTTCTTTATACATCCAAGCGTTCCAGCTGGTAAACCCTCTTCGATCACTGCAAGAATGCTTGGTGCATGACAAACACTTGCACATTGGTCATAGACACCTCTTACCTTCTCCGTCAGAATTATCCCAAGTCTTATAGCTTCATTGACAGTTGATGCCCAACCGTATAGAAGTGGTCTTTTAGCGTTCACGAGTATTTCAGCGGCTTTTGCTATAGCCTCCTCATAACTGACTTCCTTTCCATCGATCATTGGTGATTTTATCCTCTCCTTCTTCGAGAACTTGCTACTGCCGAGTTTGCAAAGTCTCTTTGATCTGAACTTCTCTACATCAAATAATCCGTCATCACATACACTACCACAAAAAGTGCAGACAACGTTTACCTCCATTATATCGCCTCCAAAAGCTCTTTAACACTCCTAACAGCTTCATCCGTCTTTTCAACTACAGCTTTAACACCCTTAAACTGTGGCATTCCAGTTCCATCTGTTGATGGATCAACCACTTGGTTTGCATAAGGCCCCATTGGGATAAAAGCTAAGCCTTTTGGTAGATTCGCCTTCTTAGCGAATACAACTACCTCTCCAAAATCCGTTTTAACTTTAACCCTATCTCCTTCTTGTAAACCAAGGGCTTTGAAGTCTTCTTCACTTAACTCGATGTAGCTCACTGCTTTGAAATACTCTTCTGTCAACTTCTCCTCCACAGTAGCACCTTGATCAAGAGTTCTGCCCGTTATCAATACTACATCTACCATTGATACCACCAGAGTTTTTTGATAAGCTATTGCATGCTCATATTTAACAATTCTCTTTTTTATCCAGTTAGGTCTACATATTTTATAAGCTTGCTATAAAACCGATTTACAGTAATACAGAAGTGTATTTCGTGAAATTCAATCTAATAGGATTTAATGCGAATGAACTAAATAAATGACAACTTATTTACAATAATTAGATTGAAGCTCATCGTTATATATTATTTAAATATTTTTTTCATTAATTATAGAAATTCAACTACCATATGGATAATTTCAATCTCCAACAACCCTCTTCTTAAATTCAGATGGTAACTTCAAAACGCTCGCAAGCCCTATTAAGTTTTCCTTTGATATACTCCCATCTGCAACCTCTTTTAAAGCCTCTTTCGCGTTAAACGCTATACCCAACCCAGCCCTTTCAATCATCAATTTATCATTTGCACCATCTCCTATCGCCACAACATCTTCAAGTCTTATGCCTTCCTTTCTTGCAATCTCCTCAACGATTCTTGCCTTCTCCTCTGCATCTATAATTCTACCCTTAATTCTTCCGGTCAACTTCCCGTTTTCTATTTCGAGTTCGTTTCCAAATGCGTAATCCAAGCCCAACTCCTCTTTAAGTTTATTTGTAAAATAGCTGAAACCTCCGCTCACAACAGCAACTTTGTATCCAGCCTCCTTTAAACTCTTTATCAGCTCCTTTGCTCCATTCGTAAGCTTTACCTTTGAGTATATCCTTTCAAGCACCTCAACTGGCAAACCCTTTAAAAGCCGAACTCTCTCCTCTAAAGCCTCCTTAAAGCCGATTTCACCCTTCATAGCTCTCTCAGTTAGTTCTTTAACCTCCTTCTCAACTCCAGCCTCCTTTGCAAGCTCGTCGATTATTTCAGCATCTACAAGCGTTGAGTCCATGTCGAAAACTATAAGCCTCTTATCCCTCTTAAATGAGGCATACGGCTGAAATACTATATCCAATCCGAGTCTTTCAGCTTCGATTCTAAGCCTCTTCTTTACAACTTCTGGATCTGCATTACCGATGTCTATCACGAATTCAATCGAAATCAAATCATCTCTTGCAGTTAAACTCGTCTTCTCTATGTTAATCCCAAATTCCAAAAAAGCAGCAGTTATGTCCCTCACAATTCCAACTCTATCTCTTCCCAAAACGGTCACTACGTAGAGGTTCTTATCCCCTATATATTTTCTCTCAAATGGGGCAACACTGACGTTTACATTGATCTTTTTTGCAACATCCTTTAGCTTTTTTTCAATTTCTTCAACACTTGAAATCGCTTTGCTGACATCTGCAACTAAGAACATCACAAACATACCTTGTAAAACCGTCTGTTCTATATCTACTATGTTTGCGTTGTTATCTGCGAGAACCTTAGCTATGTTATGAACTATACCAGGCCTATCCTCCCCGTATACCGATACCGCTATGAGCACAAAAAAATTGAGTTGAGATGTTTTTTAAACCTTCTGAAACATCGAGCGATAACGGGCTAAGAAGAACTCTGGCTCTCTAAGAACTGATACGTAGTAAACGTTTAGAATTCCCAAGACCTCCCCTTTCCTTACAAATCCATCCCTTATCGGTAGAAAAGCTACCGCTTGTATCTCTTTATCCTCTTCAACAAGTCTTGGTCTTCCCTCACTTACAACATCGATGACTAAACCGTTTGCGTTGTTTTTGCTTGTAAGTGGTTGGACAATTGTTCCAGATGGTAACTCTATCTCTTGAATTCTTATGATTTCAACACTTCCAGCCTTAATCTCTTTGTCTTCTGAAGCTATTAAAGGCTCAAATCTACCTATTGCACTCCTCTTAAAGCTAAAAGGCTCTATTGAGATCTGATTTCTTACAATTTTGGCTCTTTTCCTGTATACGAGTTTACCCTTTAGCGGTTTTGTCAGATGTCTCATAAGACTCCTTATCCTCTCTCCAACGGATATGTAGTAGACGTTCAATATGCCAATTACGTCTCCTTCCTCGATCTCGCCTTTGAATATCGGCATGAAGATAACTCTAGATATGGTTTTACTGTCTTCAATTCTTCTTGGTTTTCCAAGCTGAACAACATCTAAAACAGTTCCATATGCGTGTCTCATTATCGATAATGGAACTGGAATCGTTTCAGGGGGTATTTCGAGGGGTTTTATCTTAACAACTGCTAATTCACTGGGTTTTAGTTCTACGTCTTCGTCTGCTATAAGTGGGAACCACTCGGCTATATGCCACCTTTTATACCAACACTCCGAAATGTCTACTTCCTCTCTAACTATTTCTCCATTAGTCCTGTAAACGAGGTTTACAGTTCTATGCTCTAACTCAACGCTAACACTCGGAATTTCGAATTTACCACTGTACAATCCAACAACGAAAACCTTCACAACACCTATTAAATCTCCCTTTTTTATTAAACCATTATCTACAGGTAAAAAAGCTACAGCAACTAACTTTTTCTCATCTTCAACCCTACTCGGAGTTTGCTCATATACGTCTAAGACAACTCCCAATCCATGCCTCATGATTGACAAAGGTGAGACAATTGTATTAGATGGCAAACGAACCTCTTTTATCTTTACAATTGCTATGCGATTTTTCTCAACTCTTACGTCTTCAGCTGCTATTAACACCTTCCAATAAGCGTAATCCGAAGTCTTATACATCTGAGAAGTAGCATCAACTCGTTTAGATTCCGCTTCAAGAGTTTCAAAATCTTTTAAGTAGACGATTTCAGCCGTCATCTAATATAATGATATATCATTAATATTATATAACGCTTCCGCTTAGATTAAATCTTAAATCTTAGAACTTAACCTTCGCTATGTTCGATGAACTGAAGAGTATAACAGATGTTTATCCCGCAAGTGAAGCTTACAAGTACGATGAAACTCCCAAGACTATTTCTCCAAAAGCTGTAGATGACTTCGTTGTTGTAAAGCCTAAAAGCCCTGAAGAAGTTGCAGAGGTTTTGAGATTTGCAAGTGAAAACAGGATTCCCGTATTTGTAAGGGGTGGTGGGACTGGTTTAAGTGCCGGAGTTGTTCCAACTCAGAGCGGAATAGTTCTATCAACTGAAAGATTAAAGAAGCTTGAGATAGATTTTGAGAACAGAATTGCAATATGCGAAGCTGGAGTGACTCTGAAACAGTTAATCGAAAAAGTAGAAAAGTTAAACTTGGATTTTCCTATTCACGTCGCTGAGACTGCAACAATTGGCGGAATGGTCGCAACTAATGCCGGTGGGATTAAAGCTCTTAGATATGGAACTATGCGAAATTTTGTACTTGGCTTAGAAGTTGCACTACCGAATGGTAAGATCTTAGAATTCGGTTCAAAGACTTATAAGAATTCGAGCGGTTATCAACTTCAGAGCTTAGTAGTGGGTAGTGAGGGAACTCTATGTGTAATTACAAAGGCTTATCTAAAACTCATACCAAAAACAGATGAGATTTTCATAGCAATTCCTTTCAGAGATTTTTACAAAGCTATTAGCAGTGTTGTAAAGATTTTAGGTTTGGGAGTTTTTCCATCTGCGATAGAGTTTATGGAGTTAGAGGCTGTAAAAATAGGTGAAGTCGTAAGTGGTAAGAGATGGGTTTGTGATGAGGGTGAAGCACATCTGTTGATCATAGTCGACAGATTTGAGGATGCAGAGAAAATAGCTAAAGTCGTTGAAGGAAATGCAATTGACGTATTCATAGCTACTTCAAGGAGAGAGAAGCGAAATCTAATAGAGATAAGGAAATCAATATACGAGGGTTTAAGGAGAGATATAATCGAAATTTTAGATATATGTATTCCTCCAGCGTACATCCCAGAATACGTATATAAAAGCAAACGGATAGCAGAGAAATATGGGATTAAACTCATAACTTATGGGCATGCCGGAGATGGGAACATTCATCAACATCCATTGGTATTCGAAAACTGGCAGGATATATACTTCGAGTTTAGAAAAGAGCTTTTTAGACTTGCCAAAAGCTTTAGTGGTGTTTTAAGTGGTGAGCACGGAATTGGATGTATTAAAGTCAACGAGTTTAAGCGATTCGTTTCACGAGAAAACCTTGAGATCATGAGAAAACTCAAGTGTGTTTTTGATCCAAACGGAATATTAAATCCAGGAAGAGTAATTTAGTCGAAATCTTTCTTTAATTTTTCAGCAATCAGCTTCGCTACGCTCACGTGGCTAATTGGGCTTGGTATTGTATCGGTTGCAATTACGTCTTCTATTCCAGCTTCGAGCATTCTAATCATCGCATCCCCCGCAAGAATTGCATGAGTGCATGCTGCAAAAACCCTATTACATCCAGCAGATCTCAGGATTTTCGCCGCTTGACAAACAGTTGCACCAGTAGATATTATATCGTCTACGATTACAGCATCACCTTTAAGCTTTAACGGCTGTCTCTCCATTATTACATTCTCTGCATCTATCCTTATCTTCCTCAAAACTATTATATCAGAATTCAAATCCCTGCAGAACTCCTTAGCCCAAAACAGAGCATTTTCATCTGGTGCAACAACTGTGAAATCCCTTGAGAAGTTTCTTAAGCAGTAATCTGCGAGTAATTTCATCGCAGATATGTTTACGAATTCTACTCCGAACACATCAGTTCTATTCGGTAAATGAAAATCCACAGCGTATATCCTTTCAACTCCACTAGACTTAAGGATTTTAGCAAGTAACTTGAGTGGTATGGCTTCACCTCTTATCCTTCGCTCAAGAGTTCTTGAGTATGCTATGTATGGAAACACACAGCTAACAGATCTCGCCCCGACATCGTAAGCCGTCTCAGCTATCAAAGCCGTCTCAAGTATTACTTCATCTGGATTCGGATACATCGAATTAAATATCACTATATCCTCACCGCTGATGTCTGTAACAAATCTGAAGTACTTCTCACCATCTGGATACCTCATTAATTGGGAGTAGCAGATTGGATAATTCGTTATCTTCGAAACCTTTATAGCCATTATTCCATTCGTTCCAGGAAGTAGTAGTGGCATAACCTAAATTAGCCAAGCGAAAATATATCAAATTTGAGG
>Ga0190367_1001285_pt1 | contig 14818 bp, 17 predicted proteins | sample 4872181011_MG_FD_171838 | JGI IMG/M metagenome (GOLD analysis project Ga0190367, IMG submission 171838) | Hydrothermal vent microbial mat bacterial communities from Southern Trench, Guaymas Basin, Mexico - 4872-18-10-11_MG | ecosystem: Environmental > Aquatic > Marine > Hydrothermal vents >...
GTTTAGGGAGAAGTTTGCAATTCTCTTCAACATAATCTAAACACTCCCCTAATCCCTCTCCACCCTGAAGGGCCGAGCTCCCTTGGCGACATTTTGTGAAGAGCGAGGCTTTCTTAGCGACGTTTTGTAAACGAGAAAAATATCACAGTTACATTTCCAAAAGATTTCATAACATTCGAAACGAGAGATAGGGAAATTAAAACAGCTTACTTCTTAAAAAGAAGAAAAATTCAGAGTAAGATAAGGTGCAGAAGGGTTAAAGCTAAGGTTTTAGCGAAATACCGTGATAGGGAAAGAAACAGAGTTCTGGACATCTACCATAAGGTTGCTAACGAAATTGTTAAAGTTGCATTAAAAACGAATTCGGCAATAGCCTTAGAAAACCTCAAAGAAATTAGAGAGAAGATAAATTACTCGAAAGAATTAAACGGAAGGTTACATAGGTGGAGTTTTAGAAAATTCCAGCAGATATTAGAGTATAAGGCTAAGCTGAATGGTATTGAAGTTGTTTATGTTAATCCTCATAAAACCTCAAGCCTCTGCCCGATATGTGGGAGAAAATTAAGCCCGAATGGGCAGAGGTTGTTAAAATGTGAATGCGGTCTAATTGCGGATAGAGATGTAGTCGGTAGCTGGAATATTAGATTGAGAGGTTTAAAGATAGATGTGGGGAGCTCCGTTCCCCCCGAAAGCCCGTCTATGAATTGAGACGGGAAGGCTCTCCGCTAATCAAAAGTTATAAAAGTAGAGGAGAGTCAGAATGGTAGTTAAAAAAGACTTAAACACATCAAATACCTCAAGAGAAGATATTTACTCATCAGAAGTTGAAGAATTTTTAATATTCGGCTTTCAAATATGTAAAATCTTCATGGTCTATTTGGAGGTAATGAACGGTCATTAAAATTTTAACAAAAGTTAACAAATCTTACCATATTTCAAGAATCTAAAGCGAGAATATTTAAGTATTACTACATTATTTGAATTTATCGGTGATGAAATAACGGCGGTGAAGTCGATGAACTTAGTGAGGTGGATGCCGTTATCGAACCCGCTCAGGTGTTCCCCAAGGCTCCGATAATGACGATGTGCCCGTGCTAAGGGTGAGTTATCGGGGCTGAAAGGAGCTCCCGAGCGCTCACCTGGGATGAGCCTGAATGAAGTTATGTTAAATGTGGGTGACTAGGTCAATTCAACCGTAATCTGAATGATTCCGAAACTTACATATTTTCAGAAGTTAATATTTTATCGGATGATAGGCAAAGTCGGAAAGAAGGGAGAGCTATACATACCTAAAAAGGTGAGAGAATCAATTGATCTTAAGCCTGGAGATGAGGTTTTAGTTGAAGTGAGAGGGAAGGAGCTAATAATCCGAAAAAAGCGTAGTATATTTGATGTTCTAATGGAGAAACCAGTATTAAAGGTATCCGTAGATGAGTTGAGAGAGATAAGAGATAAAATTTCAAGGTTGCTGGGAACATGAAGGAAATCTTCTTGGATACAACGTTTGTCATACCCTTTTTTTACATGGACATTGACGTTAAAGGCTTTTCGAGAAGGAAATTTGCCGAGCTAATTCGAAAACTCGATAAGATTCATATCAGTGAGATTTCGATCTTCGAAGCTAAGGCTAAAGCCCTTCAAAATAGGAACGAGGAGGTGCTAAAGAGATTTAACGAAGGTCTGTCAATCCTGAGATCTGATAGAAAGGTAGTGATACATGGATATACTGCTAAGCACGATCAAAATTTTAACGATATGCTTAACATTTTGAACGACGTAAACATCATAGATTTGATTATAATATCTCAGGCAAAGGAGATAGGAAAGCTTCTAACTGAGGATAGGATAATCCACAAGCATAAAGACGAAATTGAGATAGAAGTGCTAAATTGGAAATCGTTCATTAAACGTTTTAATGATGCTCTGTAGTTCTATTGATCCTCGGGGTTTGGAGTTCAACGGATGTCCACATCGGTGAGTGAACATCCGCTTTGAGGGTATTAGCAAAAAAGCTTGGGTGCAAGGCTCTCTTTGCAAGAAGAGAACAGGAGTTAGTTAAAGAAATGGAAAAGAAGGAATTTGATGTCGAAATATTGTTCCTCAAGACCTCATCTAAGTTATTAAGAAGGTCTAGCTTTAGGTTAATACAATTGCAAACATTTCTATTCACATTTTTCATTTGATTTTTGATTTATTTCTATTTCAGACCAGTGATCTCAAAATATCCTCTAAATTTTTATTTTGGTCAAATGCCAGACCTTTCCATCTACTGTTTAGTACGAGAGGATGTCAAAACGTCCATATCCCCTGATTTTAGATTTAGATCATCCATTTTTTAACATCGCCTTTGCGGAGCTGTAACAATAGACATTAATAGACACTCTGCGATCACAACATATTTATATTTCTCTTCTTGAATATTTAGCCCTGTCTGCTCGGGCAGCTTAGCTGCCTAGGGGCAGGTTGATGAAGTGTAAATGAGGATTCATTCAAGATAGAGATGTTGTAGCAGTTATTAACCTTCGAATGTGGGGCTTGGGGGTTATCCCGAAAGGGAGCGAGCCCTTGAAGGTCTTATCCTTCAAGGGCACCAAGGCGGACATATGTCTTATCAAATGTCCGCTGAACCCCAAAAATCGACATAACTTAAGTGTAAAATGTGAGTTAATTGATCTAGATGGATCATCCATAATTCTGAATACCATGCCCCGTTAGAATTCTAGAAATCGCTGTTCCAATGTTATTTATTTCGATAAATCCATAACTATTTCTTTAACCGTTCTGCTCCTAAGATTGCTTCATTAATTGACATTCTCCCTGCATTGAACAGTAGTTCTGAAAGTTGGCAATTAGGTTAATCTAAATGGGATTGAGAATTTTTATTTTATTTTGAAATATCCTATAGATTTTTATCTAGTTGCCAAATATTCCACTTTCGGAACTACTGTAAAAGGCGAAGATTTCTTAGCGACGTTTTGTAATAATCAGCACCTTAGGATCTTCCCACATTCCGTCTGGCTTTGTTAACCCTTCGGGTGAAGTGTCTCAAAGCAGATGTTCAATGCGGACGTCAGCTGAACACCACAGCACATGCGGTGAAAAGATTTACGGTGTTACCTAAATGGACTGCAAAAGGTTAAAGTTTTCCTCAATTCAATATTGAATTCATGAAGATAGTCCTTCTTGGAACAGGAGATTCAACGGGAACTCCGGTTATAGGCTGTCACTGCAAGACGTGCGAGGATGCCAGGAGAAAGGGATGGGAAAGAAAGAGGTTTTCCGTAATGGTTCAGAACATGGGGAAAACACTTCTCATAGACACATCACCCGACATGAGGAGGCAGCTCCTGGATATGAACGTCGACAGGGTGGATGCCGTGATATGGACGCACTGCCACTTCGACCACTTCGGTGGTTTCGGGGATTTCTACAGGGTTCAGAGCGACGTAAAGGTTTTCACGACTCCGCAGATACACGACGACATAGGGAGGTTCATGGAGTTCATGGAGTACAGGCCTGTCGAGGTTGAATGCTACAAAACCTTTAAGCTTTTCGACATGGATATAACGCTTTTCGAGGTAAACCATCCACCGGTAAGCAGCGTTGGTGTTAAGATAGAGTGGAAAGGTTACAGGGTTGTTATAAGCGGTGACACAAATGTTAACATTCCTAAAAGGAGTATTGAGGAGATGAGAAATCCAGATCTTTTCATAGTCGAAGCTCTGGCACCAAGGGGGAGATTCAGGAAGCACATGAACGCAGAAGAGGCGATGGGGCTTGCAAAAAATATAGGTGCCAAGAAAACTGTTCTGACACATCTCGGCCATTTTTTTCCACCTCACGATATAGCGAAGAGGTATTATCCTGTCGGTCACGATTACCAGAAGTTCGAGTTCAGGGATTTAAGGCTTGATTCCTTCCTTTAGCTCCTTTAAAAGGGAACATGCTTGGCATATATCTTTCGGAGTTGGTTCTCCGCATATCTTACATCTGTTAAGCTCAACCTGCGGGTACATCTGCTTCAAACACGGTATGAGTTCTTCAAAGCTCCTCATTATCGAGTACTTCCTCCCTGGATACCTGTTCTCGAACTCGTATATGAAGTCCCTTACAACAGCCCTTACGGGGAATTGGCTGTAAGGGCATTCGTTCATGTCCATAGGAAGACCGTGAAGAAGGCCGTAGACAACGACATCTCTCTCGTAAACCTCTCTGAACGGCTTTATCCTGAGTATGAGACCTTCCTGAACCCTCTGAGGAATAAGTCTTGCAAGTCTCTCTAGATCTGCCTGAAGGAAGTTGAGAAGTATTGTCTGAACCTCGTCGTCAAGATTGTGACCAGTCGCCAGCTTAGTGCATCCGAGCTCTCTTGCCTTTCTGTTGAGCAGGTACTTCCTGAAAACTCCGCAGTACGTGCACGGCTTCTTCTTACCTATCTTCACCATCTCGTCAAGAGTCATTCCGAACTCATCCTTAAATGAAAGTACATGATGTTCTATACCCAGTTCCGAAGTTATCTTCCTTGCTATCTTAACCGTAGGAGGTCTGTAACCCTCTATTCCCTCATCTATCGTTATCGCAACGAGTTCTATATCCCTTCTCTTTTTGTAAAGCTTGTGAAGAACGTAAGTAAGAGTTGTGCTGTCCTTTCCTCCGCTGAGAGCGATCGCTATCTTGTCACCGCTCCTTATCATGTTATACTTCTTTATGGCGTACTTGACCTTCCTCTCGAAGTACTCTATGAAGTGCTTCCTGCAGAGGTGCTTGTTTGCATGTCTTATATAGGCTACAGCCCTCCTCCCGCACTTGTCGCATTTGAGCACAAATAGAGTTTTTGGAGATGTTTAAAAGGTTAAAGTGTCGGTGTTGTTTGTAGCTTTAAATACCTTGAATTCCGATTAGGGTTGAGATTATTCCGATTATGACGTTCATGTTCTCCGCAGCGTAAAAAGAGATATTTCCGATGATCTGAACTTCATAGAGATAAACCATCCTTTATCTGTTTCGAGGGAAAAGGGATGGAAACATTAGTCTGTAGCCTTTTGTATCATAGTGTGTCTTCCTATGCCTATGAGAAGTAAGATTTATAAAACTTCTTCTACAATCCGCTACTGACGTAGCGAACTCTATGATTGGTGAGGGTGATGAATCGAGGATGAATACAAGTTCGATAAGGGGAGTAGGCTCCCGTAGCCGGGCTTGGAGGACGTCAGCCGTGATGAACCTAACTGTGTCTGATATAGTTTCGATAGATGGAGATACAGTTCATGTGAACTGTTCTCGCATCTATCCTAACTCTGCCCTTTCGGTGAATGTCGCTAAGAAAGCCTAGCATTTCAATGCAGAGATGAATTATGGGAGATTATAATATACCTTCGCTATCAGGATGTTATGGGAATTCTCCTCAATTCCGGAACCTTATCAAAAGATTTATCGTCGGAAATAATTGTTTTATCGAGTTTTAAGGCTGAAGACGCGATTAGGCTGTCGAAAAACGTTAAACCGTATTCTTCCTCAATCTTAGCTTGCTTTACCATCAAATCCGTGTCGATCGTTTTTGCCTCTTTAATCAGATATATCTCAAACAAATCCTTCAGCGCGTTTAAAGCTTCACGTATATCCTTAGCACTCCTACCTCTGGCTTTCAATACTATCACGAATTCCAGTAATGCCGTATCAGGAGCCTTAACTCCCCTGACACTTGATATCACTCTTAATGCATTCTTGTGCTTTTTGTCCCGTGGATTCAGTGCAAATAGCAAATCCGTATCAGCTACCGGCATTTTTCAGCCACTCTTCAGCAATCTTTTCGTCTTTTCTCTCATCGTACGGTTCTCCGATAACCTTTTCAAGTACTTTGAACGGATCAACTCTTCTTGGCTCGAGGATTATCCTATCTCCCTCAACTTTAATGCTAAGTAAATCCCCTTCTTTTATTTTGAGCTTAGCTCTGATATCCTTTGGTATAACTATCGTGTACTTCTTTCCGACTCTAATAATTTCAGACTTTACCATGTTCTTACTTTAAGAACTTCAACATATATATCCTTTCTGACGTTTATCTTGTGAAACGCCAGGTCGTATAGAGTGCGATCTGTAATTTTGTACTTTTACGCTATCCAATCGTTGACAGTTCAAATTTCCATAGCCTTTCCTAGAGCTTGAAGCTCCTACTTAGTTTTTTTCTCTAATTTTCATCTTTAGCGTGAGTTTCATGTTACGGATAACTACAAAAATAAATCTTATCGTGTAGATGTCTACAGAGGGCTGCTCTGACAAACCCGATGAAACAAACCGACCCCGTGAAGCTACCATGAGGTAGTTGAGTGAGGAGTTCCCCTATGGGGGAACACTCTCCCCTTAAGGCGGGAGGAGGTCAGCCTCAGCTCTTAGCTCTATGAAGCAATCCTTGATGATACCCAATTCCCTCCTCAACTTCTTCGGAATGACAATTCTCCCCCTTTTTATCCATTCGTACCGCTATGCTTATCATACCACTACAGTCCACTTATATAATGTTTCCCACAATTGTCCATTGAATTATATTGAATTGAATTATAAAGTAGTTTGTATATAATATATATTTGTAACTTTATATAAAAACTGTAACATTTATAACGATTGTGTTGACGACACGACATCAAATTACCGTTCTGACTTCTTATCACTTTCATAACTTTTGTACGTGTAGCGGAAGTTCTCCCTACATCTCATTGGGGCTTTCAAAGACCCTCATCTATCTTAACTCGTCCTTTCAGGCTATCTATTTCCACAAATCTCGAGCAGAGCCTGTTTGATATAGCAAAACAATCCTTTATAAATGTTTGACCTTATTACAAATGGAACCTCATACGTTCATGCCCACATAAAAGACATACCGGATCTTAGGTTAACGTTAAAACCTCAGAACAAGTCATATCTCTATGGATGTTGAAAGGGGTTACAGAATGATAGAATGGGCTCAGAGGCACATGAAGGTTTTATCTGAGATAAGAAAGGAGTTCAGGAGGGATAAACCGCTTGAAGGTTACAGGATAGGAATGGCTCTCCACGTTGAGGCAAAAACTGCCGTTCTCGTGAAAACACTCATGGAAGGTGGTGCAGATATTGCAATAACTGCGTGCAACCCTTTGAGCACTCAGGACGACGTTGCAGAGGCTCTGAGGGACATGGGGGTTAAGTGCTTTGCAAGGAGGGGAATGAGCGTAGATGAGTACTACGATGCACTCAACAAAGTAATTGACACAAAACCAGATGTGGCCGTTGACGACGGTGCAGATCTCATATTCATGCTTCACGAGAGGAGAAGGGATAGGGCTGAGAAGATACTCGGTGCAAGTGAGGAGACTACGACAGGTGTTTTAAGGCTCAAGGCAATGGAAAGAGAAGGTGTTCTTCTCTTTCCCGTGATAGCTGTTAACAACGCCTACACAAAGTTCCTGTTCGACAACAGGTACGGAACAGGCCAATCGACGTGGGACGGGATTCTGAGAGCAACGAACATGCTAATAGCGGGGAAAACGGTCGTTATTGCAGGATACGGATGGTGCGGAAGGGGAATAGCTCTCAGGGCAAGAGGTCTCGGTGCAAACGTTATAATAACGGAGGTTGACGAGATAAGGGCTCTTGAAGCTGTAATGGACGGATTCAGGGTTATGAAGATGGAGGAGGCTGCGAGGATAGGTGATATATTCATAACGGCAACGGGGAACATAGACGTTATAAGGGAGGAGCACTTCAGGCTTATGAAGGACGGGGCAATACTTGCGAATGCGGGTCACTTCAACGTTGAGATATCCATTCCAGATCTTGAGAGGATGAGCAGATCGAAAAGAGAGATAAGGAGGTATCTGACCGAATACGATCTCGGAGACAAAAAGCTATACCTCATAGCAGAAGGAAGACTTGTTAACCTCGTCGTGGGAGAGGGGCATCCGATAGAGGTTATGGACATGAGCTTTTCGGATCAGGCCCTGGCTATAAGGTACGTAGTAGAGAATCACGATAAGTTGGAGAGGAGGGTTTACAACCTTCCGGAGGAGCTCGACAGAAAGGTTGCAAGGCTAAAGCTCAAGAGCATGGGAATAGAGATAGACAGTCTTACGGAGAGGCAGATAAGATATCTTAGCGACTGGAGGCACGGAACGTAATGCAAATGATGACACAATACACCGAGCATCAGAGAAAAGTGTGCATAGATTCTATGTCGTCCATCACGATTTCTATAGGTTTCTTAACAGAATAAGCGCATCTGAATCCGACATCTCTCATGACGAAATGAGGAGGATCTGATTCTATATAAGTGCACGTACAGTGCTCCTTTGGCCTTGCGTAAGATCCTCCTCTGTTTATCTTCTCAGATCTCGGCATAGGACTGAACCTCGGTCTTAAAGCCCAGTCGTAAACCCATTCGAACACATTCCCGACCATGTCGTAGCAGCCGTAAGGGCTAACACCGTTCTGATAGAAGTCGACCGGAGTCGTGTCGTTTATACCAGATTCCAGGCAATTACATCTGTTCTTCGAGAACTCGTTTCCCCAAGGATAAAGTCTTCCATCGGTCCCTCTTGCAGCCTTCTCCCATTCCCTGCTCGTCGGTAATCTTTTCCCAGCCCATTTTGCATATAGATTTGCCTCGTACCAGCTAACGCTAGTTACGGGATGATCAGGCTTCTCCTCTGCCATTATCCTGAAGAACCTCTTGCCGACGCTAGGCGTGAAATTAGTCCTCTCTATGAACTTGAGAAAATCCCTGTTTGTGACCGGATACTTGTCTATGTAGAAGTCGTAGTCTATCACCTCAAGCTTCTTCTCGGGACCGTAAAGAAATGATCCTGCCGGAACCAGCACCATTACCCTTCCGACCCTATCCTCTATCTCCTCCCTCATAACGATATCTATACCGGATGAATTTTAAATCATCCGAACTCCGCCAAGCAATCTAGAACTCGTGTTTTAGCATAACCCATTTGGATTCTATGCATTTCGATTTAAAGAACGTTTTAATAGAAAAATAAACCCGAAAGCCTTTAAGCTGTGAGAAGTGGATTATAAGTCAAGATGTGTTGAGTTCCGTTTCCTCGAAAGCTCTCTGATGAAGCCTGGCTTATAAAACTGGACGGAATGGGAGAACCGTTCACATCATCCGTAGCTTCATGTAGTAGACTGTATCGTTTTATATCAGCCACGGATGAGATCATCACGGCGACGCCTCGACCCCCTCACCGTAGCCTTACGACTACGGGTCTCGGGAATCGAAGCCCACCGTAAGTGTCTCGTAAAAAAGACTTTATAAAGCTTTCGGGGTATATACCCATATGTGACCGTGTTGAATCTTAAAAAAGATACACTACACAAAATGATATAAACTATCGTTTCTGCCCCCTTCCTCCCCCAATTCATCTCCGCCCTAAAGGGCAAGCTTTCTTAGCGACATTTTGTAAATTAGAGAGGGAGGATATTAAAGAAATGTTTAGACTGTGTAAAGGATCATTAAAGTATCAAGCCGAATTTTTTCTATACAGGGAACAGCTAACATAATTTGCAAAAATAAAGAGATTAAAGATAGAGAAGAAAGACTTTTATTAGATTATACGAATTCGGAATTGATAAGCGGTGAGATCTTAGAGATACTAAAGGCTATTATGGCAAAGCTTGAGGATATTGAAAAGAGGCTGATTAGGATTGAAGAAGAATTATTTTACGAGCTAAGTGAGGAAGAACTTAAAGAGATAAAGAGAGACCTTGAAGCTTATGAGAGATGTGAGCTAGAGGTTATACCGCTTGAAGAGCTAAAGAAGGAGCTTGGAATTGATGGAGAAGAAGTTTGAGGTCATTTTAAAGAAAGGTATAACTAAAGATTTAAAGAAACTAAGCAAAACGGATAAAATCCGAATTTATAAGGCTCTTGAAAAACTAATCGATCCTTTTTCCCTTGATATCAGGAAGATCTCTGGGTTTAAAGACGTTCAAGCAGTTAGGGTTGGTAATTACAGAATAATCTTCAAAATTTATTTCGAGAAAGGAGTTTTATTCGTTATTAAAATCGATAAGTGTGAAAGAGTTTACGGTAGACTCTAACTCTTGGCACTGTCAAAAATAGTAACAAAAAATAAATAGAAGAAATACAACATATGCAACCCGCTCTAGGGCGATTAGTAGATTACGTTAAAGCTACAAAAGTCTTTCGGAGGAATAAGAAAAATGTAGAATTTAAAATTTTAGTAGCTCTATTATACTCCTTTAGTTTATCCTTAAGAAAAACAAGCAATTACCTATCTCTATTCGAAGAGATAAGCTATTAATCAGTTAGAATTTACTACCACAAACTCAAAAAAGTTCTAAAGCGACCAAGAAAGAAATTAAGAAGGTTAATAGCAATAGATGATACAAAGATAAAACTGGAAAAGAAACTAATCTTTGTATGGGCTGCTGTAGATGTTGATACAAAAGAATGTCTTGCTGTATGGGCTTCTAAAAGCAGAGAAGTTCTGAAGCTTACGTTTTCTTGAAAGAAGTACTGAAGTACTGCGAAAACACGCCAGAAATAGTTGTGGATAGGGATTCTGGTATCTGTGGGCTTCGAAAAGACTTGGTTTAAGATACAGGCACGAGACGTTTGGTGAAAGGAATGCTATAGAAGGATTCTTTTCTAGGTTTAAGGAGAGAACAAAGAGATTCTGAAACATGTTTCCGTTCAGGAGTTCATTTGATTCTATACAGAGCTGGATTGAGAGTTTTATGGCTTTCTATAATTACTGGAGGTGTTTATCTTACACCGCCAAAACAGAAACCACAATTTTTATTTTTATTCTTGATCAAGAACCAATATGCCGCGCAAACCTTCAGGTAGGATCGACGTATGCCTCCGTATCAAAGCCGATTTATATCAGAGTTTGAAGGAAATTACAAGAGCTGAAGGTTGTTATATTGCAGATCTCATCGAACCGAAGCTTATTGAACTCGTAGCGTTGTATAATGCAGGAGTTCCAATACGCCGGGGGTGGGATTCGAACCCACGAACCCCGAAGGGCAGGGGATCTCGAGTCCCCCGCAGTGCCACTCTGCAACCCCGGCTCTGTCAAGATATGTTCGGTCTCTGAAGATAAACCTTATCTCATAATATTTAAAATAATAAGGAATTTATTATGGATTAATGCTGATAAGGGTCGAAGTCACAAAGCACGCACTGGAAAGGCTTTTCGAAAGATTTCCAAAGCATAAGAGGTTTGATGCGAAAACCGTGGCAAATATATTTGAAAACGTGATAAGAGACGGTGTAATAGTGGAGGACGGAGACGAGATAAAGATTATAACCGGTAACTATACCCTGTGCTGCAAACTTGAAAACTTCGTACTTACTATAAAAACCGTTTTGAAAACAAAGGAGCTTAGAAAGAAGTACAGGAGAATGATTTATAGGGGTAAAAGGCATAACTGGAACATCATAATAGATGTGAAGAAGCTTGAGAAGATGTGCAGAAGGGTCGAAAGAATGAAGAACGTATGCAAGATCTGCGGTATTTCGAGGGAACAGACAAAGATTGAAAGGTGTAAGATATACGGATTTTACATATGCGGAAATTGCTGTTTGTCCGTTGGAGGATACTCAGAAAAGTGCAGAGGATGCGATTTCGATATATATAAAGATTTTAAAAAATTCAGGGATTTTCCTCCGTATATTGCATGATTCAAGGTATTTAAAATTGATTAGAATACATTATAATTTTGTACAATTCATATCAACAATAGACTTAGTCTTGTTTCACTATTCAGCAAGTTTTAAATAACGATAGGATTTGCAATCGTTAGGTGATAAAAGATGACAAAGGAATACGTGGTCTATGTTGGAAACAAGCCTGTAATGAACTACGTACTGGCAGTTTTGACGCAGTTCAATGAAGGGGCTGAAGAGGTAGCAATAAAGGCAAGGGGAAAGGCCATAAGCAGAGCAGTAGACGTTGCAGAGATAGTTAGAAATAGATTCCTTCCAAATGTCACGGTTAAGAGCATAAAAACGGATACGGAAGAGCTTGATTCGGAACAGGGCAGAAAGGTTAACGTCTCAACGATTGAAATAATCCTTGCCAAGACCTCTTCCTGATTTTTATTCCACATTACGACCACATAAACGTTTTTATCTTTTAAGTATTAGTCGCTAATGCGAACTCGAAAGGTGTTTTGGCGTTAGTTGGAATCATGCTCGCTATGCTCATAGGGATGATATTTCTTTAGTATTATGCAAATACAATATGTTCCCGGTCTTATTAAGGACGTAGAATTAAAACATCTTAATGAAATAACGAAGGACATTTACTAGCTCGGTAAAAGTCTCAAAAATTGTAAGATGATGTTGATAATTATTGATCTGGGTATTCAGTACCAAAATACCCTTCCTTCTAACACCGTTTCCTCGAACAGTATCACTCTATATTGATACTGTTCATCGGTTCCACCTTTAAGGACTTAAATATCCCTATAGGGTCATGGGTGGCAGTTGAGCCCAACGGAACGGGGCTTCCATCTACGTCTAACCCTACGAGGCTTGGAGCATTGCTCCCATCACCTCGCAGGGCTATACCTCGCCACGAAAAGTTACACTTCGCTATACTTAAAAGTTTATGCCCCAGACGCTTTCCTCCTCGATATTGTATGACAATTTCGATTTAAACATAACATACTCTGAGGTGTTTCCGCAAGACGGTTTTTTGTACAGTCTGAACACGAGCTCAAAGAGCATAAGAATAACCGTGAACAATTTCTCAAACCTCGATTACGAATTCATATATGAAAACACTGTACTGTTTAAGAGGATAAGGGAAGTTCCATCCCAGAAAATACCTTCCCCAGGATCTCGTTCCCCATGTTAAACTGGGTGAAGAGGAGAGGTTGCAGTGATCAGTCGAGCAGATCCCTCAACCTGATGATGGGTGGGAGCTCCCTTTTATGCCTGCTCCTCTCCATGAGATCCAGAACCCTCTCAACTTCCCTCCTATCGAATCTCAGTTTTTCAACTATTTCATCCGAGCTCATTCCCCTTTCAAGTGCCTTCAGAATCCCGTCAAGCCTTTCATAACTGATACCGAGCTCTTCCTCATCTGTCTGCCCGACCCAGAGTCCCGAAGATGGCTTCTTATCTATAATCCTTTCCGGGACTCCCAGAAATCTCGCTAGCTCGAAAACTTCCGTCTTGTAGAGATCGCCTATCGGAAAGAAATCTGCCGCACCGTCTCCCCATTTCGTGAAGTATCCGCAGGCTATTTCACTTTTGTTCCCGGTTCCCGCAACTACATAGTTCAGTAGGTTCGCATAGTAATAATTTATCGTCATTCTTATTCTAGGTTTGAGATTTGCAACCGGAATCATGTCACCTTTGTCGAGATTTCTTAAAAAAGATTCAACTATTTCGTTTATCTCTATATATCTGTACTCTATGTTCAGCTTTCTGCAGACATCGATGGCATCCCTTATGTCCTCGTCCCTAGTAACACCTTTTTCGGGCATTATCAACCCGAGAACTCTATCCCTACCCAGCGCTCTGACGCACAAAAAGGCAGTGGTTACGCTGTCAACTCCACCGCTTATCCCCACGATTACGCCTTGCGCTCCTGCGCTTTCGACGAACCTCCTTATGAATTCAGTTATCCTCTCCGCTATCTTACTCCAGTCTGCCAACCTTATCACCTATAAGCTTTAAAAGAATAGCCTTCTGGGCGTGCAACCTGTTTTCCGCCTGATCGAAGACTATCGAGTGCTCACCCTCGAGAACCTCCTCGGTTATCTCTTCCCCTCTATGCGCCGGAAGGCAGTGCATGACAACAACGTTCGCCTTTGCGAAGTCAACAAGATTCTGCGTTACCTGATAACTTGCAAATGCCTTAAGTCTCTTCTTCCTTTCCCTTTCCTGTCCCATGGAAACCCATACATCTGTATATATAACATCTGCGTCCTCCACTGCCTTTTCAGGATCGCTCTCGAATTCCAGATTTGCCCCTAGCCTTATGGCCTTTTCAACTATCTCCCTGTTCGGCTCGTATCCTCGCGGCGTGCACACTATCATCTTCATACCCGTAAGGGCAGACGCAAGTATCAGAGAATTGCAGACGTTGTTCCCATCTCCAACCCAAGCTAGTCTGACGTTCTTTAGATCTCCCTTATACTCCTTTATCGTTAAAAGATCAGCTATTATCTGACAGGGATGCTCGAGATCGCTAAGGCCGTTTATGACCGGAACCGTTGAGTACTTGGCAAATTCAAGAATCGTGGAATGTCTCCTGACCCTCATAACAACAGCGTGAACGTATCTTGATAGAACCCTTGCCGTATCCTTTATGGGTTCACCCCTTCCCAGCTGGAGGTCGTTCCAGTTCAGGTAGAGGGCATGTCCTCCAAGATCGGTCATCGCAACCTCAAAAGATATCCTCGTTCTTGTCGACGGTAGTTCGAATATCATGGCAAGACTCTTGTTCTTCAGGTAATCCGTAACCCTTCCCCTGTACCTCTCCTCCTTAAGTTTTTCTGCAAGCTCAAGTATATCCTCGAGTTCTTCCCTCGTCACGTCTGCGATTGATATTAAATGCTTCATCTCTAAAGACTTAAGAGAATAATTAATTAAGCTTTTTGCTTTACCCCAAAATCTATATCACGTATAATTCATCCTTATGCATCTCACAAAATGCAAGGGAGCTCGGCCCTTCAGGGTGGAGAGGGATTAGGGTAGGAGGGGGGTAAGAGGTTTGTTTAGATTATGTTGAAGAGAATTGCAAACTTCTCCCTAAACATTTTTATTCCATTCTTCTTATCCTTCTCCTGGAGGGTT
>Ga0190367_1001286_pt1 | contig 14801 bp, 12 predicted proteins | sample 4872181011_MG_FD_171838 | JGI IMG/M metagenome (GOLD analysis project Ga0190367, IMG submission 171838) | Hydrothermal vent microbial mat bacterial communities from Southern Trench, Guaymas Basin, Mexico - 4872-18-10-11_MG | ecosystem: Environmental > Aquatic > Marine > Hydrothermal vents >...
GGTCAGGGAGGGAGGCCGGAGGGTGGGCTTCGAGATAATAGACCTGGCCACTGGCCGCAAGGGCTGGCTGGCGCACGTTGACCAGCCCACCGGGCCGAGGCTGGGCCGTTACCGCGTGAACCTAGCTGATTTAGAGGGCGTGGGCGTGAGGGCCATAGAAGAGGCCGTCAACGAAGCCGACCTCGTGGTCATAGATGAGGTAGGGCCTATGGAGCTCTTCTCGCCCAAGTTCGTGGAAGCCGTGAGAGAGGCCCTGGCGAGCCCTAAGCCCGTCTTAGGCACTATCCACTACCGGGCCAGGGGGCCGCTCTTAGACGAGATAAGGAGGAGCCGGTCCGTTGTGATAATAACCGTGACTATCGGCAACCGGGATAAATTACCCGAGCTGATCGTCTCCAAGCTGAAGACGTTTCTCGGCTCCGCGCCGGGGGAGGGGCAGCCGAGGTGAGGATAGTTGGCCTGGACGAGGCTGGACGAGGCTGCGTGATAGGCCCTATGGCCGTGGCAGGCGTCCTCGTGGATGAGAAGGGCCTAGAAGCACTCGTCAGGATGGGCGTGAGGGATTCCAAGCTCCTGAGCCCGGCCAGGCGCGAGGTATTATGCGCGGGCATAAAGAGGGTGGCTTTAGCCCACGAAATCGTCCTAGTCCAACCGCGCCAGATAGACGAGGCTGTGGCCCGGGGCACCCTGAATAAGCTCGAGGCCAAGGTGATGGCCTCTATAATAGACGCCTTACGGCCCGACGTGGCTTACGTGGACGCGAGCGACGTGTTAGAAGCTCGTTTTGCAGTCCTGATACGCTCCTACATGGCCCACGGGCGCCAGGTGGAGATAGTGGCCGAGCACCACGCGGACGCTAAGTGGCCCGTTGTGTCGGCGGCCTCGATATTGGCCAAGGTGGAGCGCGACAGGGCCGTTGAAGCCCTGAAGGAGGAGCTAGGCGTGGATTTCGGCTCAGGCTATCCCACAGACCCTAGGACCTTGAGGTTCTTGAGGGAGTGGTATGCTGAGCACGGTTCTTTTCCTGATTTCGTGAGGAAGTCGTGGAGGACTATCAGGGAGATAGTGCTAGGCCTCGGGACCGCCAGCTTGGACACCTGGATCGGTGGGCGGCCGGGAAAAAAGGAATGAGGGGCGCTAGGTGGTGAGCAACCTCACGATGTCCTTAGGCCCCCTCGCGCTCTTGAGCTCTTCTATGCCGACCGATGGCACATCCTCTGGACACTCGTAGCCCTCCGGTTTCACCACCAAGTGCTTAAGGCCTGTTATCTCGGCGAATTTCTTCGTGAACTCTATCCTGGCCTTCTCGTAGTCTTCACGGCAGACTATGTTCACGGCTAATCTGATGCGGCCACGCCCGGCCATCATCTCGAAGGGGGCCCTTGTCAGCGCCCTAGCGGCTAGCCTGAGCTTGCGCATGACCTCTATCACTGTCTTGAGGAAGCCCTCCAGGGGCTGACCTTCCCGTACCCTCTCGCCCCCGAGCACATCCTTGTGCTTCGTCTCGGCTGAGAGGGGGTTCACCGGCACCACGATGGGGATGCCCAGCACGTATTCGAGCCTGTAGGCCACGCTCGGCGTGGTGCGGCGCCTCCCTCTCTCATAGGAGTATATGGTCATCCTTGACACGCCCACCAGCCTGGCTAGCTCGCCCGCTGAGAGGCCTAGCTCCTCACGCCTCTTCCTCACGGTCTCGCCGTTTATGTAAACGAAGCAGCCTATGGGGCCTACCTCCACGATGGGCGGGTCGCCCTCAAGCGTGCGCTCGAGCGCCCCTATGGAGAGGGCGTAGGTCCCGTTCCTGAGGTAAACGGCATCGTCGTCTAGCTCCTCTCCCCTGAAGCGCTCGGCCAGGACGATGGGGCTAGCCCCGGCCCAACTGGAGATGGCGCAGAGCTCCTCTGCGTGCTCCCTATCCACGTCCTCTAGATTCCTCGCGGTCTTTATCACGAGCGAGTGAGGCCCGCTGCTGGCGACGATGTCGAGGCACGTTTCAGATGGAAGACGGTTAACCGCGGATTTGAAGCCGTGCTTCTCGAGGAGGCGATTCGCCTCCTCCATCAGCTGCTCATGCCTCATCGCGACACCTCGGCCTTTCAGCAAGCCGGGGAAGGGCCTCAAATAAACGTTTAATCTTCACGTGTTCACGGCTGCTTCCAGCGCTTATAACGGGCGACCACCATAGCGTGGTCCTTGTCGAAGGGCTCTAGGTGGACGCGGTCCTCTATGGTGAAGCCTCGGGATTCCAGGACCTCTATCTCACGCTTGTAAAGTTCCGATGGCTTCTTAGTCACATCTATGCTCCTGGCCTTTATGGCCAACATGATCCAGCCGCCGTCCTTGAGGAAGAGGTCCGCGTTATCAGCTAACACCTTAGCCTGCTCGGGCTGAGCGATATCGCAGTAGATGGCGTCCACCTGCCCTACTACGTGCGCGTAGAGGTGGGGGAGCCTGGCATCGGCCAGGATGGGCGACATGTTAGGCCTGTAGGCGCAGACGTTGTTCACGAGGTCCTGTATGACGCGGGGCGCGAACTCCACGCAGAACACGTGGCCCTCCGGGCCCACTATGTCCGATACGTGGGAGGCCGTGGTGCCGGAGGCTGCGCCGAGGTAAAGCACTTTGTCACCCGGTTTTATAGGCATGATCTCCACGCCCTTCAGGATAGAGGCCGCTAACTTGCTCCTGTAGGCATCCCAGAGCCTATACTCATCCCCGCCTACCCTGATGAGCTTCTCGCCATAGACCGTCCTGCCTGGCGCTAGGTTACGCGTGGCCAGCTTCCTGCTGCCATCCTCGAAGATCAACCAGAAGACGCCCTTGAACTTCTCGTGCTCCTCAACTTCTACTGGCACCTTTTCTCGCCCTCCTACGCGCTCTCCTGGGCCTGACCCTCACGGGCTTCTTAGGCGGGCTGGGGTATTTCTCCCTTATCTCCTGCACGCGCCTGTCCAAATCGGCCTTGAGCTCATCTCCCACGTAACGGCCGCTGAAGGCATCTATGCGGGCCGCTATGGAGATCTTGCCCGCGAGAGCACGGGCTATCTTGCCCCTCTGCCACTTCTTGGAGCCCTTCACGTAGTAATGCTGGAATATCACGCCGTGCTTAGGAGGCTTAGCACCCGTCCTCAGCGCCCTGAAGAGCGCTTTCTCAGCCCCGAGCACCTGGACGGTGCTGGAGGGCAGTTTGGCCAGCTTCTCGAGGCCGCCGGCTAGGGAGATAAGCCTGGCCCCAAGCAACGGGCCTGCCACGGCCTTCAGGTTGGGCGCGATCTCCTCCATCACGGCCTCTATGTAGCGCTCAAGGGAGCGTCTCATGGCGTAGAGCTCCAGCGCCCTGGCACAGGCCTCCCTCATGCGTTCTAGGTCTTCCTCCCTTAAATCGGCGCCCACGGAGCTCACGGCCGCCTCTGCTATCTTCTTGGCCTTGTCCTTAGGCAGGCCGAGCTTGGTCAGGCGCTCCACGGTGAAGTTGTCTCGGTGCCCCAGCTCCCTCACGAGCTTTATGAAGCGCTCGTGGTCGTCCACTAACCTGTTCAGCTCCGGGAAGTGAATGTTATACCACTCCCTTATCCTGCTGGCCATGAGGTTGAGAATGCGGTCTATATCATCTATCATGTTGATGGCCTGTGCCACCACCAGGTCGCGCCTCTCAAGCGAGCGCCTCACAAGCGCCCTCGTCATCTCCATATTGACGTCGTGGAGCCACTTGCTCAAGTCCTCACCGGGCTCTAAGAAGCCCACCTTGGACGCGAACCCCTCCATATCGGTCCTCACGAGTTCAGCGGCCTTGAGAGGCGCCCTGGCGGAGGTGCCCACCCCTAACTCCTCACTGACGTTCTTGGCTAACTCCGGGTTCTCGAAGTAAAAGGTATCGAAGCCCTGGCCGCTCAGGGCCTTCACTAAGCCCAGCAGCTCCTTAGTGGGCCTCCCGTCCATGAGGGAGAGGAGCCTACGGGCCGCTAGCTTAGGATCCTTCGGGAAGACCGCGTGCCTGATTAGCTCGCCGTTCTCATCGAAAGCCAATATACCGAATGGACAGATCACCACCTCAGCCGCTCGCCCACTCATCATCTTAACCTCTTATCGGCCTTTATAGTCAGGCCCTTATATACCCTTTGGCCGGGCCACGGTCAAGTACGCTTGCCCCGGGCTAACTTTCTCACGCCCTCGCCCACCATGTCCGCTACACGCGAGTAGCCCATGCGCTCCATATAGGCCTCTAGCCCGCTCGTGATAGCGCAGAACACGCCTAAGCCGCGGTAATAGACAGCTGACCCTACTTGCACGGCCGAGGCACCGGCTAGGATGAACTCAACCACGTCGCGCCAGCCCATGATGCCTCCACAGCCAATCACTGGCACGTCAAGGGCCGTGTAGAGCTCGCAGACGGCCCGGACTGCGATAGGCTTTATGGCTGGCCCGGAGAGGCCCCCGAAGCCAGCGGAAAGCACGGGCCTGCGGAGCTCCACGTCTATGGCCAGCGCCCTCACCGTATTTATGGCTACCACGCCATCGGCGCCAGCTTTCTCGGCAGCTAGTCCTATCCGCGTGATATCGGTCACGTTAGGGCTCAGCTTCACAAAGACGGGCTTATCGGGCACGGCGTCTTTCACGGTCCTCACGACCTCCTCTACCAGCTCGGGCCTAGAGCCTATCTCGCGCACGCCCGAGACGTGCGGGCAGCTACAGTTCAGCTCAATTGCGATAGCACCCGCCTCCGCTAGCCTAGAGGCTACACGCGCGTATTCCCCTGGCTCGAAGCCGAAGACACTGGCTATCACTGGCACGCCCTCCGCTTTGAGGGCCTCAATCTCGCGGGTGAACTGTTCAGCGCCTGGATTAGATAAGCCGACCGCGTTCAATAAGCCGCAATCGAGCTCTACTAGGATAGGCGTGCTGAAGCCAGCGCGGGGCTCAGGTCCTATGGACTTCGTCACGACCGCGCCAGCACCTGCATCGTAAGCGCGCTTAAGGGTGCCAGCCGTCAAGCCTAGTATGCCGGCCGCCAGCATGACGGGGTTACGGAGCCTGAGGCCCGCCAGCTCCACGGTTAGATCAGGCTTAGCCAAGCGTGCCACCGGAAGCCATAAGGGCCTGCCGGGCTAATTAGGGCTGCCATGAGGCAGGCGCCCGGCCGCTTGAGGGTCGTAGAAGTCCTCCAGATCGTGCGTGAGTTCGGCCAGACGGTCACGATCTACTTCAGGGATGAGCTCTGCGCGTCCGCACAACCGGGTCAGTTCGTCATGGTTTATGTGCCGGGCTTAGAGGAAGTGCCCATGAGCCTCTCCACCATAAGGCCCGATGGCTTGGCCAGTATAACGGTGAGGGCCGTGGGGCCGACCACTAGAGCGCTGGCTGGTCTCGTCCCCGGGGCTAAGCTGGGCCTAAGAGGTCCCTTTGGGCGCGGTTTCACGCTAGAACCCGGCGTGGAGAAGCCCCTTCTGATCGGGGCCGGGACGGGGGCGGCACCCATCTTACCCCTAGCCGAGCTCATGGCTAAGGCCGGCCTCAAGCCCACCCTTTTGCTGGCGGCCAAGACAGAAGGCGAGCTGCTCTTCTTGAACAGGGCTAGAGGAGCCCTTGGACCTTGTGGCGTTAAAATAGCCACAGAGGATGGCTCCCTGGGTTCCAGGGGCTTAGCCACCGATTTGGCTGAGCGCTTGTTGGCCATGGGCGAGTTTGATGCGCTCTACGCTTGTGGCCGCGAGCCTATGTTGGTTAAGTTGCTAGATTTGGCACTTCAAGTTGGCCTAAAGCATGTCCAGCTGAGCCTTGAAAGGCTCGTCAAGTGCGGTATGGGTCTTTGCGGCCACTGCTCCATAGGGCCGTATCGCGTCTGTAAGGACGGTCCTGTCTTCGATTTGGAAATGCTCACCCATCCTGCCGTGAGGGCAGAGCTTGGGCGTTGGTGGCGCGATGAACATGGAAGCCGCGTCCCCGTGCCCGAACGAGCTCGTTGAATAGCGGCGTGAGCCGCTTAGAAGGGCAGGCCGCATAGGGCACCGGTAGGCACCTCGCTTGAGCAGCGCGTAAAGCGGGAGCGGTAGGAGTCTGAGGCCAATACTTAAATAGCCCTCTGTGGCCAGGAGAGGTCGGCGATGGACTGCCAATCGGCTTGCCAAAGTTGATGTGTTTGTTCGTCGCTAGTTGGCCTAGCCTATGCCATGAGGGTGATACGTTATGTGGAGCATACTCTACTTGCTGAGGAATAACCCGGATAAGCTACGCTGGAGCCAGGAGAGGCGCGGCCTGGACCCGGGTGTAGTAGACGAGGCCATAAAGTATGACCAGCTCTGGCGCAAGGCCCTGGCGGAGCTGAATGAGCTCAGGCACCAGCACAACGTCATATCACGCCAGATAGCGCGCCTCAAGGGGCCAGAGCGGGAGGCTAAGATAAGGGAGGCCAGGGAGCTCCTCAAGCGCATAGAAGAGCAAGAAGCACTCGTAAAGCAGTATGAGGCTAAGCGCAACGAGCTATTGCTCTCCATACCGAACGTGGTCCACGAGACTGTGCCCGTGGGGGCTGATGAGAGCGATAACGTGCCAGTGCGCTTCTTCGGCCGTCATCGCGTCTGGGAAGGCCACTTAGAGCTCTTCTTGGCCGAGACGGAACGCAGGGGCTTTAAGGTGGATTATGAGGTCATAGATTGGCGGCCCATGGGCCACGCGGACATGCTTGAGGTACTCGGCATGGGCGATACGTTAAGGGCCGCTCGCGCGGCTGGCTCACGCTTCTATTACCTCTTCAATGACCTGGTATGGCTCGATATAGCGCTCCTCCTCTACGCGCTCGATAACATGGCCCGCTGGGGCTTCAGGCCCTGTATACCGCCTTATATGCTCCGCAGGACGCCTTACGAAGGCGTTACGGCCCTCAGCGATTTTGAAGACGCCATCTATAAGGTAGAGGGCGAGGACCTCTACCTTATAGCCACGAGCGAGCACCCGATGGCAGCCCTCTACATGGGAGAAATATTAGATGAGGACGATCTACCTATCCTCCTCGTGGGTATAAGCCCCTGCTTCCGAAAGGAGGCTGGAGCTCACGGCAAGGACACGAAGGGCATCTTCCGCGTCCACCAGTTTCACAAAGTAGAGCAATTCGTGTTCTGTAAGCCCGAGGAATCCTGGGATTGGCATGAACGGATGATAAAGAACGCCGAGGAGCTCTGGCGCGGCTTGGGCGTGCCTTACAGGGTCGTGAACATCTGCACGGGCGATCTGGGCGTGGTGGCGGCTAAGAAGTATGACCTAGAGGCTTGGATGCCCGCCCAGGGCAAGTGGCGCGAGATGGTGTCCTGCTCCAACTGCACGGACTGGCAGAGCTACAGGCTCAGGATACGCTACAGGCCTAAGAGCGGTGGCCCGAACATCTATGTACACACGCTGAACTCCACGGCCATAGCTTCAACACGCGCTATCACGGCCATCTTGGAGAACTTCCAGGAGCCCGATGGCACGGTAGTGATACCGAAGGTCCTGAGGCGTTACCTAGAGCTCTTCGAGGCAGCGCCGAAGGAAGTTATCGTGCCTAGGAAGCGCCGGGGGTAGGGCTTAATAGCTAGCCTGCGTTCCCCCAAAGTGGGGACATGAGGCCCGTCAGGTCCTTTGCGACGCCCGCTTACCTAGCACTGCTAGCGTTCGTCCTCTCCTCGCTCGTGATCCTCTCCGTGCCCCAGGTTGTTCACGGCTCTGGCGGTGGCCCGGAAGTGGTAGTAGCCGATTTGAGCACGGACATAGACGCTGGCGCCGAAGAGCTGGTGAGACAGGCCACGTCCTACGCCAGGGCTAACCCTAGCTCGGTGGGCGCCCTAGTGCTCGAGATAGACACGGACGGCGGTTGGGCTTACGTCACGAATAGGATAATCGATATGCTAGCCGATTGCCCCGCACGCACCGTGGCTTTCGTGCCTAAAGGCGGCAGGTGCTTCTCAGCTGGCGCTTACATCTTCATGGCCTGTGAGGTCACGGCCATGGCCCCCGGCACGGCTATAGGCTCCTGTATGCCCGTGGACGCCCTCGGCAATCCCGCTGGCGAGAAGGTCGTCAACGCCATGGCCGCGAGGATGAGGGCGTTGGCTAGTGCCCACGGGAGGAACGCCACGGCAGCCGAGGCCATGGTGGTAAGCAACGCGGATTATACTGCTGAGGAAGCCCGTGCGCTAGGGCTCTGCGATCTGTTGGCGGCTGACCTCGGGGAACTGCTGGCTCGTTTGGGCCTTAGCGATGCCTCCATCATCTACTTCGGGCCTAACTGGTATACTCAGTTCCTCTCTACCATATCCAACCCGCTGGTCCAGAGCCTGCTCATGTGGGCGGCCATGTGGCTCATCCTCATAGACATCTTCCACCCCACGTTCGTGATGAGCGTGATCGCCATAGCCCTCTTGGCCGTGGCGCTTTGGGGCGCGGGCGTGATCCACACGCACCCCCTCGCCATCACGCTCATAGCCCTCGGCAGCGCCTTGACGCTCGTTGAGCTGAAGAAGCCGGGCCTGGGCTTCGAGGTGGTGGGCGTTCTGCTCGTCATGGCGGGCGTGCTGTTCGCCTACCAGTTGGAACCCTTTATGGTGGTCAGGGGCTTCGAGGTGGCCATAATGATCGTGGCCCTGGCCGGCGGCGCCATCTTAGGTTACTACCTGTACGCCATGAGGGCGGCCCTAAAGAGGAGACCCCGGATGCACGAGCCCGAGAGGCTGATAGGTCGCTTGGCCATCGCTAAGACGGACATAATACCCGGTAAGCCCGGCGTGGTGCTGGCCGAGGCCGAGGAATGGACAGCTACATCGGACGAGCTGATACCTGCCGGTTCTAAAGTAAGAATTATAAGCGTTGAAGGCCTTGTGCTCAAGGTAAGGAAGGAGGTGGCGTGAGACCATGTTACACGCCGTCACCATCTCGCTCCTCGCCCTCCAGATCGCTGGCGTGCCGGGCTTAGCGTTAGTGATAGGCGTCTTCGTGGCTATACTCGTGCTAGGCCTATTGATCTCCTCTATCAAGATAGTGCCGGAGTTCAAGCGCCTCGTGGTGTTCAGGCTCGGCCGCTTTATAGGTGTACGCGGCCCCGGCGTGACGTTCCTGATACCATTCATAGAGCGCGGCCAGTGGGTGGACCTACGCGAGAACTTCATCAACGTGCCCCATCAGACCTGTATCACGAAGGACAACGCGCCCGTGGACATAGACTTCCTCATCTACTTCAAGGTGGTGGACCCAGCTAAGTGCGTCCTGAACGTGACGGATTTCGATGGCGCGGCCACGGGCATGGCCACTACCATCCTGAGGGCCGTGGTAGGCGATATCACGCTCGACGACGTGTTGGCTAAGAGGGACGAGATCAACGCTGTCCTGCGCACGAAGCTAGATGAGGTGACTGAGCGATGGGGCGTGAAGGTGACGAGCGTGGAGATACGGGAGATCCTGCCGCCCAAGGATGTTACGGACGCGATGGTGCGCCAGATGGCCGCCGAGAGGGACAGGCGCGCTATGGTGACGAAGGCGGAAGGCGAGCGCGAAGCAGCCATTAAGGTGGCGGACGGCAAGCGCCAGGCCATGATACTTGAGGCGGAGGGCAAGAAGAAAGCCGCTATCCTAGAGGCCGAGGGCGAGAGGCAGGCGGCTATCCTGAGGGCGGAGGGCTACGCCACTGCCCTGCAGAAGATATATGAGGTGGCTAAGCAGGTGGACCCGAACACCATGGCTCTCCAGTACCTAGAGACCCTGAAGGCCATAGGGCAGAGCCCGTCCACGAAGTTCATCTTCCCCATGGAGTTCACTAAGCTCATAGCTCCTCTCAGCGAGTTGGTAGCCAAGACAAGCGGCAGCAAATCCGAGTAGCATGGACCAAGGCGTGGCTTAAGCACGCAGACCTGAGCGCCCTTTTCCCATTTTGCCCCGATGTTTTCCCCGAGCGGTAGGGAAATGTTTAAGAGCCAGGAGCGCCTTCATCTGCCCTGGTGAGGTGCCATGCCGACGCACGGCTCCCTGGCAAAGGCGGGTAAGGTGCGCATGCAGACCCCCAAGCTGCCAGCTAGGCCTAGGCGTAGCCTTACCCCTAGGGTGCGCAACAGGAGGAACTACGTGAAGAGGCACATACTCGGCCGTAGGCCCGGCCAGAACTGGATAAACGTGCGTTGAGGGGCCTGCTGAGTTGGCCCTAGGCCGGGCTGATCTAATCCTCTTCGATGGCTGTTTCATCTCCCCTGAGCAGGGCAAAGTTATAGCCAGTGCGGTGGCCGTTAAAGACGGGGTTATCCTAGCCCTCGGGGAAGAAGCAGATATAAAGTGCTTCGTGGGACCCGGCACGCGCATCTTTGACCTAGAGGGCCGGGCTGTCCTGCCGGGCTTCTCGGACGCTCATATACACGGCCTAGCGCTGGGCCGCTCCTTGGGCTGGGCGGATTTAAGCGGGGCGCGCTCAATATCCGAGTTAGTAGAGGCCCTCAAAGCCCACGCCGCACGGCTACGGGCCGGTGATTGGATAGTGGGTTTCGGATGGGACCACGAGAAGCTAGAAGAGCGTAGGCCGCCGGACAAGCGCGATTTAGACCGTGTGTCGGCTGAGAGACCCGTGGTAGTCTTCAGGAAGTGCTACCATCTATGCGCTGTCAATTCTGCAGCCCTGAAGGCGCTTGGCCGGGAGCGCTTGGCTGAGCTTTTCGCGAGCGGGGAAGCCCTGTTAGGCCCTGACGGCGAGCCCACGGGCATCCTAGTGGAACGGGGCCTCGAGGCCGTGAGAGAGGTCATGCCTAAGCTCGATAAGCGGGGTACGCTTGAGGCCGTGAGGCGGGCCATAGAAGAGGCCTTGAGTAAAGGCCTCACCTGCCTTCACTGGATAGTAGAGGGGCCTGAGGAGCTCTCGGCCATCATGGCCTTGAGGGCTTCCGGCCAGCTCAAGATAAGGCTCTACCTGCTCTTCCCTCCCCACATGCTAGAGCACCTCTTAGCCCTCGGCCTGAGGAGCGGCTTCGGAGACCCCTGGGTGCGCATAGGGGGTCTCAAGCTCCTCTTAGACGGCTCGTTGGGCGCTAGGACAGCTTACCTCAGGGAGCCCTACGCGGACGACCCGGATAACAGGGGCCGCCTCCTCTACAGCGAGGGGGAGCTGAGGGAGCTAGCGCTTAAGGCCCACGAGACTGGCCTCCAGCTGGCTATACACGCTATAGGCGATGGTGCTATTGAGCTGGTCCTCAAGGTCTTGGCCGAGCTGCCCGGCGGCCCCGGGCGTATGAGGCACAGGATAGAGCACGCCTCTGTCTTGGACCCGGGTTTGATAAAGGCCATGGCCTCCCTAGGCGTGGTAGCGTCCGTCCAGCCCCACTTCATAATCTCTGACTTCTGGGTGGAGGAGCGCTTAGGCCCGTCTAGGGCGAGGTGGGTCTATCCATTTAAGTCGCTCTTGAAGGCTGGTGTGGTATTGGCGGCTGGCTCAGACGCGCCTGTGGAACCCGTGGATCCCTTGAAGGGCCTGGCAGCGGCGGTGGGAGAAGTCCAGCGGCCCGAGGAGAGGTTAAGCCTCTGGGAGGCCGTGGGCGCCTATACCTACGGACCAGCCTACGCCTCCTTCCAAGAGGGCGCGGCTGGCTCCCTGGGCCCGGGCAAGATGGCAGATTTCACGGTCCTCTCCTGCGGCCCAGACGAGCTGAAGCCCGACTCGCTGCCCGACGTCAGGGTAGATGCCACATTCGTGTTCGGCCGTCTCGCCTATTCAAGAGGGGAGTTGCCGGAGTTCTAGGGCCGTGAGCCTTAAATAGGCCGTTAAGGCTTGGCCAAGCCCGTGTTAGGTGCCTGTTAAGGAGCGCTTGACCTCTTAAGGACAGCCATCGTGGCCCTTGCCCAGGCTGTAGGAAAGCCCGGGTCATACGCTCATGTGGCTGCCCTGCGTGCCCTTTACGGCAGCTGCCTTCACAAGCCTTAAGCTCGCCCGCACGAGAGGCTCCCTCCGCCATGGACGGGCTCGAGCGCAGGATCGTAGGGGTCCTTTACAGGGGGCCGATGCTGCTGAGCGAGATAACGCAGCTTGTGGGCGGGAGGCCGAAGGAAGTGCGCAAGGTCCTAAACGAGCTGGTGAAAGCCGGGCGCATCCACAGGCGCAGGTCTGGCCGCTTCTGGATATACTGGCTGGACGGGCGGGATGGCATCGACCCCGCTGACTGGGAGCTGATCGAGGGCCTGACGGTCTTCCAGGTGTTGGAGGAAGCCGCCAGGCTGGCCTGATGATAGGCTTTTTACCGCCCCTCCCAAGGCAGCCCGAGAGCCAGCCATGTTTGAGGAGGCCTGCCGCGCCATCATAGAGCGTCTGATGACGCTTGAGGAGCCCACTGAGCGCGACCTCCAGAGGCTCAAGCTCTGGGCCGCCAAGGCCTACGGCCTGAGCCAGGTGCCCAAGAACTCGGACCTCATCGCCAGGCTGGGGCCGGGGGAGCGGGAGAAGCTCCTGCCTCTCCTGACGCGCAAGAAAGTGCGTTCTGCTTCTGGCGTGGTGGTCATAACGGTCATGGTCAAGCCCTCACTCTGCCCTAAGCCCGAGCCCTGTATCTACTGCCCGGGCGGACCAGCCCTTGGCACGCCCCAATCCTACACGGGCCTGGAGCCCGCTTGCCGCAGGGCTCTCCAGAATGATTTCGACCCCTACGGGCAAGTTAAATCGCGCATGGAACAGCTGAAGGCCATAGGGCACGTGGTGGATAAAGTAGAACTCATCATCCTCGGCGGTACCTTCACGGCCCTCCCGGACGATTACCAACGATGGTTCGTGAAGCGCTGTCTGGACGCGCTTAATGGGGTAGAAGCTGCCTCGTTGGAGGAAGCCAAGCGCATAGCCGAGACCTCCGCGCCCATCAGGATCTCCGGTATAACCGTCGAGACGCGCCCTGATTGGGCTGGCGAACGTGAGGTCGACCTCATGCTCGAGCTGGGCGTGACGCGCGTGGAGGTAGGCGTCCAGACGCTCTATGACGATATTTACGAACTCGTAAAACGTGGCCACACAGTCAGGGACGTCGAGCGTTGTTTCCGCGTGCTGAAGGACAGCGGCTTCAAGATAGTAGCCCACCTCATGCCTGGCCTGCCAGGCTCCAGCCCGGAGCGCGACCTGGAGATGTTCGAGATACTCTTCACGGACGAGCGTTTCAAGCCGGATGCGATCAAGATATACCCGACGCTCATCATAAAAGGCACGGAACTCTATGAGATGTGGCGCAGGGGCGAATACGAACCTTACACGCTCGAGGAATACGTGCGTCTCATAGCCGAGGTCAAGAAGATGGTGCCGCCCTGGATCCGTATCCAGCGTATCCAGCGCGATATACCGGCCACCGTCATAGAGGCCGGGCCTAGGAAAAGCAATTTGCGTGAGTTAGTCCAGGCCCGCCTGGCAGCTGAAGGGGTGCGTTGCAGGTGTATAAGGTGCCGTGAGGTAGGCCTCAAGGCCCTGAAGGAAGGCATCCTCCCCGACCCGGCTGACGTGGAGCTCGTGGAGTACCGAGAGGAGGCCTCCGGCGGCTTAGATATCTTCCTCTCCTTCGAGGACGTGAAACGCGACATCTTGATAGGCTACGTGAGGTTCCGCGTGCCATCCGGGCATGCTCACAGGCCTGAGGTGCGGGAGGCCCCATCGGCCATCATAAGGGAGCTACACGTCTATGGCCCTATGGTGCCCGTGGGCTCCCGGAAGCCGGATGGATGGCAGCACAGGGGCTACGGGGTCAAGCTGATCGCCGAGGCCGAGCGCATAGCACGTGAGGAATTCGACGCCAAGAAGATGCTTATCCTCAGCGCCCTGGGCGTGAAACGTTACTATACGCGGTTCGGCTACAGGCCCGACGGCCCCTACGTATCTAAGCGGCTGGCCACCTGAGGCTTAGGCTTATCACCCGCGTGCTCTAGGCCAGGGCGGTGCCGGCCTTGCGCTTCACCTTCACGGAGGAGCAGGAGGACATAAGGGCGGCCGTCAGGGAGTTCTGTGAGAAGGAATTTGACCCCGAGTTGGCGCGTGAGCTCGATAAGCGAGAGGAATTCCCATGGGACCTATATCGCAAGGCGTGTAAGTTGGGCTTCATAGGTATCCACTTCCCAGAAGAATACGGCGGTGGCGGTTACGGCTACGTGGAGGCCGCTATCGTGGCCGAGGAGATGTGCAGGGCTGATTCCACGCTTGGGACAGCCCTCATCCTAGCCGATATAGGTTGCGACGTGATACTCCACTTCGGCACGGAGGAGCAGAAAGAACGCTATTTATCGCTCGTGGCCGGGGGCAGGGGCCTATCGGCTATAGCGTTGACCGAGCCGGCCCGGGGCAGCGATCTCTCGGCCCGCCTGGACACGAGGGCCGTTAGGGATGGTGATGAATGGGTGATTAATGGCGTGAAGACCCTTATCACGAATGCACCTGTGGCTAGCTTCTTCATAACGCTCTGCCAGACTGATATGGCTGTGGAGCCACCCTATAGAGGCCAAACATTATTCATAGTAGAGCGTGATACGCCGGGCTTAGACGTGACGAAGATAGGCGATAAGATGGGCATACGCGCTAGCCTCACGGGCGAGATCTCTTACTCTGACGTACGTGTGCCAGATGATGCCATAGTGGGCCAGCTAAACAAGGGCTTTTACCAGGCCCTGCAGTTCTTTGATGAATCGCGCATAGAGATCGCGGCCCAGGCCGTTGGCATAGCTCAGGGAGCGCTCGACAGAGCACTTAAGTACGCGAAAGAACGTGAAGCTTTTGGCCGAAAACTCATAGAACACCAAGCTATCGCGCACAAACTAGCAGAAATGGCCACAAAAATAGAAGCAGC
>Ga0190367_1001287_pt1 | contig 14784 bp, 13 predicted proteins | sample 4872181011_MG_FD_171838 | JGI IMG/M metagenome (GOLD analysis project Ga0190367, IMG submission 171838) | Hydrothermal vent microbial mat bacterial communities from Southern Trench, Guaymas Basin, Mexico - 4872-18-10-11_MG | ecosystem: Environmental > Aquatic > Marine > Hydrothermal vents >...
ATTCTTGCCTTATTACCTTTAACACTGGGGGGTACTTGTAGTAGTACATTTACCTTAGGATAATTATGTTCTCCTACTATAAGGCTTGGAGGAGTTGAACCTTCTACTTTCATTCCCTTAACATTCTTTATAGCATTTAAGTGAATCCTATAACGCTCAAGTAAGGGACATGAGGATAATCCGCAGAGCTTCTTATATCCCTTACATTTAATGCATACTATTTCATTTACTTTCATTTCTATGTCTATTTATCTTAAGTAGTATACATTAAATACTTTCTCTTCAAATAATATTCATGGGGACAGTAAGTTCAAAATTAATGAAAGCGTTATTATTATAATTGCTATAAGACCTTTAATGACATTCATCATGTATTTTCGTCTTAATTCCTCATAAACTACGAATGTTAACACTAATATGGGTGTTAAGATTAAAGTAGCGGCTCCTGTGATTGTTAATGAGTAGGCAAGGTTTGTAATTTTACTTAATATTAACCCTATAGCCATGAGTATTAATCCCGTCAATTCACCTACTTTTAGTATTCTAGGTTTAGGATCCATGATGTTGACACCTCTTTGCTACATTATTAATTTAATGCCAGAGTATGCTATTATAATTGAGAAAGCTATTTGTACAGCTCTTGGTTTAAGCTTACTCATGGTTTTTGCACCTAGAATAGCTCCAGGTATAATACCTAGAATTAAAGCAGTAACCACCTCTAGATGCGTTATACCCTTCGCTAGATATGTTATACTTCCAGTAGCGGCGTTTAATCCTATTATGAATGAGCTTGTTGCTACAGCTACTTTAATGGGTATTCCCATAATGAGAGCCATTATGGGTACCATAATTACTCCTCCTCCTACGCCAAACATACCTGACATTACCCCACTAATTATTGCTAATATTGCTGCTAGAGTTCTATTTCTCGCACCATACACTATGTACTTTCCAAGACTTTCATCAAAATACTTGTAATTAGCGGTTCCTTTAATTGTAGCTTCTCTGAATAATAATGGCTTAATTAATATCATAAATGCTATGATAATTAACACTAAACCTAGCATTTTCTTGACTATACTTTGTGGTAGGCTAAGATTTGTATATGAACCTATAATTGCTCCTAATACTGTTGTAGGTATTAAAATTAATGCTATATCAATGTTCACTAATTTTTTCTCAAAGTAGATACTTGACGCTGAACATGATGTAGCTATTATGGTCATTAAACTTGAAGCTATGGCAGTCCTAACATTGTACTTTAAGATCAATACCATGTATGGCACCATTAAGCTTCCTCCACCTATACCTCCAATAGCTGAAGCAAACCCTATGCCTAGTGCTCCCATAAATAGCAAGATAAATTCCATTATATTCATGAATGTTTATCCCAGACGATAATCTAAAGGTTAGGTTAATATTATTTAATGAAATTATTACGTCAAGGCAATTATTAAGGACTCTAATCATAGATATCTAGGGATGAAATGTGAGAATGAGATTAACTTTGCCTAGTAAGCCATCATATGATATAATTGTTATTGGTGCAGGACCTGCAGGCTTAACTGCTGGCATGTATGCTGCTAGTCTTAATGTTAAGACACTAATCTTAAAGGGAAGTATACCTTCAAGGCTTTCCCTAGCTAAAATGATATACAATTATCCGGGATTTCCCGATGGAATTCCAGGTAAAAAATTACTAGAACTTATGGAGGCACAAGCAGTTAAGATGGGTGCTATATTAAGAGAAGATGATGTTGTTTCACTAACTCTCACATCACCTATAAAGACCGTAATTACGAGAAGAGAATCCCTTACAGCTAGAGCAATAATAATTGCTACAGGTATGCAGAGAGCAAAACTAAGAATTAGTGGTGAAGACGAATTTTTAGGTCGAGGAGTTTCATATTGCGTCATATGTGATGGACCATTATATAAAGGTAAGGATATAGTGTTGATAGGTCAGGGTGATGAAGCTGTAAGAGATGTAAAACTCTTATCAAGTATAGCAAGAAAGGTACTCTTCATACCTCTTGAACCCCTCAAAGGAAATGAATTAGCTGAACTAGAAACTTGCAATAACATTGAAATTCTAGATAATTGTAAAGTAAAGGAAATTATAGGTAGAGATGCAGTTGAAGGAATTAAAGTGGAGCTACCTGAGGGGGAGAAGATAATTAAAGCTAATGGCGTATTTATAGTTGCAAGAGAAGTACCAATAGTAAACATACTTAAGAAAGCAGGCATTAAGGTAGATGAAAGGGGATGTATCATAGTTAATGTTAATCAAGAAACAAACATTAAGGGCGTATTTGCTGCAGGTGATTGTACCTGTATTGGTATGCAAGTATCAACGGCAGTAGGTCAGGGAGCCTTAGCTGCAATAAACGCTGTATCGTACATTAGGGGGCTAAAGAGATAGTGATTACAATGTAAAGTATATGTTGATGTTAGTGTGCTTCAACGCTTTGTTTTTCAAATACTTCAACAACTTCTATTGAAGATATTATTGGACAGAATGCTGGATTCTCTTCACCACTTACACTATCTATTACCATGAATCTTAGTCTCTTGCTATTTTCCACTATTTCGCCTACAAATAGTGGATAGTATACAATGTTTATGGACTCCATTTTACCGTTAATAGCTTCGACTAATTCTATGAACTTACTTACATAGGCTTTGAGTGGTAAAACTATTACTCCTTCATCTTCTTTTGGTTTACCCTTTAACACTTCACAGCCGCTTTGCTTTGCCATTCTAATGGGGTCTATAAATTTCTTAAGAACATCGTATCTTACTTCAACAACATCTCCAAATATATCAACTAATCCCTTATCTGATAGTACATCTAAGAATACTTTTACTCTCTCTTTAGGAATCCCTGTGGCTCCTGATAATTCACTAATGAATACTGTTCCATGTTCTGTTATGTTTCTCATTATAACAATTGCTTCATCTGATATTTCAGAGAAACTTCCCATCATTTCGTCTATAGCTATAGCTGATCCTGACCTTATCACAGGATACCCCATAACTCCATCAAATGCTAAGGTAATGTCCAGTATATCAATACTACCAGCAGCAAGGTTTTTCTCAGCTAGTTTAGCGTTAATTACTACGAACGGTACATATATCAATGCAACTGATTTTAACCTTCCTTTATGCCTTCTTAAAATTGATGGTTTCAACCTACTTTTCATAACTTCTACTGCTTCTTTAAACGACATCTTAGGTTTAATGTAATATTCTTCATATGTACTTATTGCTCTTAGACTCTTTACGTCTATAGCGAAATGCTCATAGGGCTTAACTACATCTATTCCATATTTTTGGGCTAGTTCATAAGCTTCTACGTCAACTCCGCCTAAGGATATTACTACTATTTTATCTATAGGTAGTTCATCGTACCAAGCAATAAACTTTTCAATATCATCTACTCTTAACTCCTTCGTGTGTATTAGAAATCCTACTCTAATAGTTGAACCAGGTATGGGGCTTAATTCTGCTACTATATCTATTATATGTTTTATTCCTCCTATTCCCTCAACTAAATATTTTCTCTTAACGTTAAATCCATGGCTTCGTAGCTTTGATGCTATCCATGAAGCTATGTATTCCTTTTCGTGTTTTAAGCTCTCTGTTTCTTGCTCACCTAGCTTCTCCATTATCTAGCCCGAATCGAATTTCTCTTAGTTATTGCCGCTTTACTATATATTATACCTCTAAATTTTAACTTTAACTACTACATCATAAGTCCTCTTTTAAACCTTAATAGTTTGTACATAATATAGACTTAGTTCCGGAGGGAGATTAACGGAGGGAGGTTCATGAAGCGTGGAATCAGCTAATTGGATTATTGAACTAGCAATGATTCTCGGGCTTGCTAAGCTCATGGAAATACCCATAGTCAGACTAGGTATGCCTAGAGTGTTAGGTTACATAATTGCAGGCCTCATACTATCATTTTATGGGCTGAAATTTAGTGATGTATCACATGCTATTGCCACACTAGGTATAGTGTCATTATTATTTCATGCAGGTTTAGAGACCTCAACTAGGGAGTTTTTTAAAGGATTAAAGGAATCAGGAATTATAGCTTTAGGTGGAGTTATAGCATCAATGTTCTTTGGTTTACTAACGACAATAGTACTTAACTATAGTTTAGCTGAAGCTTTTGCAATAGGAGTAGTATTCTCAGCAACCTCAGTTAGTTTAACGATAAAAACATTAGATGAACTAGGTGTGCTTGAAAGCCCTGAAGCTACGGCTATAGCAGGTGCAGCTGTAGTAGATGACGTATTGGGTTTAGCTCTAATTAGTACTCTCCATAGCTTTCTCCAAGGCTCGGGATTCGTTATCTCTGTAATAGAAGTATCCATGCTTGCATTCGCATTATGGCTTGCAGTTTCCTTAGGTTTTCGAGCATTATCTAAACCCTTCTATAGGGTCGCTATTAAAACATATGTTGAAGCCCCGTTACTTACATTACCGTTCATAATACTAATGCTGTTATCGTATGTGGCTATGTATATTAGACTAAGTGTAATATTATTGGCATACGCATTAGGATTAGGACTTGCTAGTCATAGATTCTTTGCAAGTAAGATATCAAAGGAGATAACACCAATTATAGCACTATTCTCTCCCGTATTCTTTGTTTACGTGGCAACACTTGTTGATTTCAATGAATTATTAATGCTTAGAGTAGAATCATTTATAATAATAGCTATAGTACTACTGATTATGGGATTTCTCTGCAAATTACTGGGATGCTATATTGCTGCAAGAATAGCAGGTTTTACACATATAGATTCATTAATAATAGGTATAGGTATGACTCCTAGAGCAGAAGTAATGCTGACCGCATTAACTATAGGTTATAGGGTGGGATTAATTTCACCTATAACATACGCCTCACTTCTTCTCATGGTTCCAGTATACTCTGTAGTAATTCCCCCAGTGCTGAAGTACCTATATGTGAAGTACAAAGGAATAACGTAATATTATGTCTGAGAAACATACACTCTTATTAGCCCGAATACTCATTCCTCTTATTTGAGGAGAAGAATATTTTGAAAATAAATATTGAAAGCATAGGATTAAGATCAATAAAAGTACAGATAATTAACACCACATCTAAACAAGTTGAAATACATGAAATATTAATTACAAAACCTACTCCCAAACCATTCTTAATGTTTATATTACTAATAGCTTTACTAATGCTATTCTCACTAATCCTTCCAGTACAAGTGGTAATGGCACTTACACTAATCATATTCTCCTCATTCTCAACAATATCATCAAAAATTGCAGGTAAAGGTAAAGTTTTACGTACATACCCTGTTAGAATAATGTTAAGACCAAATGATATACTAAACCTATCAATACCCATATCTGAAGAAGCCAAGTACATTGTTATAAAGTCAAGTATAGGTACTTACACTAAGGCCCTAGGTAAGGAATTAAAGAAGTACAAGGGAAAACCTGTGGGAAAATATAGTTACGCTGTATCCCGCTAAAGTGAAATAGTATTACCGGGACACTACTACACATAGGTATCGGGGGTCAGCAAAAGTGACAAAAGCTAGAGAGATTATTGAAGGCATTATAACACGTCCTTCAGTTTTTAAAAGTAAGGAGAAATTATATCCAGAGTACATACCACCAGAACTCCCCCATAGGGAAAGACAATTAAGAGAATTAGCTTTACTCTTCAAACCCCTTCTCATATCACCAGGTTCCATAAGTCAGAGGGTGTTATTACTAGGTGGACTAGGTACAGGGAAAACAGTAACTGCACGTGCCTTTGGATTAGAATTTAGAAGTGTAGCTAAGTCTAGAGGAGTTAATGTAGAATACATACATGTAAATTGTCATAGAGAACGAACACTGCATGGGGTAGTATCTGAAATAGCTAAACAACTAGGACTAAACATTTCAACTAGAGGGTTATCAGCTTATGAAATATACTCTGTCATATTACACCATTTAGAGAGAAAGAACTTATATACAATAATTACGCTTGACGAGTTCGATTATTTCATAGAGGTAGCAGGTAGTGATGCTGTATATTTCCTTGTAAGAACATATGATGAATATAGTAGTTTATCAAAGAGAGTTAATTTCATATTTATTGCAAGATCAACTTCAGCTCTCTCCAGGCTTGATCCAGCTACTGAAAGCTATTTAATGAGAAATGTTATCAGATTTGAACCATATTCCTCCAATGAACTATATGATATACTCGTAAGTAGAAGTAGTGAAGCATTCTATGAAGGTGTAGTAGATGATGAAGTATTAAGGTATATTGCCGACATTGAAGGTGTTGATAGAGGAGGAGAAGGTAATGCAAGAATAGCGCTAGAAATACTATTACTAGCAGGTGAAGCAGCTGATAAGGAAGAAGCAGGAAAAGTAACTATAGAACATGTAAGAAAAGCCTATGCAGTTGAGGGGAGATATACAGCCATAATAAATGACTTACTAATATATGCTCCATTACATGAACTTATAATCCTAGCTGCAACGGTAAAAGCATTAAGGAAATTAAACGAACCTTACGTAAGGATAGGAGTTGTAGAGCAAGAATATCAACAACTATGTGAGGAACTAGGAGAAAAACCAAGAAGACATACACAAATCTACGAATATGTCATGGACTTAAAAAGACGCGGAATAATCGAAGCAAGAACTTCAGGTAAAGGGTATAGGGGTAAGAGCACATTAATTGGGATAAGTATTGCACCATTGGAAGCATTGGAAAAAAGAATAATTGAACTCATTGAGAAACGAAAGGGGATTAAGCTATGATGCGTGAAGAACCATTACTTGAGGAAATATTTACAAGTAAAGGAAGAGTAAGAATACTGAAAATTCTATTGAAGTATGGTGAGGTAAACATTACTAAGATTGCTAGAGAAGCTGGATTAAATCATACAGCTACAGAGAAGCATCTAAGGAAGCTAGTTGAACTAGGACTTGTAAGTGAAGAGAGATTTGGAAGACTGAGAATATATAGACTAAATTATTCAAATCCGACAGTGTATATAATAAAGGAATTCATAAGAGCTTTAGAAATGGAGTAAAAGAGGAGGATAAGCATTGTCTGTGAAAATGGTTGATATCACACAAAAAGATGTCGTTTTTAGAGAGGCGGTAGCTGAAGGAGCTATAAGGTTGAGAAGGAATACAATAGAATTGATAAAGAACAAGAAGATAGAGAAAGGCGATGTGTTTACCATAGCGAAAATAGCAGGAATAATGGCAGCGAAAAATACTCCTCAAATTATACCTTTATGTCATCAAATACCATTAACTAACGTAGATTTAGAATTCGAAGTAAATGAAGAACTCGTAAAAGTTAGATGTATAGTTAAAGCCATAGCAAAAACAGGAGTTGAGATGGAAGCATTAACGGGAGTAACAGCAGCACTATTAACTATCTGGGATATGGTTAAGAAGTACGAAAAAGATGAAAGGGGTCAATATCCATATACCATGATTGAATATATTAGGGTTATCAGTAAGGTTAAGTCACGTGTTTAGGGTAATATTAAGGTTATTCTATAATGGTCTCAAGTTCCATGGTTTTCAAAGACAACCAAACGTAAGAACAGTTGAAGGCATATTAGAAGAAACATTACTAAGACATAAATGTATTTCTGATAAATTCACATATATTAGGTACTCAGCAAGTGGAAGAACTGATAGAGGAGTACATGCAATATCTCAAGTTATAGTATTTGATGCTGAATGTGAAGCTGAAAAAGTAGTTGAGATAATAAATGAGAAGTGTAGCCCACACATAATAATATGGAGTTATAGATATGATGATACTGGAGAATTTAATGCAAGGTATTGGGCTATTTATCGAGAATATATTTACGTTGAGGAATACGATAATGAATATGATTTAGACAGCATTAGCGAGGCATGTAAGTACCTTATAGGATTAAAGGACTTTTCCTTTCTAGGCTTGCCTAGAGAAGTGAAAAGCCAAAGACAATTATTCAAAATTATAGTCAATAGAAGAGGCAGGTTTCTAGTATTTAAGTTCATAGCTGAAAGTTACGCTAGATTTATGATAAGAAAGTTAGTTAGCTTACTTAAACTCATAGGCAGGGGAAGAATAGATATAGATATCCTAGAAAAAGCCATAACCAAAAACAATGTTAACTTACCAATACGTAGAGTAAAACCAGAAAATTTAGCCTTATTTAACGTGAAATATCCTATATACTTTTACACACCCAAGGACCTAGTTAATAAGGTAATTGAGGGGATTAATATTTTATCAAGTAAGTCCCTTGTATTCTCTTACATCTCCTCATACCCTAATGAATTATTATCAATTATTTAATTCTCTTGATCATAGATGGTGGTATTTTACCACTCTTAAGTCTACGTACATAACTTATTACTTCAGATGCTTTTGGGCCGGCAAGGTACTTTATCATATTTTCAGTTAACTCTAACCCTATTGCTAGTCTAGCAGCATACAATGGATTATTCTCAAATATTACTTTCAGGTATGGAAGTACATCGGATTTAACTACAGCACTACTAGTTAATATTCTTGAAGCTATATGCCTTGCCAAGGCACCTCTAATTTCTCTCACTTGTTTTGTCTTTGACATTAAGAGTATCTTTTGAGGAAAATTATACTTAACCCACTTATACCTCGTTTTCTTCCTTGCTAAAGCTACTCCTGGACCCATGAGGTCAAAGACGTATGCCAATAGATCCCAGCTCCCTGATTTCCTGATTCTACCAAAGTACTGGTCAGCTCTACTTAACGATTCATAAGCTCTCCAAAGATCCTCAGGATCTGTTAATTGATATGGTATATTCTCATTAATCCATTGCATCATAGTTTCATAGTCAACGTTGGTCTGCGTAATAGCCATTTTAGCCTGCCATACGTAACGTGATGTAAATAAATTCCTTAAAGCTTCAAATGGTGTATGCTCTCTATCTCTCGGCCTTACCATAGCTTTAACTAAAGCTAAAGTTACATGATTGTATGCCCTACCTATAGCTTCAAGATCATTTATTGCAGATCTCAGGTCTCCCTCGGATTTCTCGGCTATGTAGCTAAGAGCATTATAATCGCATTTTAGTTCTTCAGCAAGACATATTTTCCTTAATACATTAATAATTGTAGTCTTTGGTAATCTCTTAAACTCTATTAGTTCAGATTCTTCCCTTAGAGGTCTTAATTTGGGGTCCCATGGATCATTAGCTGTCATGACTATGGGATGTCTTGTTATTTTTATTAATTCAAGTATTGCCTCTAGTCCTCCTGCATCAGCTCGACCCGATATACCATCAACTTCATCTAATAGTATTATTTTCCCTTTTCTACTAAAGAGGCTCATTTGCGAGGCAGCTATCTTTGCAACTCTCTCTATATCCTTCCTACGCCTAAAATCACTAGCATTCATTTCAATTAATTCCAGGTTATACTCCTTTGCAGCAGCTTCTACGAGGCTAGTTTTACCTGAACCTGGAGGACCATAGAGTAATGCTGCTTTTTTGGCCGGTCTTCCCTTAAGCCATGACTGGAGCCATGCTACAAACTTTCTTTTAGCATCATCTTGATCTTCTACTTCGGCTATTCTCTTAGGCCTATACTTTATAACCCATGGTATATTAGACAATTTTACACCTTAAGCTTCTTACCTAATAATGCTAATCGAGCTAGGAACGCATTTAATTGTATTTCATCATCAGCTCCTTCGACAAGCCTGAACTGTATTTCGCCTGCATAGTCAGCAATATAAACTTTAATTTCCTCGGGTAGCTTTATTTCAGGACTAAATATCTCCCTATGAATTTGCTTAATTATATCTAAACCTGATAAACCGTAGGTTATCATTAGCTCTCTTAACTTATTTCTAGCTTCAATAAAATTACCTGCAAGGGCTAATTTAATCATCTCTTTAATCTCACGTGGGTGAGCTAAACCTACAACTTTATACACTGCATCAACTGTAACTTTACCTAATGCTGCAGCTGCCTGAAGTATATTGATGGCTCTTCTCATATCTCCCTCGGATATCTCGTAAATAACTTCAAGAGCCTCCATATCGTACTCAACATTCTCTTTATCAGCTATCCACTTTAACCTACCTATGACATCCTCCTTCTTAAGTGGAGTAAAACGAAATACCGCGCATCTTGACTGTATGGGTTCAATTATTTTACTGGGATAATTTGCTATTAAGATGAACCTTGTAGTCGCAGTATACATCTCCATAAGTCTTCTAAGAGCTTGCTGAGCATCAGCTGTCATATTATCGGCTTCATCTAACAATATTATCTTGAATGGAATTTCACCTGCAACTCTACTCCTAGCGAATTCCTTAACTTTACTTCTAATAACATCGATACCCCTTTCATCACTAGCATTAAGCTCTAACATGTATTGCCTATACCCAGGACCATATAGATCATGAGCTAGACAATGAGCTGCTGTAGTTTTACCCGTTCCTGGAGGACCTGCAAATAATAGATGGGGCATATTCTTTTCCTTGACGAAATGTTTAAGTCTACTAACAACTTCTTCCTGATTTATCATTTCATCTAATGTCCTAGGCCTATATTTTTCAGCCCATAATAGTTCGGCTATTTCACTCATAGTCCTCCACCCTTCACTTACAAACTTATCACCTGCTACAACTAATAAATATACAGGAGCATATGATGGTGCTTCCATTATGAATGATGAATATTTAGAGCAACGGCTTGAAGCACTTAAACTACTATACCTTAATAGTGAAGTAAGAGTACTCGTTCTAAGAGATCATCCTGGAATAAATATTCCAGGATTGGAAACTGAGCTTAAGAGAGGAAGTGAAATAACGCTACCCAGATGGGTTGCTAAATACCTAGAAGAACAGGGAATTGTAGAGATAAAAGAACAAAAACTTACATTAAAAGATATAGGGAAAATAGCATTCCTTGAAACAAGATACATAAGCAAACCGCCATCAGAAATGCTATCACTACCAGATAACTTCTATCAAAAATTAAGAGAATATTTATCTAACCTAAAGGCTAAGATTTCGGAAAAGCCTACTATCGAGTCAGTTAATGAACATACAAGGCTATTATCATACATTTATGATATACTACGCTCACGAATCCAAAAAATCCTAATCCTAGCACAACTAGGTGAAGACGTTAAAGATGTACTGAACAAGCTAGCTCCAGAAGAGTTAATACTCTACAAAAGTATTAGAACTACTATTGAGAAGTGGCAAAAGATAGTATTAGGAATCGAGGAGACAATAATATGAGCATTAGTAAAGAACACTTAGAAGAAACTATTCCAGAAGAAATAGTTGATCCCAAGATAAAGTTTGAAGAATTCCTAAAGACCTTCAGAGACCCTAATACAGGAAGACTCAAATATAGGGATAGAATAAGAACAATGACATTAATGGGACAGAAAAGCGTAGTAATAGACTTTAGCGACCTGTACATGTTCGATGCAGACTTAGCTAAAACACTAATAGATGAACCAGATCAAATGTTAGAATATCTATCTGAGGCGATAAGAAGTGTTGCATACATAGAGAATGCAGAGTACGCAAAAAGTGTTGATAAATTCTTTCCAAGAATAAGAGGACTTACACAGACAGTACCACTTAGAAAACTAAGAAGCGAACATGTAGGGAAACTAATAGCAATAGAAGGAATACTAGTTAGAGCAACACCAATTAGGCAAAAAGTAGTCAAAGCGGTATTCAAACATCTATTACCTGGTTGCGAACAAGAGTTCACGTGGCCTCCAAAAGGAGAAGTAGGAGAAATACTAGAAACACCACCAATATGTCCATTCTGTAACAAAACAACTGGTGGCTTCAAGTTTATACCAGAAAAATCGAAGTTCACTGATTGGCAGAAAATAGTCATACAGGAAAAACCTGAAGAAATACCTGCAGGACAACTACCAAGATCGATAGAGGTCATATTAACAGGAGACCTAGTAGACATTGCAAGACCAGGAGATAGAGTAATAGTAACAGGTATAGTCAGAATAAAACAAGAAAGAAAAAAGACCTCAAAACCAATATTTGAACCCTATATTGAGGCTAATTATGTTGAAGTACATCAAAAAGTACTAGAAGAAGTTGAAATAACACAAGAAGATGAAGAAAAAATAATAAAGCTCTCTAAAGACCCCTGGATACATAAGAAAATAATTGCAAGCATAGCACCATCAATATACGGATTATGGGACATAAAAGAAGCAATAGCACTACTCCTTTTCGGAGGAGTTCCAAAAATACTTGAAGATGGAACAAAAATCAGAGGAGACATACACGTACTCATAATTGGAGACCCCGGAATGGCCAAATCCCAGCTTCTACAATACGTAGCCCGTATAGCTCCAAGAGGAGTATACACAAGCGGTAAGGGATCCACAGCTGCAGGACTCACTGCAGCAGTTGTTCGTGATAAGTCCACTGGAGAATGGTATCTTGAAGCAGGAGCTCTAGTATTAGCTGATGGAGGCGTATGCGCTATAGACGAGATAGATAAAATGAGAGAAGATGATAGAGTAGCCATTCACGAAGCAATGGAGCAACAAAGCTATCATAAAGACTTTGAAATACTGCTTGCTGATGGTACAAAGGTTAAGATAGGCGAGTTTATTGATGATCTCATGACGAGACAGAGAGATAAAGTGATAAAGGGAAAAGACACTGAGATACTGTACGTAAACGACATATACGTTATGGCATATGATATAAATAAGAAAGCAATTGTTATTACCAAAGCAGATAGAGTAAGTAGACATAAAGCACCAGATAAGTTCATTAAAATCACCTTTAGTAATGGAAGATCAATAATTGTCACTCCTGAGCATCCTATTCTCATTTGGAATAATGGTAGGATAGAGACCATTAGAGCCGATAAAGTGAAACCAGGTATGATAACAATAGGCGTTAATCACTATGAACTTGTAAATGATGATGACAAGCTAAAGACGCTATTAAAGAAACTAAACATAGATGCAGAGACTTTAGGTAAGTTTATAGGATTTATATTATCGGATGGCTTTACATATGCTAACCCAAATAATAGCTATTATGAAATAGGATTCTCTAATACGGACATTAAATTAATTGGAGAATTTGAGGACATCCTCAAGAAAATGAAAATTAAATATTCAATAGAAATACAAGAAAGGAACCGTAAAAAGCCTTTATACACTATACGTGTCATTTCAATGGACTTCTTTAATACACTTAAAGGATTTATGCCCGAAATATTTATCGATAAGAAAAATAGGTTAAGAGAGAGGCCTTCGAGATTAAAGAGAATACCTAGAATAGTATTTAAACTCCCCGTTGAGGGTAAAAAGGCATTTATAAATGCATTCTTTAAAGGCGACGGATTTGTAGATAATGAGAGAATAGGATTCAGGACGTCTTCATGGAATTTAGCCCAAGACCTACAAGATATACTATTAACTCTAGGTATATACTCCTATATAGAGACAGAGGATAAACCTCGAACCTATTATAAGGTAATAGTATCCGGAATGCCTAGCATTGAAAAAATAGCAGAAATACTCAGTGATGATCATAGGATTAATAAAATAATCAAGCTATTAAATAGATCAAGAAATAGACGTAATTATAGAGACGAATTACCTCACGAAATAGCTATAATTCTCAGAGATGTTGCCAATGAATTAGATATTAATGACGGATACTTAACTAATATTGTAAAGCGTAAACATCAAATTCATAGACTTAAAGCTATTGAATACATAGAGAAAGCTAAATGCATTATTAAAGAGATGGAAAAAGCTCTAGAGGATGGAAATATACAATCCTTACGAAGAATTGTTAAGCTAACAGAGTTCTCAAAACTTAAGAATATCCCATATTCCACGCTAAGATATAAGCTTCTCGTGAAGAGAGATGATAAATTACTCAAAGAATATATAAATGCAGCTAAACAAAAGATTAATAAACTTAAGTCTAAAATCCTAGATATCGAGAATATCATTAATGGAAACATTAAATTCATCAGGATAAAGAATGTGGAAGAAATTAGAAACAGTGATTCACAATGGGTTTACGATATTACTGTTGAACCATACCACTTGTTTGTATCACATGGATTAGTACTACATAATACTATTAGCATTGCTAAGGCTGGTATTGTTGCTAGGCTTAATGCTAGAACAGCAATTCTTGCAGCAGGCAATCCCAAGTTTGGTAGATATCTAGAAAATAGAACTATAGCCGAAAATGTTAACCTACCACCAACAATATTGTCAAGATTCGACTTAATATTCATTATAAGAGACATACCAGAAGAAAAACATGATATAGGACTAGCTGAACACATACTACACGTACATAAGGACATAGAGCGAATTAAACCAGAAATACCACCTGATCTCCTTAGAAAGTACATAAGCTATGCAAGAAGGTATATAAGACCAAGACTTACTGAAGAAGCAATTAAGGTACTTGAAGACTTCTTCATAGAAATGAGAAAAATGAGTACAGGTTCACCCGACTCACCTATTTCAATAACTCCAAGACAACTAGAAGCATTAGTAAGATTAGCAGAAGCACACGCTAAAATGGCTCTAAGAGATTACGTCACCGTAGATGATGCCCTAGAAGCTATTAGGTTAATGAAAGTATTTCTAGAAAGCGTTGGAATAGATGTTGAAAGCGGAAGATTAGACATAGACGTCATAATGACGGGCAAACCTAAAAGTCAGCAAGAAAAACTACTTAAAGT
>Ga0190367_1001288_pt1 | contig 14773 bp, 14 predicted proteins | sample 4872181011_MG_FD_171838 | JGI IMG/M metagenome (GOLD analysis project Ga0190367, IMG submission 171838) | Hydrothermal vent microbial mat bacterial communities from Southern Trench, Guaymas Basin, Mexico - 4872-18-10-11_MG | ecosystem: Environmental > Aquatic > Marine > Hydrothermal vents >...
TGTGGCTATCGAGACCGAGACTATCAGCTTAGAGGCCCTGTCAACTCCAAGCCACCCAGGTAGCGTCGGTACCCCAGCTCTCCTATAGTCCTCCCTGAAGATCATGGTCAGCGACCAAAAGTGAGCGAGCCCCCAGGTCATGGACAGCGCGGCCACGGCAAGCCCCGAGGCGTCAAGAAAACCTCTTCCAACCACCCAGCCAGCTAAGATAGGCGCGGCCACGGCCGGCGTAGCAGCCACCACGTTAAGCCCTGTCCTGCGCTTGAATATCAGAGTGTAGAGGGCTATGTAGCTGGCTAAGCCGAGCAGGGCAGCCCAAAGCAGCTCGCTCGCCACAAAGCCTATTAAGGTCAGGGACGTGGCTATGAGAGCTAAGCTGAAGGTTAAGGCCTCAACCTCGCTCAGCATAGCTGAGGGGAGGGCCCTCCTTCTAGTCCTACCCATGAGCGAGTCTATGTCGCGGTCCAAGTAGTTGTTGAGGGCGTTCGAGCCCGCTACGAGACATAGAGCCGCTGCTAGGCCCAAGGAGTACTCGCGTGAAAGGAGGAGGGACCATAGCTTGCCAGCGGGGGCCGCAGCCGCCGTGGACCCTAGGAAGAGGGCTACTATGGCGGCGAGCATTCTAGGCTTAATTAGGCTAACGCAGCCTTTAAGGGGCCTCCGAGCCAAGGCGAAGGGCCTCCTTGTGCTTATCGGCCAAGCTCTTATAGAACAGGGTCCTCCTACGCTGGTGTTCATAGACTTCGTCGCCTAGCTGCTTTATAGGCCTAGCCGGCACCCCTGCCACCAACGTCTTGGGCGGTATCCTGGCCCCCTTCTCCACCACGGAGCCCATGGCTACTATGGAGCCCTCGCCCACTACCGCCTCAGTATGTATGACCGCGTTCATGCCCACTAGCACGTAGCTCTCGATCGTGCAGCTGTGTAAAATGGCCCCGTGCCCTATGGTGCAGTGTTCACCTATAATCACGGGGACCGGCTTAATAGGCTCCTTGGCGGGGTCGCCTCCTCCATGGATAAGGACGCCGTCCTCTATCGCCGTGTACCTGCCCACAACGACTTTGCTTAGGTCGCCTCTAATCACCGCGCAGGGCCATATGCTGGCCCCCTCCTCCACGACGACATCCCCTATAACCACCGCCTGAGAGTCCACGTACGCCTCAGGGTGTATGCGGGGCCACTTGCCGTTAAAGGGCCTGATCACCTCGACCACCGCACCGAGGACTTAGCTGGCGGGGATTTTAAGCCAGCTCCCTCCAAGCCCTAGTGGTGAATAGAACTAAGACCGGCATTAGCTCCAGCCTGCCGGCCCACATTAACGCGATGAGGGTGGCCTTAGCCGTAGGTCCCAGCGAGAACAGTGAAATGTAGGCTGGGCCCACGTTTCCCTGAGCCGAGAGGACCGCTGAGAGAGCCGCCGCTAAACTGTGACCCTCAGCGGCCACTATCAGCGTGGCTATGGAGGCCATCAGCATGTAAGCAAAGAAGAAGCCCGCCACCCTCAGCGCGTCGTCGAGCTCCAGCACCTTCCCCCCTATCTTCAGGGGCTTGACCGCCGAGGACGGGAGGATAGCCTTGAGGACCTCCCGGTAGGAGGCCTTAGCTAGCACGGTTATCCTGGCCACCTTAACCGCCCCAGCGGTTGAGCATAGGCTGCCTCCCACAACCATCAACACTAGGAGGACCGCCTGCGATAGGCTTGGGAGGAGGTTGATGTCTATGGTGGTGTAGCCGGTGGTCGTCATGATCGACGCCGCCTGGAACACCGCAAGCCTCACTGAGGTGAGAGGGTCGTAGGTCCTCAGTAGGTCCACTGAGATCAGGGCGCTCGAGGCGGCTAGTATGACCAGCATCGCTCTGAGCTCGGTGTTGGATAAGGCCCTCCTAAACTCTCTCCTAACCAGTAGGCTGTGGACAAGGAAGTTCGTCCCCCCTATGATCATGAAGGCTACGAGGACCACCTCCGCCGCAGGGTTATTGAAGGCCTCTATGCTAGCCGTCCTCGTAGAGAAGCCGCCGGTGGAGAGTACGGTGAAGGAGTGGCACACCGCCTCGAAGGGGTCTATGCCCACGGCCACGAGCAGCGCAGCGCAAGCAGCTGTATAGCCGGCATAGATGGCCCATATGTTCTTGACCGTGTCCCAGGCTCTAACCGTCAACCTCTCCTCTCTAGCCTCAGCTAGGTAAAGCCTCCATACGCCCACTCCACCAGGAACCACGAAGAGCAGCAGGAAGAGTATCACGCCGGCGCCCCCAAGCCATTGAGTAAAAGCCCTCCAAAACAGCAGGCTCCTAGGAAGCGACTCAAGGTTTGAGAACAGTGTCATACCAGTGGTGGTGAAGCCAGCCATCGACTCAAAGTAGGCATCGAGGAGGGACATGTAGCCCGACAGGTGGTAGGGCAGCGAGCCTATGAAGGCTGCTAGGAGCCAGCCAAGGGACGACACCACCATGGCCTGAGAGGGCCTAACCTCACTGGGGACGCTTAGCCTCAACCCAGGGAACGAGCCTAGAAGGGTGGCCGCTGACACCGTGGCGAAGCATGAAGCCATCCTCCACTCGCCCAAGGCGACGGCGAGCAGGGTAGGGACAATAAGGGTAGCCCCTACTGCCGCCGCTATCCTAGATAGAAAGGATAGCACTACGTACAAGGCTGGCACCGGCTGCTAAAGAGCTCGCGGGCGGCTGGGTAGCAGCTTTTATAAAAGCTTTTAATGCCCCCGAGATAGGAACATACGCGGCTTAATAGGCCATCGGGGAAGCACCATTGAGGATTGTTGTCGTAGGCGCTGGGAAGATAGGAAGCAATTTAGCTAAGATGTTGATTGAGAGAGGCAACGAAGTCATAATCATAGACTACGACGAGGAAAGATGCTCTAAGCTATCAGCTGAGGTGGACGCCCTGATCATCAAGGGGGATGCCACCAAGCTTGAGACCTTGAGGGACGCGGAGGTCGATAAGGCCGACGTCTTCATCGCGGTGACCGACCGAGACGAGGTCAACGTGTTGAGCTGCCTCATAGCCAAGCAGATGGGGTCGACGAGGACCATAGCGAGGGTGGGGGACTCCAGGCTCATAGAGGTCGTGGAGGCCTTAGGCGTGGAGAGAGCTATATGCCCGGAGCTGGTCACCGCGAGGCTGCTGAGCGACTTAGTCACGGGGAGGTACGGCGTAAGTGAGCTTTTAACCTCAGAGGGAGGCTTCAAGCTATTAGACATAATACTCTCCGCCTCCTCTCAGATAGTGGGCAAGACACTGAAGGACGTCGTTAAGACTATACCGCTGCCGCCGTGGTCCTACGTGATATTGGCCATAGCTGAGGAAGATAAGGTATTTAAGCCGAACGACGACTGGGTGTTTAAGGAGGGGCAGAGGCTAATTATCCTCGTTAAGGCCGAGGAGGCCGAAGAGGTGAAGAGGATATTCACCGGCTAAGGGCTGGTGGTCCACATTAACGGCTACTTAGACACTCTCATAACCATAGGTTGGGCACTCCTCCCACTCATAGTTGCCTACGTAGTGGTAAAGATCTTCCTGGATCCGGTAATAGAGAGGCTGGCTAGGAAAGCCGGGGTGAGCACAGCTACAGCCTCCTTCTGGAAGACCATGGTCCTTGTCCTGGCGCTATCGATAGCCGCTATCATGGTGCTGTCGCAGGCCGGAGCCAGGATATACATAGAGTTCCTATACATACTGATAGGGCTCGCCATACTGAGTGTGGTGCTGGGGTCAAGGGACGTGGTGGCCAATACCATAGCCGGCTATGCGCTGCTCATCCATAAGCCATTTAAGAGGGGGGACGTTATAGCCCTCGGCGACACTGTGGGCACGGTGAGAGACATAGGCACGCTCTACACTCAAATCGTTAGCGAGCGCGGAGTCCTCTACGTGCCGAACACTGAGTTCCTCAAGAAGGCCGTACTTAACAGGCAGGCCCCAACACTCTCAAGGGTCACCGTGCCCGTGAAGGTCAGGTCTTCTGAGGACCTAAGCAGGGTGGAGCAGCTGATGTTGAGGGCGGCCAAGAGCTTCAAGGAGCTCACCGTGCCCCCCGAGCCAGAGGTGGTGATTAATGATATTAGGGGCGAGTATTGTGAGCTGCTCCTAAACGTGTACATCACAAACCCTAAGCGGAGCCTATATGTAGCCTCGGAGCTTAGGAGGCGCATCAAGGAGGAGTTCGAGAAGGAGGGCGTAGCGCTCTATTAAGCTCCCCGCTGAGGATCATCGAGGCAAGCTTGGTGAACCCCTCTCCGTAATCCTCATCCAAGATAAGGTCGGCGGCCTCCTTCAACCTCTCTGTGGCGTTGCCTAAGGCCACTCCAAGACCTGAAGAGAGAAGCATGTCCACGTCCACGTCGCTATCGCCTACAGCCACGACCTCGCTAGGCTTGACACCTACTAACCTGGAAGCCACACGCAGCCCTCTACCCTTATCCACCGACGAGTCCACTACGTGGTAGGCGAAGCCCGTGTAGACCAGTTTGACACCCTCAACCCCCTTCAAGGCCTCCTCGAGCCTAGCCCTATCCAAGCTGGAGGTGAAGGCCTGGTCGACCAGCCTAAACCTATTAGACCAGCTCTCCTCTATGAGGCCATCGAAGGCCTCCTTCAACCTGGCCAGCGCTCTCCTAGCGACGAGCTTAGAGCCCAGCCTCCTAAGCCTCCCCGCGTACTCGACGACCCCGCCCCCCTCGCATATAATGGGGCCCGTACAGCCTATGTACGTGGCCAAGGCCTTGACCACGCATAGGGCGTTGTGTGAAGCCAGCATCACGCGCACCCCGCTTTCCTCAAGCCTCCTAATGGCCTCTACCGCTGCGGTGGAGAGCTTCATCGAGCCGTCGGTTATGGTGCCGTCCACATCCACGGCCACAGCCCTAACCTTAACCATGGTGCAAGCCGCCTAAGCCCACTAACCATAGGAAGTTTTTAAAGTTCCGCGCGCCTCTCTAGCTGTAAGGTGGAGAGGTTGAAGGTCCCACTAAACAAGGTCGACACCTACGTGTGGGAGATACCTAAGACCTACAAGCGAGGCATGAGGGTCCCCGCTAGGATATACGCGGACGAAGTCCTGATCAGGAAGATGATGGAGGACCTAACGCTCGAACAGGCCGCCAACGTAGCCCACCTACCCGGCATATACAAGTGGTCCATCACCCTCCCCGACGGCCACCAAGGCTACGGCTTTCCCATCGGCGGCGTCGCAGCCATGGACGCCGACGAGGGCGTAATAAGCCCAGGAGGGATAGGCTACGACATAAACTGCGGGGTCAGGCTCCTTAGGACAGACCTAGACATCAAGGACGTGAAGCCCGTGATAAAGGAGCTAATCGACGCCCTCTACACCCTGGTCCCCTCAGGGCTAGGGTCGACAGGCAAGATCAGGATAGGCCGAGGAGAACTTGAAAGGGTCCTAGCTGAGGGCGTCAACTGGGCCATCGAAAGAGGCTACGGCTGGAGCGAAGACAGGGAGAACTGCGAGGAGCGAGGATGCATGGAGGCCGCCAACCCAGACAAGGTGTCCTCCAGGGCCAAGGACCGAGGCCTAGAGCAGCTCGGCACCCTAGGTAGCGGCAATCATTTCTTGGAGATACAGGTCGTCGACAAGATATTCGACGAGAGGGCGGCCAAGGTCATGGGGATAACCCATGAAGGGCAGGTCACAGTCATGGTCCACACAGGCAGCCGAGGCCTAGGCCACCAGATATGCAGCGACTACCTAAGGGTCATGGAGATGGCCGTCAGGAAGTACAAGATCGAAATACCCGACAGAGAACTAGCCTGCGCCCCCACCACCTCCAAGGAAGCCGAGGACTACTTCGCCGCCATGTCCTGCGGAGCCAATTTCGCCTGGGCCAACAGGCAGTGCATAACCCACTGGGTAAGAGAAGCCTTCGAAAAAGTACTAAAACAGGACGCCGAGAAGCTCGGGCTCAAGCTAGTCTACGACGTAGCCCACAACATCTGTAAAATCGAGGAACACGTCATCGACGGAGCCAGGAGGAAAGTCTACGTACACAGAAAAGGAGCCACCCGAGCCTTCCCACCCGGCCACCCAGAAATACCCGCATGGTACAGGCCCATAGGCCAACCAGTCCTAATACCCGGAAGCATGGGCACTGCCTCATGGCTCCTCGTCGGCACACCCAAAGCCATGGAGATAACCTTCGGCTCCACGGCCCACGGAGCCGGCAGAATGATGTCAAGAGAAGCCGCCGTAAGAACCGTAAGAGGCTCCGAAGTCAAAAGCGAACTCGAAAGCCGAGGCATAGCCGTCAGAGCAGCCAGCATAAGAGTACTCGCTGAGGAATGGGACCGGGCTTATAAGGATGTGGATAGAATATCATTAGTTAGCCATGAGGTCGGCATCGCTACTAGGGTGGCCAGGCTTAGACCCATAGCGGTCACTAAAGGATAGTTTAAGGCTATGGTTAACGTAATAGCCTAAAGTTGAGCTTTCTTAGATCCTTTAATCCTTCGCTTCTCTGGAGTTCTCCCATAAAATTCCTCAAGCGCTTTAACGACGTCTTGCCATGGAGGCTCTCCTAGGTCTTCAGGTCGCCATATAGCGACCACAACCTTACCATCAGACGTTGGCTCGGCTCCCATATTTATAACACCGAAGGTATGGGCATACACCAAGAGTTCTTTGATTTCCTCTTCAACCATCCCTTTCCTTCTTGCGAGGAAGGAGAAGAACTCATGCTCGTAGATTATCGGCCGGCGGAAGTATTGGAAAACTTCGTCTATCAGGGCTTTTACTTCCTCTTCCCTCCACACTGGACCCTTACTGTGTTGATCAGTTCTGCTGACTTCATTCTTGTTCAAAGTACTCACGCATCCTATCCCCTATCCATGATTGCGGTATATTTTTGTAGTGGAAAATAGCTTTCAGCTGTTTAAGTTCATCGAGGGCTCTACGCTCCCACACCGTGTTGTAGGTGAAGACTGGGTGGGCGTAGTACACCTTCAAGCCTAGGGCTATACGTACTTTAAACCGTAAAAAGCGTTTAACGGGGCTTAAGCGTTAAGGCCGTGTCAGCTCCTCTCCTTAAGGTGCTCCTCTAAGCGTGCCTCGAGCCTCGCTATCCTATCGTAGAGGGGTATGAGACTCTCGAGGCCTTCAACTTTAACCCTTAAACCTCGAACCTCGTCTTCAAGGGAGGCCAGCCTACCTTCTACCTTAGCAAACCAGCTCCGAAGTCTCTCGCCTAAACCTAAAGCGAGGGTAAGCCCCGCTGAGATCCACACGTCGATGCCCACCTCAGGGGGGTCAGGTATAACCTTGAGCACCTTCAGCCATAACAGCGCGATGAACATGTAAATCAGTATTGAGATAATGTCAACGCCCTCTCTGCGCCGCCTAGGCAAATTGAAGCCTCCCTTTAACACTTAAACTTCTTTCCGGCTATTCTCCTTATCGATCCCAATCAAGAAAACCTCGCCACCTTCTAATTAAACGAGGACGACGTCTTCCGCTACGCTCGTGGAGGTATAAACCAGGTATCGTTCATTACCTTGACTGCTGTCCCGCCTTAGGCCTCAAGCGCCATCCCTGTCCCGCATTTAGCTCGTGGCCATTAAAGAAGCTTAATTCACCTTAGAGCTGTCTCCTATAGCTCTGGCCTGCTTGTGCTAGCCCTTTTACTAGGCTCGCTACTGTAGACTGGGGCCTCGTAGTCCTTGAGCCTCGACTTAGCGGTGACCTATACGGGGTGGGCGTTTAGGCTCGAGGCTTGAACCCGTAGAAGAGCGTTTAACGTGCTTAAACATTGAGGGCTATTCCCAGCGGTTCACGGAGTTTTCTCGGCGCGTTCGCTATACTCCTTGAGGGCTAAGTGGAGCAGGTAGATGGCCCTGCAGTTCTCGGCGAGGTAGTTTTCGAGGACCTCTTTTAGCTTCGTGGTGTAACGTTGCCAGTCGCCTAGAGGGGCTCTTGAAACCTTTTGTTTGGCTATCTCGGCCTCCATGGCTACGTCGAGTAGGCTCGTGGACCGCTCCATAATCGTGCGAGATAGCTCGTCTAGGGGGGCCATTGCCACACCGAGGGTTTTAGCTGCTTCCTCCTTGACGTCTATTAGCTTGCCCTCCTGGCTTAGGTATTTGAGCATCATGGACAGGGCCCTGAGGTTACATGAAGAGAGCGTGTTCAGTAGGTTGTCGAGGCCGTAGACGGCCACGGTGAAGTCCCTGTCTATCAGCCTGGCTAGGTCTTTGTCGAGGCTCCAGTCGTCCCTTATGGACCCGAAGCTTACGTGTAGGAACTCGCGTTTAACCTCCTCGCCGTCAAATAGAGACAAACACGCTAACCCTACTTTGGCCTCCTCGACTAGGGGTATATAGGCTGCGTCGAGGGATGCTAGCCTCAGCGCTCTTGAGGGTTTAGGTATAGAGAGCTCGACGCCCTTAAAGCTCAGCTTCACCCTGCTCTCGAGCAGGATGTAGTCAAGGGCCTTAATCGCAGCCTCCTTGACTAAGCCCCAGTCCAGGTTCATCGATACTAGGTCGGCGTAGGCGTACTCGTCGAAGGACCTGATTAGGACCTCGTCGAGCTCGCTGGGCTCGTAGGCCTCGACGAGCCTTTTAACCTCAAGCCAGTCTAGGCTGGGTATGAGGCCTGCGCTCTCAGGCTCGTGTAGCCCGAGGTACTTGCGCTCCCCGACCTTGCCTAGGTCGTACATTATGGTCTCGAAGGCTATTCCCTTGAGCTTGCGGAGGACCACCATTACCAGCGCTAGGCCAAGCCTTAGGAGGTTTACGTCCTCGGATGGGTCTAGCTCGTAGAAGCTGCCGTAGGTGTAGTCCTCGTACTTGCCGTGGGTGTGCGTGGGCACGGGGATGACCCTGAAGTCCCTGAAGACCAGGGTCTTATCCCTCAGCCTCTTGATTACAGGCTTGGTCGAGTAGACCCTCCACGTCACCCGGTTAGGTATCTTTAATAGCTTGCCGAAGCCTCTGCGCGGCGGGTAGACGACGCATAGCACGTCGCTGTGGAGCCTGCCGTTGACGTAGTCTGAGACTATGGAGGGCTCCTCCCTCCACCTAGCCTTAACCTCCCTGTACTCCTCAAGGGCCTCAGCTAGGCCTTCACGCCTCCAGAGCGTGGACTCTCGCAGCCTCTCCTCTACGACCGCTGTAACCACTCTACCGCTCCTTCCACCGAGCCTATGCTCGACCACTACGCCGTCGGAGGTATAGTCAAAGCAGCCAACCTGAAACCTCTCGACAAGGTCGCAGTGTGAGATGCCCTCTAGGTACCTTTCACCCTGCTCGTCAACCACCACCCTGTTGACGCCGAAGGGAGGCCCGTACTCGTAGAAGTTTAGGTTGCGCCATACCTCCTTGCCTTTACGTGTCAGCTCCCCTCGCTTAACTAGGCCTAGTTTCTCTAGGAAGTCTACGTCGTCTCGGCTTAGTAGGTGCTTGAGCTTGGGGGACACGAACTTCAGCAGGGACTCGAAGAGCCTGATGTACTCGTTCCCGGGGTTTACGGCGACCTTCTCTATGGGTAGGGTGAGCCACTCCTTCAAGGCGTCGAGGCCCCTCGAAAGCAGCTCGCGGTCCCATCCACCGCCGGGGATTATTACGGTCTCGGAGAACGGTATTACCTTGCGCCTCCCCTTGCGGCCCTCTCTCTGATGGAACTCCCTAACGTCCTCAGGTAGGCCTACGTGCACTATCCTCGCCACGGTGCCTATGTCGATGCCTTGGCTCAGGGTCCTGGGCGAGACGAGCAGCTTAACCTTCCCGCTCCTAGCCCCCTCCTCGACCTCAGCTCTAAGCTCCCTGGAAAGTAGGTGGTGGTGTGAGGCGACCGCCCCCTTAAGCTCCTCGGGGAGGGATTCGCGGAGCCTCCTGGCCAGCTCCTCGGCCTTAGCTATGCTCCTGGTGAAGACCAGGGTGACCCACCGGTCCTCGACGTACCTAGCTAGCAAGTCCACTGGGTCGAGCTCTAAGGGAGGAGGCTCGAGTCCTATGGACCTCGCCGCCTCGACCACCTTGTATAGGTTGGCCTTGAAGACCTCGAAGCTGCTTAGAGCCTCCAGAACGTCCTGGCCCACGCCGCCCTCCTCAAAAAGCCTCAGCTTAGCCCTAAGCTCCTCCCAGGCCTTACGTAGGTCCCTGCCCAGGGCCACGTAGACCCTGTTCTCAACCCTAAAGGGCCTGCCCTCCACGATGGCTGCTTCTCCGCCTAGCACCTCACCAAGGTAGCTGGCTAGGTCCTCGGGGTTCTCGAGCATCGCCGTCAGGACGGCGACCTTGAAGCTCGAGCCCTTAATGTACCTTAACGCCTTGACTAGGGCTAAGAGCAAAGCCACCTCGCGAGGGCCGTAGAAGTCCACCTCGTCTAAGACCAATAACTCAAGCTTCTGTAGGAAGCCTTCAAGCAGCCCACGCTTGCCCAACGCCCACCTCTTAACCTCGTTGAGGAGGAGGGCTGGGTTGGTGACGATCACGTCACAGCCCGTGACCCTAGACCTAGCCTTAAACGCGCCCAGCTGCTTAACCAGTTCGTCCCTCCTAGAGGCGTCTAGAACCTCAACGCTTAGCTTGGCCGCTGAAGCGTACTCCTTGATCCTCTTGACCTGATCGTTGGCTAACGCCAGGGTAGGGTACACCGCCAGCGTAGGAGATCTGGAGGATAAGACATAGAGGAGCCAAGCTTCGGTCTTACCCGACCCCGTACCCGACTTAAGTATTAAGTGACGGCCCGACCTCAAGGCCTCATAGGCCTCAAGCTGATGCTTATAGAGCCTACTGTGAGCTATAGAGGAGGGGCCTAAAGCCGAGAGTGAGGGGATCAGGTCTAGGAACTTAACCTCTGCATGTTCAGGTTCAACCTCGGGCTCGACATAAGAGTAGTACTCGTAGCCTAGCTCTGTGAGCAGTTCGCGTGAGTCCATCACCGTTAAGGTTAAGCGAACCTCCTTCAAAAACCTAATTGGTGTTAGCCTTGAGGGTTAAGGGATCCTACGCCGCTCTGTTAATCACTTGTCCCTCAAGGGAGGAGGGAGAAAGAATAGCCAGGGCCTTAGTGGGGGCTAAGCTAGCCGCCTGCGTAAACATGGTGCCTGGGGTTAAGTCGATATATTGGTGGAGAGGTTACGTAGAGGAGGGAGAGGAGGTCTTATTACTGGTTAAGACTAGGCTGGACCTCGTCGAGGAGCTTGCCAAGAAAGTGCGTAGCCTACATAGCTACGAGGTGCCTGAGATCATAGCGCTGCCCATAGTCTCAGGATCAAAGAGTTACTTGGACTGGCTCGACGAGAGCCTCGCTACTTGATCCTATAAACGTATATTTTATGCGTCGTCCAGCTGTCGTATATCTCCTCGACCTTCACGGGCCTCCAGCCTGGCACCTCGAAGTCGTGAGAGACGACCCTTGTCCCGGGTTTAAGCTCCCTTTCAAGCTTAGGCCTAAGCTTTTCGTTAACACTGGTGAGTAAGTAGAGGGTGACCACGCTGGCTTCGCTTATATCCACCTCGTAGAAGCTACCATGGATAACCCTAACCATCCCATCGAGGCCGAACTCCTTTATTTTCCTCTCAATCTGGTTGAAAAGGTCCTTTCTAAGCTCTATACCAACGGCTCTTGCACCAAACTCGCGGGCGGCCATTATAATGATTCTGCCGTCGCCCGCTCCTAGGTCGTAGACTATGTCGCCGGGTCCTACCTCGGCGAGTTTTAGCATCCTCCTCGCCACGTGCTCTGGCGTGGCGACGAAGGGTACATCGTACATTAGGTAGGCACCAAGCCCCTCCAGCTAAGCGCTTGATTTAAAGCTTTCCTTACACCTAAACCCCTTCAAATAAAAAGGACGCAGCTCAGACAACACTCCAAAGCCCTGTACAAAATAGTAATGCTAGCTAACTCGAGAAGGCGAAGGCTGAACTTTAAAGCCGCGCGAAGCCTATTGTTTTTTGGTGTCCACCTTGAGCGAGAGGCATGGGCAACTTATTGAGGTTGAGGAGGTTGAGCTGGTCAAAGGTAGATTGATCTGCGGCTTTCCTGGACCAGGCCTTGTCGGTAGCTTGGCGGCTAAGTATGTGGCTGGGTACTTAAACATGAGGGAAGTCGCTTATCTGAGGCTTAGGACTGTGCCCCCAGTGTCAATGTTCTATGAGGGGGAATTAAAACATCCGTTTAGGCTGTACGCTGAGCCTAAGAGAAGGCTGGCAGTTTTCATCGCTGAGACCCCGATCCTAGGCAGGGCCCAGTATGAGGTCGCTGAGGCTTTAACTTCTTGGGCTGAGCGTAAAGGGCTCTCCTCGGTAATTTGCATGGAAAGCCTCCCCGCTAAGGATGAGGGTTCAAGGAGGGTCTACGGGGTGGCTGAAGCCAAGACCCTGAGGGAGATGATGAAGAGGGGCATTGAGCCCCTAAGTATGGGGTTGGTCGCTGGTGTGAGCGCGGCTATAATGAACGAGTGCTTAATTAAGAAGGTGGAGGGCGTATGCCTCTTCGCCGAGGCGGACGTTAATAAGGTGGACGTGGAGGCCACGGTCAGCTTAATCGAGGCGTTAAACAAGCTGCTTAGAGTAGACGTCGACATTAAGCCGCTGCTTAACAACGTAGCCAACATAACGAGCCAGCTTGAAGGCTTAATCGAGCACGTTAAACGTGTTAGCGAGGAGCGAGGACTAGCCATGTACGCCTAGGGTCAGGAGCCCCATAAACGCCGACACAAGCAGCGCGGCTATTACCACGCCGGCACTAATAGAGGCTAGGGCCACCCTCCTATCCATGCCTAGTACGTGAGCCGCTAAAGCCGAGGTCCAAGCCCCAGTAAAAGGCAGGGGTATGGCGGTGAAGAGCGCTAGGCCTATGGCTCCATAGCGGTTTACGAAGGGCTTAACCCTGTCACGGGCTCTAAAGGCGTACTTAAAGTAGGCCTTAACGATCTTCGAAACTAGGCCTGTGGATGTGCGCTCCGATAACCTTAAGAGCAGGGCCTCAAAGGCGCTGAGCGCCATCAATAATAGGGGCACAGGCACTATGTTACCAGCTACCGCCACTAGGAACACTGTTAAAGGGTCGAGGCCAGCCAGCACGCCGTAGGGGATAGCCCCTCTAACCTCTGATATAGGTAGAGAGGCCAGCACGAAGACTACTAGTAGCTCGATTTGCATCGCGCTCGAAGCCTCTCTTTAAGGTTTAAGGGCTGGAAAAACTTTATCCGGCGCTCCTCCGCTCCCTGCCATGCATGTCTAAGAGGTTGTTTCTAGGGGTGGATGTGGGGGCCATAACCACTAAGGCCGTCCTCCTCGACAGCGAGGGCAGGGTCGTGGCCTACAAGGTGATTAGGACGGGGGCCAGTAGCAAGGAGGCGTCGTTGAGGGTGTTAAGGGGCCTAGAGGAGGAGGCTGGGATTGATAGAGGGGACATAACGTTTACGGTGGCTACAGGCTATGGTAGGGCCATCGTGCCTTACGCGGACACCAAGGTGACCGAGATTACCTGCCACGCTAAAGGCGCTTATAGGGAGTACCCCAGCGTGAGGACGGTCATAGACGTAGGGGGGCAGGATAGCAAGGTAATAAAGGTCGGGGAGGGTGGAAGGGTTCTAAACTTCGTGATGAACGATAAGTGCGCCGCTGGAACTGGTAGGTTCCTCGAGGTAATGGCCCAGGCCCTGGAGGTTAAGCTGGAGGAGCTTGGCCCCCTCTCCATGAAGTCAAAGGTCAAGGTGAGCATAAGCAGCACCTGCACGGTGTTCGCTGAGAGCGAGGTGGTAGGCTTAATAGCTAAGGGGGTGGCCAAGGAGGACATAATAGCGGGGATACACGAAGCCATGGCCAGCAGGATATACAGCATGGCCATGAACGTAGGGGTGGAGGACGACGTGGTGATGACTGGTGGCGTAGCTAAGAATACGGGCTTCGTCAGGGCCCTCGAGGAGAAGCTAGGTAGACGTATCGTGGTGCCAGCGGAGCCACAGATAATAGGTGCCCTAGGAGCTGCCTTAATAGCCAAGGAAAAAACGGAGGGGTTGAGTTAAGCTACTCGCCTTTGTATGACGGCTTGCGCTTCTCCAAGAAAGCCTTGACTCCCTCCCTCGCATCGAAGGTGGCGAAGAGGAGGCTCCATAGGTCGGCCTCGTAGTCTAGGCCCGCCGTCAAGGTTAGGTCGAGGCTACGGTTAATCTGGTCCTTGGCTATCCTCAACACCACGGGGCTTTTTTCAGCCAGCTTTAAGGCTAAGGCCTCCGCCTCTTCCTGAAGCTTGTCGGGGGGCACCACCTTATTGACTATCCCCAGCCTCTCAGCTTCAGCCGCCGAGATTCGATCTCCCGTCAAGATGAGCTCCTTGGCCTTCCTGACCCCCACGATCCTCCACAACCTCTGAGTAGCGCCCCATCCAGGCGTCAGCCCCACGTTGACCTCTGCCTGTCCAAAGGACGCGTTCTCGGAAGCTATGGCGAGGTCGCAGCTTAAACAGAGTTCCATGCCTCCTCCGAGCGCGTACCCGTTCACGGCGGCTATGACCGGCTTGCTGAGGTTCTCTATCAGCTTGAAGACCCTATGGCCGAGCCTTGATAGCTCCCTGGCCTCAATGGAGCTCTTCTCAGCGATCTCCTTTAAGTCCAACCCGGCGCAGAACGCTTTGTCGCCTGCCCCGGTGATCACCACCACCTTTACGTCAGGGTCCGCTTCAGCTTCCTTAAGGGCCTTCTCAAGTTCCAGGAAGGTCTCCGTGTTTAGGGCGTTAAGTACTTGGGGCCTGTTTAGCGTTATCTTGGCTATGGGCCCCTTCTTCTCATATAGAAT
>Ga0190367_1001289_pt1 | contig 14768 bp, 17 predicted proteins | sample 4872181011_MG_FD_171838 | JGI IMG/M metagenome (GOLD analysis project Ga0190367, IMG submission 171838) | Hydrothermal vent microbial mat bacterial communities from Southern Trench, Guaymas Basin, Mexico - 4872-18-10-11_MG | ecosystem: Environmental > Aquatic > Marine > Hydrothermal vents >...
CCGTAATGTCCCTTCTTCCCATTTCGCTTTAATGAACTCCTCGATATCCGGATGATGAACACTTAATACACCCATGTTAGCTCCTCTACGCTTTCCTCCCTGTTTTATCTGCTCAGTTGCGGCATCGAATATCTTCATGAAGCTAACAGGTCCTGAAGCAACTCCTCTTGTCGATTTAACTATATCCCCTCTTGGTCTTAATCGGGAAAAGCTAAATCCTGTACCTCCACCGCTCTTTTGTACCTTAGCCATGTCCCAAAGGGCTTTAAATATCCCATCGATTGAATCCTCAACTGGAATTACAAAGCAAGCTGAAAGCTGATTTAATTCAGTTCCAGCGTTCATTAAAGTCGGAGAATTCGGTAGGAATAATTGATTCCACATTATGTCAAAGAACTTCTTGGTCCATTCATCTGGATTGTTTCCATACAGTTCTTCAGCTTTAGCTATAGCATTTGCGACTCTCCAACACATCTGCTCTGGAGTTTCGATTACGTTCCCCTTCTCGTCTTTTAGCAAATACCTCTTCCTTAAAACTATTTCAGCAGTTTTACTAAGCTTCATTTGATCACCGCCACCATTTGAGTTAATATCTCAATAACTCGTATACTATTAAAGTCTTAAAGTAAAGGTACCTATAAAACTTAAATAAATTTCGATTGATTTTTTGTAAAATCATTTGGATTTAAATTGGCAACATTTTTAACCCTTATCACAGTCTGAAACTATGGAAACGATCGTCTTAACTCAGGAAGATGTCAAGAAACTCATCACAATGAGAGATGCAATCGATGCAGTTGAAGAGGCTTTTAGACTCTATGCGCTTGGAAAGGCTCAAATGCCACCAAAGATTTACTTAGCGTTTGATTCTGGAGATTTAAGGGCTATGCCCGCTCATTTAATGGGATACGCTGGGATAAAATGGGTAAATTCACACCCAGAAAATCCTAAAAAGGGTTTACCAACAGTTATGGCTGTATTGATATTAAACGATCCAAAGACTGGTTTTCCACTTGCAATAATGGATGCCACTTACATAACTAGTTTAAGGACTGGTGCTGCAAGTGGCGTAGCATCTAAATACCTTGCTAGAAAAAACAGTAAAATATTTGGGTTTGTAGGGTGTGGGGCTCAGGCCTATTATCAGTTCATGGCTTTAAAAGAGATATTCGAAATTGAATCGGCTTTAGCCTACGACATAGACGAGAAAGCAGCAAGAAAATTCGCCAAATTTTGCAATAATCATGGGGTTGATTGTAGAATAGATAGAATAGAAAGGGTTTGCGATTGTGATGTATTAACTACTGCAACCCCCTCAACAAAACCAGTTGTTATGAACGATTGGATAAGAAATGGAACACATATAAATGCAATAGGTGCAGATGCAGCTGGAAAGCAAGAGCTTGATGAAAAGATATTACTCAGAAGTAAGATCGTTGTAGACGATCTCAAACAGGCAATGCATGGAGGAGAAATCAACGTAGCAGTATCTAAGGGATTGATAGATGAAAGCAAAATCCACGCAACTCTAGGAGAAGTTGTTGCTGGAATCAAATCTGGAAGAGAAAGCGATGATGAAGTAACTGTATTCGATTCAACTGGATTAGCAATTCAAGATATAGCCACTGCAAAAGTCGTATACGAAAGAGCTGTAGAGGAAAATGTAGGTATGAAACTCAAGTTCTTTGAAATCTTTTAATTTGCCATCAAAAACCTTAAAAGTAAAATGTATTTAGCTTGTATCGAGGGGCCGTAGGGTAGCCTGGTTATCCTTCCGTCTTGGGGGGGCGGAGACCCGAGTTCAAATCTCGGCGGCCCCATAACAATAAACGTTAAATATTGCATCGTTATGAGAGTTCTTATGTCACTAAAGGAGAGGGTTGAAGAACTCGTTGAAAAAGAGATAAAACCATATCTTGCAAGAGATGGTGGTGATATAGCTGTTGTAGATGTAGATGAATCAAACGGTGTTGTAAAAGTAAAGTTACTCGGGGCTTGTAGTGGCTGTCCCCTTTCAATGATAACCCTCACAGCCTTTGTAGAGAGGTATTTAAGGACGAGGATTCCAGAAGTAAAGAGAATTGAGCCAGTGCTATGATATACCTCATTGAATCGTTAAAAAAGGTATTAGTCGGTAGTAGGTTTTTAGACGGTGATATCGTTAAGGATAGACGTTTTGGTGGCTTTTGTAACTGTGGCGGAATTATGTTTCAAAAGATATGGGTTGCAATTGGTGATTGTGAAATCTTGATATCTGAATGTGAGAAGTGCTGGAAGAATCAGGCGTATATTTTCAATTCAAAGCGGTTTATTCGAAAAGAAGATGTAAACGTTATCACTAGAGATAAGTTTAAAGAATACTTGCAGAGTTTTTTAGAGCTTAACGAATTTACATCTCTTATCAACGCTTTAAACGGTTATGAGTATGATTTAAAAGCTTTTGAGTCCGCTAAAAATAAACTCGAGGCTTTAAACCTAAAGATAGATGAAATTTCAGATTTATTGAAATGATGGATAAAATTAGAAAGCTAAGGGAGGATATAAAACTCTACAGTTTGATGACAGATCTAAGCTCAACTTCTCGTAGGTATTTTGTTATAGGTTATTTCGATGGAGTTTTAACGATTTTGGGAATGATAATTGGTGCACATCTGAGTGGTGAAGCGAGTTCTAAGTTGATACTGTCATGTGGAGTTGCAACTGCTTTAGCTTTAGGAATCTCAAGTGCGTGGGGGGCTTTTGAAGCTGAGAGAGTTGAGCAAAAACTTGTAAAGCTTGAAAAGAAGAGGGCCATGCTCACGGATTCACATGGATGTATAATAGACAGAGCACATAGATTTGCGGCTTATACATCTTCAGCAGTTCATGGAATAGCACCAGTGATTGCTGCACTAATTCCACTAATACCCTACACGTTTTTAAGTGTAGAATACGCGTTTATCGCAGCACTTACAATCGGATTTCTTAGCTTATTTATCGTTGGCACGGTTTTAGGTAAAATCGGAAGGTATAACGTGATTATAAGCGGTTTTAGGATGGTTTTGGCGGGAATTGTAACAGTAATAGTTATAACAATTCTAAATCCGAGCCACTTGAGTTAAACTCATAAATTATTCGTTACAAGTTAGTCCATGGGTAGAGCTTGGAAGTTTGGCGATGACATAGATACAGATGTTATAATTCAGGGGAAATATCTCGTAATAAACGATGCAAATGAGCTTGCTAAACACGTTTTCGAAAACGTGAGACCAGAATTTGCTAAAGAAGTTAAAAGGGGTGATTTCGTAGTTGCGGGAGAAAACTTTGGATGTGGTAGTAGTAGGGAGCATGCGGTAATAGCTTTGAAGGCAACTGGAATAGAAGCTGTTATAGCCAAATCTTATGCGAGGATATTCTTTAGAAATGCCATAAACACAGGACTCAGGGTTTTGGAGTGTAGAGAAACGGATAAGATAAATGACGGAGATGAGTTAGAAGTGGATTACAACAGAAGTGTTGTGATTAACAAAACCAAGGGTGAGGAGTACAAGATAAATCCGATACCAGAATTTCTAAGGGAGATAGTGGAATGTGGAGGATTGATAAATTACTGCAGGAAGATACTGCAAGAGGAGTAGATGGCTATGAAGAAAATCGTTGTAATTCCGGGAGATGGAATCGGAAAAGAAGTGATGGAAGCTGCTATGCTTGTATTGAACTCCTTAGATCTACCGTTCAAATACGAATACTATGAGGCTGGAGATGAAGCATTTAAAAAATATGGAAAAGCTTTGCCAGATGAAACCCTCGAAGCGTGTAAGAATTGTGATGCCGTTTTATTTGGCGCCGCTGGTGAGACTGCTGCGGATGTAATAGTTAAGTTAAGACAAGAACTTGAGACGTTTGCAAACGTGAGACCGGCAAAGTCCCTTAAAGGTGTTAAATGTCTATATGATAACGTAGACATAGTAATCGTTAGAGAGAATACCGAATGCTTGTATAAAGGTTTAGAGTTTGAATTAGATGGCGTAGCAGAGTGCATAAGGATTGTAACAAGGAAAGCTTCCGAGAGGATTGCGAGGTTTGCGTTTGAACTCGCCAAAAGGGAAGGGAGGAAGAAGGTTACAGCTTTACACAAGGCAAACGTGATGAAGAAGACTTGTGGTTTGTTTAGGGATTGCTGTAGAAAAGTTGCCAAAGAGTATCCAGAAATAGAGTTTAACGAGTACTACATAGATGCGGCATGTTTATACCTGGTTACAGATCCGAAGAGATTCGATGTAATAGTTACTACGAATATGTTTGGAGATATCGTTTCAGATTTAGCCGCTGGATTGGTTGGAGGGTTAGGATTAGCGCCTTCTGCAAACATAGGTGAGAGACATGCGATATTTGAGCCCGTTCACGGAGCAGCTTTCGACATAGCTGGGAAAGGAATAGCGAATCCGACCGCGATGATACTATCTGCATGTATGATGTTAAGACATTTGGGGTTTTTAGATGAGGCAAAAAAAGTAGAAAAAGCAGTTGAAGATGTAATAGCTGAGGGTAAAACAACACCAGACTTAGGTGGTAAGCTTAAAACGATGGAAATGGCTAATGAGATAGTTAAAAAGTTGGAGAAGTGATGGAAAACGTCTACATAGTCTTAGTTGAGCTGAAGATTCCTGAGAACATAGGATTCATAGCGAGGTTAGCCAAGAACTTTGGATTCAAAAACCTATGCCTTTACAATTGCAAAGTTTCAGATGAGAGTTATACAACTGCTATGCATGCGTCGGATTTGGTTGAGAATGCCATAATCATTGAAGACTTATTCTCGTTTTTGGATTCCATGAACGTCGTAATAGGAACTACTGGTATCTCAGCTGGGGATTACAAGTATCTGAGAAAGCCTATTATCACTCCAGAGGAGATGTGCGAAATTACCGAAAGAGCTGGAAAGGTAGCGGTTTTGTTTGGTAGAGAGGATTATGGACTGCTTAATGAGGAGCTTGAAAGGTGCCATTTAATCGTCAAAATCCCAACGAGCGATGAGTATCCAGTTATGAACGTGAGCCATGCAGCGGCAATAATACTCTACTTCTTGAGTAAAGTTAGGTTTTCAAAACATCCAGAGAGGTTTGCAACGTCTGAACAGATAGAGGTATTCCTATCGAATTTAAAAGAGATGCTAAAAAGGGTTCAGTATCCGCCCCATAGAATGAGGAGAACTGTTATCGTTTTTAGAAGGGTTTTGGGAAGAGCTAAGATTAGAGAATTCGAAATCTTAACACTTAACGGAATAATAAGAAAAACCCTCAGTTTTATCGAGAGAATGTGTAAGTAATAGATAGAAATTATTTATTAATCTAAATTATAAAATCTAAATTTATTTTAATCTTTACAGCTTTAAGAAATTTAAATATAGAGTCTATTTGTAATCATGTATAGAGATGTATGAGATGTGAGCTAAATAGGATATATGCAATGGACTGTCTTGAAGGAATGCGAAAATATTTAGACGATAAAGAAGTAGATGTCGTTATCACTTCACCACCTTATAACGTTGGAGTCCCTTACAGAAAATTTGACGATAAAATGCCAAGAGAACGCTATTTAAATTGGATCGAAGATGTTGCAAAGGAGATAAAAAGAGTTCTCAAAGATGACGGATCATTTTTCTTGAATATGGGATATACTGCTACAGATCCATGGGTAGCTTGGGAAGTAGCGTTTAGATTAAGAAAACATTTTGTACTACAAAACGTTATACATTGGATTAAATCAATTGCAATTCAAAAAGAAGATGTAGGAAATTATCCAAATATTAGGGGAGACATCGCAGTGGGACATTATAAACCTATCAATTCAAAGAGATTCCTTTCCATTTGCCATGAATATATTTTTCATTTCACTAAGAAAGGAAATGTAGAGTTGGATAAACTTGCAATTGGAGTTCCATACCAAGATAAAAGCAATATTGGAAGATGGAAAAGTGCAAAACAAGATTTAAGGGATAGAGGAAATACTTGGTTTATTCCATATGAAACTATTCAATCAAGAGAAAAGGAAAGACCTCATCCTTCAACATTTCCCGTTAAATTGCCTATGATGTGTATAAAGTTACATGGCTTAAAGAGAACTAAACTAGTCTTAGATCCGTTTATGGGGATTGGAAATACCGCTATTGCTTGTATAAGGCTTGGAGTTAACTTTATAGGATTTGAGATAGATGAATATTACGTTAAGATAGCTGAAAAGAGAATTGAGGAAGAGAAAAAGAGAAATATAAAAGAACAAAATTTAAAAGGGATTGTAAGTTTGAGCTATTATGAACAAAAATTCTGAAAATATCTTTAAAGAGCTTGAGGTGTATAGGAGAATTATTAGAGTAATCTTAGAAGCTTTTCAGGAACTCCCATTTCATATTATTATAAAAATTGCAACAGATAAGGATGTTGAACGTTTTAATCCGAATGACAACAGAGATAAAGCCCTTATTAATGAATTATCAGTTCTTGCAAATATAACGATGCAGCAGTTCTACAATAATCCTATTCGCATAAAGAGAATTAATGAGGTTAGTAATTTCTTAGAAGAGCAAATTCCTCTTATATTTCAGAATAATAAATCATATTTTAGTATCATACAAAGAGTCGAGCATCTGGGAGGGTCTGGCTATCCCGACTTACTTGTTGTTGATAACTTTGGTAGGTATATTTATATCGATGTTAAAGCTACTCAAAGACCCAGTAGAGGATCACCAAGAGATTTCTATATTACACCACTAAAGGAAACAAGAAGGAAGGTAACTCAAAATGGAAAACATTGTGTTCTTGGATTTATCATTAAAGGAAGTCCTAACGATTTTAAGATAGTGGCATGGAAACTTGTAGATCTTTACGATGTTAGATTAAGTATGAAACCCGAGTTTAATTGCGATAATACAGAACTCTATCAAAGAGATCATATACTATCTGAAGAATTCATCAAAAGTTAAAATTGAAATTAAGCTTTAATTATAAAAATTCCATTTGAAGCTTTAAAGTGTTAACTCGTGAGCAATACTTTCAACCTTTTCTAATACCTTTTCTTCATCTACGTTCAGGACAACTCCATCTTCAACAACTACATCACCGTCTACAACCACATGTAAAACTTCACAACCTTTATTTGCAAAAACTATACTATTTATAGGATTGTATATCGGATAAAAGCTCTCAGTCCTCTTAACAACGATTAAATCTGCTAAGTAACCAGTTTCTATCTTTCCTCCTTTTAATCCATAAGCCCTGTAACCGTTTTCTGTAGCCATTTTAATTACATCGATATTTCTTTGCCTTAAAAGCTGTAGTAATGCCGCAATTCTGATTTCAAATAGCATATTGAGTGTGTTATTACTTGCTGCTCCATCTGTTCCAATGCATACGTTCACACCTTTATTAACCATCTCAGCAATCCTTGCAATTCCAGAGGCGAGTTTTAGATTACTAACTGGACAATGTGCAACGCTAACACCTCTGCTCGCTAAGATTTCCATCTCAGAATCGTCAAGCCAAACAGCATGAGCTACAATCGTTTTTGAATCCAAAAACCTTATATCATCTAATAGCCTTATAGGTGTTTTTCCATACCTCCTCTTTATCTCCTCAACTTCCCACTTTGTTTCTGACACGTGTATATGCTTAACAACATCTAACGATTTTGCAACTTCATTTATCTCAGTAAGAAATTCCGGTGTGCATGTGTATGTGGCATGAGGTGTTAGCATGCATCTTATCCTTCCGTTAAAACTCTTGTCCCATCTCTCAATAAACTTCAAACCGATTTCAAGCTCCTCTTTAGCCCTTTCCTTACTACCTCTATCAGCCATACCGTAACCTAAAACAGCTCTGATACCTATTTCTCCTACAGTTTTAGCAACTTCGTCCATGTGTATGTACATATCGGCAAAGCAAGTAGTTCCACTCTTGAGCATCTCAATGCACGCAAGCATAGATCCCCAATGGACGTGTTTTGGCTTTAGTTTCGCTTCTATTTTCCATACACTTTCAAGCCAATCCTTAAGGGGTAATCCCTCTGCATAACCCCTTAGCAGAGTCATAGCTGAATGAGTATGTGCATTGAAAAATCCAGGTAATACAAAGCATTTAGAAGCTGTTATAACTCTGTCTCCTTTTATCTCATCTTTACCTATGTATTCTATTCTATTTTCTACAATACCTATGTTGCACTCCAAGAACTCACCGTTTACATAGCATCTCCCGTTTTTTATCACTAAATCGTAAACCATTGCAAATCCACCTCTCAACTATAATGGGTTGACTATAAGATAATCAAAGGTTTGAAAAACATATTTTAAAGACAAATGCTTAAGGAATTGTTAGTAAAGACTTAAGTGTTGAGTAAGCACTTGAAGTGCTTAGGAGAGGATATGTAGGGATTTATAGAAGGAGATATTACTAATTAATTCTTCATGTGTAGTATGAACAGTTGCCTAATAAACAATTATAATTTTGGATACTTACAGATATTCCTTATTGGGCACTCGTTGCATAGAGGCTTCTTAGGTTTACAAATCGTTTGTCCAAATCCAACGAAAGCCTTGTTAACTTTATTCCAGAGCTCTCTTGGAAATACTTCTTTAAGTTTTTCCTCTGTTTCTTCGGGATTCTTTGTATTAACAAGACCTAGTCTATTTGCAATTCTATGGACATGGGTATCTACAGCTATTGCTTCACCTCCAAAAGCTGATATAACGAGGTTTGCAACCTTTCTACCTACTCCGGGTAACTTTATTAATTCATCAAAATCGATTGGAACTCTTGAGTTGTGATCCCTTACAAGCCTCTCTGCTAGCTCCTTCAACTTCTTAGCCTTAATCCTGTAAAATCCAACACCTTTTATAAGCTCTTCTATTTGTTTTACATCCAATTCCATTAACTTTTCTGGATTTGGGGCTTTCTCAAGTAATCTCCTTCCAGCCTCAATTGTTACTTCATCCCTCGTCCTTGAACTCAGAATAGCCATTACAAGACTTTCATAAGGGTTTTTTGCTTTGAAAGAAAAAGCGGGAGCATTCCTTTTCTTCGCCTCTTCTTCCATAACTCTTAAGAGTTCAGCTAAATCTACCATCGAAGTCGTTATGTGCATGTAGTATTTAAGATGTTTAATGCTGTACATAGCTAAGAGAACGGATAGATGTGTAGAATGCAACTTCTGCAAAAGCTATGTATGTCAATCAGATGTCTGCACGGGTTGTGGTGCTTGCTATTTAGCATGTCCAAACGAAGCAGTTGTAATGGTTGAGAGAGGGGAAGTTAAGAGGTATGTTAAAATAAAAGTCGATGGAGAAACGCATTGGGTTCCAGAGCATATAACAGTTAAAAAGGCTTTAGAATTAATTGGCTACAAGTTCACGAGATTTCCAGAAGAGGGTAAAATCTTTGCCCCATGCGAAGTAGGTGGTTGTTGGAGCTGTGCAGTTGAAATAGATGGCGAGTTAAAGCCGAGTTGTGTTACTCCGATTAGAGATGGAATGAACATAGAGACGGAATTCTCTGCAACTCCTAAAAGGCTTGTTCACGGATTCAGCGGGCATCCTGTTGGAGGTGTTGGAACTCCATGGTGGATTAAAGGGCATTGGTATATCGAAGCCGCATGCTTTGCATGTGGTTGTAACTTCAGATGTCCTCAATGTCAAAACTGGACTACTACTTACAGAGGGAAAGGAGAACCTCTAACACCGAAGGAAACGGCAGTTGTAATGACAAGTCTTAGAAGGTCGATTGGCGTTGACAGAATTGCTATATCCGGTGGTGAATGCACATTAAATAGGGATTGGCTCGTTCAATACCTAAAAGAGCTTAGAAAACTCAATCCAAATGCGAGACTTCACGTTGATACAAACGCTTCAATACTCACACCAGATTACATAGATGAGTTAGTTGAAGCTGGGATGACCGATATAGGAATAGATGTCAAGGGAATTAGATTGGAAACTTTCCAGAGGATCACTGGATTGAGTGGAGATATTGCAAGGGTATACTTAAAAACTGAGTGGAACGCTTTGAAATACGTAGTAGACGAATACTATGGCGAGATATTCATAGGAGTTGGAATCCCATACAACAAAGAGTTGATATCGCTAGATGAGATAAGAGAAATTGGGGAGAAGATTGCTGAGATAAGTGATGAGATTCAGGTTTGTGCACTCGATTACAGAGCTGAGTTTAGAAGTAGAATAAGGAGACCCACCTATGAGGAGATGTTTGAAGTCTGGAAAACGTTAAGGGATTGCGGATTGAAAACGGTGATATGTCAAACTACTTATGGCTATATAAATCCTCACGGTAAACTCAGCAGATAATACCTCTCCTTTCTGTCTTTTGAATCCAGAGAGGCTAAGATCTTAAATCCCTTAAAGTTTGGACTTTCTTTGTCACCTGTTTTATGAACAAATAAAATCCTACCGTTTTGCCTTAGCTTAGGCAAAAAGCGTTTTAAAGCCATCATAGATGAAGAAAATGAAAGAGTTAAATCGTTCAAGATCAAATCGATTTCTGGAAGCTTTGATACATCGAATCTAAATGCATCTTCTATAAAGATTTTTACGTTATCTCTTGACTCCTCTATCTTTTTGAGCTCTTCCTCGAATTCCTTACTGTACTCTATTCCGTAAACAAACTTGGCTTTTTCACTTGCATACAGTAGAAATCCTCCAGCGGAACTTCCCAAATCCAAGACAACTTCATTGCCTTTAAAAATCTTTAGCCTTTCATCGATCTCTTTGAGTTTCCAGTATCCTCTTGGCTTTTCCTCAGCGAGAACTTCTATCTTCGCATTGAAATCGACTTCTGCTGAAGGTTTTGTAATCCTCACACCATTCACTAAGACAAAACCCCTCCTTATGTAATCCTTTGCCCTCTGCCTCGAACTGAAGTAACCCCTTTTCACGAGTAACAAATCTAATCTCATCTCTTTAGCTTCTTCGCAACAATCTCAGCTACTTCCATTGGAGTCTTACCAACCTCTGCTCCGGCACTTCTCAAAGCCTTTATCTTAGATTCAGCTGTTCCAACACCTCCTTCTATTATGGCCCCTGCATGCCCCATTCTCTTGCCCGGTGGTGCTGTAAGCCCAGCAACGTATCCAACTACTGGCTTAGATATCTCACTCTTTATATACTCTGCCGCAATCTCTTCATCTCTTCCACCGATTTCTCCTATTAACACTATTACTTCGGTCTGCTTGTCTTCCTCGAACATCTTTAATACATCTACAAAGCTTAAGCCTATTATCCTATCTCCACCAATTCCAACTACTGTTGAATGCCCATATCCAAGTCTTGCGATATTGTCTGCTATTTGATATGTTAGAGTTCCACTCCTCGAAACGATCCCAACGTTTCCCTCTTTGAATATGTGTGCCGGCAAAATACCTAAGTAACCCTTGCCGGGCGAAATAACTCCTGGGCAATTCGGGCCAACCATTATGGCATTTGCTTCTTTTACCTTCCAGTACATCTTTAACTCGTCGTGAACGGGGATACCTTCTGTTATGCACACTATCGTCTTAATTCCCGCATCTACTGCTTCATATACCGCATCTGGAGCAAATGGTGCTGGGACGAATATCACAGTGGCGTTTGCGCCAGTGGCTTTAACCGCATCTCTAACCGTGTCGTAAACTGGCACTCCGTGAACTTCAGTTCCACCTTTGCCGGGGGTTACTCCAGCAACTATTTTAGTTCCGTATTTTAGCATTCTCTCAGTATGAAATCTTCCCTGATAGCCGGTTATACCTTGAACTATAGCCTTTGTATTCTCATCGATTATAATCGCCATAATCACACCCCCTTCGCTATCTCAACAGCCTTCTTAGCCCCCTCTTCCATTGAATCGACTAGGTATATGTTTGCATTACTCTCTTTAATAAATTCCTCTATCATCCTCCTTCCCTCCTCCTCGTTAGTTCCCGCAAGTCTTAAGACTATTGGAATTCCTATTTCCATCTCCTTAAACGCTTTTATCATCCCCTCTGCAATTTCGTCGCACCTCGTTATACCTCCAAATATGTTTATGAACAGAACCCTAACGTCTTTATCTTGGAGTATCAATCCCATTGCCTCTTTCATCTCCTCCGCTGAAGCTCCACCACCTATGTCTAAGAAGTTTGCGGGCTTTCCCCCCTCTAAGTGTACTAAATCCATTGTAGCCATAGCCATTCCTGCACCGTTAACGATAATCCCAATGTTACCTTCCAACTTCACATAGTTTAAACCCTTCTCGCTTGCAATCTTCTCAAGCTCAACAGCCTCAGTGAAATCTCTAAGTTGAGCCAAATCCTTATGCCTATACAGTGCAAAATCGTCGATGTTTAGTCTTGCATCAGCAGCAAGTACTCTTCCATCGCTCGTAACGACTAGTGGGTTTATCTCTGTAAGCTCAGCTTCATACTTGAGCAGTATGTTGTAGAGGGTTTTCACAATCCCAGTTATAGTCTTCCAGTACTCCTTAGGCATTCCTGAGTCGTACAGTAGATACCTTATCTGGTAATCAGTTAAACCGTAACGAGGATCAACTGTTACAGTTGCAATCTTCTCTGGGTACTGTGCGGCTATTTCTTCGATATCCATCCCACCTACGCTACTCATGATCACTGCAATTCCCTTGTTTATTCTGTCGATTGTAAGTCCAACGTACATCTCTCTTGCTATATCGAGTTGCTCTTCTACGTAGATTTTTCTGACTACATGTCCCTTTATGACTTTACCAAACAATTCCTTAGCTATTTCTACAGCCTCCTCAACACTGTTAGCCTTTTTTATAGCTCCAGCCTTACCCCTACCTCCAACCAGTATCTGAGATTTCAGAACGACTTTGCCGTTTAGTTCTTCGGCAGCTTTTCTAACCTCTTCGACATTTGTTGCCAAGAAACCCTTAGGTATCTCTATTCCATGCTCTGCGAATATCTTCTTTGCCTGATATTCGTGTAATCTCATACAGAGATTTCTAAGTCGTTTCCAATTTATCGTTTACGAAATCAATCGAAATCTATGTCGAAATCGAAGAAATCTTCTGCCATTTCAGCACCGAGCAAACCTCCGAGTAATCCACCGAATATCTCGAAAAATATGGGTTTCTTTTTCTTCTTTTTGAAATACTCTTTGTAAGCTGGAATTGTGATAAGTTCAGATACTTCTCTCTTTACCCTTTCTACTATCTTTTCGAGTTCACCTTTATCGAGCCAAACGCCTTTACACTTAGGACAGATGTCTATTTCTACATCGTATCTAACGGTTTCTATCATCTCTACTCCACAAACTGGACAAATTTTCATATCACAATGTAATCAAAACAAATAAAAAAGCCTATTGCTAGATTTTATTACGCTGATGATGAAACGAGGGCGAACTGAAAAGTGATGAATCCACCCGTTTCTGAGGCTCTATAATTAAATACTCCGTTGAAAAATTAGGTTAAGGTAAGTTTCAACGAGTTAAGTGATATTGTCTCAGAATAAAATCTTCCGAGAAGTATTTTTAGACTTCTATATAGTAATTAGAAATTTTAGTAATCGAGAAGTTTGCTAATACATTAATTTCAACGACTCCAGGGTTTTAAGCAGGTAAAAAATCCTCGTAAACAGTCTCAGAGTTTATCAATAGATTTATCAACAAACTTTAAGATGAAACGGAAATTATATTCTTAATATCACAAGTAAAAATCATCAAATGGTTGCAAAGTAATACTATACATTTTTACTTTCTTTTTTCATTCTTTCCTTTTCTGCATATCTCCTCGCAGATTCAATCATAACTTCTTCGAGTTTTGTGAGATCTCTTTCTGCACTGATTAGTATGTCTGTAATCCTGTTCAAGATTTCTTTTATTAGGTCTTCACAGTTGAAATCCCCTTTAACCTCTACGATTAAAACCAAGTGGTCTTCTTCAATCGACAGATTAGCATATTCGATTTTGTTTATCTTCATTAGGTTTTCTGCTATGGATTTAAAGCTCACCGGAGCACCTTTGTATACGATTACGTCTCTATACCCATAACCTCCAATTCTCAAGTCTTTAACATCTGGATACAGGTTAATTCTACATGTATTCTGATCTCTTTCGATTTCGTATTTCCACATATTAGACATTTCGAGTCGATAGTTATTAAACAGAGTAGAATATTTAAATTATGCCTTCGAACTTTAAAATCTTCTCAGCCCATTTAAGCTTTTTCAGTTTTACTTCGTCGTCAGCTTTACAAAAATCAAATCCATATAGCTTTATCTCTTTAGCTCCGAACCTCTTAGCAATTATTGCAGCTCTGTCACCATCTGTAAAACCCGTAAAGTTGTAAACCCTATCAAATGGAATGCTTTGAGTAGTCCCAATAAACCCCCTCAATTTCGGCACAACTGCTTTTACGCGATGTATGTTATCACCGTGTGCATGCAAAACGAGTATACAACCATTTTTTTCGAGATCTATCAGGAGATCATCTGGCTCTTCTATATCTGTAACATGGACATCTGGTATGAGATCTGGTAATAGCCTTTTTAGTTTTATAACACTTTTACCAGACGTCATAATCACCCAATCGTTTAATTCTGATATGAATTTTACATCTGCTATGTCTACAGCTCCACCAATTACGGCAACTCTCTTATTAGCGATTTTATCCCTTAAAACGGAGCAATCTAAGAGTTTATCCTTACTGAGCTCGTATAGTATTTTTGCGGATCTTTCATCAGCTTCTTTACTAAATCCGAAGTCCGATAGTATTTGAGGGTAAAAATCTCTAAGC
>Ga0190367_1001291_pt1 | contig 14753 bp, 13 predicted proteins | sample 4872181011_MG_FD_171838 | JGI IMG/M metagenome (GOLD analysis project Ga0190367, IMG submission 171838) | Hydrothermal vent microbial mat bacterial communities from Southern Trench, Guaymas Basin, Mexico - 4872-18-10-11_MG | ecosystem: Environmental > Aquatic > Marine > Hydrothermal vents >...
TTTACTTCTTCGAGTGCTAGTGCTGTTATTCCGATGAGTTTGCTTCTGATTTTGTTAAACCTCTCTATTTCCCTACTAGAAAAGCCCCGTGTTAATTTACTCAGTTCTGCCTGTTCGATATTTCCTATATGTGTAGCTATTCTATTGGATATCCTATTAACGAACACGCTTCCATCATCACCCGATTCCAGTTCCTCAATATCAAATAGTTCCTCCTCCGGCATAGAAAAAGCCGATTCCTCCAATTCCTTAAGCTCTTTTTCTATTCCAGCGAGGTCTTCGAGGAGTTCTTCACCCAACTCTGTCCTCGGGACCTTCATCATCGTGTTCTTTATGTTTCTTCTTACATTCTTTATTCCAAGATCCGAGAGATCGAGACTTTCAATATTGACGGATAGATTATAGTTTTTGTTTAGTTTTTCCGCCAATCTATCTATCCTTGATTGAAGGGACGCTATGCGGGAAGAAAGCCTATTTATGACATCATATGTATTAATTCTCCTTACATCCCTACACATCTTATAGACACACCTCTACCTAACAAAAGCCATATTTCTAGAACAATATTATAAATATGATAGTTAACCTACTTTTTAATCGGTTTTGTTTAATATTAAATGCTGATTGAAGGTTTTTGTGATGGAGACTATTATTAATCATTATAGTCGACCCAGGAAGGAATTCCTAATATACTCTATAATCCAAAACATTGTTGCCGCGACCATAGAGCTGGAGGAAATATACAGGATCATAAGTAATCTCCTAGGAGAGGAATACAGGGCCACAACACGTATGAAAAGGTTTCCGAGGATCGATCCGATAATAGATATTGAAATAAAGTTTAGGGATACCCTAAAGAAACTAAGGGATAAGATAGATTTGTTAAAATCTTATGGCCGACTGGCCACGACAAGTCTAACGCGAGAACAGATAGATCAACTTGTCGAAAAAGTTAGGACCTTTAAGAATAGCTGTGAGGCCCTCAGGAGAATTATGAACAATATTGACACGCTATTACATTTTAATGAGATACGAAGAACCTATAACGAGTACCTTAGAGATGTTTTTTCTGAATGTCCGGTAGAGTCCTGGCAGAAAATAGAGAGGGATATCTCGACTATTTCTTCTGAGCTTAATATGGAAGGGATTATCAGCGAGATTGTTGGTGCTTTGGATTTCCTGATAGATTTCATATCGAGGTTGTTTCCAGTAATGAATATGGGCACCAAAGAAATGTGGGGAGATAGACGTCTTCAACCTCCCAGCAGTACTACTGTAACTGTGGACTCTGAGTCCATCAGGAGGCTTGAAAGCACTATCATCGGAAAAATTATGGAGTGTGTTAGGTATAAGACAAAGCAAAAAATATATGAAAAGCTTACGAACGAGGCTATGTTGTTAAAGCAAATCAACCGCGATATAGAAAAATTATTATCAATGATTAGAGGACACACAAGGATCAATGTTGATCCCTTTAAGAGCTTTTCTAAAATAGTAGACGAATTATTATATACTATCTACGAATATAATTATCTCAGTAAGTTTATTGAGGATGGGAGTAAATTTAGGGATCTACTGTATCCCGCGTTTATTCTCAGTAATATCCATAGAATAGAAGGGGAAATAGGGAAACTATCCAATTCTATTAATAGGAATATTGATGACTTCTGGAGTTTTCTTGAGGATTTTTCTTATAAATTGTATGAAAGTATCAACAAGATGGTGGAGCAGTTTGAAAAAAATCCAACACTTCAAAAATTGGATGACATCCAGAAGATATTTATGTATGCGGAAAGCCTATTGGGCAATCTTGAGGCCCTCCTGAAATCTAGGAGACCCCCAACCAGTAATCCCATAGAAAAACTTAGAGAGATAGTACTGCTTCGCAGGACAATTATAGGATCCCTCCTAGACACAATGAAAAAATTTAGATCGGCTATTGGGACAATAATGAAGTATAAGCTTGAGAGCATATTTGCAGAATATGACAAGACCATCTTGGTAAAGTATCAATTCGAATTCTTCAAAGAACTTACGTCGAAGATAACGGATGTTCTCTTGGGTATAGAACCCAAATATTTTGATATATCCAGAATAGAAGAAATCGCTGATAGATTTGCCACATTTATCGGCGAGGTTATTGATTATATTATTGAGTCCGGGTACTTCAAACGCACCGTCGGAATCGACTGGACAAAAATGTTTTCGACAATTATGGAAAACATGGAGATCAAGAGAATTATTGAGGACACCATCAGGGGAGACTACAAAAAGTATGAAAAAGACCTATCGAGCATTATGAATACTCTAAAGGAAACATCCAAAATACACAAGTATACGAACTTTAAGGCCTTGCTTGATGCGTCCTTTGAGAAGGTAGACCTACTAGAATATCCAAGTCTTAAATATTTGTGGTTTAGCATAGTTCATTGTGTTTATAAGTATGCCAAAGATAGGGTCAACAGAGCGATCAGTAGCTTCATGCTTGTGAAAAGACCTGTTGGGTAGTTGGTGCCGTTATGCTTCATGAGGTAGCACTACACTATATCCTCGGAAAATTCATGCTGGAGGGGGAATGCTACTCGCTAGGGGGCAAGATATATTACTATGTACATCTGGATCTGATACCCACGAAGCTTATTACGGATCTTGATGATCTGGTGGACATGCTTTCAAGATATATTAAAAAGAAACACCCCAATGTCAAAATTAGGATGATGGGGATGAGATTACAGATTGAGATGAGGATGAATAATAACATTCCTGAGGAAAAGTTGGATGGTCCCCGATGCTTCCACATTTTCGGGGATATCCTAAAGGACATTTTTATAGCACTATTAGAGAGACTTTATTTAGTTGATGATGTTGAAAAGGAATTTTGTAGAAATATGATTGATAGAGTAATACGTTTTTTCGGTGGTTTACGTGCCAGCAGAAAATGAATATGATATCGAAGACATCTGCAGGATTATTAGTAGAATACAATTGGATCGGATGATAATGTATCTCAAAATCATCGTTGGGATTTTTGTAGACGAGGATATGTCATCATACAACGTTTTTGGCCTAGGGCAACATCCCATAGGCTTGATAGAGGAACTTAAGAAACTAGTAAAGACATATGAGGTGGCAAAAAAGGAGATAGAGCTAATAAAGGAGAGATGTAGGGAATACAAGAAGACTGCTTTCATTTCGTTCAGGAAAAAAAAGAAGCTAAAGCAGAGCATCATGAGACAGATCAATAACTTCAGGGAATTCCTGAGTGACCAATTTGTCCCACTGTATGAGAAGATATTTACTCTGGTGTTCGAGGTTAGTAGAATATTTATTCATAACATCAAAGAAATAGATATCGATACACTCTTCAGGGGGATACCCCTTTATGATGATAAGAAAGAAGACATTAGGAAACTAATGACTGGCCGCTCACCCGTTTCATTTCTGGTCAGGAGGATTTTTAATTATAGGGAATATTTTGGAGACCTGGGAATGATTCCAGACGCCATATCAACAATTACTAACCACATTAGAGATATTTCCGAAATGGTAGCTAGATTGAATGTGGGCATAAAGAGGCTTATTAATAGACAATTCTATAATATAAGCCTCCAGTGTGATATCGGAAAAATGAAGTTACCAAGGAAAACAGCCGCATATATTATCTCCAAGAAGATACTGGATGTATATTCTAAGGTGAACGAATCCTTTACCAACTACCAGAATAATCTTTATAAATATATGAGGAAGCTCGTTTCCTATAACCTACTCACAGAAAAACAATCCGAGGAACTAAAATTACTGTCCCAGAATATCCCGATAAGTGGATGGAATAAAACAGTGGATAGAGTATTGACAGAAATGAAGGATCTTCTCAGGACAATCATATGCTCAAATCATCGTTCAGCCTTACTAAGAAACTTTATGGGCAGATATGGTATAAGTAAGCCTAGTATGTATAATTTCTATGTCCTAGTTTCGAAGATTGAGGACGACATAATGCGATCTATGTATAATACGTACAACAAGCTTTACGGTGCAATAAAGGAATTGACAGATAGAGTAATCACAATTATAGAGAAGAGAAAGAGATACGCACGACAGGTCATAAATATTATGAAAGATTTCCTCTATTTGTTTCTGAAAATCCTGTTTCTATCCAATGCCGAAGAACAAAAAATTGTTAAGACAATAAATCTCATCGAGAAGACATGTAGCAATTTAGAATCACTACTAAATATGCTTGACCCATCGATAACCAGCCTACGTTCCCTGATCATTAGGAGAATACATAATATTCTTAGTCCAATAGGCGCTAAAGTGGATGAGCTAGCATTTATAACGGATAGTGTTTCAAGAATAGTACAGCTTCTAGAAGGAGCAAAGAAACTCGGAGACTATGGCAAACTAATGGGTATCTTAGAAAGACTGAATATGGAGATAATAGGTTTCCTGAATCTAATAAGACCCTTAGAGTTATTATCCAATACATTCAGGAAATTTTATGCCTCAAAGCAGAAGTATGGTGTCCTTGTCCCAGCAGTAGCAAAATTCATCAGAAGAAAGATAGGGGAAGTACGTGACTTTGAGCAGTTAAGAGAGCTTGCGGGAATAATATCAGTATATTTGTCACGGGTGGATGCAATATATTCAGAGCTTACAAACCCACTATTGGGGTCATTCCATAGAGACATAGTCTTTGAAGCATTAGCGAGAGAGAAAACAATACCCAAAGAATATTTGGAGAATAAGGAGATCGAAAAATTGCTTCTCCTGACATTTCTATATGTTAGGGACGACCTACTAAACTACATTGTTGATTTCATAGAACAAAAAATCCTTGTCAAGGCAGATGCGGTTGATCTCTATGGATGGGACATGACTGGGGATATGTCAGAAGCCGTGACACTACTTTTTTATGGGAAGGGGCATAAGAACATAGCACTCCTCTCCAATAATTATCCTCCCCTCTTCGTAGAGATCAAGAAAATATCACAACTAAAACCCGATACCATTAGAAGCCTGCTAAAGTTCATGGATTTAGAGAAATACTCGGACGAAATATTATCAACCATAAGAAATATAGCAAGACAGTACAGCGAGAAAGAAGAAAAAGAGGGCTCTCATAATACTGTCCCCAGCAAATAGCTACTCAGAAAACGATTGAGGTTTGTTATCCAACAAACCCATGAATTCCACTAGAGATTATTCCTCCCCTATTATTCTTGGAAGCTTCTCTTTCAGTTCTTTATATATATCTGTTTTTCTAAGGGATGCTGGATTTCCTATGGATTCTTCTAGGTTTCCATCGTATGGTATTTCACATATCAGTTTTGTGTCGACTTTCTCTGCAAGTTTTCTTACGATGTTTGATTCGTATGTTTTCATGTTTTCTATTATACCCATTATTCTATATTTTTGTTCCCTGAGGAATAATAATAGTCTCGCTACTGTCTGTAGTGCGAGTTTTGATGGTGTTGTTATTACTATGTGTTCTGTGTTTGGGATGTATCTGAGTATGTCTAGGAATGGATCACTCATCCCTGGGGGCATATCTATTACTAGAAAGTCTAGGTCTCCCCAATTTATTATTGATAGGAACTCCGTTATTGCGTTAGATATATCCCTCCCCCTAAGAGGAACATAGTTGTCTTGGACAAATGGGTATATTGATGCAAACTCTATGCCCTCATGGATATGGGGTCTTATTCCATGCTCCTCATGATACTGGAACTTCCCTATGCCAAGTATTATGTGGCATGCTGGCCCATGGAAGTCTAGGTCTAGGAGGCCAACTCTATAGCCAGCATCTTTGAGAACTAGGGATAATATTGATGCTATTGTGGACTTCCCCACACCCCCCTTGCCTGAGACCATACTTAGGACTCTACGTACATTCTGTATCCTCTTCGCTATACCATAAATCCTCGCGTCAATCATTTCTTCTTCACCCTTATGGATGCGACATATACCCCCCTACCCCTCGTTATTTCGAAATCATGTCTACCGCATTTGGGGCAGGAGACAAATACATGTACCAGCTCCGGTATGAAATGTACGGACTCTATCTCATGCTCACTCATCTCCTCCTCAAGATCCCTTATACACCACTCATAGCCACAGACATTACATCTAAAACATGGCTCCTCATGAATGAGGTTTATTTTTGCAGCCTCAGCAATCGTCCCCTCCTTTAGGGATTCAAGAGCACTCCTGAATATTTCTAGGTCTATTGTCTGTAACTCCCCAACCACAATATTTATCTCTAAAACCCCCTCAGCATTTTCCCTCCTTGCGACATCCAAAGCGGCACTAATCACGGCCTCAGCCAACGCCCACTCATGCAAACTACTCACCAAAAATAGAGCAGGCTTAAGACAAAATAACTCTAGGTATATTCCCTACCGAGACGGCTACCATTAAAAACATACACTATAATATCTCGGAGTAGTGGGAGTACTCCTCCCCTAGCGTTGTTCTTTCTCCATGCCCAGGATATACGACGAAATCCCTTGTAAGGAGACTAAAAATCTTTCTTAGGGAATCGAATAGTACATTTACATCCCCACTCGGGAGATCCGTCCTTCCGAGGGCACCCCTGAAGATCGTATCGCCTGTAAACACAATCTTGTTTGAATAGTTTAGGATACAAATACTACCCGGAGTATGTCCAGGGGTATGTAGTATTCTCCATTTTGTGTCCCCAACGAGAATAATATCTCCCTCCTCCACAAACTTGTCTGGTTCTGGAATGCCATATATGTACATGTGTGTCATGTACGACTTCATTATTTCGACATCATTCTTGTGTATCCAGAATTCTGATCCTAATTTTTCTTTGAGTACTGGAGCCGCTAGGACGTGGTCGAAATGTCCGTGGGTGGCGACTATTGCCTTTACCTTTGTTTTCTTTGCAATGGATATTATCTTTGCTGGGTCTCCACCGGGATCTATGATTAGTGATTCATCATTCGATATTATTATGTAGCAATTTGTCCTTAGTGGCCCCACTGTGACGTGTTTTATTTCTAGTCCCAACGAGTTTCACCTCTTCGTGATTAGATGCTGTACCTTAGGATATATTAGTCTGCGTTTGTGCTCTGTGTTTTTGATCATTCCTAATACGTGCTGAACATCTCTCTCAGATATCCCATCTATTTCGGTGAGTCTACTGGCTGGGATTCCCAACTCATACATCGCGAAGAGAATTATGTCTATGGTCTCGTAGCTGAGTCCTAGTTCTCCCTCCGCTGTATGTCCCCTCCATAGGCCTGGGCTTGACGGTTTATCCGTTATTTCCTGTGGCACACCAATATTTTTCGCTAGTATACGGACCTGTGTTTTGTATAGATCCATTATTGGGAAGAAGTCTGCGGCGGCATCTCCCCATTTTGTGAAGTACCCTATTAGCCTCTCGCTCTTGTCGCTAGTCCCTGCGACTATTCCGCCCATACTATTTGCGAACGCATAGAGGGTTATCATCCTCATCCTTGCTATTATATTTCCATAGGTCTTCGTGTTTATCTCTATGTATGGTGCCAACCTGTGTTTTACTAGGGAACACATATCAGCCATCTCCACCGTTACGTATTCTACATCAAACTTATCCACTAACATGTATGCATCCTCCAGATCCTTGGGGGATGTTATCCCGTGGTGTGGCATTATTAATACCAACACATTTTTCTTTCCCACGGAATCCACAGCAAGTTTTAGTGTTGTTGCCGAGTCCACACCCCCTGATAACCCAACAAATATCCTCCTCGCACGCGATTCACGAAATACTTCTCTTATGAAGTTTCCTATTTCACTGCTAACGGACTTTCTGTCAAAGGACAGCATCATCTTCCTTATTTCATCTGTACTTTCTGGCTTCACTACTTTCCACCACATATATTCTTGACAGTACCTAGTATTTCCCTATAGATGCTTATTATGGTGTTTGTCTTCTCGGAGATGTTCTTTATGTCTGTTATTGTGATTGATACACCCCTGTATAGTAGGGATTCCCTTATTGCGACGAGTTCCCCCACAATACCCTCGAAATCACTACTCAGTATACCCGCATCAATGAGTGTTGTGAGACTCTCCCTATAGTCCTTTGGTATTCCGAGATTTTTCTTCACGATGATATAGTTCGAGAATGTAAGTATTGCCTGTATTATCGCTATAAAGCAGTACTTGAATGCTGCCAGTATCTCCTTATGGGACATTATCATCTCTGGGGACATGTCAGATATTTCCTTAATAACACCTAATACTTCCTCTATATTGTTTGATATCGCATCTATCGCCTCCCTATCAAGGATAAAACTCATCTGTTTCCACCGATTTTTTCCTTAACTTTTCTCAGAAACTTTTCTCTATCCACAATATATCTTTCATGTGTCCCCTCCCCTATGAGTTCATCTCTCCAGAATGCCTTTACCTCGAAGACAAGCTTTCTTCCCTCCTGCTTTAATAGTCTTGATATTACCCTTATCCTTGCTCCCTTTGGTGCTGGTCTAAGGTGTCTCACATCCACATGTGTACCAACTGTCGTGAGGTTCTCCGGTAGCTCCCCTTCCACGGATAACCTAGCCGTATTCTCCATGAATAGAATCATCGCAGGGGTGGACAAAACCTCAACATCCCCTGAACCAAGAAACTTTGCGGTATGTTGATCCTCAACAATATATTCATGCTCGAACTCTACGTGCCCCCCTATTCTAGGTACCTCCATCATGAACACCCCTAACAATGATACCTTTACTTAAAAATAAACTGGATGTATTTTTCCATCCTAAAGATGTATCCAGACCGCCCCACTCACCACTGGATATATCGCTATAAAGTACACTACTGATGAGACTACAAGAAATATGCTGAGTGGTGCCTCAAATGTTTTGTCCAACTTATCTAGGATATATGCCATTACGATGTACATTGGGGGGAGTATATGGTGCATGTAGAAGATATAGCTTGGCCTCCCCTCCTTGAATAATAACCACACGATTTCCCTTACCTCGTCCAGAAAAACATTTGTTCCTGGCTTATAATACCAGTAAAACCAATGCGCGAGTGCTGACGGCATATATGCCAACCAGATAAGTATGCCCCAGAGTAGGGGGTAGAGTATTGGAAGTAGGAAGTTCTCTACCCCCTTGAGGCGGCCTATGAAGCCACCACCAATCTCGAATCTACGTGATATCCATGCTACAAGCCATATTACCGCATATACAGCATTCAAAACTATGAGTAATATTAGGCCAAACATCCATGTTACTGGATTTCCAAGGAGGATAACCACCATGTAGAGTGCCCCACCAAAGGCACAATAGCCCCTTATGGGTTTCCAGCCAAGTAGCCAATCCCAAGGATGGGACTCTATCTGTGGTTGTGTTGCTGGAAGCCTAGAATACACAGTAAACATGAAGTTTACTATCAGTAGAACCCAGAGCGGAAACATTATCCTGAGCAGTATCTGGATTACCAGCATTCTCGCAACAATACTACTGGGTAGGCCACCCACCATAGATAGCAAGTATAGGGGGAGATACGACATAAAGAGGGTCGCTACTGGTAGGAGAACGAGTGATGATGCTAGATGTATTGTTTTATGCCTTACGGCTGGCACTGGCACTAATAGGAGAGCAACAAAGATGGGTACGATTGCTTGAACTTTACATGATAATGCCAACCCAAATACCAATCCAGATAGATATAACCACCTAATATTATGTTTCTTATCAAGCATATATTTCATCAGTATCGCCACAGCGAGTGTTGTAAGACCCAGTGCTGGACCATCCAGCATCGCGAGCCTAGATAACTCGTAGAAAAGTGGATCAAACATCAATAGTGTTGTTGCTATGATTGCTATTCTCTCCGAACCAGAAATCTTACTAGCAATATAGTAAGTACTTGGTATGGCTAGTGCTGATACCACTATTATTGGTACCCGCCAACCCAAAGAGTTGTCCCCAAGGAGTAGGATACCAATAGCTATCATGTATTTGACTAATGGGGGGTGTTCGGGTCGGGGGTCATAGTGATGCTTTATTATTGTCCTAGCGGCATTGACATAGTGGGCCTCATCAAAAACTATATGGCGGGGTAGATACACCCTCAAGAATAGCAATAATAATGCTGAAACATATAATGCGACATATTTTAGGCATCTTAGCGTGACTCTCTCCCTCAGATACTTCACTTTACTCCAGAGTCTTTTAAGCGATCCCATTATGCGTGACAATGTGTTGAGCGAGGAGGCCACATACTTTCTAGCAACTTCACTTCTGATCGAAAACAAAAGTCTTGATCTCGGTGTTTTTTCCTCACCCAAAAATATGAGTATTAGGAAATAGAAGGCCACCAACAATAATATCTTATATGCTATGATCCCCCAGATCCCCATATTTTGGCCGAGAACAAAAGCCACATCAACTAGCAACATTATGGGTACTGGTATCCCAGAGAGCATAGCAAGCATTATTAGGGGTATGTGTATGGAGATAAAAGCAATGCTCTGAAGGTCACCAAGCAAGAACTCCAACAACATCATCTGGGAGAGAAGAGTGAATATATAGGCCTTATCTCTATCTACTCCCCTTGCATCCGATGCCATATATCCAGCAACAAAACCCAGTATGGCGGTTATTACTAGGAAAATAAACCCATCCTCGGGAAAGAATAACCTATAGGTATTCAGAGTATTCTCCATAAACATTACATAGCCAGGATTCCTCGCACCAAACATCAGGAATGAGACAACAATGATATATACATAGTAGTGGACAAGATAGAAGAGCACTATGGGGGGTATAAGAATAAGAATCAATGAGCGGTACTGCCTCTCCGACAACACGACCATTGTGGGTAGGAATAATATATAGAACCAATTCATGGCCACAGCTACACCATAGAATAGAGATCCCGCCCCATACCTCCGAGAGATAAACAGGACTATAGAGATCAACATAAATACCGTGGGCAAGATCGCTGGGTCTGCTAAGAGCAGGACCAACGATGGGAACACAAAAATAAATACCCTCCCAACCCCAAAGTCGGAGGTATTTCTCTCGACAACAAATAGTGAGGACATCACGACCAAAGTAAGTAAAACCCCAAGCACAACAACATTCCTGACATTCACCAATAATACATAGATAAACATGAAGTACTGTGGTGTGAATGGAGGGCCATAGCAATAGTAGAGAGCATGACTCCTATCCACACCCCCCATTAGTGATTCCCAGTCACTAATATTTATGGCAACCGTAGCCACACTAGTTAGGAGTACGAATGCTACCACTAAATACTCTAGGACCCCCACAAACCTATATTTCATCAATACCACCAAACAACACATTAGGAATTCAGATAAAAACTTTGAGGATCAGAAAACCACTAGCGATCCCACAGAGCGACAAGTAAGTCAGTGTATAATCCAACTGGTTGATACCCAAAGTCATATTGATGAGTCATTTAGATACTCTAAATAGCCCACGATGAACCGAAACATTTATAAAGATAATATTTTATGTATATACATTATGGGACAAATCTTAACATCATTGTTAACAGGGGGTGTATGCGATGGCGACACTATTGAGGCAAGAGGAAAAAAAGGACATTGAGGGGGTACCGAAGGACATACTATTCGAGAAAATAGAGAAGGAACCAATAGCACATGCAAAGTATGGTTATTGTCCGTCCTGTAGGGTAGCTCTTGAGTATAATTCAGATACTGACGAGATATACTGCCCCGTATGTGGCGTCGTGTATGATGACTTCGTAGAACCACATGCCGAGGTAAAGTATGCCAAACCAGAACCAGAGGAGGAGGACATCCAGATTCACAGAAGACTGAGACCACAGGATATATATTCGATAGACAGCAACATCCGCAGGAGACACCTTGATGACGCAACAATGATGATCAAGAGGGCAGCCAAGGCCCTCGGTTTTTCGGAGGATCATCCAATAGTAAAGACAGCCGTGGATATTCTCGCGAGATACATAAAGCACCAGAAGACAAGAAGTGACAGCCTTGAGGTCTCGGCCTATGCCGCTCTACTTATAGCCGCAAGAATTAATGGGTATGCGATAGTTGAGGAGAGTCTCCTAAGGACACTAAACAAATATCCCTCAGACAAGATCAGGAGAATAGCAAAACAAATAAGGTCTAAGAGAAGAAATATCGCGGAAACACTCAAAATAAGCACAACAACATCCGTCATTATGAATAAGGAACAACCAATAAAACTACTTGAGATATATAGATCCAAAATGAGTACTGTGGAGATTCTGCGTGACTATGAGGGAGCAATAATCAAGAAGGCATACGAAATATGGAAGAAGGCTAAGCACGACCTAGAAAAACTAAACAAAACAGCAAAGACAATCGCCACAGCACTAACATATGTAGCCGCAATTCTAGTACTACCCGAGACACGCAGAGTAAAACTAAGACAGTTCGACATATCCGACATATTCCACACAACCCCAATAACAATACGTGAAGTCCTACCAACCCTCATGAAGTACCTAACAAAGAAAGAACAGGAACTCGTCAAGAAATGTATGAGACGCGGACGCAGATCCCTCAAAAAGAAAACGGACTAAACCAGCACAACAAAAATATCCCTCACTTTCTAATTCAATATCCGACCCTTTTGAAGCAAGAGACATAGATATTCTAGCAGAGAATTATTACGCTGGAATAGAATCCTCCTAGAAATCCTCTAGACCTCCCTTGTTATCAGTCTACATTCATAAACAACCCCCATATTCGATGGAGCCTTTAAAAAAGGCCAGATGTATTTTGGATTTAGAGGAATATGAGATCAGGTGGAGCTTTATGGTGAAGGTTCTAAAGAAAATTATCATCAGAAAGGCTGATAAATCTATGGAGGTAATGGCGCTCTTCGATACTGGCTCGAGAGGAAGCTACATAAACGATAAGATCGCTGAAAAGCTCGGGTATGAAAAATTCAGGGAGACAAAACTAATACCCCTAGCTGTTGAAGGTAAGTATGCCGAGATGTTGGGGGATATTGCCGTGAGAATAGAAGTTGATGGGTATGAACTCCCTGAAAGAGAACTACTAGGAGTTATCAGAAACCTAGCCGTTGATGTCGTGATAGGGATCAACATCATGGAGAAGTATGGCATCTATATCGGGGATGATGAATTAAAATTCAGGTATAGGCCGCCCTCATCAGCGATCCTCTAGAAGAAAACCAAGGAGCACCCAATCTCAGATAAGAGCCCATAAGGATATGTTGTTTATGTCATCTTTAGGATTGCCCGCTGGATAATATAGTTTAGTTCTCTCAGTGTGTTATGGTACTCGACATTTGCTTGGAGAATCTTTCTTTTTAATCTGAGACACTTCTCCATTACATCAACAGCGCCTCTTAGGTCGAGTTCAGATAATTTTCTAATAACATCTATCATACCTTTAATCCACCTCCCTAGCTCTGCTAATAGATCCTTAGCTAACATCGATGATACACTATACTATGATCTATCGCTAGTTGTCTTCTCGCACGATAATAACCAATTATAGCATCCGCTAACTCAACACAATAACAATTGTCATCCTCTACAATCATAATGTTTTCTGAAACCCTCCTCTCAAGTGCTTGGCAGAAATTATAGCCGTAGTCAACTGTTGCCGTTTTCACAGACATTCATAGACAAACATATACAAACAAAACACAACAATCCACAATCACCGCTACATTTGTATATGTAAAACCCCATGGCCAGCATCAACACCCCCATCCACAATCCCCAGTCGGCCTCCCCAAAAGATTATGGAAAAATCCTAGTATTTAAACCCTAGTAATAGTTACCACCCACATAACCAGAACAAACTACTCTGTATCGCTTCGCGATATGAATATACCCCGTAAAAAATATTGCGTGGGTTGTAGCTGGTTGTGTGGACTGCTATTTTGGCTATTTTCTTTGGCTCAATGCTGTCTCTGTCTCCTTGATGGATATGTCATTTACGCTCCAAAATTCACCTAGTAAATTGGGCTGAGGCCACGATCAACGATTCTTCTATCGCTTCTAATTCAGGTGTTTCTGGCTATTGTATGCAAGGCTTACGGCGATAGCCTTGACGATGGAACTATCAGGTCTAGCTTGGTCTGAATGGGCATATTTTTTAGGGGAACCGCCCTGTATCGCTCTGCGATATGGATATACGCCGTAAAAAATATTGTGCGGGCTAAGTGGGGTTGTGTGGGCCATTATTTCGGTTGTTTCCTATGGTTCAACGTCCATTCTGTTTTCCCCATTGATGAGGCTTGCATGCTCAGGCACCAATCCAGCTAACCCACTTGGGAGCACTATCAAGCCAGTCTATATTGGCTCTAAGGCAGGTATTTTCCAGCGTTGCGTGCAGAGCTTACAGTGATGGCCTAGACAACAGAATAGTCAAATCTATCTATGTCTGAACAACCATATTTTTTAGGGAAACAACAGCAGGACACAACAAATAATCATCCGTCCCTTTCGGGACGGCTCATACACGAATATTTGATTTTCTGGTAGCCACTCCATACTGGGCAACCTAGAGATGCCACATATAAAGCGAGACCATCACTTATGCACACAGGATGACCTGACGATTACCCGTCCAAATCTTTCCTAGAAGATGACACACAAATATCACCTCGAACAGTTGTGTGCTAGATCAAACCCAACAAATCATAAGACACATTTCAGACGAAAGCCGCCAAAAAATCAACATACCAATACAC
>Ga0190367_1001292_pt1 | contig 14753 bp, 11 predicted proteins | sample 4872181011_MG_FD_171838 | JGI IMG/M metagenome (GOLD analysis project Ga0190367, IMG submission 171838) | Hydrothermal vent microbial mat bacterial communities from Southern Trench, Guaymas Basin, Mexico - 4872-18-10-11_MG | ecosystem: Environmental > Aquatic > Marine > Hydrothermal vents >...
GAAATGTTCTTTGCTCAAGTTTGTTATGCCTTCATTCATTTGAGCTACTATATCCATTTTTCTTTTTGTGACAATTTTATAAAGCTCTGTAATCTTTTCCTGATTTCCCTTGATAACAGACTCACAGTCAAGGAAGCAATCTGTGCAGTTGCCACAGCTTCCTTCTTTTTTGCATTCTGTCTTTCTTATTGCAAAAAATGCATAAAGTGCAAGCCATGAAGGCATCATTTCAAGTTCCATCCCTTTGTATATAAGCTTTCTGTTTCTCAGATCTACTATAAGCTTCTTTTCTTCTTCCTTTATCAGGGAAAGCATTAAGGTTTCTGGATCTTTTGCTTCTTTTAAAAATTCTGAAGGAAAAAGCTGTCTGATTGAGACAAAAGGAATAGAGACAAGATTAACTTTTGCATATTTTGTTTCCTTAAAGAATGGTTTTCCATTTTCATCTTTAAGTTCTATAATCCTTGACTTCTTTGGTGGATAAAAAAATTCTTTGTTCCTTTCAAATTCAGGAGATACAAGGACATGATATATCCGATCCTGAGGTCTTCCATACATCTGAGCTGCTACCATAAGACATGCACTCATTGTTTTTCTTCCACCAGCAATTGAGAAAAATACTGTTGTGTCAGGATCTTTTGTAAAGTTAAAGGCAAGTTCAAGACATTTCTTTAAAAGGACTTCATTATCTGATTCATCTACAATGTCAGGAATCTCTCTTCCTGAAGGATCAGTAAGCACATGAATTGTATCTTTGTTGAATCTTATACTTTGTCTATCAATTCCATATTCATCAAGGTATCTGTAAAAGTGCCCTGTTCCTCCTGCAAGAAGTTCAGCATATATCCTTTCTTTTCCTTCTCTTGTTGTTATTACATGGATTTCGTCCACTCTTTGTCCGCTTTGATGAAGTGCAAAAAGTGTTTCTGTAAGAACCTGTGGACTCAGCCCTACTACTGCAAGAAGAATGTTTCTCATGCTACTTCTTCTATCTTTATCTTTCCAAGCCCAAATGATGTCTGTTTTCCAAGATGAAGAATTTCACAGAGCTTTATAAGTGGAATAAATTCACCAAGCTCTCCTTCATATACAACTGATCCAGTTATTCCTCCCATAAACATTGCCTTTTCCTGGCGGGAGGAATACCTTTTCCAGTCAAACCACTTTGTGTTTGATTCTACAATCTTTACAGATTCTGCTTTTTTTATAAGCTCTCTGTAGTTATACTTTGGTTCTTCTTTTCCATAGTTATAGAAGACATTATGGATTCTTCTCAGCACTGTCCTTATAAGGATATGGAAAGGAAGCTCTTCTGTCAGTCTGTTTCTGAACTTAACTCTTAGGGGTGTGATAAGATGGAGTCTTATTTTTGTATTTTCTTTTTTTCCAAAATCAGGGATTTTTAACTCTGAATATAAGTTTTCTGTATATATTTTGTTTTCTGCTTCTGAGTAAATTGTCCTGTTGTCTTTTTTTACTTCTTTTAAGTTAAGCTTTGCTTCTTTGCTTTTTCCTACAGGCAGTTTTCCTTCTTTTAAGGCATAGATAACATAAGGAAGTTCCTTTGTAATTTCTCCAAAAAGGATCAGGTTAAATTCAAGAAGATCATCCTTAGAAAAATCTGTCTTTTCTGTAAGTGGAGGTTCAAGAACAAATGGAGGAGAGGAGCTGTTTTCAAAAAAAGCAGAATAAAGGCAGTTTTGTTTAAGAAGGCAACTGTCGCAATCTTGCTTTTTAAATATGCAAACTGTCTTTTTGATTGATCTTCCAAGAATTCCCCTTATAGTAGAGCCTTTATACGGAGGAAGGACAGTATCAGCTGTTAGCTGACAGATAAAACGGTAATTTCCAAAGAGCATAAGTTTATGATATCCAGAAAAATAAAAATTTCAACTATTTTTAAATCCTTACTCAATAGTTGTATCAGGTTATTTACTTTTGATCTTGATTTAGAAACAATTGTTATGTTATGCAATTCATAACTTAAAACAAAAGGAGAAAGGCAAGATGCCTGTGGAAAGGATAACCATAAGTATTGACAGGGAGTTTGCTGAAGAGTTGAGAAATATGGCAAATCAGGAAGGGAAAAGTCTCAGCAGTCTGGTAAGAGAAGCTCTTGAGGAATGGATTCTCCTTATGAGGAGAAAGAGAGCGGGAGAGGCGTTGTTATCTCTTATTAAAGAAAGATCTCGGGTGGATGAAGAAGAGGCTTTAAAGACCATAAAGATCATGAGAAAAAAGGAATGGGGAAGCGAAAAATAGGGCTGGACACTGGCTTTTTTGTAAGGCTTCTGGCAGGGAGAGAAAAAGCGATTTCTGTATATGAAAAGATAATCAATGGTGAAGAAAAAGCAGTTGTATCTGTTATTGTAGCTTTTGAACTCAGAAGACTTGCTTTAAAAGGGATAATTGACAGGGAAGCTTATAATCTGCTTGAAAATAGCCTTAAAAAGCTTTTTGAAGTAATACCAGTTGATCTGGAGATAGCTATAGAAGCTTCTTCGGTATCGCATGGAACAGGTCTTCATGCTTCAGATGCTTTGATTTATGTCTCATACAGAAAAGCAGGATGTTCTTTAATATACACCACTGATGAAGCTTTTAAAGCAATTCAATCAAAGCAGGTAAAAATAGAACTGATCTAGTCGCAATCCCCTTTAAATTGGGTCAATTATTCTGACTGACTGGCTTCTTCAGGAAGATCACTTCATTCACGTTCTGTCGCAATTCCCTTTAAATCGGGTCATCTATTCTGATGCAAAAGGTCCTATTGGGTTTGTAGCAGGAGCTGCATGTCTATCGCAATCCCCTTTAAATCGGGTCAATTATTCTGACCTATCTTGAACTGGTATATGACTGTTCTTAGCAAGATAGCTGGTCGCAATCCCCTTTATATCGGGTCAATTATTCTGACAGAAATAGAGAAAATTGAATTTGCATTAACACTTGAGTCGCAATCCCCTTTAAATCGGGTCATCTATTCTGACTCTCCCTCTCAAATCCCTTGTCAGTTCTAACTCCATAACCCGATTTCCGCAGACCTCTTATCCAGTTTTCAAAGATCAATGATGAATAATTCGCTAAATTTTCTACCATATAGATTTTTCAATGTCCAGCAATTTTCGCAGACCTCAAAACAGGTGAACAATGTTCTTCATTGAGCATTAGGTAGAACGCTGTTTGTGTCAGAATGACACACTTTTTTTGCGGAAAAAATGTGGATTGATAATAGCTTAAAATTTTTGCATTTTTTATCTGAGGCATCTCAGAAAAAAGAATCGCCAAAGGATTCAGCCGTTATAGAGATGAATCAAAAGATCCTGACTCTTATAAGGGAATTCATAAGAGAAAGGGATGGCTTCTGGGATGAGCCTGTTATCTCTTTTGCAGATGCCCGTGATCCTCTTTTTCTAAAACTTAAAAAAGCAGTAGATCCAAGTCATCTCCTTCCTCAGGATCTGCTTAAAGGAGCAAGAGCTGTTATCTGCTATTTTATTCCTTTTAAAAAAGAAGTCGTTCTGAGCAATGAAAAGGGAAGATCTGCTTCAAGGCTCTGGGCAATAGCATACATAGAGACGAACAAACTTATTTCTGAACTGAATGTTCACATCTCACAGATGCTGAAAAAAGAAGGGTTCAGAGCAGAACCTATTCCTCCAACACACAACTTTGACACGGAAAAGCTTATAAGCAGATGGTCTCACAAGCATGTTGCATACATAGGAGGACTTGGAAAGTTTGGTCTTCACAGGATGCTTATTACTGAAAAAGGGGCTTCTGGAAGGATTGGAACTGTTGTAACAGATGCTCCTTTTGAGCCTACAAAAAGGAAAGAAAAAGAGTTTTGTCTTTACAAAAACGGGATAGAATGCAAAAAGTGTATAGAAAAGTGTATATTTGGTGCACTTAGAGAAGATGTGTTTGACAGGAAAAAGTGCTATAAGGTATGCCTTTCCAATGCAAGGATATATGCTGATATAGGATTTGCTGATGTATGTGGAAAGTGTGTAAGTAATGTTCCATGTTCTTTTAAGAATCCTTCTTCAGGATCTGCTTAGCTTTTCTATGCAGAATATTCCGACTGTAAAAAACAGGCTACAGAGAAGAAAAAGATAAAAAAGGGAGAAAAAAGGAGGAAGATTTCCTGAAGCTGCATCTCTCATACACATGACAGAATGAGTAAGAGGAAGAAGATAGACTATTTTTGCTATTGGTTCTGGAAGAAATTCTATAGGAAAGAATGTTCCACAAAAAAGCCCCATTGGAGTTATGAAGAAATTTGAAAAAACAAAAACATCTCCATGAATCTTTGACTTCATCCCGCAGATTATACCAATGCTGGAAAAAAGGATACAGTTTAAAAGGAGTGAAAAAAGGAAGAAGATGTTGAGTTTTATCTTTATGCCAAAAAGATGTGCTACAACGAGAATTACTGCTGCTGAAAGAATCCCTCTAAGAGAACCACTTAGGACCTTTCCAAGCATTATGTCCTTTGCTCCTATGGGAGATACTACATAGTTTTCAAATGTCTTAAAAGTCGTTCTTCCTATTTCTATAGAAAGGGCTGTCCAGTTAAAGGAATTTACCATTGAAGAAAAGCCGATTATTCCTGGAATGATGAATTCCATATAACTCATTCCTTCAACGATCTTTTTTCCAGAAAGCCCCCATCCAAATGTAAGGATGTAAAGAAGAGGATTTATGAAAAAGGATGTTATGAAAAATGGTTTCAGACAGAGCCTTTTAAACTTTATAAGATCCTCAAGAAAGATAGGATAAAAATTCAACTTTTCCTCCTGAGCAAAAAAAGTCCTAAAAAGTAAAAAAATACTGTAAATGCAAAAAGTATTGGAATTGAGTAAAGAGGAAATTCTTTTTTAAGAAAGCTTGCTCTAAGTGCGAGTGATGTCTGGGTTAAAGGAAGATAAAAGATAATAGTCTTTATCCAATCAGGAAATCTTTTAACAGAAAAGAATGTTCCACAAAGGAATGTCATTGGAGCAATAAAGAAGTTTGAAAATACGAAGACATCGTTGTATGACTTTGCAAGGATTCCTGCAACTGTTCCTAATGAAGAAAAAAGGATGCAGTTTAAAAGAAGGACTACATAAAAAAGTGGATCAGCTGGAGGAGGATATCCAAAAAAAATTGCTACAAGCATTATCATAAATGAAGAAAAAAGCCCTTTTATACATCCAGAAAGACAGTAGCCAATCATTATGGAAGAAAAAGAGACTGGAGAGACGAGGTATTCCTCAAATGTCTTATAATAAATCCTGCCAAGAGAAACAGACATTGCATTCCACTTAAAGCTTTCATTTGCTGATGCAAAGCTTATAAGTCCTGGAATGAGAAATTCAAGATAACTTACTCCTTCCATCTGTATTCTTCTTCCAAGAGAAAGTCCAAATGTAAGGAGATAAAGGACCGGAGTAAAAAGTGTTGAAATAAAATAGCTTTTTCTGAAAAGTCTTCTTTTAAATACGATCAGCTCTCTCAAAAATACCGGATAAAAGCTCATTCCTCTATCTTTTCTCCTGTAATCTTTATAAACACATCTTCCAGATTCACCTTTCTTATCACGGCATCCTGATTCAGTCCTTCAACGAATCTTGATGCACTCCTTCTGTCAGGAAAGAATCTGTATTCTGTTTTTCCTTTATTTAACAGCTCAACAACAAATCTTCCAATCCTTTCTTTCAGTTCTTCTGGCTTTCCAATTGCTATAAGCTTTCCCCTGTTCAATATTCCTACTCTGTCACAAAGTGTTTCTGCTTCTTCAATGTAATGCGTTGTAAGCATTATCGTTATTCCTTCATCTTTCAGATTCTTTATCATGTCCCATATCTGCCTCCTTATCTGTGGGTCAAGTCCAACAGTAGGCTCATCAAGAAAAAGGACTTTTGGATAATGCATAATTGCTCTTGCAATAAGAAGCCTTCTTTTCATTCCTCCCGAAAGCTCTTCTACAATAGTATCCTCTCTCCCTTCAAGTCCAGCCCATCTTATAAGCTCATCTGCCCTTTTTTTTAAGTCCTTCATCCTGTGAAGCATCCCGTGTATCATAAGATTTTCGTAAACCGTAAGTTCTCTATCCAGGTTTATCTCCTGCGGTGCAACACCAATCATATTCCTTACCTTATCAGCATCTTTTACAACATCAAATCCACATATCCTTGCCCTTCCTTTTGTTGGAAGCAGAATAGTCGTAAGTATCCTTATTATCGTTGTTTTTCCTGCTCCATTTGGTCCAAGAAGTCCAAATATCTCTCCTTCCTCTACACTAAAGCTTACATCATCTACTGCCTTTATCTTCCCGTATTCCTTTACGAGATTCTCAACTTTTATCATGTCCTTTCTTATATCAAATATTGCATTCAGTTTAAAATTCTTCTAAAAAAGAAAAAGAAAGTCCATGGTATTAATTGCGTCTCGTATCTTTTTAGCAATACTCATCTTCCTTTTTTCCTGCAAGAAAGCTCCTGAAAAAAGGATAGAAGATCCTTCAAAGGCTGTTTATCTCGTAAGGATAAATTATCCTGTATTCTGGGATGATCTGAACTTCAAGGGTCTTGAAACTGCGATAAAGAGGAATCTGGAATATCTTGAAAGACTTTCTCCTTTTTTTGAGTTCAGATACGGAAAAGACACATATACATGCAGAGATGTCATAGAATCACAGAAGTTTCTTCTTGACTTTATAAAAAAGAATCCAACAGTTGACGAACTAAACAGGATGATCATGAAGAATTATGTATTATACAGGGCAGCAGGGAGGGCAAAGAAAGGAGATGTCCTTTTTACTGGATATTATGAGCCTGTGTTTGAGGCAAGACTTAAGCCTGATTCTGTTTTCAGATATCCGATATACAGAAGACCAGAGGATATGATCGTCATAGATCTTTCTCTTTTCAGTGAGAGATTCAGGGGACAGAGGATAATTGCAAGGATAGAGGGAAGAAAGATCCTTCCTTATTATTCAAGAGAGCAGATAGAACTTCAAGGAGTCCTTAAAGGAAGAGGGCTTGAGATAGCATATCTAAAAGATCCTCTGGAAATTATGATTCTTCAGATTCAGGGATCTGGAAAGCTTCTTCTTCCTGATGGAAGAGTTCTGAATGTGGGCTATAGCATATCAAATGGAAGACCTTTTAGAAGCATAGGAAGATATCTTGTTGAAAAAGGATATCTTAAAAAGGATGAGCTGAGTCTTCAGGCAATAAAAAGGCTTGTTCAGGAAAATCCAGAGATATACAGGGAGCTTGCAAGATATAATCCTTCTTATGTGTTTTTCAAAGTAAAAAAAGACGGACCAAGAGGAAACATAAATGTAGTTCTTACATCTGGAAGGTCAATTGCACTTGACTACAGGTTATTTCCAAAAGGTGCACTTGCATTTATAGAAACAAAGATTCCTGTTGTTGACAGTGAAGGAAATCTTTCAGGATGGAAAAAGATAAAAAGATTTGTCCTGAATCAGGATACAGGAGGAGCTATAAGGGGTGCTGGAAGATGTGATCTCTTCTTTGGAACAGGAAAGATGGCAGGAATTGCTGCAGGATATATGAAGCAGAAAGGCAGTCTTTATCTTCTCGTAAAAAGAAAAGGAAAAGAACATCCTTTAATAAGGAAACTTAGAGAAATCTGCTACTTTCTTAAAAAGCACATCAAGGTTCTGGACTAATCCTACCCTGTTTTTTCTCAGTGTCTCATCCTTTGTAAGGATTTCTACATTGTCAAAAAGGTCGTCTACTTCTTTTTTCAAAGAAAGAAGTAAGCTTGACGCTTCAATATACTTCCCTTCCTTTATCCTTTCTTCCACTTCCTCTTTCACAGAAACATACTTTTTCCACAGCCTTTTTTCCGTATCATTAAAAAGCTTTTCGTCAACAGGATATCTTTCCTTCTGCTTTTTGAGTATGTTGCTTACCCTTTTTGCTGTAAGAACGAGCTGAACGAACCTTTCCTTATCCTTAGAAAACTCATTTATCTGATCTATCCATTCTCTGAGACCTTTTATCCTGTCAAATGAAACAGCTATGACAGAATCAACAACCTCCTGAGGATATTCCTTTAGCATCATGTATCTGTAGCGATCCTTAAAGAATGATATGACCTCTTCTTCTACCTTTTCATCAAAACTTAAACCCTTTTCCTTAAGCAAAGAAAGAGCTTTTCTTACGAGATCTCTCAAAGATATGTCCCATCCTTTATCTTCTATTATCCTTATAACAGAAAGAGCATGCCTTCTTAAGGCAAAAGGATCAGCACTTCCTGTAGGCTTTATTCCTATTGCAAAATATCCGCAGATTGTGTCAATTCTGTCAGCTATCCCTACAACTGCTCCTATTTCTGACTTTGGAAGCCTGTCTGATGATCCTGTTGGAAGATAATGCTCGTATATTGCACGGCAGATATGTTCTGGATACCCTTCCCTTTTTGCATATTCCATTCCCATGATTCCCTGAAGATCTGGAAATTCTCCTACCATAAGTGTAAGAAGATCACACTTGCAAAGTCTGCATACAAGCCTTACATCCTCAATCTTTTCTGGAATAACCTGACTTGCAATATATTCTGCAATCTTTGTAAATCTTTCTACTTTTTCATAAGATGAACCAAGCTTTGCATGAAATATGACCCCTTTAAGTTCTTCAAGTCTTTCAATAAGCCTTCTTTTCTGATCTTCTTTAAAGAAGAACTCTGCATCTGAAAGCCTTGCTTTGAGAACCCTTTCATGCCCTTCTCTTACAAGAGACTTATCCTTTGGAACGGTATTGTTTATTGCAATGAAGTTTGGAAGAAGCCTTCCATCTTTGCTATATACTGCAAAGTATTTCTGATGTTCTTTCATGCATGTTATAAGGACAGGTTCTGGAAGTGAAAGAAATCTTTCTTCAAAGCTTCCAAGTATTGCATAAGGGTATTCTACGAGATATGTAACTGTTTCCAAAAGATCAGGATCATCTGCTGGTATTCCGTTAACAGTATCTGCTTCTTTTTTTATCTGATCCATTATAAGCCTTTTTCTCTCTTCAGGATCAACTATGACATAAGCCTTTCTTAGTTTTTCAAAATATTCCTCTGGACTTTTTACTTCTATCCTTCCCTTAGACATAAAGCGATGTCCTTTTGTCCAGCAATCTGATCTTATTCCTTCTATTTCAAACTGAATTGGTCTTCCATCAAATATACACAGAATCCAGTGTATTGGTCTTGCAAATGAGATCTTTTTATCTGCCCATCTCATGCTTTTTGGCCATGATATGCTCAGGATAAGCTTTGGAAGCTCTTCTTTTAGAATCTCCTCTGTCCTTTTTCCAGGGATCTTTTTCCTTATAAAAAGATACTCTCCTTTTTTTGTCTTTACCGTCTCTATTTCATCAAGAGAAACACCACTTTTTTGAGCAAACGAAATAGCTGCTTTTGTTGGATTTCCGTCTTTGTCAAAAGCAACATTTTTTGGAGGACCTTTTATTTCCCTTATCTCATCCTTCTGCTTCTCAGAAAGCCCTTTTCCTACGAGAACGAGTCTTCTTGGCGTTCCATATGTCTTTACAGAAGAAAAGGAGATCCTGTTATTTTTTAGCATTGACTCAGCAAGGTCTTTCATCTGTCTCAGTGCATCAGGAATGTATCCTGAAGGAATCTCTTCTGTTCCTATTTCAAGAAGAAGATCCATGCTTATTCTCCTTAAGGAGTGGATATCCCATGTTTCTTCTTAGCTCAAGATACTTTTTTGACGAAAGTCTTGCAAGATTTCTTATTCTTTCTATGTAGTGAGTTCTTTCATCAACACTTATTGCACCTCTTGCATCAAGTATGTTGAATATATGAGAGCATTTTATGCAGTAGTCATATGCAGGAAAAACAAGACCTTTTTCTGAAAGCCTCTTTGACTCCTTTTCATACATCTCAAAAAGCTTAAGGAGCATATCTATGTCTGCCTCTTCAAAACTGTAAACAGAATATTCCCATTCTGCTCTTTTGTGTATCTCTCCATATGTTATCCTGTCATTCCACATAAGATCAAAGACATTCTCTTTTCCCTGAAGATACATTGCTATCCTTTCAAGACCATATGTAATTTCTACAGAGACTGGATCAAGCCTTATTCCTCCTGCCTGCTGGAAATATGTAAACTGAGTGATCTCCATTCCATCAAGCCATACTTCCCATCCAAGTCCAGCAGCACCAAGTGTTGGTGATTCCCAGTCATCCTCAACAAATCTTATATCATGCTCAAGAGGATCTATTCCAAGTCTTTTAAGGCTTTCAAGATATATGTCCTGGATATCTTCAGGAGAAGGCTTCATTATTACCTGAAACTGATAATAGTGTCCAAGCCTGTTTGGATTTTCTCCATATCTTCCATCTGTTGGTCTTCTTGATGGCTGAACATATGCAACATTCCATGGCTCTGGTCCAAGAACGCGAAGAAGTGTTGCTGGATGAAATGTCCCTGCTCCTACTTCCATGTCATATGGTTGCTCAATAAGACAGCCTTTTTCTGCCCAGAATCTTTCAAGCTCCATTATGATGTCCTGAAAGTTCATAAAGCCTTCTCCCATAAATTTTTTTGGGAAGTTATCATTATGGAGTTTTGGTGTCAAGTTAAGAACATTTCAAGTTGTTGTCTACCTCAGATAATGTAAAAAACCCTTAGGATAGACAAAAGCAGAAAAAAGAAATTTTTTAGTGATTACCTTATGTTAGCTTTTTTGTCTCTTTAAAAAATGCACTTGACAAAGAAAGAAGAAAAATTTAAAAACCGTTGTAAACCAATACTCCTTATGGGTTCTTAGCCTACCTATAAGGGATTGAAAGTTGCCCTCCCTGCTCTGAAGGCCTCAGCACCTACACGTTCTTAGCCTACCTATAAGGGATTGAAAGTTCATTTGTCTTGCTTATTGAAGACACAAAGTTGACAGTTCTTAGCCTACCTATAAGGGATTGAAAGTCAGGTAGTCCTTTAAAAACTTCCTCCTGCTCCCATACGTTCTTAGCCTACCTATAAGGGATTGAAAGTTCTTTTATGTCCTCTAAATACCTTTTTCCTGACCTGTTCTTAGCCTACCTATAAGGGATTGAAAGTTCTTCAGAATGCTTGAGCAAAAGGAGGAAGAACAACAAGTTCTTAGCCTACCTATAAGGGATTGAAAGTATCCACAGAAGGGATACGCAATCGGAATTACAACAGTTCTTAGCCTACCTATAAGGGATTGAAAGCTCTCCCGTTGTCAAAGAACTAACCCTCCTGCTGCCAGTTCTTAGCCTACCTATAAGGGATTGAAAGCCTGTTAACCCGAAAAAACTTCTAATTCTCACTGGAAGTTCTTAGCCTACCTATAAGGGATTGAAAGATTGAGATGCCTTCTTGAAATCTCAAAGTCATATTTCTGTTCTTAGCCTACCTATAAGGGATTGAAAGTCTGCATCATACCCCATTCACGCCTTTTCCATTTTTTGTTCTTAGCCTACCTATAAGGGATTGAAAGGCTGGATTTCTTCTTTTCCAAGGTTGAGAATTACGAAGTTTTTAGCCTACCTATAAGGGATTGAAAGCTTTCATAATCAAAGCAATAAGTAAATCATCAGCTGTAGTTTTTAGCCTACCTATAAGGGATTGAAAGACTGTTCTCTGATAAACACTTTCAAAATCCTCTTCTGTGTTTTTAGCCTACCTATAAGGGATTGAAAGTAACGCTGGAAAGGCTTGAAGGAGAAGGGATTCAGGAGTTCTTAGCCTACCTATAAGGGATTGAAACAAAAAGATAGTATGTCTTGAATAAGTTAGCTCATCGACGTTCTTAGCCTGTCTATAAGGGTTTAATCCAATAATAAGAGAGCTTTCTTCTCCAGTTGAAGAAAGTAGCATTTACAGTATGAGAGAAAGGGTTTCGTCTTGACAGAAGAAGGGAATTTTTCTAATAAAAATATAGCCCAGGTGCCCGCAAGGGCTTAAAAGGGAATCCGGTGAGAATCCGGAGCCGGCCCGCGGCTGTGACCGGGGACGAAAGCCCCGATGGGCCACTGGGAGCCGTAAGGCTCCTGGGAAGGCGGGGTGAGTAGGGAGATCCGGGAGCCAGAAGACCTGCCTGGGCGACATAGGTCTTAGGCTGTCGGGGATAGCAGTCTAAGGCCGAAGGTCCTGAGGATAAAACGGGAGTCCCTGGACTGCAAGTGCAGTTCAGGGACTCTTTTTTTGGATAAAATTTATTGCAGGAGGTCAGAATGAAAAAAGCTTTTATTACATTATTAATCTTTCTTTTACCAGGATTAAGTAATGCCCAAAAAGTTCATAAGATAGAAGAAATAGTAGTTACTGCAACCCGCTCTCCAAGATCTGCTGAAAAGGTGGTTGCTGATGTGGATATTGTTAAAGAAGAGGATATTAAAAATTCTTCTGCAACTAATATAGATGATATCTTAAGAAGACTGGGTGGAGTTGATATCAGAAGATATACAGATGTTGGTTTTGGTCCACCTATAAGTGTTTACATCCGCGGTATAGGTGGAAGCAAAAGGGTAATGCTTATGATGGATGGAGTGCCTCTTAACTCACCCATTACAGGTTTTCTTAATTTCAACCAATTTCAATTATCTTCTATTGAGCGCGTAGAGGTTGTTAAAGGTCCTTTTTCCTCACTTTACGGAAGTAATGCAATGGGAGGAGTAATCAATATTATATCAAAGAAAAGGAAAAAAGAAGGTGTTGATATCGTTCCAATATTTAAACTCGGAAATTATGACTTTAGAGAAGGTGGTATCAGTGTCCTTGGACGAAAAGGAAAATTTTCATATTCTTTGAATGGAGATTATCGGACTATAGACAATCACTACCGCAGGGATGAACAAATAGATTACATTTATAATCCTGCAACAGGTGGTTTTAATAAGAGGTATAAAGATGTGAGTGAATATTCAGAATATGACGATAAAAGAATTTTTGCACGCTTTGATTATGATTTTTCTGATGTCACTAGCATAACATTTACAGGAAACTATATGAAAGCTGACACAGAGATGGGACCAACTGTATTTCTTCCAGTAAAGCGTAAAAAAGATCAAGACAAAACTTCATATTTTTTGAATCTCAGTGCACATACCATACTTTTTAACAATTTAGACATTGAGGCAAGGATCTTCACCAATTATGATAAGGTTGAAGGAAAATGGGAACATATTATTGATAATCCTGCTCCTTTTGGACCTCCATTTTTGTTTGTGTATGGAGATCGGGATTATTGGGGAAGGAATATTGGTGTTCAAGTTAAAGCCTCCATGCCAGTTATGAATTTCAGTTATTTAACTTTTGGTATAGATTCCAATTTTATAAAAGCACATTGGGAAAATACCAAAGAAGACGGAAGTGTAATTGGTGATGTCATGGATGAAACTATGAATACTTATGCCATTTACCTTCAGGACGAAATGGAGTTTTTTTCTCGTCTTTTGATTACCTTAGGTGCAAGATATGATATTAATTCAGAAACAGAAGATTCTTTTTCTCCAAAACTTGGAGTTTTATACAAACTGAACGATAACATAAGTTTTAGAGCCTCTGTTGGTCGAGCATTTCGTGCTCCTAATCTTCAAGAACTTTACTCACCAACCTGGATGATGATTCCCGGAATACCTTTTAAATCTAACCCTGACCTTGATCCAGAAACCATTTGGTCTTATGAGCTGGGAACATCAATTCGGTTTGCTGATAGATTTAAGTTTAATCTCACTGGATTTTACTCAAAGGCTGAAGATCTTATATCTGCTCCTATAAGGGGTGGGATTCAACGTTATGAAAATTTAAATGAAGTTGAAACTGATGGATTTGAAGTGGCAATGGAAGGCAAGATATTTCCTTGGCTCAGCGGTTATATTAACTATACCTATATCCATTCAGTAGAGGAAGAAGAAGGACGGCTTGATGATATGCCACTTCATTATTTAAACGGTGGAATCCGGTTTACTCATGAACTTGGCCCTAAAAACCATTTCACTGCATCTCTTGATGCCAGGTATTACGGAAGCAGGTTTTTTAAAGACAGAAAAACTCAAAAAAAGATAAATTTAGACTCATTTACAGTCTTAGACTTTAACATGCGGCTTGATCTTTTTGATCGTCTTGGGATTCAGATGGCGGTTACTAACATTACTGATGAAGAGTATGAAATTCATGGTTCTGTCCTGGGTCCAGAGCGCTGCTGGTGGGTAAAGGTTGATTATAAATTCTAAAGAAGGGACAAAAATGCCTTTTTCAATAACTTTTGTCTCTGTTTCTGATGCAGGAATTCGATTGCTTGCCGAAGTAATAGATGATTTCCTTTCCAAGGAGGAGTTCAGACATCTTTTTGAGAGAAAGATAAAAATAGATGCGTATTTTGTAGGTGAACAGAGGGATTATTCAGAAAAGGTCCCAGCTATAAGGGAATCAATTTTATCCTCAGATATTGTGTTACTTGATTTAATGGGTGCAGGAAGGTCTATCTATCAGGCTATTGAAGAGACAATTAAGGAATACAAAAAAGATCTCGTCCTTATTGGATATGCAGGTGAATATTTAAGATCTCGTGAAAAGCTTGGTTCTTTTTCTACAGAAAAGTTGATGAAAATTATGGAAAAAATAGCTGATAAAAAGAAAAGAACTACCTTTGAGTTTGATATGGAAAAGATGCTTAAACGAATGGAGACTTTTGGAAAACTTATACCATTTGGTTTTCTTAAAGATATGCGTAATTCTATCTACCTTAAAA
>Ga0190367_1001293_pt1 | contig 14736 bp, 19 predicted proteins | sample 4872181011_MG_FD_171838 | JGI IMG/M metagenome (GOLD analysis project Ga0190367, IMG submission 171838) | Hydrothermal vent microbial mat bacterial communities from Southern Trench, Guaymas Basin, Mexico - 4872-18-10-11_MG | ecosystem: Environmental > Aquatic > Marine > Hydrothermal vents >...
TGTATCCATAAGTTATAGCTAATAATATAGTTTATTAATGCTATGAAAGTCACTAGGAGCAGTATTTGCATGCTAATATTTCTTCGATACTCAGTATTTATTTTTTGTGAGAACAAGAGCTACAGTAGTGTAGGTAAATTTTTTGTTAAATATAATTGTTTTAAATAATATGTATCAATAGGTTGTGAAAATATATGTTCTTAGAAAATAAACTATACGTTATAAAAGTATATGGAAGATATAGGCGGTATATATTTAAAGATGACTCTCTTCGAAATGTTTGATGGAAGTCAGAAAGTACAGGCGCTTTGAAAGAGTGGGGGCTCACAGCCATATTAAAGGACTAGGACTAGATGAAAAAGGTAAAGCAAAGCCCGTAGCAGACGGATTAGTAGGTCAAATAACAGCGAGAGAAGCTGCTGGAATAATAGTTAAAATGATTAAAAGTGGAAAAATGGCGGGAAGAGCTGTTCTACTAGCAGGGCCTCCTGGGACAGGAAAAACAGCAATTGCTGTGGCTATAGCAAAAGAACTAGGCGAGGACACTCCTTTTGTAGCAATAAGTGGTGCTGAGATTTATTCAAGCGAAATTAAGAAAACAGAAGTTCTCATGCAGGCTATGAGAAAAGCTATAGGAGTTCGTATACATGAATACAGGAAGATATATGAAGGTCTTGTAACAGACCTTGAAATAAAGACCGATAGACACCCGTACAATCCTTACGCGCAAATACCTGTAAGTGCAAGAATTCGTCTTAAAACAAAAGAAGAGGAGAAGACTTTCGATGTAGATCAAGACATAACATATGAGCTTTTAAGCAAAGGAGTTAGAGTAGGTGATGTAATATGGATAGATGCTGAAACAGGAAGAGTGACTGTAGTCGGTAGAGGAGAAAGTGGAGCCAAGTACGACATATCGACATTCAGGAAAGTTCCTCTACCTGAAGGAAAGATACTTAAGGAAAAAGAGTTTGTACACACTGTTACTTTACATGACTTAGATGTACTAAATGCTCGTCGAACAAGCATAATTTCGTTAATATTCGGTGGAGCGGAAGAAAAAGAAATACCCCCAGATGTTAGAGCACAAGTAGACGAGCAGGTCAAAAAGCTAGTAGATGAAGGAAGAGCAGAAATTTTGCCAGGAGTACTCTTCATAGACGACGTTCACATGTTAGACATAGAGGCCTTTAGTTTCTTATCCCGTGCTCTCGAAAGTGAGCTTGCGCCAATAATAATACTAGCTAGTAACAGAGGATTTACACGGATACGTGGAACAGATATTGTCGCGCCTCATGGAATACCACTAGATTTGCTAGACAGGCTACTGATTATAGAGACTAGAGCCTATTCTTCAGAAGAAATAAAAGAAATTATTAAAATAAGAGCTCAAGAAGAAGGAGTAAAGTTAACAGAAGAAGCTCTCGAGTTATTGACGAAAATAGGTGCTGAAAGAAGCCTTAGATATGCTGTTCAGCTACTAACACCAGCCAGTATCGCAGCGAAGCAGGAGGAAAGAGATGTTGTTGAAAAAGTAGACGTTGAAAGAGTGCGACAGTTATTCAGTGATGTGAAAGAATCTGCAAAGTACTTGAAAGAATACGAAGAGAAGTTCTTGAAGTAGCTATTTCTTATGAGCATTTTTTCTTATTTTTAATATAACTACTATTAATATAGAAATAATTGATAATTGTCCCCAGTCTAAGTACATTACTTTTCTGTAAATATAGAATATTGGGTAAAATGATGCGTTGAATAAGATTCCTATACTGGCTAAAAGGCTATAATGTGAAATTGTGAAAAGAAGCGAGGAGAAAAATACCATTAGAAAGGTGCGGTTGCTCTCAGCTGAATAAATCATTACTGAGAAAAGCCAGTATAAGAACGATAACACAGCGAGTCTCCAGAGAGGATACCAAGGATAGCGTTTGAGATACCCTAAGTAGTAAGGATATGTTGATAGGTATTGCTCTAAAGGAATTGCTTGAGAGAAAAATATTATTGCCATAGTTATTAGAAGTGCTAATAAAAGATCGTAGTAAGTTTTCTTCATATTATCTCACCATAGAAAATGCAATATTGGCTCCTAAAAGTACGAAAAAGTATGCCGAGATAGCGATTTGCATTATTTTCTTTAATTTATCTTCTTTAGCTATTTTCTCGATTAATGCTTCAATTATTCTTTCTCCATCAAACATTATTATTGGTAACATATTTAGAGTGGCTACGCTGAAGTTTATTATGTATATCCATTCAGCAGATAATATAAGATTTTCCGGAAGTGGTCTTAAATAGTTTTGAGATATTTCAATGCCTATGAATGCTTTTCCTCCTCTATTTCCTAAAACTAGCTCGACAAAAACTACTTTATTATTTCTTAGAACCTTAATGGTTATTTTTTCTCCTGGTTTATATTGAGAAAGAACTCTAGATAAATCTGATATAGTATTTATTGTGTGATTATCGATGCTTAAGATAATATCTCCTGGAAGAAGGTGGTTTTCAGCAGGGTATCCCTTAATAGTATTTACAACTAGAACTCCTCTAGGCGACTGATACCACATTGCTGTGAGGAGAAAGATCCACGTTATAATAACTACTAAAAAGTTTGCAAAAGACCCTGCAGAAAGTATTCTGAGTTTTTTCCTTGTGCTGAGTAGCTTAAGTTTATTCTCATCTAATTCAACGAAACCTGCTAATAAAAATAATATTACAGCGAAACCCGAAGAAACTATGGGGATATCTTCACTGGCAGCAGCAATTCCGTGAGCTAGCTCATGGACAATAAAAGCTATTATAATGGCTAGTATTAGGTAGGGTATCATGTTCCATCCTATAGTTACTCCAGGTATTATTAGGATCATTTCCTGGGCTTTAGCAGGCTTATATATGAATGAATAAAGATTTACGTGTAGAAAATATATTATAAATACCATTAAAAAGAAGCCAATTAATATTGATATATCAAAAAATATATGCCAGTATTTTGAGTATCTGCGACCTATTTTATATATTATTTCATTAAATTTTGATGTTCTGAAGAAAAGTCCTAGAGGGTATACTTCAATACCTTTTTTGCGTAGTTTTTCGAGGTGCCGAAGAGATAAAATATAGACAATAAGCCAGAAACATGCTACTGAAAGTATTATGGGCAGTATGTTGCTGGAGGGGGCTAGCACAGTAAGCTAATTCGATAGAATGCTTAAAAATTTATCTTAAGACAAGATTCTCCGTATCCGCGAAAAGCTTATTTATTTCTAAAGGAAGTTAAAACGGGCCCGTAGTCTAGGGGTTAGGATGCCGCCCTTACGAGGCGGTGGTCCCGGGTTCGAATCCCGGCGGGCCCACTTTTAACAAAAAGAGAATTCTCCTAATGATGTTTTCTGAGTGTTGCCAAATTGATGGGTGCGTTGGCAACTACTCTTATATACAGGAGAGAAGCTACTATAGTAATGGTAGGAAAAGCTTCTTCCTGGAGAGACCGTGTTGCCTACTCTGGCATCACTGAAGAAGACAGGAGGAGGATATTGAACTATGTTCTTGAAGTAAAAAAAAGTCAAGTACAAGGACCTAGGCTTTGACAGAACCTTTGTTTATAGGCTCAGGAAAGGAGAGAGGAGGATAACTGATAGAGTTTTGAGGAGGCTCTTAGACTTTTTGACTGAAGAAGAGTTCTCCAGGCTGCTTGGAGTAGAGAAGAAGCTTGAAGCCTTAGGCATTATGAGGAACGGAGTACTAGACTACGGCCTAGTAATAGATATTCTAGAAGCTGCTAAAAGAGACAATTATTTGAAGAATCTTATTGCGAAATGGTTTTACGAGAACCTAGCACATGAAATACCTCATGTAGTTAAAGTCACAGAGGAGCACGTAAAGAAATTTGAGAAAAGGCTCTCCGCAAAATCGAAGAAAACTAGAGAAGATAGACTCAGATATCTGCTTAAAGCACTAGAGGACCTTGAGTGGGAGCTAGCACCAGATAAACTTGAAGAATACATATACGAGCTCCAGGCAGAGTCACCGCACAAAGCAGCACACATAGCCAAAGCCCTAAAACTCTTCATTAAGACAGTTCTAAAAGACAAAGCTCTCTACTACAGCTTCAAAGTACCCAGGCCTGGAGAAAAACTCGTAGCAGAGCCACTCACACTAGAAGAAGTAGTAAAAGTAGCCAAGAAAATAAAGCACCCTGGAGCACAAGCCTACTTCATTCTACTAGCCGAAACAGGTCTACGGCCTGGAGAAGTCCTCTCACTAACCCTCTCCTCACTAGACCTAAATAATAGAAAAATAAGGATAGGAAAAATATCTGAGACAAAAAGAAGCTACATCACCTTCTTGCACAAAAACACTGCTAACTATCTTAAAGAACTATATCTACCTTTCAGAGAAGAATTCATAGAAAAATACAAGCCCATACTAGCAAGACTAAACATAAATCTAGATGTGTGGGAGGCCAAGCTATTCCCTTTCAAAGACTACGAGCTCCGCAAGGAAATCTATGCAGCTATGAAAAAAGCACTAGGCCGTCAATTCAGACTATATGATTTGAGAGCATTTTTCGCAGCCTACATGTCTACCAAAGGAGTTTCTCCTCTAATAATAAACATACTACAAGGAAGACTGCCTCCAAGAGAATTTAAAATTCTTCAAAGCCACTATCTCCCTTTCACAGAAAAAGACCTGAGAAAAATCTACGAGAAAAACGCCCCCCACGTCACACAATACTTGTAAATATTACTTAATTGAACTATAAAATAGGAACATTTACCTGTTTTTAAAGCATTCTGATATTATAAGTAATGATAAATTCTTCTTTCAGAGTATTAGAGTACAAATTTCCGGTGTAATTTCAGGATAAGCATTCTCAGTTAAATTCAAAATAGTATGACTGCACTCTTTTTTGAACTTTTTTCTACAATTCATGACTCGGTAAGTAGCTAGGTCTTATTAATACAGTATGTATGAAAAATATGGTCGGGTTTATATTTGGATAATACAGTATTATTATGGTGATAATTATGTTACCTAGTAAATCTCCTTTGGATGTGCTCAGGAAAAGTAATCGGGAAAAGAAAATCATGCTTAAGCCACATACACCACTTGATATACTCAGATTATATAACTACCGTAATAAAGTGAGGAGTAGTGGTAAAAGAATGATGGAGCTCTTGAGGGGTAATTTATGACGTTAATTATAGGTTGCAGAGCAAAAGATGGTGTTGTAGTAGGAGCTGATAGAAAAATGCTCAGAGGAATGGAAGTAGACTATTCAGATAAATACTACCTTTTAATGGACAGTGTCATATTCGTAGCAGAGGGCTTAACAGGGATAGTAGACGATTTCTATTATATTCTGCGCTCAGAGTTAAATAGAAGAAGGGGGGTTGAAACTCTTTATGAGCTTAAAGTAATAGCTGAAGACATAATAGCGGAGCTTACAGAAAGGTATTCTGAAAGAATAGGAGACAGAGCCCCTGCAAGAGTGATTCTTGCAGGACTAGAGAATCTTTTTGAAGGAAAAGCAAACCTATACTACATTCACAGTGAAGGCTACGGAGAACATGTTAAAATGATATGTACAGGGCATGGAGGACCCTATGCATTATCTCTAGTGAAATTCCTCCTTGACCCAGAAATAGGTGTTGAGGAAAATGCTAAGAGAATAGCTTACGTAATTTCCTGGGTCTCGGAAGAAGTAGATGCTTCAGTTGGTGGAGGCCCTGATGTACTCTATATAAAAGACCGAAAGACCCCAGCTCAAGGAGAGAAAATAGTAGAGAAACTGTCTGAGGACGTAATAGAAGAAATAAAGAACCTAGTGAAAAGACATAGGAATAATTTACCTCAAATATTGGAACTAGAAAACAAACAGCAAAAGTAGCCCAAAGCTAGGTCTAGAAAATATTTAATAATGTAGTTTTAATGTGCTTCTAGATACTTGATAAAAATTTCTCTGAGTTTTTCAGATAATACAAAACGCACCATGTATAACAAATACATAGAGTAATGAATAACTAGAAGATTTTTATAAAATACATACCTATATAAAAATTAAATTCTTTTCTCAAGCTGTTCTATCATCTTTTTATACATGTCCTTGAAAAATTGCTTATATTTCTTTGAAATGTCTAGTAGCGCCCAAGCAGCTGTCCAAACGACTGGCTGTACTAGCTTTAAGTATTTCCTTAATTTTTCTTCAAAATCTTTACTGTTTTCACTATGATAAATAGCAAAGAGGATAGGGTATAGAGAAATTTCTGCAAAAGCTGTACGTATTATTTCTTCCGCTTTTTTGGATTCATTTCTAGAAAGATGTTCTTTTGCTTTAAAAGATATACTTACTATTACGGATTGTCTTAATAGTTCTTGCAAACCATGAAGAAACATTTTCTTTTCGTCTTCTATCAGCAAGTCTATAACCTTTTCTCCTTTTTCAGATAATTCATAGTATATTTTTCGTGCTCTGCCAGGCAAAGCTATTTTCCTTACTAACCCCTTTTCCTCTAAGCTTGCTAGTGCCCTTGATAAGGACCTTTCAGACCTAGGGAAAAAAACCTTTAGGTCTCCCCAAGTGCCTCTGCCATATTCAGAAAGCAGTAAGAGTATTTCTTCTTCACTTGGAGTGAGCTTTATTTTAATTTCCGTATTTCCTGACAAATTCCCCCCAGAGAGATATTGTCCGTAAAATATATATAAACCTTTTGCATAGACAATTTCATGGTGAGAGGAAATATGAAGGAATTACGGAAAATGTCCGTAAATAGTGGCGGGACATACATAACAGTATGGATTAGACGGGACTTCATAAAAGTTATAGACAAGGCAGCAAAGAAACTAGGTTTAACGAGGTCTGAACTTGTTAGAAATGCAATAATTTTTTACCTTCAGAATGTTCAAAACGTATATGCTTTTATAGGTGATAAAAATGACTAACGAGATTTTATTGCCTATTATAGTGAAGATTAGTAAAGGCGGTAAAACCTACAGAGTTTACTTACCTAAAAAGCTCAATGAATTATGGCGACAACTTGAAGGAAAAAAAGTAGTTTTTTACTTAAAATTATCTTGTTTAAAAGAAAATGGATAGGTGAGAAAAATGGGGGAAATGAGGAAGGGGAAGGGTCTGTTTGAAATAGAGAAGAAGAGAAATAAAAATGTTTTCTATCTCGGAGACCTCAAGCTAATTAAGTTTCCTCCAAGAACCACGAGAAGTAAAAATGTCGGCCAGAAAATTATCGTAGAAGACGGGCCAGAAACCACTATTATTGATGTACTATATGTTTTTAAGAGAACTCGTAACGAAGGAAAATGTATTAGAGTACTTAGAATACAGCAGGGAAGCAAAACAATATTTCTCAAAATAAACGGGCTTCTACTAAGGCTTATTGAAGAATCAATAACAAAAGACCTACCTGAATACCTTAACAAGCTTCGTGAAAAGGTGATGAAAAATGATAGAGGAGCATAGGCTTAGGTTTATTGAAGAGCTTAGGCCTTTTGTTTCAGAAAACAATGCAAAAGACTTCCTTTATCAGATAGGCTATCTTCTAGCACTCTACAAAATACCTGGAGCAGATACTCTAAAAATTCTCCTAAAGCTAATTGAAGACAAGAATGTTGACGTTAAAATCCTGGATACCGTTATTCCTGAGGCCTACAGGAAGGCTCAGAAGCGTTCTGAGCTAGAGGACAAGGAAAGTGCTCTAGCAGCCCTTCAGCTAACTCTCCAGGACAAGTTAGTGAGTAAAGGCTTCAGTGAAGGCGAAGCCGAGAGAAGAGCACGTGAAATAGCTGCTAGAATTAAGGCTATTCTTGAAGGAGACTCAGAGAAACTCAAAGAGCTGCTTGAAGACTACGTAGTTTTAGCTGAAAAACAAGTAGGTGAAACAGTATTCAAGCTAGTTAGAGTAAAAGGTTCACCTAAACTAAAGCTACTAGTAAACCTTAATGGGCTAGAAGTATGGAGCAAGTCCTTCTTAATAAAACAAGACATTAAATTAACAGAAAAAAGGTTAAACAAAATTCTAAGTAGGCTAGAGAAAAGAGGCCTCCAGGTACTAGAGAAATATGATGACTATAAGAAGGCGTTGATAGAGGTAATTGAAGCAGCACCTAATAAAGTCTTTGTACCTAGAATAAGTGAGCTAAATTTAGTTTTTAGAAAAATCAAGGTTTCTGAAATTTCAACAGAGTATCTTTATCAGCCAGTTGAAGTAGAAGCACAAATAGTAGGTGCAAGTGAGTTTCTTTCAATACCTATTAGATTTGAATTTATTTGCAGAAACCACGGAGAGAGAAGAAGAATAACTATTGACTTTACAGACCCAAAGAAACTTGAGCAAATACTCTTTAAACGTAAACAGCTCATTAAAATGCTTGAAACTAAAGTAAACTTAAGTAGATTTGAAGAAGAAGAGAAAAGTGAGAAATGTAAGTTTATTGAAATTGAAGAGAGGAGAGCTCACATAGACTTGAAGATAATTAAGCTGAGAGAACTTCCTGAAAACGTAGAGAAGTTTAGTGAAAGCCTTCAATACAAAATAGTGGACTGCTTCCTCATAGGACAGGACCTGCCCAGAAGCAAGAAAGTGAGAATTAGGGGCTATGTGATAAACAGACCTCAAGGTAATATGAATAAACTAGTTTTAGTGGCTTTTGACATAGAGCCTCTAAACGAAATAGTAGAGAGATTCAAAGTAAACCAGGAAGTATTAAACGATATAAGGGACTTGCTTCCGAAGGCTGCTACAGTAGACATTAGAGAGCAGTATAGAGAGCTGAAGAATATTATTGACTCTATTATTGCTCCTAAAATAGTTGGAAGAATATTTGAAAAACTTGCTACCGCTTTAGCCCTGACTTCAGCTAATGAAATTGTCTTAGAGTCTTCTAAAGAAAGGTTCTACGGTATGCTCAGAGTAATGCACTATGGAGACACCAAGACAGGTAAAACTGAGACTAATAGAGCTGTTTTCACAGATATAGGGCTAGGAGACTACGTTACCTGTGAAACAGGTACCAGGACAGGGCTTCTCTACACAATAGACCCTGAATTCAAGTCTATTATCTGGGGAGCAATTCCTCTATGCGATAGAGAAGTATGTGTAGTAGACGGCTTTAATGCACTGCCTAAAGAAGAAATGAAAGAATTCCGTGAAGCCTTAGAACACTTCCATATTAGAGTAAAGCGTTTTGTAAGCGGTGATGCTTACGCAAGAACTCGTATAATTGCTATAGCCAATCCCAGGAAACATATGCGTAAATACGCTTTCAATATCGAGGCAGCTAAAGACATACCTAGCTTAAGGGAGGAGCCTGACTACACTAGATTTGATTTATTCATACCCTGGTGTAGTGAAGACGTAGATATTGAGGAAATAGCTACGAGCTCAAGGTCTAGGAACACTCTGCTTGAAGAGAAATTCAAGAAACTCTGTCTTATTGCATGGAATGCTACGGCAATAGTATGTAAGAAAGCTGAAGAAGAAATAAACAGTACCGTAATAGAGTATGTTAAGAAGGCTAGAGGACTAGATATCCCTATAGTACACCAGGGCTGGAAGAAAGTAGTATGCAAAATAGCTGCAGCTTTTGCATGTCTCTTACAGAAATTCACTGCAAAAGACAATAAAGTCTATGTTAACGTAGACTCTGAAGCAGTAGCTTTCACTAAACTATTCCTAGAAGAATACTTTGAGAGACTTGAAGTAGAAGAATATCTAGCAATCTTCAAGAAAGAGCTCAGCAGAGAGGAAATAGAGAAGCTTCTAAGCAATGAGCTCAGTGAAAAACATGGATACAGGCTCATCTTAATGATGTTATATGAGAGAAAACAGGCTAGTAGAGCAGAAATAGCTCAGAAACTAGGAATGAGCCCAGATAATCTGACTAAACACTACTTGCCTAAGCTAAGGAAACTAGACTTAATCATAAGTAAGCCTGGAGTGGGAATAGTCTTAACAGAAAAAGGAGAACAAGTAGCAGCCTATCTCTACAAAAAGAGCGGTGAGTGATATGATTAGATTCTGTTTTCCTTATAGTTTTTCACCACTAGTCCCACAAAAATATGATGAAGTGTCTGAAGAGAAAAAAATTTTTCTGCCTTTTCCAAAACTTCTAGGATTGAATTCTGGTATTGAGTTCTGGTATCTTCACAGCTTCATTAGAGTACCAGAATGCAACACTTCTGGTATCTTCAGAGTACCAGAATGCAGACATACTATTTTATATCTATTAAATAGTTGGTGGGATTATCAATCCCAGAGCGGTACCAGAACTCTAGACTCTGGTACTCTAATGAAAGCGTCTTTCATTATCCATGATACTAGAACTCAATACCAGATTATGATACCAGAAGTTCTTAAAGGCAAGAGAAAAATTTCCTGTTTTAGTTTTTGTCCAAGATACCAAAGGTGATAAGCTATGGTTTCTTCTGAGGTAGTTAGATATTCTCTACTATTGCCTAAGGACCTATGGGTTAAGGCTAAGGTGAAAGCTGTTAGAGAGGGTAAGAGGCTTAGTGAAGTTATTAGAGAGCTGTTAGAGGAGTGGGTAGAGTATGAAGAAGAAGCTGTTGTTAAGGCTTTAGAAAAGCCTAGAAGAGAAAGCTGCAGAAAAATCACGGAATTTCAGGTCTCAGAACCTAGCTCAACTAACTCAAGTCTGCCGAGTTTCTTAGAAAATAATCCTTGGCTAGAAGTCTTAAGCAGAAAACACAGTTAAGTAATTACTCAATTACGTAATTATGCAATGCCGTAAATACGGCAATACGGCAACTGATTGATTGACTACTTTTTAGTCAATCAATTAGCATTTGCGTACACGGCTTTTTTCTCTATTGCACACACATATCTGTCTGATAAAGTATGCAGACAGTTTGGACATTTCTTGGTTCTATCCATAAGCTACTTATATAGCTTTAGAGTGTTTTTATATGTGATAAAATGGAGTTTAATCCAGTAAAAATACAGTATATGCGACTATTGCTTTACGACTACTTCTATACATATAGGAAATCATTTAAAGGTTCAGTAATAACTATAACACTTCAGAAAATCATGACACATGCTAAGAGATATTGTTCTCCGTCAAGTGAGCATAAATTGAAGCTGAAGGGAGGGTATACTAAAATACTTAGGTATGTGCTACAAACAGAGTTTTCTGAAGCTTTTCTCAAAGAAGAAAAAAGAAGCCTACATAGCGTCTTCTACCTTGACAGAGAAAAGACCTTAGAAAAGCTAAAGCAGAAGTTAGCACCTATAGATACCTCTAGTAGTAAATAAATAAAGAAGTATATCCTGGGCAATATTTTCAAGTTCTTTTTGAATTGAGAGATAAAGTTAAATGGGAGTTTTTCGAGATAATAGTGATAGTATGTGGGAGCTAAATGAGAGTAGTGAGGTAGATGAATGGGAGGAAATAGAGAGTGAAAGCGAGAAGGAGGTGGGAGTGCTTGCTAGTGAAGAGGTTTTAGCTGCAGAGATTCTATCTAACCCTAAGCTGTTAGCTGTTTTCCTCAAGCTAGGAGTTAGGCCCTGTGCTACTAAAGAACTTGTAGGAGCTGCTATTCTTGAGGAACAGGAAAGAGGATACAGTAGGAGCTTAGAGAGGAAAAAGATTCCTCAGAGCACGGCATATAGGTTATTGAAGAGGCTTGTTGAAGCAGAGCTAGTAGAAGCATGTAGAGGTATAGATAGGAGAAAAAGATACTATAAGTTGACTAAGCTTGGAGAAAAAGTTTTGGATAAAGTAGTTGAAGTAATTAAAAGCACACTGAAGCAGAGACTCCGAGACAAAAAGCTTGAAGCAAGGGAATTCGTAAACAGTGTTGAAGAAACGCTTAGAGTTCCCTTTGAGCTAGTAGCACCATACATTAAAATAAAAACAATAGAAGGAAGCTATGAAAAATACTATACTCTAGCCTAAATATGTGGAGAAAATACTTGCCTCCAGTAATAAAATGCAGTATCTGCGGAGACCTCCTCTTTGATAAAACTAGGTACCGAGTGTACTTAGTGCTGAAGAAAGGTCCTCTAAAGGGAGCTAGATTCAAGAAACTCCATGTCTGTAAAAGCTGCCTAAGAAAACTTAAGGAAAATAGTGAGTTAAAAAAGAGATTTAAGTTAAAGTATAGGAAGATGAAGACTTTGCATTAGCATAAGGTTTTGTAGCCTCCATTACGAGTCTAGCCCAGTTTCTTCCTTCTCTAACACTTTTTTTAAGTTTCTTTAATCTCCTTAATTTTTCTCTGAGAACTATTATCCTATAATCTTTAAGATAGATATCTTTTCTATTGTATGTGCGGTAGACAGGATACATGTATTTTTTCCCTTTATTGTTTTTAACAGTCTTTACTGTCACACAGCCAGGTCCATATTTCTCTTCAAGTTCTCTTCTGAGAGACCTATACTCTTTCTCCAGTTCTTCTATTTTCTTCTCTATTTCAATTAACTTCTGTGAAAGAAAAATGTATGCTTCTTTAGCATCTCTGTGTGCTTTAGCGTAAGGATGTTCCTCTTCTACAACTGCAGCTAAGAGCGGTAAAATGCTAATGGGAATAATGAAGAAAAAGGGTTTTGAAAAAGGAGGCCTCTGCAGCCCTAGAAAGACCTCATAGACATAGAAGCAACACAGCCCTATAAAAGCTATGACTGTTACAGCAAACAAAGCAATTCTTTTTTCTCTAATTTTAGCACCTATCTTTTTCACGTGCTAACTTTACTTTATTCATAGCTTTATTTATATGTGGTCGTTAACGCCTTAATCAGACCTATACTTTCTTTATTATTATCTCGTTTTCTCGTAGATACCAAGCTATTTTGTCTCCTATTTTTATTCCAAGCTTCTCTCTAACTTCCTTAGGAATTACTACCTGGTATTTTGTTGAAACCTTTGTTACAGCTACTAGTTGCACAGAGTAGGAAAAGTATGGAAAATCATATATATCTTACTCCAACATTTCCTACAGGTAGGAAAGTATGTACACAGGCAAAAACATTATCATTAAAGAAGAGGCCTACAAAATGCTCAAAGAAATAGCAGCTAAGGAAGGCCTGTCATTAAATGAAGCATTAGAAAAATGCCTTAAAACCTACTACAACAAAATTAAAAGCAAATAATTTATTACAAAAATTAATTGATTTTTTATGTTTTTTCTCTGAAAAATATTCTTTTTGATAATTCATGGTCAGATAAATACATCATATTTTTTCTCGATAGAAGGAAGGCGCTAGAGAGGCTTGAGGCTCTCACTTCCGGAAACGCCCGTTTTAGGAAATAGATTTATAAGCAGCTATTGAAGTATCATTTCCGTATGTGTCCAAATCCAGGCGTAAAAAGAAAGAGGTTAAAGCTAGATGATATCCCTAAGTATGAAGCCTTAGTAAATGCACTGAAAAGAGCACAAAAGAAGTGGAAGAAGAGACCCCGAGACCTTGCTTTAGTAGCTGCTTTAGTTTTTACGGGTGCTAGAATATCTGAGATTATTGAATTGAAACTTGGAAGCATAGACTTTGAGCACAGAACGGTAACGATAACTCAGCTAAAGAAGAGAGGTATGTTTAAACGAATAATACCGATTCCCTCTAATCTTTTCTGGCAGATAATTCGTAATTACGTAAATACACTGCCTTTTGTAAACTCTGAGGAGAAGTTATTTAGTATCTCTGTGCGCCAGGCAAGAAATATAGTCTACGAGTTTTCTGAGCGTTTTCTCGGTAGAAGAATAAGACCTCATGCAATTAGGCACAGCTATGCGGTCTTCGTGCTAAAAAATACTAGGGACTTAGAGGCTGTCAGGCGTTTACTAGGACATAGTGATTATAAATGGCTGAAACAGTACTTAGACTACACTCAAGAAGACTTAAAGACAAGGCTAGAGGAAGCGTTTACTTCACTAGAGCTCTAGATTTTTACATATATTAAAATAGGATAATAGTTAAAATGTTGTCAAGGTTGCTAGAAAAGCTACTAGTGTAACTACTCTGATACCCCGATATTGCCAATTTACATTAACTTAGGCAATGTAAATATCATTAATTAAGGCCCTTACGAGGCGGTGGTCCCGGGTTCGAATCCCGGCGGGCCCACTCTTTCTAAGCCTTTTGAAGCTCATTGAGTTATGCTGTAAGTGTATAGTTATGTATGAATATTAAAGACTTAGCTAAAGAATATTTTCCTTAAATTAGAATATATATATATAAGATAGTCTTTTAAAATATTTTGTTTTGATATAAGAGATATTAATTATAACTTATTGTTATTTAGTTATTTCTTTTAATTTTGTCTTAATTTTGTTTATCATATTTGAAAGAATATTTATTATTTCTTCATTATTATCCTCAAAAAGTATGGCTCCGCATTCAGGGCATGAAAAGTCTAGATCATATGCTTCCTCTATGGTAAATCGTCTAAGACACTGTACGCAGACATAGAAACTGTTGTTTTGTTCATACTCCATTTTTCTTTCGAGAACTTTAATTACAGCCTTGATTCTTCGCGTAAGAACGTTTATTATATTTTCGTCCTTGAGTCTCCAGTAGTACGTATACCAACCTATGTTTTCATCACGCTCTCGCCTGTACGTTAAGATGTCAGCTTCATGCAGTTTAATTAAAATTTTTCGGACTTCACTTGGATTATCTATTTTTAATTTGGCAGATATCTCTTCATCTGTGGCTTCGCCTTTATCTATGATTATTGAGAGTACCTTTGCTGCCAGTGGACCACTTAAGT